>ERZ1673697.178-NODE-178-length-103088-cov-10.882669_pt1 | contig 103088 bp, 68 predicted proteins | sample MGYA00580227_ERZ1673697 | MGnify/ENA primary metagenome ERZ1673697 (study PRJEB41218, sample SAMN15661759) | gut metagenome | host: Homo sapiens | place: Canada: London | collected 2015-08-20/2019-03-30 | study: EMG produced TPA metagenomics assembly of... | reverse complement strand
GAAAGTCGGGGCTTTGTGCATAAAAAAAGAGGTGTGCATTTTGACACACCTCCTTATTTTTTCCTTTCCTTTCGTTATATTCATTTTAAACAACTATCTTTGTCTGTCGGTTGTTTAAACTCAAAAAAGAAGATAGCTTATGGAAGCGATAAAAAGCATGCCTTACGGAATGTCCAATTTTGCGGACGTGATGAGACAGAACTGTTATTATGTGGACAAGACTATGTATCTGTCCATGTTGGAAGACCAGCCTCATTACCTGATTTTTATCCGTCCCCGTCGTTTCGGCAAGAGCCTTTTTCTGGATATGCTCCGCAGCTATTATGACCTTTCCCAAAAAGATGACTTTCAAAAGCTGTTCGGTGATTTATGGATAGGAAAGCATCCCACACCCTTGCAAGGGAAATACCAGATGCTCTATCTGGATTTCTCGAAAATAGGGGGAGGGGTGGACGAGCTTTCCCGGAATTTTGATGCTTACAGTGCGGTGCAATTAAATAGCTTCCTGGACCGCTATCAGGCATACTACAGTGATGAGTTCATCGTGGGGTTCCGTTCTGCCGGAAAGGCTCTTGACAAGTTGCACATGCTGGATGCCGAAGCCCGCCGCCTGGGCTATCCCCTTTACCTTATCATAGACGAGTATGACAACTTTACGAATGTGGTCTTGAATGAGCAGGGCAACGAGATTTATCATGCCATCACACATGCCAGCGGTTTCTATCGGGATGCCTTCAAGAATTACAAGGGCATGTTCGACCGTATTTTCATGACGGGTGTCAGCCCTGTTACTTTGGACGATCTGACCAGCGGCTTCAATATCGGCTGGAACATCAGCACGAACCCGCTTTTCAACGGCATGTTGGGTTTCTCGGAGGAGGATGTGCGTGCCATGATGCGTTACTATCAAGAAGCGGGACAGCTGGAAGGCGATGTGGAGGCGATGATTCAGGAAATGAAGCCTTGGTATGACAACTATTGCTTTGCTGAAGAAAGTTTGAAGTGTGATCCAAAGATGTTCAATTGTGACATGGTGCTTTACTACCTTCGTAACCGTGTTCAGTCAGGAGAATCTCCTAAGCAGATGATTGACCCTAATACCAAGACGGACTACAGCAAGATGAAGAGGCTGATTCAGCTGGACCGTTTGGATGGCAACCGCAAGGGGGTGCTCCGCAAGATTACCGAGGAAGGGAAGATACTGACCAATCTTTATCTCTCATTCTCTGCCGACCAGCTTACCAAACCCGAGATATTCCCCAGTCTGCTGTTCTATTACGGTATGCTTACCATTGTTGGGGTTCGTGGAGACCGGGTAATACTGGGCATTCCCAACAATAATGTCCGCAAGCAATATTATGAATATTTGTTGGAAGACTTCCAGACCGGGGACAACCTTAACTTGAATAGTCTGAAAGACCTTTTTGACGGAATGGCTTTTGATGGTGACTGGCATTCGGCTCTGGACTTTATAGCCTGTGCCTATAAGAACAATTCCTCCGTCCGCAGCAGCATAGAGGGGGAGAGGAATATCCAAGGTTTTTTCACCGCCTACCTGAGCATCAATGCCTATTACTTGACTATGCCCGAGGTGGAGTTGAACCACGGCTTCTGCGATATGTTCCTGATGCCTGACCTGCAACGCTATTCCGAGATAGAGCATAGTTACATTCTGGAATTGAAATACCTTCCGAAAGATAAATTCGATGCCCAGTCTGCGTCTCAGTGGAATGTCGCGGTGGAGCAGATTCACGGTTATGCCAAGGGTGAGAAGGTGCGGCAGCTGTGCAGCGGCACTCGTCTTCATTGCATCGTGATGCAGTTCTGCGGTTGGGAGCTGGTAAGGATGGAGGAAGTGTGAGGCATATCCGGAAGTACCCTGTAGTATAAGTCCTTTTCACCAGGAGGTTCGGGATGTTTATGCCCTCATGCCCTCACTTTTCGTGTAACAGGTTTATTATAAACGACTTATGTGATGATGGTAAAAAATATTGCTCTCACTTATGCCCTCACTTATTTCCCATGCCCTCACTGCGTTTTGAAGCATATTTCCGTATAACATGTTTGTCGTCAGCCATATATCCTTTTTTACACAGGCTGTTCCGGTCTGATACAAAGTAGGGCGTTTTGCAGGCTTTTCTCTCGCAAAAAGTGTGCATGAATAGTTTGTACTGTCACGGGATATTAGCGGATTCCGCCAGTGGTAAAAAAGATCAAGACGTTTTTGAGAAAGCCCGTGGTCTTTTCTAAAAAGCTCTTGTTCTTTTTTTAAAAGGCCGTTATCTTTATTTTAAAGCCCTTGATGTTTAAAAAAAACATCCTGTTCTTTGGCCGGACGTGTGGGATTTCATGCGTCAGGTCACGCAGGAAACCACATACGTCCGTGTAGGCCTGCGCATACGCCCGTATAGAATCACACATACGTATGTAAAGGCCCATGCGTATGTACGTGTGGAAATGTGCGTTTTTTTGTTGACTTGGTAGGTCTGTTCTTGTTGGAAAGTTTGTTTGTGTTTTGAAGACAAAATGCTTGATACCCTTTGCATGTGGCAACATTACATTGACATAAAGCAAGTAATCATCTCTTTTTAGCACAAAGTGTGCTAAAAACACTTATACCTGAAAACATAACCATTACTTTTGCACGTTTTTTAATTAATGGATTGTTTTTATTCAGGTATGAAGAAGAGTTTGACGGCTTTGGCATTCGGCACATTGGGGCTGGGTATTGCCGAGTTTGTAATGATGGGCATTTTGCCCGATGTGGCGAAGGATTTACATATAAGTATTCCGCAAGCAGGACATTTTATTTCGGCATACGCATTAGGTGTGTGCGTAGGAGCACCGGGGATGGTTTTGGTGGCGCGTACCAGTCCGCTAAAACATATTCTGTTAGGCTTGATGGTTATTTATATTTGTGGCAACCTGTGTGCTGCCGCCTCGGTGAATTATTGGATGATGTTGATGATGCGTTTTATTTCCGGATTGCCCCATGGTGCCTTCTTTGGGGTCGGTTCTATCGTTGCGGAAAGAGTGGCGGATAAAGGAAAGAGTTCGCAGGCGGTGGCATTGATGGTCTCGGGTATGACAATTGCCAATCTTTTTGGTGTCCCTTTGGGCACGTTCATGAGTAATATAATGTCCTGGCGTATTCCTTTTCTCTTTAATGGGGTATGGGGATTGATCACCTTGTTCTATATTTGGAAATGGGTTCCTTCACTGGCTGCTTTGCCGGATACAGGTTTGAAAGGGCAGTTCCGTTTTTTGAAGAATCTGGCTCCATGGTTGTTGATAATTACGACCATGTTCGGAAACGGAGGCATCTTTTGTTGGTATAGTTATGTCACTCCTTTGATGACGCACGTGGCGGGTTTCAGTGAAAACAGCATGACTTTTATTATGGTATTGGCAGGTCTTAGTATGACTGTAGGGAACCTGATGGGGGGAAAGTTTTCTGATCAGTATGGGGCTGCCCGTGTGGTAAAATATACACAAATTATTATGGCTTCCGGTTTGCTCGCTATTTTCTTTGCCGCTTCTGTTTCGTGGCTGGCAGTGATATTGATGTGTATATGTACGGCAGGATTATTTGCCGTTTCGGCTCCACAGCAATTATTGTTGCTCCGTAATTCGCGTGGAGGGGAAATGATGGGGGCTGCCTGTGTACAAGTCGCTTTTAATTTGGGTAATGCCATTGGTGCCTATGCCGGTGGGCTACCTATAGATGCCGGATTGGGTTATCGGTATCCGGCTCTGGTAGGTGTCTTTATCGTATTGATCGGCTTTGTCGCTGTTTCCCTTTATTCCAAAAGGGAATCGGCAGCGTTGGCTAATAAGCTATGACAGATTTTTTCGTTTATATTCCGTAGGGGTCATTCCGTAAATTTGTTTGAAGCATTTGCTGAAATATTGTGAGTCGTTGAATCCGGTTTTGTAGGCAATCTGTGTGAAATTGCATGACCCTTCTTTTACGAGTTCCGCAGCTTTCTTCAATCGTATGTTTTTAATGAGTTCCATCGGAGAGATACCTATAAGCGTTTTTATTTTTTTAAATAAAGCAGAGCGGCTAATACCTGCTTCTTCAACGAGGCTGTCTACAGTGAGGTCTGGATTATCTAAATGGTCGTTAATGAAGTTGACAATTTTGTCCAGCAGTTCCTTGTCTGTTTGGGGGAGCAATTCAAGTTCCTCTTTTTCTTCCGGATTACTATTACCTTTTTCCTCGTTCTGTATTAACTGTGAATAATACAAGGCTTGGATACGTTTCCTTTGTTTAATGATATTCCATATTTTGGTAGTCAGATAACTGGCACTGAATGGCTTGGTTATATAATCATCTACTCCTAACTTCAGTCCTTGGTTTTGGTTTTCCACGTCTGCCTTACTGCTAAGGAAAATAATGGGTATATGGCACGTAGTGGTGTTGCATTGTAATTTCTCAACCATTTCTATACCTGTCATTTCAGGCATTACTACATCACTGACTATCATGTTTGGCAGATATTTGATCGCTTTTTCCAGTCCCTCCTTGCCATTGCAGGCAGTTATTACCCGGAAATCCTCAGATAAAATGTTATGTAAGAAGAAAAGTAGTTCTTTATTATCGTCTATTACTAGAATGGAGTTTTTATTACAGTCTTTGCAGTCTTCTTCTATTTCATAATCGTCTTTTAAGAAAAGGTTGTTTTCTTTGGGTTGCAAGGGATATTCGTCATAGTCAGATAAAATAAATTCAGTCTCTGGTGGAAAATGCTCTTTCCCCTTAAGGAATTGGATCGTGAAGGTAGATCCTTCGTTAACTTTGCTTTGCAATGAAATTTTTCCTTTATGTAGTTCAACTTGTTCTTTTACTAGGGACAAACCGATACCGGTACTTTGCTGTTTAAATATATCGGAACTTACATAGCACTCGAAACGGTTGAATATATTGTTTTGTTTTTCCTGGCTGATACCATATCCTTGGTCTGATACCTGAATGATGATGTTGGTATCGGTTTCTTTGGCTGACAGATGTATGACTGTGCCTTTGGGAGAATATTTGAAAGCATTTGTTATTAAATTAAACAGGATACTTTCCAGTTTGTCCGGGTCTGCCCATAAGAAGATGGGTGAGTCCTGGGCTTGAAGCATGATTTCACTTTCTCTTTGGATAGCTATGGGCTGGAAGTTGTCTATGATATGAGTAATGAATGGTTCTATTTCTATTCTTTGCACATTTAGCCGGGACTCATTTTGGATCTTTTGTAAATCAAGTACTTGATTGATAATCTTTAGGGTATGCCTAGTATTTCTTTTTACTAAAGCCAAATCTTGTTGTATGGTAGGACTTAAGTTTTTTTGAGTCAACATGTGGTCTATCGGGGCAACTATAAGAGTAAATGGAGTGCGGAGCTCATGGATGATATCCGTGAAAAATTTAGTCTTTATATCTAGTATCTGTTTCTCTACATAAACTCTGTTTCTGAGTTTGTAAATAATAAATAGGATATAGGCTGTGATGGCGACAATTAGCATGAATATAATAATATAAAGTAGGATGCCATATGTGGATTCCCAAAAAGAAGGTAAAATGGTTATGGGTATTTCTTTGATTTTGTTGCTCCATACTCCATCACTATTGGTGGATTTTACCTGAAATATATAATCTCCTTTAGGAATATTGGTGTAAATAGCTTTTTTATTGTTTTTGACATAGTTCCAGCTGTCAAATCCTTTTAGTCGGTAGGCATACTCTATCTTATTTGGGAATTTCATGTCAAGTGTTGCATAACAGATGCTGAAAGAGTTTTCTTTGTGGGTGAGAGTTAAGTTTGCGGTATCATGAGAATACTTTATTTTTTCTCCGTTTATGTGTATATCGGTTATGGCGAGATTGGAAGTATAGGTATCTCGTCTCATTTTTTGAGGATTTATGGACAGTAATCCTCTATCAGTTCCAAATAACATTTCGTTATTTGAAAGGCGGCAAGCTTTACTATCTGTTAGTAAGATCCCTTCGGGTAAAAATCTGTTGTCATATATTTCTATAGAGTCGTTCTTTGTGAATAGTCTGTACAGCCCATTTTCCGAGGGAATCCACAAATTTCCTTCAATGTCTTCTGATAATGTCAGTGGGACGTTAGACAACATTCTTGGAGAAGAATAGTTTTTGAAGATTCCATTACCCTTTTTATTAAACCCTGTCAGTTTGTCAAGTCCACCACCAAAAGTTGCAACAAAGATATCTTGTTTGCTATTTTCAAATATGTCATAGACATTATTACAACTGAGACTGTTTTTGATATTGCTATCTCTTGTAATGGGAGTATAGATCAGTTTTCCCTTGTTCCATTTGCATAGTAATATTCCCGAGGTAGTGGCTAACCATATATTGTTCAGATGATCCACACAAATATTTTTGATTTTGGAGAAGCGTAAAGGATAATCCGAAAGTTTATTACCTGAATGAATGAAATGTTCGTTGCCTAGCTCATCCTCTTCTATATAATTAAGTCCTCCACCTAATGTGCCAATTAGGATACGTCCTTGTTGATCTTCTTTTATTGAGAAGATGTAATTGCAATTAAGGCTGAATGTGTCGGCTGAATTTTCCTTGAAATATTTGAGTTGATAAGTTTGTTTGTTCTGAGGTATTAATTTAATAATTCCTTTATTGCGGGTTCCTATCCATATACATCCTTCTTTGTCTTGTAACATAGTATATATAGGACTAAAATTTTCAGCTTTTAGTGATAATTTACCTGTTGTGTTCAGAAAACCTATAAAATTTTTGTTGGCATCATAAACTTGGATGTCTCCATTTTTAGTTCCTACCCAGACATTATGTTCTGTATCTTCCATTATACTTCTTAATTCATTGTTCGTGGCTGAATATTCTTTTATTGTAGGTACTGAGAGAGTGAACAGGTCTTTCTTAAACGATACTTTTATAAGTCCCTTGGGATATTTGGCTATCCATAAGTTGTCTTGTTTGTCAAAATAGATTTTTTTTATTTTTAAGAACTTTGATTCATGATTGTTTCGGCTGATTGAAAATGGAAGAAACTCATCTGATTTCTTATCATAATAGTTGAGAGTCTCATTTTTGGAAAATACCCATAATCTACCGTTAGGGTCTTGTGATATGTGCCGTTGTGAACTATTATATTCCTGTGTTTTTAGTTGATAGTGTTTTCGATAGGTACCGAATGGGGCAATACGAGTTATAATAGAAGTGTTTTTATAAGCTACCCATATATGTTTTTGATTATCATCATCGTATAATGAATAAACTTGATTGCTTACCAGTTGGTTGGAAGTAGAATAGTGAATACCTTCACCTTGATAGCCATCTGTCAGAAAGAAACCATCGTCTTCTGTTATAACCAACAGATGGTTAGCATCATAAGCTTTAATTCGTTTCAGTTTGGCGGAAGTGTTGAGTTGTAATGTGGAATTAGTATTGTTCTTGGGATCATAAATATAGATCAGTCCGTTTTCAGAGCCGATAATGAATTTATTCATCCATTTTCTGAAACTATGGAATGGGAGGGGGGAAGAGAGATGTAGCGTCAGTTTATTGCTTCTTTTAGAGAATTGGTAGATCCCTTTATCAGCAATAATCCAAATAGCGTCTTTTTCGTGAACAAGAGTGATGATGTTCTTGATATTCGATGAATTGTCTAATATTTGTTGACAACTAATTTCTTGTTCTTTGGGTGTAATTTTAAGTAGCTTCCCGTTTGTTTGATATAACCATGTATCCCCATCGGGTAAGGTGAATATATTTCTGACGGGGGCTGTTTGAGAGATGAATCGATGAAACTTATTTTGTTCCGGGGAAAAAAGATAGAGAGAGTTTTCATCATCTAATAACCATAGACGATTGTGTGAGTCTATCTTTATATCGTCAATTCGATTCGTTGCGAGGTCATTTGAATCTCCAGGTAGAATTCTGTAGGTTATGAACGAATGTCCGTCAAAACGGCATATTCCGTTCCATGTAGTAAACCACATATAACCTTCCCTATCTTTAGTAATAGAGGTTATAGTTTGTTGTGGAATTCCATCCTCAATGTTATAGCGTGTGATGATATGTGAAGGTTGCCCGAAAGACGGAATACAAATAAAAAGTACTAATATAATGATATACAGGTATAACTTCATTTTGGTATTTATTGATATTTTTATTGAAATAACAGATATGACTTGTTGGAAAGACGGATAAACACAAATATTGTACGCTATTGCACAACTAAAAATAGCCCCGCAGATAACTTTGTATCAAAACAACCTTATATTAATTTAAAAGAATCAGAATCAATGAAAACATTTGCTAATCTGAAAAACATTCGAACATGGCTTATTATGCTATTCGTTTTCCTAGGTGTGGATGCTATGGCACAGAACATAACGGGAACAGTCAAAGATCATTTGGGAGAACCTGTAATTGGAGCTTCTGTATTAGAGAAAGGAACAGGAAATGGAACTATTACGGACTTCGATGGGAAGTTTGCTTTAAAAGTGTCAGGTAAACATTCTATTGAGATTTCGTATGTAGGCTATATAACACAAACTTTTAACTTGAAAGGGAAGACATCTTTTAATATTGTATTACAAGAGGATTCAGAAATGATGGATGAAGTTGTTATTACGGGGTTTGGTTCGCAGAAAAAACCGGATATCAGTGGTTCTATTGTTTCTATCAGTAAAGAAGATTTGATAGGTACACCGACTAGTAATGTAATGGAAGCACTTCAAGGTAAAATTGCAGGAGCTGACATTATGATGGGATCGGGGGCAGTAGGAGAGGATGTTGATATTTTGTTGCGTGGCTCTCGCTCTATTAATGGTAGTAATGCACCTTTGTTTGTGATTGATGGAGTACAAGGGGCTAATTATAACCAACTAAGTCCGAGTGATATTGACCAGATCAGTGTTTTGAAGGATGCTTCTTCTACTGCAATCTATGGTTCTGCTGGTGCTAATGGCGTTATTATTATAACTACTAAAAGAGGTGCGGCAGGGAAAATAACCGTTGACTTGGATACTAAATATACCATTTCGGGTGGAGCTAATTTCATGCATGGTATGATTGGCGATGAGTGGCTTCAATATCAGAAGGAATATTACCGTACTAGGAATGGCATGTATCCGGAAGATATTTCACAATTATTCAGTTCGGAAGTCATACAGCAGGCTTTAGCCAATAATCAATGGATTGACTGGATTGAAGAAGCAACTCAAGGAAACGCATCTCAAAAGGAGATAAATTTGTCTTTGAGAGGTGGAAGTGACAAACTGAAAGTATATACAGCTTTTAATTATAATAATACGGAAGGTTTACTTTCTAATGAGAACCAAACACGTTATGGAATGAGATTCAATGTGGACTATCAGATTCGTGATTGGGCAAAGATAGGAAGCAGTACTTCGCTTACTTATACGATTAAAAATTCACGAGGAAAGAATATTTTCACAAAATCCTTGACTGCTTTCCCCTTAGGGGAGCCTTATGATGCGAATGGTAATATAAATGTGAATTACATAGAGGGAGAAACCTCACCTTTTGGTGATGAAATTGAAGATCAGTATGCTAACGAAACACGTACAACGTATGCTAACATTAATGCCTATGTGGAATTGACCTTTTTGCGAGGGCTTACTTTCCGCTCACAAATAAGCACAAACCTGAACAATGTCCGTAATGGAAAATATGTTGGAACGCATTCATTGCAGGGAGTGGAGAATGGATATTCTGCACCTTATTCATATATCAGTAATTATTATGGGTACAGTTATGCTTGGGATAATATATTGACTTATGACGTTGAACCTATAAAGGGGCATAAGATAACATTAACGGGGGTGACCTCATGGAACAAGGGGCAATCTGATAGTAATAATATGCGTGCTTCCGGTCAACCGCTAGACTCTTATTTGTTTCATAATATGGCTTCTGGTATTACCAAATATGGCGTACAGTCAAAGTATTCTCAGTCTCAGAAGATGTCCTATGCGTTACGTTTCAATTATGTGTATAAAGATAAATATATCGCTTCTTTTACTACGCGTTGGGATGGTGCGTCACATTTGGCGGATGGACATAAGTGGGAGGCATTCCCTGCGGGTGCTTTAGCATGGCGTGTTTCGCAGGAATCATTTATGAAACCGATTGAGAAATGGTTGAGTAATTTGAAACTTCGCATAAGCTATGGCGTAACAGGTAATTCCGGAGGTATGGGGGCTTATTCCTCACAGACGGGTGCTGCAACCTATTCTCCTGTATCTATTGATGGCTTGTTGAGTTCTGTAAGTCAGCTTGTTTCTCCTTATGGAAATCCTTCTATCGGTTGGGAGAAGACTTATCAATGGAACTATGGAATTGATTTGGGACTGTTCAATAACCGTGTAAATGTTAATTTTGATATTTATAATTCCAAAACAAAAGATCTTTTGTTTAGCCGTACATTGCCTATCACCTCTGCTATCACAGCTTGGGGGTCTCCGATGACGACTTGGCAGAATATCGGTGAAACCAGTAATAAGGGATATGAAGTTCAGTTATCTACGGTAAATATAAGGAATAAAGATTTTGAGTGGCGCTCATCTCTTTCATACACTCATAATGAAGAGAAGATTGTGGATTTGCCTGATGGTGACCTTATTGCCAAAAAATTATTTGAAGGACATCCTATCAAGACCTTCTATGATTATAAATATGCTGGGATCTGGAGTACTGCAGAAGCGGATGAGGCTGCCAAATATGGTTGCCAACCGGGATATGTGAAGATTGAGACGGTGGAGCAGTTTACTACGGATGAGAATGGAAATCTGGTCGGTGATGGAGGTGTACATACCTATAGTAATACGCGTGACCTTCAAATATTGGGATCTAATGTGCCTGACGGTATTGTGGGAATAAACAACACTTTTATGTATAAAGGTATTGAATTGAGTGCATTTGCAATTATAAGATATGGGCAAATGATAGACAGCAAAACCATAGGATGGTATTCAACCAAAAATGACAATCAGCCACGAGGCACCAATTATTGGACACCTGAGAATCAGAATACCTATTTCCCACGTCCTGGTATTGCTAGTACCACAGGTATAGAATCCTTGAGATACATTGATGGTTCGTATGCAAAAATTAAAAATGTAACATTAGGCTATGTGCTTCCTAAGAAGATATGCAAAACATTGGGTATTGAAAAGTGTAAAGTTTATGCTACTGCCTATAATGTTTTTGTCTTACCTTTTAAGAGTGAATTGAAACATACAGACCCTGAAAATAATGGTTCTGATACTTTCCCTCTTTACAAATCTTATCTTATCGGACTTAATTTATCGTTTTAACCAATCATTCAAAAGAAATTAATATGACTACAAAAATAAAAAGTTGGCTGGCCGTAATGGCAATGGTGATTTCTGTAAGTAATTCCTCTTGTACTCTTGATGAGTATAATCCTTCGGGATATACAATGGATGCGCTATCAAACTCAGTGGAAGGCTATCAAACTATCTTGAACAATATTTATTTTGGGATGGAAAGAGCAATGTATGGATATGGACAGTTCATGTGGCTAACTGAAGGAGGGACTGATCTTTGGACTTCACAGAAAAATGGGGATAATCTTTGGCTGAAATATGGAATGGGGTCAGATTTTGCTAATAATATGACAGGTGGTTTCTTAAATGTTTCCTATGATGGTATCTGCTACTGTAATCAAGCTATTTTGCAGGCAGATAAAGTCCCTTTTACCTCCAATGAAGAGAAACAACAGAAGGTTGCAGAAGCCTATTTTATGAGAGCTGTATATTACTACAATTTAGTTGAACAATTAGGTGGGGTAAAACTGCAGATGGCACCGGTTGATAAGGTTGATTTGCATCCGGGAAAAGAGACTCCTTTTGATATTTATGAGAAATGTATTATTCCTGATTTAGAGTTTGCGATTCAATGGTTACCTATTGAGGATAGGACTACGCGTCCTTCTAAAAAGTCTGCAATGGGTATGTTGGCAAGGGTTTGTTTACAATCTGTTGAGTATGATTCTTCTAAGAAATATGCACAACGGGCTTTGGAAGTGGCCCAAGAAATGATTGATGATTGTAAAGCGGGAGGAGCTGCTTTAGGAGTCTATATGTATGATAACATAGATGATGTTTTTGATGAAAGCAATAATTTTGAGAACAAAGAAGCTTTATGGAAACATCGTTATGTAACTGGTGGAGTGAGTAATCAGGCGTGGATAATGAACCAGAACAATGAACAGTTCTATTGTCCTCTTACAGCCTTTCCGGCATTCCAGTTTAAAACAGATCTGCATTCTGGTAATAAATATGACGGACTTTCTGATTATCAGATAGCGGGCAGGCGTGCGGGAGGAACTTTTATGCCGTCTAAATATTTATTGGATTTATATGTGCAGGAGGATGGAACTTTAGACCCTAGATATCATAAATTCTTCCAAACCTCTTGGACATGTAATAAAGACAAGGGGCAGGCATGGAGCGAATCTCAAGCAAAGTTATTTGAAAAGAACATCGACTCTCCTGAAATCTCAACAATGCAGACCAATGAAACAACAGGTGAGTTAGTGCGAGTGTATTCGAAATTCGAGTTTGATGAAAAAACATTAGAGTTCATTCGTCCCGAAGAGGAAGGATATGCAGAGAAGGTAGCGGTTAAAAGAGATGCCAAGATTTTATATGCTGATTATAATGATTTGTATAATAAGGATAATACAGTGATCATGAAATATCGCAGAGAGCCTAATGATACAGAAGTTGTAAACCCTTGGCTTAGTTTTTATCCGTCGTTGACGAAGCATAATAGTAGCAACTATTATATAAATAATTTGGGCAAAAAGCGTCTTGGTAATTTGAATGCTACATTTATGATGCGTACACCTGAAGTTTTTTTAATTGCTGCTGAGGCTGATATTTATGTAAATGGTGGAATAAATGCAATGCAATATATTAATGTGGTACGTCAACGTGCAGGTGCAAAACCTTTGTCAGGTATAGCTACTGTGCAAACAGTCTTGGATGAGCGTGCACGCGAATTATGTGGGGAATATGTCCGTTTCTATGATTTGAAGCGTACAGGTAAATTAACAAATTCTTACTTGAATAAAACGAATCCTGATGTTGGCCAATATTTTATCGAAGGTAAGCATGACGTGAGGCCATTTCCACAATCTTTCTTGGAAAATTTGGAAGAAGGTGGCGGCTATTATCAGAATCCTGGGTATTAATAGTTAAAAATAGGTTACGAATGTAGTAGATCTTATTATGATATATAAGATGGTTAACAAGTTAATTTGAATTTCACCTGCTTGTGAAAGTCGGTGAAATTTTACTAATGTTCCGATTTGTCTATTCCAAAAGGGAATCGGCTTCTCTTTCCAAAATATAAATCACATCACCACTCTTCTTAACTTCTACCCGGCTGCCTTCCGGATTCAGGTTGAAAGGTGTGGTCTTGTCTGTTTTGTTATCTACGACCATCAGTACATTATCTTCGGCAAAACGTTTTATTTCCACTTTCAGGTTGGCGTCGGGCATGGTCTGGTCCAGTAGCAGGCTGTCGTTTAGATACACCGCTATGCTGTCTCCGGCAAAACTGTTGGTCAGCTCTATGTTATAGACTCCTTCATAAGTCTGCACCCGGTCCGCTTTGCGTTGGAAACGGAAGGACATATACAAAAAAATGATGATGACGGCGAAGACTCCAAAAGCCAGCATGCCGTTACCTATCATGAATTGCTTGTTCGTATTTAAACTGTTTTTACCCATAGCGTTATAAGTTTCTGCAAAACTACAAAAATTTAATAGAATATTTTGTAACACTGATAGATAATTTGTATCTTTGCACCGAAATGGATGAATGGTGGGGCTTGATTAAGCCCTTTTTTTGTTCTTAATAGTGGATAAATGATAGATAAAAATGTAGTAACCCGGATTGTTGACGAGTGGCTGGAAGGTAAAGATTACTTTTTGGTAGATGTCGCTGTGAGTCCGGAAGACAAAATTGTGGTAGAAATAGACCATGCCGAAGGAGTATGGATTGACGATTGTGTAGAACTTAGCCGCTACATTGAGTCTAAACTGGACCGTGAAGAGGAGGATTATGAACTGGAGGTGGGATCGGCCGGTATAGGACAACCTTTCAAGGTGTTGCAACAGTATTTGATACACATTGGTAAGGAGGTGGAAATCCTGACTAAAGAGGGAAAGAAACTGGAAGGTGTATTGAAGGATGCGAATGAAGAGAACTTTACCGTGACTATTGAAAAGAAAGTGAAACCAGAGGGAGCTAAACGTCCCAAGCTGGTGGAAGAGGATGTTACTTTTGCGTATGATGAGATAAAATACACTAAATACTTAATTAGTTTTAAATAATTATGGCCAAAAAAGAGGAAACAATCAGCTTGATTGATACATTTTCGGAATTTAAGGAATTAAAGAATATTGATAGAACAACTATGGTAAGCGTTCTCGAAGAATCTTTCCGTAGTGTGATCGCGAAAATGTTTGGCACTGATGAAAATTACGACGTTATTGTGAATCCTGACAAAGGAGATTTCGAAATATGGCGTAACCGTGAAGTTGTAGCAGATGAGGATTTGACGAATCCAAACATGCAGATCTCATTGACCGAGGCACAGAAGATTGATGCTTCTTATGAGGTAGGTGAGGAAGTGACTGATGAAGTGATCTTTGCCAAATTTGGCCGTCGTGCCATCCTGAACTTGCGTCAGACACTGGCATCAAAGATTTTAGAGCTGGAGAAAGATAGCTTGTATAATAAATATATTGATAGGGTGGGTACGGTGATCAGTGCGGAAGTTTATCAGATATGGAAGAAAGAAATGTTGCTGCTGGATGATGAAGGTAACGAATTGCTTTTGCCCAAGACTGAACAGATTCCGAGTGACTTCTACCGTAAAGGCGAAACGGCCCGTGCCGTAGTGGCCCGTGTGGATAATAAAAATAATAATCCGAAGATTATTCTGAGCCGTACTTCACCTGTGTTCTTGCAACGCCTGTTTGAAATGGAAGTGCCCGAAATCAATGACGGGTTGATCACGATCAAGAAGATTGCGCGCATTCCCGGAGAACGTGCTAAGATAGCCGTTGAGTCGTATGACGACCGTATAGATCCGGTAGGTGCCTGCGTAGGTGTGAAAGGATCACGTATTCACGGTATTGTACGCGAACTGCGTAATGAGAATATCGACGTGATTAATTATACTTCTAATATTCAGTTGTTCATTCAGCGTGCGTTGAGTCCGGCTAAGATTTCTTCTATCGTGTTGCACGAAGAGGAGAAGAAAGCAGAAGTGTATCTGAAACCGGAAGAAGTGTCTTTGGCAATCGGTAAGGGGGGGATGAATATCAAACTCGCCAGTATGCTTACCGAATATACGATTGATGTGTACCGCGAATTGGATGAGAGCGCGATGGATGAGGATATTTATCTTGATGAATTCAAGGATGAAATTGATGAGTGGGTTATCTCAGCCATCAAGAATATCGGATTGGATACAGCTAAGGCTGTATTGAATGCTCCACGCGAGATGTTGATAGAAAAAGCGGATCTGGAAGAAAACACGGTTGATGACGTGTTGAGAGTTTTAAGAGCTGAATTTGAAGAGTAATTCTTCAGTCCCGGCTCGTAGTTAATAATTAAAAAACGAGTATGACGATTAGACTGAACAAAGTAACAAGAGATTTAAATGTAGGAATAACGACGGTAGTTGAATTCTTGCAGAAAAAGGGCTATACCATTGAGGCTAGTCCTAATGCGAAAATTACCGAAGAACAATATGCTGTACTTGTGAAAGAGTTCAGCACAGATAAAAATTTAAAAATAGAGTCTGAAAAATTTAGTCAGGAAAGACAGAACAAAGACCGCAATAAGGCTTCTATCTCTATCGAAGGTTTTGAACCCAAGAAAGAGAAAGAGGAGGTGGTGAAAACGGTTATTCCTGAAGAGGCACGACCCAAACTGAAGCAAGTGGGTAAAATAGATCTGGACAATTTGAACAAGAAAACTGCGCCGAAGGTTGCAGAACCTGCGGCGAAAGTTATTGAACAAACTCCGAAAGCGGAACCCGTGGTGGAAAAAGTGGTTGAGGGGAAAGAAACTCCGCAACCCGAAAAGGAAACACCGAAGCCTGTGGTGGTAGAGGAAAAGAGACCGGAACCGGCTCCTCAACCCGCTCCGGCTCCTGTTCAGGAAGAGAAGAAAGAGCCTAAAATTGAAAAGATGGAAGAAAAGACACCCCAGGTGAAAGAGATGGAAAAAGCAACACCCGAAGCAACACCCGTTCAGGAAAAAGAAGAAGACGATGTATTTAAAATTCGTCCTACTGAATTTAAATCGAAAATTAATGTAGTGGGTCAGATTGACTTGGCTGCATTGAACCAGTCAACTCGTCCGAAAAAGAAATCGAAAGAAGAAAAACGGAAAGAAAGAGAAGAGAAGGATAAACAGCGTCAGGAACAGCGTAAGCAGATGAAAGATGCTATTATCAAAGAAATCCGTAAGGGAGATGACAAGGTTTCTAAAAACTCGGTCAACGACGATGCCGCCAAGAAGAAAAAGCGTAATAGAATAAATAAGGAACGTGTGGATATAAATGCTGCCGGTACAACAAATGCTGGAGGTAATAATAACCAACGTAACGATAATGCTAACAGACCGAATAGAAACAATAACTCCAAACCTAATAATAACAATCAAGGTGGAGGTAAATTTAATAAAGACCGCTTCAAGAAACCTGTTGTAAAAACGGAAGTTAGTGATGAGGATGTAGCAAAACAGGTTAAGGAAACGTTGGCGCGTCTGACTAACAAGACTAAGAACAAGACTGCCAAGTATCGTAAGGAGAAACGTGAGAATGTGCAGAACCGCCTGATGGAACAGGAGGAGATGGAACAGGAGGACAGCAAAATATTGAAGCTGACCGAGTTCGTTACTGCGAACGAGTTGGCAAGTATGATGGATATTCCTGTTACCCAGGTTATCGCTACTTGTATGAGTATTGGCATCATGGTCTCTATTAACCAGCGTCTGGATGCCGAAACAATCAATCTGGTAGCAGAAGAATTCGGATACAAGACAGAATATGTAAGTGCTGAGGTGGCGCAGGCCATTACAGAAGAGGAGGATAACGAGGAAGACTTGTTGCCGCGTGCTCCGATTGTAACAGTAATGGGACATGTTGACCATGGTAAGACTTCGTTACTGGACTATATTCGTAAAGCGAATGTAATTGCTGGTGAGGCGGGTGGTATTACCCAGCATATCGGTGCTTACAATGTAAAACTGGAAGACGGACGTCATATCACATTCCTGGATACACCGGGTCACGAGGCATTTACTGCCATGCGTGCCCGTGGTGCGAAAGTAACGGATATTGCTATCATTATTGTAGCAGCCGATGATAATGTGATGCCACAGACCAAAGAAGCGATTAATCATGCTATGGCTGCCGGTGTACCTATCGTTTTTGCTATTAATAAAGTGGATAAGCCGCACGCCAATCCGGATAAGATAAAGGAAGAACTGGCTGCCATGAACTTCCTGGTGGAAGAATGGGGAGGTAAGTATCAGTCGCAAGATATCTCTGCCAAGAAAGGTACAGGGGTACATGAGTTGTTGGAAAAAGTATTGCTGGAAGCAGAAATGCTGGAATTGAAGGCAAATCCCAATCGAAAGGCTACTGGTTCTATCATTGAGTCCACCTTGGATAAGGGACGTGGTTATGTAGCTACGATCCTGGTGTCGAACGGTACGCTCCGCATGGGTGATATTGTGTTGGCGGGTACTTCATACGGTAAAGTGAAAGCTATGTTTAACGAACGTAACCAGCGCATTAAGGAGGCTGGCCCTTCTGAACCGGTGTTGATTCTTGGTTTGAATGGCGCTCCTGCGGCAGGTGATACTTTCCATGTAATTGAAACGGAACAGGAAGCTCGTGACATCGCTAACAAGCGTGAGCAGTTACAGCGTGAACAGGGCTTGCGTACTCAGAAGCTGTTGACATTGGATGAAGTGGGCCGTCGTCTGGCTTTGGGTGACTTCCATGAATTGAATGTGATTGTTAAAGGTGACGTGGACGGTTCTGTTGAGGCGTTGAGCGACTCATTGATAAAACTGTCTACAGAACAGGTACAGGTTAATGTGATCCATAAAGGTGTCGGTCAGATTTCCGAATCGGATGTGACCTTGGCCGCTGCATCAGATGCGATTATCGTAGGTTTCCAGGTTCGTCCTTCAAGCTCTGCCGGCCGACTGGCTGAACAGGAAGGTGTGGATATCCGCAAATATTCTGTGATCTATGATGCGATAGAAGAAGTGAAGGCTGCCATGGAAGGTATGCTGGCACCTACTTTGAAGGAACAGATTACTGCAACCATCGAAGTGCGTGAGGTCTTCAATATTACCAAGGTCGGTTTGGTTGCCGGTGCTATGGTGAAGACTGGTAAGGTAAAACGTTCTGATAAGGCACGCTTGATTCGTGATGGTATTGTGGTCTTTACCGGTACTATCAATGCATTGAAACGTTTCAAGGATGATGTGAAGGAAGTAGGTACTAATTTTGAATGTGGTATCAGTCTGACAAACTGTAACGATATCAAGGTAGGTGATATTATTGAAGCTTACGAAGAAGTAGAGGTTAAACAGACTTTGTAATAAAGCCTGAGAATATAGATGGTAATGTCATCCTGAGCATAGCGAAGGATCTGGCACCTCGCCCAGCGCGTGGGCTGGCAGATTCTTCGCTTTGTTCAGAATGACATTACTGCTTTTTATAAGAATGATAGAGATGACAACAATAGATATTATCATACTGGCTGTGACTGGCATGGGTGTCATTATGGGATTGATGAAGGGCTTTGTGAAGCAGATGGCATCTATTGTAGGGTTGATAGCCGGATTGCTGGTTGCCCGTGCTTTGTTTGGTACAGTTGCCGAAAGATTGGCACCTGCTTTAGGTACTTCGACTACCATTGCGCAGGTTTTGGCTTTTATATTGATCTGGGTGGCTGTGCCTTTAGGTTTTGCGTTTGTCGCCTCTTTGTTGACAAAAGCATTGGATGCTGTGCATCTGGGGTGGCTGAATCGTTGGCTGGGCAGCGGACTTGGGGCATTGAAGTATATGATACTGATAGGGTTAGCTATTCATGTGATAGAATATATAGACCCGAAAGATGAGATGATCAGTGCAACAAAAAAGAAGGAATCAGTGTTATATTATCCTATGAGAGACTTGTCCGGCATCTTTTTTCCGGTGTTTAAGAATGTAACAGAACAATTAATAGAAATATAAGATAAATATGCAAGAAGAACCCAATAAATATGTGAAAGAACTGACGCAGGAGAAGTATAAGTATGGCTTCACCACAGAAGTTCACACAGATATTATAGAACGGGGATTGAACGAGGATGTTATCCGCTTGATTTCTGCAAAGAAAAACGAGCCGGAGTGGTTGCTGGAGTTTCGCCTGAAAGCATACCGCTACTGGTTGACAATGGAGATGCCTGCATGGGCGCACCTCACTATTCCTGAAATAGATTATCAGGCTATATCCTATTATGCGGATCCTACAAAGAAAAAAGAAGGGCCGAAAAGTATGGATGAGGTAGATCCGGAGCTGATTAAAACTTTCAATAAACTAGGTATTCCCCTGGAGGAACAAATGGCGTTGAGCGGTATGGCAGTAGATGCTGTCATGGATTCTGTTTCCGTCAAGACTACATTTAAAGAAACCTTGTTGGAAAAGGGAATCATTTTCTGTTCGTTCAGTGAAGCGGTGCGTGAACACCCCGATTTGGTGAAGAAGTATCTGGGTTCGGTGGTCGGGCCACGGGATAATTTCTTTGCAGCCTTGAACTCGGCGGTGTTCAGTGACGGATCGTTTGTATATATTCCGAAAGGAGTGCGTTGTCCTATGGAACTCTCCACTTATTTCCGTATCAATGCGGCCAATACCGGTCAGTTTGAACGTACACTGATTGTTGCGGATGATGATAGTTATGTTTCTTATCTGGAAGGATGTACGGCCCCTATGCGGGATGAGAACCAATTACATGCAGCCATAGTGGAGATTGTGGTGCACGACCGTGCGGAAGTGAAATATTCTACCGTACAGAACTGGTATCCGGGAGATGCCGAAGGCAAAGGAGGAGTATATAACTTTGTGACCAAACGCGGTCATTGCAAAGGTGTGGACAGCAAACTGAGTTGGACACAGGTAGAGACCGGGTCGGCCATTACTTGGAAATATCCCAGTTGCATCCTGAGTGGAGATAATTCTACTGCTGAATTCTATTCGGTGGCAGTAACGAATAACTATCAGCAGGCTGATACGGGGACTAAAATGATTCATTTGGGCAGAAACACCCGTAGTACCATTGTTAGTAAAGGGATTAGTGCCGGAAAGAGCCAGAACTCCTATCGTGGTCTGGTACGTGTGGCTCAGAAAGCGGACAATGCCCGTAATTACAGCCAGTGTGACTCTCTGTTGCTGGGAAGCCAGTGCGGTGCTCATACATTCCCATATATGGATATCCATAACGAGACAGCTGTGGTGGAACATGAGGCGACCACCAGCAAGATCAGCGAAGACCAACTGTTCTACTGCAATCAGCGCGGTATTCCTACAGAAGATGCTATCGGATTGATTGTCAATGGGTATGCAAAAGAAGTACTGAATAAACTTCCGATGGAATTTGCGGTGGAGGCACAGAAACTGCTGGCTATATCTTTAGAGGGAAGCGTAGGATAAATGAAGAACTAAGAATTTAATAGAATTATGTTAGAGATAAAAGACTTACATGCCAGTGTCAATGGCAAAGAAATATTGAAAGGTATCAATCTGACCATAAAGAAGGGTGAAGTTCATGCCATTATGGGACCTAATGGTTCTGGTAAAAGTACTCTTTCATCCGTGTTGGTAGGTAATCCGGCTTTTGAGGTAACGAAGGGTTCAGTGACTTTTGAAGGAAAAGATTTGTTGGCTTTGAGTCCTGAGGATCGTAGCCATGAGGGGCTGTTTTTGTCTTTCCAATATCCGGTGGAGATTCCCGGAGTCAGTATGGTGAACTTTATGCGTGCGGCGGTAAACGAGCAACGTAAATATAAAGGGCTTCCTGCGTTAACAGCCAGTGAGTTCTTGAAGCTGATGCGCGAGAAACGGGCTGTGGTGGAGCTGGATAATAAATTGGCAAACCGTTCGGTAAACGAGGGGTTCAGCGGTGGTGAGAAGAAGCGCAATGAAATATTCCAGATGGCTATGCTGGAGCCTAAGTTGAGCATTTTGGATGAAACGGATTCCGGTCTTGATATTGATGCGTTGCGTATTGTAGCCGAGGGCGTGAACAAATTGAAGACTCCTGAAACAAGTTGTATCGTCATTACACACTATCAACGTTTGCTGGATTATATCAAACCGGATATTGTACATGTATTGTATAAAGGACGTATTGTGAAAACTGCGGGTCCCGAATTGGCTTTGGAACTGGAGGAGCGTGGTTACGACTGGATAAAAGCCGAATTGGGAGAATAATAATTTGATGCCTAAAGAAGAAAGTGATTATGAGAGCAGAACAACAATATATTGATCTCTTTTCTCAATGTGAGGCGATGATTTGCCGGCATAGTGCCGAGGTGCTGAACGCTCCCCGTGCGCAAGCTTTCGCAGATTTCGAAAAGTTAGGTTTCCCTACCCGCAAACAGGAGAAGTATAAATATACGGATGTAAGCAAGTTGTTCGAGCCGGATTATGGTTTGAATTTGAACAGACTCGACATTCCGGTGAATCCGTATGAAGTGTTCAAGTGCGATGTACCTAATATGAGTACCGCTCTTTATTTTGTAGTAAACGATGCTTTTTATCGTAAAGCTTTGCCGAAGGCGCAATTGCCGGAAGGAGTGTTGCTTGGCAGCTTGAAAGAACTGTCTGAACAATATCCGGATTTAGTCAAGCAATATTATGGTAAGTTGGCAGATACTTCCAAGGATGGTGTGACCGCCTTCAATACTGCTTTTGCCCAGGACGGCTTTATGCTGTATGTGCCGAAAGGCGTGGTGGTGGAAAAGCCCATTCAGCTGGTGAACATATTGCGTGCCGATGTTAATTTTATGGTGAACCGCCGTGTGTTGGTTGTGCTGGAAGAAGGTGCGCAGGCTCGTCTGCTGATTTGCGACCATGCCATGGATAATGTGAATTTCCTTTCTACTCAGGTTATTGAGGTCTTTGCGGAAGAAAATACGACTTTCGATCTTTATGAACTGGAAGAAACCCATACCAGCACAGTGCGTTTCAATAACCTCTATGTGAATCAGGAAGCAGACAGTAATGTGCTTTTGAATGGCATGACTTTGCATAACGGTACTACGCGTAATACAACCGAAGTAACTTTGGCCGGACGTGGAGCCGAGATCAGTCTGTGTGGTATGGTCATTGCCGATAAGAATGAACAGGTGGACAATCATACTTTCATTGACCACAAGGTTTCCGATTGCATCAGTAATGAGCTGTTCAAATATGTATTGGATGATCAGGCAGTGGGTGCGTTTGCCGGAAAAGTCCTGGTACGTGAAGGGGCGCAACATACTAATTCCCAACAAACCAACCGTAACCTTTGTGCTACTCGTGATGCCCACATGTACACCCAGCCACAACTGGAAATTTATGCGGATGATGTAAAGTGTTCTCATGGGGCTACTGTTGGTCAGTTGGATGAAAATGCGTTGTTTTATATGCAACAACGTGGTATCAGTCTGAAGGAAGCACGTTTATTGCTTATGTTTGCTTTTGTTAATGAAGTAATAGATACGATCCGTCTGGATGCATTAAAGGATCGTTTGCATTTGTTGGTGGAAAAACGTTTCCGTGGTGAGTTGAATAAATGTCAGGGATGTGCGATATGTAAATAGGACGCCATGTACGATATACAAAAAATAAGAGAAGATTTTCCGATATTAGGTCGGGAGGTGTATGGAAAGCCGCTTATTTATCTGGATAATGGAGCTACCACTCAGAAACCGCGTTGTGTGGTTGAGGCCATAACCGATGAATACTATTCGGTCAATGCGAATGTGCATCGTGGAGTACATTTTTTGTCCCAACAGGCTACGGAGTTACATGAGGCTTCTCGTGAGACGGTGCGTCGTTTTATCAATGCACGCAGTAGCAATGAGATTGTGTTTACTCGGGGCACGACAGAGAGTATCAACTTGTTGGCTTCCTCCTTTGCCGACAGCCAGATGAAGGAGGGGGATGAAGTGATCGTTTCTGTTATGGAACATCACAGTAATATTGTTCCTTGGCAGTTACAGGCTGCGCGTAAAGGAATCGTGCTGAAAGTGATTCCCATGAATGACAGAGGAGAATTACTGTTGGATGAATACGAGAAACTTTTCTCGGAAAGGACCAAGCTGGTAAGTTTCGCTCATGTAAGCAATGTGTTGGGCACTGTCAATCCGGCGAAAGAGATGGTTGCGACTGCCCATGCACACGGCGTTCCCGTTCTGATTGACGGGGCGCAGAGTGTTCCTCACATGAAAGTGGATGTTCAGGATTTGGATGCCGACTTTTTTGCTTTCAGTGGACATAAGGTCTATGGACCTACCGGTGTGGGGGTGCTTTATGGAAAGGAAGAGTGGCTGGATAAACTTCCACCTTACCAGGGGGGTGGAGAGATGATACAAAGTGTCAGCTTCGAGAAAACGACTTTTAATGAATTGCCGTTTAAATTCGAGGCGGGAACTCCCGATTATATCGGAACTACTGCTTTGGCAAAGGCGTTGGATTATGTATCTGCCATTGGTATGGAGAATATTGCCGCCCACGAGCATGAACTGACCCGATATGCCATGCAGCGTCTGAAAGAAACAGACGGGATGCGTATCTTCGGAGAGGCCGGTAACAAAAGTGGTGTCATTTCTTTCCTGGTAGGAAACATTCATCATTTGGATATGGGTACGTTGCTTGACCGCCTGGGCATTGCTGTGCGTACCGGGCATCATTGTGCACAGCCTTTGATGATTCGTATGGGGATTGAGGGAACAGTGCGTGCTTCTTTCGGCTTATATAATACCAAAGAGGAAATAGATGTGCTGGCTGCCGGCATTGAGCGCGTCAGCAGGATGTTCTAAATTGTAACAGTATAGTAGGGGGCCGCATTCATCACGAGTGCAGCCCCCTTTGGTATTATTTATATTAAGGTAAAAAGAGAGAGTTTATTTTCCATAATCATCATATAACATCAGCAAATGTGATGAACTCCAGCTGAAATGAGGCGCTTTTAATAACTCGCCGGTATGTGTGCCATAGTTTTCATGTATCGGGGCACCTTCTTTCAATCCTTGCAGTCGGTCGAATACCTGAAGGGTATATTCATCTGCCATCTTGTTATAGCCATAGTTGCGTAGACCGCGGATAGCGAAATAAGTCTGATCCAACCAGATAGGGCCACGCCAGTAGCCACGCGGATTGTACTTCGGGTTGTCTGCTGCTACTGTGGGGAAGGGGATGTATGTAGAGAACTTGGCTGTGTCGGCCAGTAAAGGCAGCATGGCTTTTACTTGGTCAGCAGTGGCAACCTCTGTCCATAACGGAGTATATGCTTCGCATCCCGGTTCTTGTATAAAGCTTCCGTCCTTTAAACGGCGGTCAAAGAAGAAGCCTTTCTCTTTGTCAAAGAAATAGTCGGCTACTTGACTGCCGTAATCCGGACCGTCAAAAGTAACTCCCAGAATACCTGCAAATTTCTTTAATAGTTTGCATTCCAGAGCCAGATAGGCATTCAGGTCAACACTCTCCTGATCCATGCTCCATGCATCTTCGGCTCCTGAGTTTTTCAGCATTTTGGTATCATCAAAACGGATGGCATTATCCATACCGCTTTCCCAGGCTGCCGCTTCCAATGTGCCGTCGGTAGAACCATATTCACACATGCCATTGTGGTTATGGTCACGTTTGCTGTACCACCATTTGTAGTATGCCATCAGTTGGGGATACATTTCGCTGATGAATGCCGTATCATTGGTGTGAGTGAATATTTCGTCTACAGCCCATGATACGAGAGGGGGTTTGCTGTCGCGTGCATTGTTTTCGGCTGGATCGGTATAAATGCAGTCTATAATCATGCCGTCCGGTTGTTGGTAGTCAAACATGGCGCGGATGTTGTCCTTAGCCAGTTCAGGATCGAATTTTGCCAAGGCGGCAGAGAATCGCCAAGTGTCCCAAGCCCAGAAACCTACGAAGTAGTATACGGCATGGCTGGGAACAATACCTTCGTGCAGCAATCCGCCACGGTGAGTCCGCCAGTTACTGATGAGTGTTACGACGGCTTTTACGGCAATACGGTCATATTCGGGCTTCATGTCTTTGCGAAGAATCTTGTTGAGATAACCTTCCCAACGTTCTTTATTGGCTTTGAGCTCTTCTTGTGGATTGCTCAGCGCTAATTGCGCCTTTTGTAATCCGGCGGAAAGTTCTTTCTCTCCAGTATAGAAAGAAATGGCTACGTAGGTGTCGTGCTCACTGCCATTGGTCTTTGCCCGGTAATTATTGTCGCTACTCTCTACGCTTACATCCGGTGTGAAAGTCAGTGCTACAATCTCGCCGGACGGATGCCGGGCGATGACCGTATTCTGGTCAGTCCGTACCTGGATTTCTTTCCCCCATTGGCTGGCCGTAAAAGAAAGCTCTTTTCCGGCATCGGAGTGAATGCGGAGCAGTGCGGTGGAAGCATCCAGAAAATTCAAGCGTTGAATGATTTTGCCTTCTTCCGAACTTGCCGAGAGGTATAATTCGCCTGGAAAATAACAGGTGGAATCCGGGGTGAATACGGCATTTGTCTGATTGGCGTACCCTACGGTGACAGCCGATTGCGCCATCCATTGACGTCGGTTCATATCCAGACTGAAGGGGCCGCAGAAACCGTTTACCCAAACCTCTTTTTGTGGGAGTGTGAATCCCATCCAGGAGCCTGCGTCTGTAAACCAACCCCGGCAACGTGTCAGTGTATCGGGGGTATAGGCTATATCCAGTATGTTATTGAATTCATATCTTTTGCCTGTAGGAATAGTCTCACTGGCAGGGTTGCAGGCAGCTGTAAAGCCTGCAACTACTGCTGTGAGAAGAATGATTTTGGTAAATTTATGTTTCATGTCATTTCGTTATTATTTTTAAAACCATTTCTTATGCGCTTTTTCGGCTGCATCGTCTTGAGTGCTCAAAGGTTGTATGGTGAAGCTGTATTGCCATTCGTGCGGAGTGATGGTGTATTCAGGGTGCACTTGGGCTCCCCAGGTGTTATCTCCACCTACACCCATGTGTCGGTGGTCAATGTTCAGCCATACCATATCCTTTTTCATAATACTTCCTCCATGACGGCGTTCTGTATTGAATGCCACATAATCAATATCTTCCAACGGGAAATTCCATGCGCTGACATTTAGTGGCTCTTCACCGGTGATCAACAGGCCTTCTCCTGCTTTATTGCGCAAGGCTACCCAGCGTACATCGGTTTTATTACCGGTCTCTTGTGCACGGACATACGGATGGAACTGTTCCCATACTGTTGCCGTATAGAGCCCGATGGGATACCCCGTCTTGCGGTCGGCATAGTTTTCTTGTGGTCCGCGCCCCAGCCAGGTCATCACATCATATTCTGCCGGCAGGATCATGCGCATGCCTAGACGTGGCATTTCAGGAAGAGCTTTGTTGCCAGGCATAAAGTGCATACTTACTTTGATAACTCCATTCGGGAGTATCTGATAGATAGTCTGCAAAGTGGACTCTTGTGCTTCCAGTCTATAATTTGCAGTAACGGTTGCTTGTTTCTTGCTTGAATCTTCTTTCAGGTCGATGCTTTGTAACTTGGCGTTCTTGCCTGCAAATTTCCAGATGCCACAGCGTTTCAGATGGTTGTTGGCGACATCATTGTCGGTCAATGCACGCCAGAAGTTGGGCTGCAAGCCTTCTTTTATCAGATTCTTTCCATTATATAAGAGTTCAGTCATTTCACCATCGGCAGTAGAGAATACGACACGGAAGTTCCCTCCTGTCACGGTGATGGCATCCGGGGTACGTTCTGTATTTACGGTTTTGTCCGCTATTTCACGGGCAGTCCATGTGGCATTCAGCAAGCGTTCTCCTTCCGGATTCAGTTGCCATTGCTCCATAGCTACTTGATGTCCTTTCGGTATCAAAGGCATCTCTTCTTTGGTAAATGCTTCCAGTTTCAGGAAGTATTCTTTTCCATCATTGGGAATCAGAGTCATCGGGATGGTAACAAGAGCGGAAGAACGAGCGGTTATTGTCGGAAAATCCATCTCACCGCTTTGTACCGCTTTCCCGTCTGATTCTACCGCCCAACGTAGCTTGTAATCTTCCAGTCCGATGAAGTCATGCCAGTTGGTGACTTTAATCTGTTTTGTAGTAAAAGGAACCGGTTCAAAATGAATGTATTGATATACTTTCTTTACTTCCCAGATGTGTGGATGAAGTGAACGGTCGGCGGCTACCAGTCCGTTGGCGCAGAAGTTGGAGTCATTGGGGACACCCACGAAGCCCATATCGCCTCCGTAAGCCCAAATATTGTTTCCATTCTTGTCTTTGATATCAAAGGTGGCATCTACCCAGTCCCAAATGAAACCGCCTTGCAGCTGATCATATTTATAAATCAAATCCCAATAGTCTTGCAGATTACCTACACTATTACCCATGGCGTGAGCATATTCACACAGAATCATCGGACGGGCGTCGCGCTGGTTTACATGGCGGCGGAGCGCCCAGACACGTGCGTACATCGGACAATAAATGTCGGATTTGGCATCATAACCTCCACCTTCGTATTGTACAAGACGGGTTGGATCGAACTTCTTAGTCCAGTCGTATAAAGTTTCAAAATGTTTTCCATAACCGGATTCATTACCCATTGACCAGGTAACAATGGCTGTAATATTGCGGTCACGCAGCACCATGCGGCTCATGCGTTGCATAAACGGTACTTCCCAATCGGGGTTATTAGCCAGTGTGCCATCTTTATGCGCCTGCATTCCATGACTTTCAATGTTTGCTTCATCTACCAGATACAGACCGTATTCATTGCACAGGGCATACCATTCGTAGCGGTTGGGGTAATGGCAGGTACGGACAGCATTCAGATTGAATTGCTTCATCAATTGAATGTCTTTTATCATGCTTTCCACAGTGATGGTACGACCATGATGGGGATCGTGCTCGTGGCGGTTCACTCCCTTGAATAAAACGGGAACTCCGTTTACCAATTGCATTCCGTTACGTGCTTCCACGCTGCGGAAACCAAAGGGTTGCGTGAATGATTCCAATGCTTTTCCTTGGGCGTCGTAGGTGCTGACTACCAATGTGTAGAGATTGGGAGTTTCGGCATTCCAAGGCAATATGGCCGGGAATAAATGTTTCTGAGTAAATAAAGTATCTGTAGCGGAAGTTATTTCCTTTTTATTTTGGTAAATCACATTCCCTTTATCCATTACTTTCACTTCTACGGTTTCTCCCGGCTGAGGCTTATGCAATGTGATATCCAGATTGAAATCTCCGTCTTTGTAATTATTAACCAGTCCGGCTACCAGTTTGAAATCTTGTACACGGCTTTGCGGACGGGCATAGAGATAGACATCACGTTCAATACCGCTATATTTCCAATAATCCTGGTCTTCGAGGTAAGAACCGTCACTGTAACGGAATACTTTAACGGCTAACTTGTTCTTTCCGGCTTTCAAGAGCGGAGTGATGTTGAAATGCGCCGGAAGACGACTGTCTTCGCTGTATCCTGCCAATTCGCCGTTAACCCAGCAATAAAAGGCGGATTCTACTCCTTCAAAATCAAGGAAGATATCCATTCCTTTCCAGTTGGCCGGCACGGTAAATTCACGTACGTATGCACCTACCGGATTATAATCGGCCGGAACATGGGGAGGATTGGCGGGGAAGGGGTAAGCTACGTCGGTATAGATAGGTGAGTCAAATCCTTGCAGTTCCCAACTTCCTGGAACCTGTATGTCTTTCCAGCGTCTGGTGTTGTAACCGGTTTTATAAAAATCGGCCGGACATGCATCATTGTTCTTGGAGAATAAGAATTTCCAGGTACCATCTAGCGAGATGCGGCGTTCTGTTGCAGGGTTTACTGCAAAACGTTGGGCGGCGGGCAGTGCCTGCTGCTTCAGCGCATTGGCTTCATTGGTGAAGGGAATGAAGTGTGCATGGGCCGCCTCGCGGTTTATTTCATTTATTTGTGGATTCTGCCAGGGGACATTCTCCCCCCAGACGGAAGCGCAAGCAAACAACAGTGTAAGAAAAGTATTAAGAGAGTGTTTCATGGTTATTATTTTTTTAAATGGAACAGAAAAGAGTCACTAGAAAGGGCACGCTGAAATCTACTACAAAGCCGTGAAATATAGAAACCACTACAAAACTTTGACCGGAATAGCGGGTAATGATGGGCAGTGTCGTATCCATCGTAGTGGCACCTCCTGCCGAAATGGGTGCCAGATTGCCAAACCAACGTACCAGCAACGGGGCAAAAAGTAAAGTGATAATTTCACGTGTGATATTGGATAATAATGCAATGGTTCCCAACTCCGGACCTTTATATTCTGTGATAAAGATGCTGGACAGCGAGTAGTAGCCAAAACCGGAACCTACTGCCATACAATCTGCTACCGAGCGATGTGAGAGGAACAGACTAACAACTGCACATCCTGCCAAGGTTCCCAATATGGTCATGACCGGCAAGAAGATCAGGCGGGGATTTAATGACCGGAAATTGCGTAAGGTCTGTGGATCATTGCCGATGCTTACACCCACACTGAACATCAACGCACACAGTGCATAAAAACTCAGTTTACTTTGTGTAAAGTCGTATGGAATGAGGTGATATACTCCGCAAATGGCCCCCAGTATAAAGAAACCAACGATAATCAAACTTCCTTTCATGCTTGTTCCTCCTTTTTTCTTTTGTAAAGCACGTACCATAAAGCCCATGCTGCTGTGACACTGCCCAGTACAGCTGCCAGAGTGATGACAATGGCTTCCATTCCTATGGTGTGCAGGCCATTGATGATTTCCTGATTACCGCCTACATCTATACCTAGCAGGAAGAGTAGTAACCAAATAAGAACGGTGATGATTTTGTGTATTCCTGAAAGCTGCTGCTTGCGAAGCAGGAAGCCAAGGAGCATCCCCGTGAGCATTAATCCAATAATTGTAAACATATCTATGTCGTTTTATTTATAGGCAAAGATACTTGTTTTTAGATTACAAGGCGGTATCACCGTAGCGAAAACCGCCTTGTTGCCTAATTATATCTAACCAAAAAGAGAATATTTATTTTAAGGCATCATTTGCATTCAACTCTGTAAGAGGAGTGGGATAGAATGAATTCTTTTCTTCATTGAATGTACGTCCTACCTCTTCCAGTGCTGATTTAAGTTTGCCCCAACGGCGGAGGTCATACCAGCGCCAGTTCTCCAATGGGAATTCAAGCATACGTTCGTGTTCTATCTGGCTGCGTACTGCTTCTTGTGAAGTCCCTGTCATGGGCGGCATATCTCCATGGATTTCTCTGATTTGATTAATCAGAGGAATGGCTTGTTCCGGATGTCCTTGTTCGTTCAGTACCTCGGCTTTCATCAGCAGCACATTGGCATAGCGCATCAGAGGCACATTGATGGCGCACCGGTTGTTGGAAAGTGCCTCATAGTCAGTAGGCATGAATTTTCGGAAAGCCGGACGGTTATAAGGAATATAATTCCCGTTTTCGTCTTCATTGGAGAACCAGTCATTATATTCATACCCGTACACACGTCCGCTTCCATCATTATAATAGTCACACTGGAAGAATATGGTTTCATATAAGCGTGAATCATAGCGTCCTGTTGTGGCGTTCTCTCCTTCTTTCATGTATTCATTCATCAGCTTTTGGCTTGGCAGAATCTCGTCCCATCCCCATAATTCTGAAACTCCGATCCAACGATGAAGCTGAGTGCGGTAGCTTGCGCCGTTGGCGGTACTCATAGATGTCTGGAGTTCGAAGATAGATTCTTTGCTGTTTTTATTGCTGGCATCAAACATGCTTGCAAATTGTTTCACAAGCTCATATCCCTGGACTTTGTTCAAGGCTTCCAAAGCTGCGGCTAAATATTCCGTTTTCTTTTCGGGTTGTTCGTATGCACAGGTCAGGTAAGCAAATCCCAGATAAGCATTGGCAGCTCCACAAGTTGCGCGGCCTATGTTGTCTGCATCGTATGATGCGGGCAAAGCGGTAGCGGTTTTAAAATCTTCAATGATGAAATTCCAAGCATCCTCACGTGAAGACAGAGGTTTGCTCAGGTCTGCCTGGTTGGTAATATACTTATCACGGATAATGATTTCTTTCCAGTTCAAGATTAGTTTCAAGTGATAATAAGCACGTAAGAAGTGTGCTTCGTTAACAATCTGTGTGCGGATGACCGGATTTATACTTTCATCAGGTATTTCTGCAACTTTTTCTATCACTTGGTTGGCAAAACTGGCGCCTTTATAGTTATTTGACCAGTAACTGCTGAACTGAGAGTTGCCGTTGGTATAAGTAAAATTATAGAGCTCTACCCAGTTGGGATAGTTGCGGGCGTCATTTCCCATTTCGACAATATCTTCCCGGTAAGCTTCTACCGGCCATTTTACTTCCGCGAATTCCCAAGTGTCGATATAGTATTCCAATTGTGAATAGGCGGCCGATATGCCTGCTTCCGCATCCGACTGGTCACGCCAAAAACTTTCGGAAGTCAGCTGGTCAGGAGAACTGACGGTCAAATAGTCTTCGCAAGAACTGATAAACAGTGATGCAAAACAAATACTTGCAATATGTATTAATTTCTTCATATTCGTATAGATTTAATTAGATTAGAATGAAAGTTGGGCTCCTATTGTAAAGGAACGGGTAAACGGATAAATCAATTTGTCAATTCCGGTATTCAAGACACTGGCACGTGAGAATTCAGGATCGATTCCGTCGTATCCGGTGATGGTGAACAGATTCTCGCCACTTACGTAGAAACGTAGTTTTTCGATGAGTACTTTTTGCAATAAGCCTTTAGGAAGCGTATATCCTAGTTGCAACTGACGCAGACGTACAAAATCGCCTTTTTCGAGGAAGCGGTCGGATTCCTTCATGTTACCATTGGGGTCATTGTAGATGGCACGTGGCACGTCTGTGTTTGTATGTTCAGGAGTCCATGCGCTCAAAGATGATTGCAGGAAGTTGGAACCGGAATTCATCCCTTCGTAGAAATACTTGTTACCATTGTAGATTTTGTGTCCCCATGCGCTACCTATTACCATAGAAAGATCGAATCCTTTATAATATGCAGAGAAGTTGAGGTTGACTTCAAGTTTTGGAATACCAGAGCCACAGTATTCTTTATCGTTCTCATCGATGCTTCCATCACCGTTGCTGTCTATGAATTTAATGTCGCCGGCATCTGCATAAGGTTGATAAGCTTCTCCATTTGCGTTTACATAGTTCTTCGCTTCTTCATTACTTTGGAAAATGCCGCCGGTTTTATAAAGATAGAATGCTCCGATAGGCTTGCCTACGCGGGTTTGAGTAGGGAAGTGTTCTGTCCCGTACTTCAATCCTTCACCATAAAGCACTTGGTTGTCATCGGCCAAAGCCACAACTTTATTGTTGGTGGTACTGAAGTTTAATCCGATATTGTAATCCAGATCGCCCTTGCGGTCGTTCCAGTTCACCTCGAATTCAAAACCTGTATTGCGAATCTTGCCGACATTCAGAATAGGATTGGCTAAACCTGCTGAGGGGGGAAGTGCTTTTGTGATCAATAATTCTTCGGTTTGATTATGATAATAATTTAGCGCACCGGTTAGTTTGTTATTGAACATTCCAAAATCAACACCTATATTCTTTGTATCTGTAGTTTCCCATTTTAGAGAACGGTTTTCCAGCCCGCGGGCAATACTTCCGGCCCACGCATTGTCGCCGTTACCTTTTACGTAACCTTGGTACATGGTGTTGTAAGTACTGATCAAGGCTTGGAAGTCATAGTATCCTAATGCATTTTCATTACCTAAACGTCCCCAGCTGGCACGTAGTTTTAAATTGTTTAAGAATATATCTTTGGGAAAGAAGGACTCTTCGCTGATTCTCCATCCGAGAGCGATGGACGGGAAACATCCCCAACGGTTGTCAGCGCCAAATTTAGAGGATCCGTCATATCGGACGGTAGCCTGTAGCAAGTATCGGTCATTGTAGTTATAATTTAAACGTCCGAAGAAAGAAGCGCGATTGTATTCCCATTTTGTACCGTCACCATCGAATGTACCTCCTGCTCCGGCACCGATAGTAGAAAAACTAGGGTCTAAAAAGCCACTGGGAGTTTCACCGATTACCAGGTTTCCGTCTTCTACTTTATACACTGTTGTTTTACCTTCCACACCAACGGAATTCCAAGTGTACTTCCGTGCAGTAATGGATGTACCAGCCATGGCATTGATGCTATGTTTTCCGAATTCTTTATTAAAATTCAATACGTTGTCCCATACATGTTCTTCCCAGTAGGCTGTTGTTTCACTGTGATAGGGGTAGTCGCGTTTGGCTTTTTCGTCCGCAACGTATGCGGGGGTATGATAGGTCTGACGTTCATGTTCTCCACGGTAAGCGTAACTTGTTTTGAAACTTAACCATTTTGTGAAGTTCATGGTTAATGCAATGTTAGCTGTTGTGTGGTATTTCTTATCTGTAGATTTTTCATAATATTGGTCTGCCATGACGTTACGGTTATTAGGCAGTCCGTCAAAGTTGGTCAAGCCGAATCCGTATTCATTGTTTTCATCGTAGATGGGTACCAATGGAGTGATCATGTACATTTCTTTTAAAGAATATTCAGGTTGTTTGCTGTCTGTGAATTTGAAGGCTAGGTTGGCATCAATATCAAAGATATATTTGCTCATGTGTACCTTCAGGCGGGCATTGTCCTGACGGTAATCGTTGCCTAAGAAAATACCTTTTTCATCGGCATGATTGTACGAAACAGAGTATTGTGCGTTTTCGCTACCGCCTCTGGCGCTGAACATATAGTTTTGCGCCAGTCCGCTACGTAGCATCGCGTCTTGCCAGTCTGTGTCTATACCGGTATTGTTCGTGATGTATGCGGGCAGATCAATCAGTTTGTCTTTCCATGCCCCATTGTTTCTGGGGTCATATAAATCTTTATGGTTGGCCACATGGGAGTTCCAGTTCTCGTACATTTGCTTATGCATTGCTTTGTACTCTTCTGCATTGAGTAGTTCCAGTTTCTTTGAAACGTCAGTGAAACTTACATAAGTACTGAAATCAATCTTCATGTCACCCTTTTTACCGTTTTTGGTAGTGACGATGATAACACCGTTTGCGGCAACAGAACCATAGATTGCAGCGGCTGCGCCATCTTTCAGTACTTCCATAGACTGGATGTCTTGCGGATTTACATTTTCAATATCACCGGGAAAACCGTCAATGATATAAAGAGGCTGGTTGTCACCGAAAGTTTTGACACCACGGATTTTTACCTGTACACCTGCACCTGCATTACCACCGGCTTTCATGATGTTCACACCGGCAATTTTACCTTGTAATGCTTCTGCGGGATTGGTTGTGGTACGTTTTACCAGTTCGTCTACATCTACAGAAGAAATGGCACCGGTCATATCACTTTTCTTCATGGTACCATAGCCGACCACTACAACTTCATCCAGCATTTCGGTATCTTCCTTCAATGTCACCCGGATATTGTTTTTTCCGTTTACAGGGATTTCTTGTGTTGCATATCCCACATAAGAAATAATGATAGTGGCTTTGGGAGACACGCTTAATGCGAAGTTACCGTCAAAGTCCGTGATAACTCCATTGGTTGTGCCTTTTTCTACTACACTGGCACCAATGATGGGTTCGTTGGAGGCATCGGTTACCAGACCGGTCAGTTGGATAGTCTGTGCAAACGCACCGAAAGGAGTCATAAAAGCTAAGAGCAGAACCAGTAGCATGATTCTTTCCTTGAAATAGTTCTTTTTACTCATGTGAATAAATTTTAAGGTTAATAATTGTTTTTCACACCGCTAAATAATGAGTTGTATGTGCGAATTCCTAATTATTATGTCCTACAAATGAACTACAACGAAAGAAATATTCTCCTTTTTTTATCTACAATAAAAAATATAACACTTTGTTATTCAATGGGATAACGTAAAAGATGATGTCTACAAATCTCTGTTTGATAAAAGCAATAAAAATATAGGTTCTTTAAATGTTTTGCAAGTAGTCTGTTAAATCCTCTTCTGAAGACAAGTTCAGGGATTTGCGTAGTCGGTAGCGGTTCATATTGATTGTTTTGGGAACATTGCCCGTGAGCATTGAGATTTCTTTGGTAGAAAGATTGACCCGTAACAGTGTAGCCAGATATTTTTCACCTTGTGTCAAATTGGGATGCCGTTCGGATAACCGCTGAAGGAACTCCTGATTCTTTTCTTCCACATTCATCAATAAGGTGCTGTTGCTCTTGTCTCCATTCTGATATTGGCTGATAAAGGCATTGACTTTCTTCAAATGAGGGATCAGTGTCTGCTGGTCCATTTTGTATCCTTGCTTTATCATTTCTCTGATTTTCTCTAGCAATTCATTACGGCTATGCAGGAATACGGCGAAGCTGGTTGCTTCCTGCCGGCTGTTGTCCAAGGCATTTTGTACGGACTTCAGCTCCAGTTCCTGTTGGCGTACTTTAAGTTCAGCCAGTTCATGCTCTGACTGCTCCAGATTATAGCGGGCTACCATTAGCTGCATGTTCTTTTTGCGTTTATACCATTTATATAGGAATATGCTGAGTACTGCCAATGAAATGAAAACAACCATTAATATAAACAAGTTGCGTTTCAGCAATTCTATTTCGTAGGTTTGTTCCCTTATTTCCGCTTTCCTCTGTTGGTTCTGGTATCGTTTATGCGAAATTTCTTGTTCTACAATACGTAGCTTGCTTCCGCTTTGCAGATCTTTGCTCAAGGTATATAGTTGCATGAGGCATTTATAGGCATTATTATAGTCTCCAAGAGCTTCATATACCCAAGACAAATATTCATAATTGTCGCATATTAATTCCTTGGCATTGATGGAAGAGGCTACTTCGTATGCTTTTTGCAAGGCTTGCAAGGCATTGCCATATTGTTTGGCATAGAAATATTGCTTCCCCATATTATTATAATTTTCTCCCAACGACCATTGGGAGTTCAGATTTTTGTTGATGACAATGGCTTCATTGATAAAACCTATTTTCTCATTAAAATCCCCTTCATATAAACACAGGTTGTTTAAATTGGCGGCAATTCCCCGCAGATTTTTCTGGCTTCGGTTGATGGCAAGTGCTTGCCGTAAGAATTGTCCGGCCGTATTGAATTCATTCATGGAGTAGTGGATAATGCCGCGGTCGTTGTAACATAAGGCAATGGAAACGGAATCTCCTATGGATTTAAAGATAGAGGTGGCCTTCTCGTTCATCTCAATGGCTTTATTATAGTCGGTCAATTTACAGTAAAGAGCTCCTGCCAGTGCATAAATTTGTCCGTTTAACTCCCTATTGCCCGGGGTTACATATTCCATAGCGTCATATAGGTTTTTGATACTTACATCAAAATTGCCTAATAGTTTTTCTGCCTGGCTGTAATAGAATATTGCTTTTGCCTTTTGGTCACTCCGGCTCTCGCCGGGAAATAATTCAATGACTTTGGAAGCATAGTAGCTGGCTTGTTTGGGATTGTTGTATAAGGCGTCAACCGATTTTTTAATCAGTAATTCGGCCTCTTGTTGTTTTTCGCTAGCATTGGCCCATGAGATATTTACCAGGCAAAGAATGATACATATAAGTAGTTTCTCTTTCATAACTCAAGCGTGTTTTTAGCAAAAGTAGTGATTTTGTTAAACAAAAGTAGGGGTTTATTTTGAGATAGCCTAATGATTTTCTCTTTTATAAAGAATATCTATGATCTTTATCCGATTTATCCGCCAACCATTTGGCTGGTTTGTTTTTCAGCAAATACGGCCTTAACCCTATTGATGTTGGCAGCATTTTGCATAAAATATATTTGGCGCAGGCTTGTCTTCTTAAGTTATTAAGATACATCGTTTAGTCCATAAACAGTTTTCTAGTTGAGGAAATATTGTATAGAAGTGGCGGATTGCAGGTCTCATTTTTGTTTCCTATCTTTGTTGTTCAATAATAAAGACGAGTTATGTTATTACCTTATTTGAATAAAGACCTGATAGAGGCCGGCTGTGATGAAGCGGGCAGGGGATGCTTGGCGGGATCGGTATATGCAGCTGCCGTTATTTTGCCAAAGGACTTTAAGAATGAATTGCTGAATGATTCCAAGAAACTTACCGAGTGCCAGCGTTATGCCCTTCGGGAGGTGGTGCAGCGGGAAGCGCTGGCATGGGCGGTAGGAGTGGTGACTCCGGAAGAAATAGACCGAATCAATATTCTCAATGCATCTTTCCTGGCCATGCATCGTGCCCTTGACCAGCTGAGTCTTCGTCCACAGCACTTGTTGATTGATGGAAACCGTTTTAAGAAGTATCAGGATTTACCACATACCACTGTGGTGAAAGGAGATGGGAAATATCTTTCTATTGCTGCTGCATCTATCCTTGCGAAAACTTACCGTGATGACTACATGAATGGTCTGCACGAAGAATACCCTTTTTATGATTGGAGCAATAATAAGGGATATCCCACAAAAAAGCATCGTGCGGCTATCCGTGAGCATGGCACGACACCGTATCATCGGATGACTTTTAATTTGTTGGGGGAAGACCCGCAGCTGGAGTTGAATTTTTAGGTATCCGAAAGTGGATGCATTGTGATGAATAGAAAGACATTTTTACACGTATGTACGTGAAGCCCTGCACATGCGTCTGTATACGCTTACGCATACGTACGTGCGGGCTTTCGCGTACGTACGTGTAAATGGATGCCTCCTGACGTGATATCCGGCTGATAAATTCATAATCTTTGAAATACTGATTATCACTTTGTCAGCCGGAGTTTAAATCAATATTTCCCCCGCTGGTAGGAGCGGTGTCCATAAATTGTAATGACCACAAAGCAGATGAACGGCAAAATAAACGAAACATTCACAGCCGGCATATTCCAAATGGTGCTCATATCAATAATGCTTGCCTGTAGCGGAGGAAGTACGGAACCTCCCAGAATGGCCATAATCAGGCCGGCTGCCCCGAACTTTGCATCATCTCCCAGTCCTGTCAAGGCGATGCCATAGATAGTGGGGAACATCAATGACATACAGGCTGAAACAGCTACCAGACAGTACATGCCCCAGATATTCTGGAAGAAGATGACTCCGGCAGTGAAGCAGCAGCCCGCAATGGCAAGTATGGCCAATAATTTACCCGGATTGAGGTAGCGCAGGATGAAGGTACATACAAAACGGCTGATGCAAAAGATGACCATCGCTATGATGTTATATTCCTGTGAAAGAACTTCGGCGGCTTTTTCTTCCATGCCTTGCGACATGAACAGGCGCGTGCCGTATTGGATGATGAAAGTCCAGCACATGATCTGCGCCCCTACATAGAAGAACTGTGCCACCACGCCTTCACGGTAATGATGGATGGAGAAGATGCGTTTCAAAGTGGGGCCGAAATTGATGCTGTGAGACTGGTCACCGTTTTTAGGCATCCGGGTGAAACGGATGATGAGGAACATGATAAGGATGACAATGCCGATCGTCAGGTAAGGGGCGATGAGTACGGACAGGTCTGCATCTTTTACCGCCGCGAATTCCATCGGATTCAATTGGGCGCGTTCCGCCGTGTCCATCGGGTTCAGCTTGGCTTGGATAAAGTGCATGGCGACATACATTCCCAGCAGTGAGCCCATGGGGTTGAATGATTGTGCCAGGTTGAGACGCCGGGTGGCGGTGGCTTCTGTTCCCATGGATAGAATGTAAGGGTTGGAACTGGTCTCGAGGAAGGAGAGTCCGCAGGTCAGGATAAAATAAGCTAATAGGAACGGATAGTAACTACCTGTCATTTTAGCGGGAAAGAATAATAAGGCTCCTACGGCATAAAGTCCCAGCCCCAGCAGGATACCGGCTTTGTAAGAGTATTTACGGATAAACATGGCTGCCGGAAAAGCCATGGCGAAATATCCGCCATAGAAGGCGACTTGCACCAATGCGCCATCAGTGACGCTCATCCGGAAAATCTTTGAGAACGCTTTCACCATCGGATTGGTGATGTCGTTAGCAAATCCCCACAAGGCAAAGCAACAGGTGACCAATATAAAAGGTAGCACGTAGCTGATTCCGTCTTTGTGTAGAATGGATTGGTTTGTATCTTTCATTTCGTAAATTGAAAATTGAGAATTAAAAATTAAGAAATGAGAATTGAGAATTAAAAAAGGACAGGCGTAAAGCCACTGCTCATTTTTTAATTTTCAATTCTCAATTTATGAACTATTTGTAAATAGGTCCGTAAGTTGCGCATGCTCTGTAGTCGGAACCTTCCTTGTCCATACCGAAGGCATTCCATGCTGCCGGACGGAAAATCTTGTCGTCTTCTACATTATGCATACATACAGGAATGCGCAGCATAGACGCCAAGGTGATCAGATCCTGTCCGATGTGACCATAGCTGATGGCACCATGGTTGGCCCCCCAGTTGTTCATTACCGAATAGACATCACGGAATGCGGGTTTGTCGCATAGACGAGGCACGAACCAAGTGGTGGGCCATGTGGGGTCTGTACGCATGTTCAGTACCTGATGGATTTCCGGATCAATATCTACAGTCCAGCCTTCTGCCAGTTGCAATACAGGGCCCAGGCCTTTTACCAGATTAAGACGCATCATGGTGACAGGCATGCCGCCTTTGGACAGGAAGTTGGATGAGAAACCGCCTCCACGGAAATAGTCGCGGTCTGCCGGATACCAGGTGGTGGCCTTCAGGCAAGCTTCTACATCGGCTTCAGTCATTTCCCAGTTGGGCTTCATGCAGGGTTCTCCCGCCTCGTTGTGGCTTTCACCGGTAGCGTCCAAAGTTGTCGCGCCTGAATTGATAAGATGGATGATACCGTTTTCTGCCATTCCTGTAAGCTCTTTACCAGTCACACGTTTCACCGCTTCGGGACTCCAGTAAGTACGGATGTCGGAGAACATTTGTCCGCAGCCGCTCAGCAGATGGCCGAATAGCATGGCAACGCCATTGCATGCATCATTCTCGGTAGCCAGTACGTATGCTTCACGAATGCCGTTCCAGTCGAAAGTGGTGTTGAGCAATGCTTCGCTGAAGTCACCGTTGGGTTTCCAGTCCGTCCATTGGCGTTGTCCCTGGAATCCGGCTGCGATGGCATTATGCCCGATGGCTTCTTCTTTGAATCCCATTTCGCGGAGTTTTGGATTGCCGGTCATCAAGTCGCGCATGATGATAGTCATTTTTACAATGAATTCCCAGTCGGCATCCTTCTGTTCGCGGGTCTTGCGTTTTTCGGGACGGTTTTTGAAATCTTCGCCTTCATTGGGCTTGCAATATTTTTCTGTCCACGCCATAGCTTTGGCATATTCTTCGTGGTCATAGATTCCCTCTTCCATGCGGCGGAGAATTTCTGTCTCATCTACGCTTTCGTTGCGTATGCCCAGATATTCCTGGAAGAAGTCAGGATCAACGATAGATCCGGCGATACCCATGCAGACACTGCCGAAAGAAAGATAGCTCTTTCCGCGCATATTGGCTACAGCCATGGCGGAACGGGCAAAACGCAATAGTTTCTCTGATACATCAGCAGGAATGGTATTGTCGTCCAGGTCTTGTACATCGTGTCCGTAAATGCCGAAGGCAGGCAGGCCTTTCTGTGCGTGTCCAGCTAATACGGCAGCCAGATACACGGCTCCCGGACGTTCTGTGCCATTGAATCCCCAAACGGCTTTCGGCCAGTGTGGGTGCATATCCATCGTTTCGGAGCCATAGCACCAGCAGCTGGTCACAGTAATGGTGGCACCTACTCCTTCGCGTTCGAATTTCTCGGCACAAGCAGCGCTTTCGGCTACACGGCCGATGGTACTGTCGGCTATAACACATTCCACGGGACTTCCGTCACCGTTTTTCAAGTTGGATGAAATCAACTCGGCAACTGCTTTTGCCAGATTCATAGTCTTGTCTTCAAGGCTTTCGCGAACACCGCCTTGGCGGCCGTCGATAGTGGGACGAATCCCGATTTTAGGATACTTTTTCATGATATAATAGGTATTTAGTTGTTATATGGAATTTCTTAAATGTACTTCGGTAGGGAGGTATATCTTGGTTTCTTTACCGGTTAGTACGAATTCGGCGGCTTTCCGCCCTAACTCTTCCCAATTGATGCTTAAAACGGTAATGCCCTGGTCTATCACCTCGTAGGCAGGTGTGTCGTTATAAGCTATCAGTCCGAAGTCTTCGCCGCATTTCAGCCTTTCAGCCCGGCTTTGCTTGATAATATGGACTACATCTATCTGGCGGAAAGCGATATATACTTCTCCTTTGCAGACTTGTATTCCGTCTATGTTCTTTATAATGGCTGAATCGATGCGATGATCCAGACAGAAACGGTTGAAATATTCGCAACTGCTTCGGGGGTGCTTGATGTCTTCGGGAAATAAAAGTATTAGTTTCCGGTATTTCCTCAAATGTTCTTTCAATGCGGCCAACGCATGATAAAAGGAATCGTCGAAATCCTGACATACGTACGAATAATCCTTTTTGTCGAATTTCCCGAAATCCAACAGCAGCAGTTTGGACGAGTCTATCTTGTAGAGGTGGGGAGATAACTTCTCATTGTCAAAGTTCATCACAATGTATTTGTTGTATCGGCCCATGGATTCGCGTAAGATGGTGTTGAACAGCCGTTCATTGTATTGATGGAACAATAAATCCACTTTATAGTTGATGGATAACTCCTTGATAAAACTATTGTATAAAGAGTATTTGAAAGGGGAATACTCGTCCAGCAGAAGCAGAATGTTGGTAAGCTTGTTGGTGACATAGTAGCCTTTCCCCGGAGTGGAGTCTATGATCCCCCGGTCTTTTAAATCAATGAATGCTTTGAATACTGTATCCCGAGACACTTGATAGTCACGGCTCAGTTTATTGATGGACGGTAATGCACAGTCCGATTTATATTTGCCCATGGAAATCTCCTGGCTGAGTAAATCAGCCAGTTGCTTTACTTTAGTAGTTTGTTGTCCAAAGGTAATTTTCATGAACTGTTCAAGGTTTTATGCGGACAGTGGTAACTGTGCTGAACTGTCCCGATGCAAAGAAATGCAATTTATTCATAAACAGCAACATGAAACTGTATGTTTTATAACACAAGAATATCGGATGGAATGAATCTTTTATACAAGGAGGAAAATATTTTCGGGTTTTGTATTGGATATTCTGTGCGATTACCTATTTTTGCTTTTATTCAATAATTGCGGGGAATTCAGAAAAAACAATCATTTTATGAAACGCATACTTATCGTATTATTAGTAGGAATTTCCGCCTGTAACATCCAGGCGGAGAATGTGGGGAAAGATTTTTTTATCAGACAATTGGACTCTTCTTTATCTAAGGCGGAGAAACTGGAAGTGCTGACAGACTCGATGGATGGGACCAGAGGGGAAGATCATCTTTATTGGGCAAAAAGGCTCTATGAGGAGGCTTTGTCATCCGATGATGAATATTATCAGGAGGAAGCCTTGACGGAACTGTTGCGGCATTATATCAATCATGATGTGAAAGATACCGCACGGCATTATCTGGCTGAGGCGGAGAGGGTGCTTCCCGACAGCGAATACAAGCGTTATCTATTGAAGTTCATGCGTACCATCATGGATGTCAGAGTGGTGTACTATCAGGATAACTATGAGAGAGACAGCCTGATGACACAGGTGCTGCTGAGGCTGAAAAACAATCAACAGGCAAGCAGGCTGGAAAAGGCGGCCGATTATTATTTGATGGGAGCGGCTACAACTTCCAGGGCGGAAATAGACTATGAGACGAAAGCGAACGATGTGATAAGGTACTTTGATCTGACACTTCAGCAGACCGAGGGCCTGCCGATACGTACCGCCATGCTGTTTCGCCCCAATTGTTTTTTCCAGATATGCGGAAACGCTTTCTCGGATTCGGTGAGGGTGAGGTATGGGTTGCGCTACTTGGCTATGTTGCAAGAATATCAGGCCTATCTGAAAACCAGAAAACGGAAATTTACGAATCAGAGACATTTTCTGAACGCATACTCCATGCTGGCTTGTTCCTCTGAAACATTGGGACGTGCACAAGCCGACGCATATTTCCGGAGATTTGTGGAACTGAACCGCCGCTATCCCGAAGATGCCAATTTCACTCCCACTTACGAGTATCTGTTTACCGCATTCAGATATTATTCCAGTATAAATGACAAGAGGAAGACATTGCAGGTTTGTGATTCTATGGTGACTTATCTGCATAGTGTGGACATGGGGGCGCATGCCTCGCAGTATGTCAGGGAGAAGATTGCCTTGTGTGACAGCCTGCATCTATATAAGGAAGGGTTCGAGGCTTTCAAACTATACGACAGCATGCTGGCAAAAGTCCAGAAAACCACAAAGGCGGCGGAGGCCAAGGAGGCCGAGATAGAGCAGGAGGTGGCCCGGCTGATGCTGGAGAAAAAGACCTTGGAGGCGGAAAAAAGCAATATGCGCCTCCTTTTTCTGCTGGCGTTGTTTGTGCTGGCGGTGTGTACCATTCTGTACACTGTTTTTTATCTGCGGAAGACCAAGGCGCTGAATAAGGAACTGAAGGAAACCAACCATAAGCTGGTGCTGGCGGGCGGACGGTTGAGGGAGAGCGAGCGGATGAAATATGCGTTTATCCGGAATTTGTGCAATGAGATCTTCACTCCGCTGAATGCAATTAAAGGCTTTTCGGACTTTTTGCTGGATAGTGATTCCGATGAGGTTGAAAGAAAAACATTCCTGAAGATTATCAGCGAGCATTCCAACCAAATAAGACGGATGATGGACAATATTCTGGAAATAGTCCGTCTGGATAGTAACGAGGGGCATCTCCCGCTGGACTGGACCAATATTCATACTCTTTGTACTTGGGAATTGGAAACGTTGAAAAAGGATGCCATGAAGCCCGGGATAGAATATAAGGTGACAGGCAATCAGGAAAATGATGTGGTATGCACTAATCAGACTTATCTGGGTTATATATTGGGACATTTGCTGAATTATGTCAACCGTGCTACGGAGCAGGGGGATATTGTTGTGTCCTATCAGCTGGATGCAGAGGCTGGGAAGCAGTCGGCCCATATTTACCTCACGGCTACCGGAAAAGTAACACAGAGTGAGGTGAAATCCGGCAACGTCACTCTGGATGATTCTGCCGGTGCGTCGGATATTGCCTTGCTGGTTTGTGAAATGATAGCCGGGCGTATGAATGCCAAACTGATCCGGGATACGGAATTTAAAGACGGACTGCGTTTTATCATTGAGCTTCCTCTGTAAAAAATAGGCGAAACATTATTCATTGACAGGGCTTTTTTGTACCTTTGCACCCGGAAAAAGCAAGGATAAACTTTAAACAAAATAAGATTATGAGCAAAAAAGCCCTTTTAATGATTCTTGATGGCTGGGGTATCGGTGATCAAGGTAAAGACGATGTAATCTTTAACACTCCCACTCCTTACTGGGATTCACTGTTGGCAAACTATCCGCACTCTGAATTGCAGGCTAGCGGTGAGAATGTAGGTTTGCCCGACGGACAGATGGGTAACTCCGAAGTAGGACACTTGAATATCGGTGCAGGACGTATCGTTTACCAGGACTTGGTGAAGATTAACCGTGCTTGTGCCGACAATAGCATAATGAAGAATCCCGAAATTGTTTCCGCTTTCTCTTACGCAAAGGAAAACGGCAAGAACATCCACTTCATGGGGCTGACTTCAAACGGTGGCGTGCACAGTTCATTCGATCATTTGTTCAAACTTTGCGATATTGCTAAAGAATATGGCATTGGGAATACATTCATCCACTGCTTTATGGATGGTCGTGATACAGACCCGAAGAGTGGTAAAGGCTTTATTGAACAACTGACCGCACACTGTGAAAAATCAGCCGGTAAGATTGCTTCCATCGTCGGCCGTTTCTATGCAATGGACCGCGACAAGCGTTGGGAGCGTGTGAAAGAAGCATACGACCTGTTGGTTGAAGGTAAAGGAAAGCAAGCTGCTGATATGGTTCAGGCTATGCAGGAATCATACGATGAAGGTGTTACAGATGAATTCATCAAACCGATCCATAACTCTACCGTAGATGGTACTATTAAGGAAGGGGATGTGGTTATCTTCTTCAACTACCGTAACGATCGTGCCAAGGAATTGACAGTTGTGTTGACCCAGCAGGATATGCCGGAACAAGGCATGCATACGATTCCGGGCTTGCAGTTCTACTGCATGACTCCGTATGATGCGTCCTTCAAAGGCGTTCATATTCTGTTCGACAAAGAAAATGTTCAGAATACGTTGGGTGAATATCTGGCAGCTAACGGCAAGACTCAGTTGCACATCGCGGAAACAGAAAAGTATGCTCACGTAACTTTCTTCTTCAATGGTGGTCGTGAAACTCCGTATGATGCGGAAGAACGTATCCTGGTTCCGTCTCCGAAAGTAGCTACTTACGACTTGAAGCCTGAAATGAGCGCATACGAGGTGAAGGACAAACTGGTAGAAGCTATCAAGACCCGGAAGTTCGATTTCATTGTTGTGAATTATGCCAATGGCGATATGGTAGGTCATACAGGCATTTATGAGGCTATTGAAAAAGCAGTGAAGGCCATTGACGAGTGTGTGAAAGATACGGTGGAAGCAGCTAAGGATAATGATTATGAAGTAATCATCATTGCCGACCACGGTAATGCCGACCATGCATTGAACGGAGACGGTACACCTAACACGGCCCATTCTTTGAATCCTGTTCCGTTTGTATATGTGACAGAGAACAAGAATGCCAAAGTGGAAAATGGTGTGTTGGCGGATGTTGCTCCTTCTATCCTGCATATTCTGGGCATGGCTCAGCCTGCTGACATGACCGGACGGGATTTAATAAAATAATGTAGGAAGTATATTTATTTGTCATTCTGGACAAGGCGGGGAATCTGTAATGAGCATGGATTCGTCACTTTGTTCGGAATGACATTTTAATTTAATATAAAGATGATTCAGATAGATGATGTTGTAATCTCCCTTGATGTGTTTCGTGAGAAATTTCTTTGTAATCTCGATGCATGCAAAGGTGAGTGCTGTATAGAGGGGGATGCCGGCGCACCGGTAGAACTGGAGGAAGTGGAAAAACTGGAAGAGGTGCTTCCTGCTATTTGGGACGAACTTTCGCCCGAGGCACGGGCGGTGATTGATAAACAGGGAGTGGTTTATACAGATGAAGAAGGCGATTTGGTAACTTCCATCGTCAATCATAAAGACTGTGTATTTACCTGTTATGATGAGAAGGGATATTGTTATTGTGCCATTGAGAAAGCTTTCCGGGCAGGTAAGACCGATTTCTATAAACCAATCTCCTGTCATCTTTATCCCATCCGTATAGGTGATTATGGTCCTTACAAAGCGGTGAATTATCATCGTTGGAACGTATGTAAAGCCGCAGTGTTGCTGGGACAAAAAGAGAATCTGCCTGTTTATAAGTTCTTAAAAGAACCGTTGGTACGGAAATTTGGCGAGGAATGGTATAAGGAACTGGAGATTGCGGCAGAGGAATTGCAGAGAAGAGGAATGATGTAAATCTTGTCCGGTTTGTATCATTCCCGATTTATTATATTAACCAAAATTTAATACTACGAAAAGCCCCCATGAAAAGATTACTCTTGTCGTGCTGTATCCTGTTATGCGTCGTTTCGGCTATGCAGGCTCAAGAACAGCCCTTAATCAGTCCGGATGATTCTATCCGCAGTTTGGTGGGACGTCTGTTCCCGAACAGCAATCCGGATATCTCAGCGCACATGAATCTGCAATTCTCTACTTCGGGAGTTGCCAACTTTGTTGAAGGCGATTTGGAAGACGCCTCTTTCAAACTGAATCGTGTGAAGCTGGAAATATTAGGTTCTTTCAGCAAGCAATTCTCTTATCATTTCCGTCAGTCGTTTAATAAATACAGTAATCCGCACTCGCTGGATAATTTATCCTCTTCTATTGAGTATGCTCTGGTAAATTGGAAGATGTCCGATAAGTTCACTTTGAGTGTCGGAAAACAAGATATCGCCTTGGGAGGATATGAATATTATGTCAATGCCATCAAGGTACGCGAGTATAGTGAGTTTAATGATAATATCAGTTGCTATCAGGCGGGGGTAGCCGGAAGATTCAATTTGTCGTCTGCCAATGAGTTGGTGCTTCAGGTAGTAAACAATCGTAGCGGAGAGAATGATGAGACTTATCTTTACGGTTTGCCGCAAGGGGTGGAAAAGGCCAAAGTCCCTGTTCTGTCAACCGTGAACTGGAACGGGCTCTTCTTTGATAATGCGGTGCAATTGCGTTATGCGGCGTCATACGGACAGCTGGCGGAAGGTAAAAACCTTTATTGTTTTACGGCGGGTAATATATATGAGAAAGGTCCTGTTATCGCTTATGTTGATTTGATGTATTCTCGTGAAGGATTGGATAGCAAAGGAATTATCAGTGACTTGCAAGGCCCTGTTCTGTCGGCTCCGTCTACAGCGCAGCATGCGGAATACTTTACTACCGTGGTGAACTTTGACTATCGTATCCATCCTAATTGGAATCTTTACCTGAAAGGCGCTTATGAGAGGGCTGGTATTTATAAGACAAACGGGCATTTTGAGAAAGGGCTTTATCGTACGACATGGAATGCGCAGGCTTGTGTGGAGTATTTCCCGATGCGCAATAGCGAACTGCTTCTCTTTGCCCATTTTTTATATAAAGGACATCATTTGGCCCGGCGTGCGCAGGCCTTGGGAGGCATGAGTCCGGATACCCAACGCGTCTCCATCGGGCTGGTTTACTCTATTCCGGTGTTCTGATACACACAACTGTCCTCATGCTGCACGCTAAAGCGTTTTTGCTGTATGGTCAAGACCTTTTATACAGAAAGCTACTGCATCCTTCCATAGCAAGATGTACGTCTCACAGTGGAAGAACGTAGTAATTGATAGGAGGAAAAGTCTTAAGGATGAGGTTTCCTCTTTTTTATTGTAAGATCGGGAAAATACGCTATATTTGTGAAATAATTAAATACTTCAATTAACAACACAAGATAGTATAATGAAAAAGACCGTCTTTTTTTTCCTGATGACTATATTGATAGCCTCATGCCATCAAGAAGAACTTTCTTCTGTTCCAGATGAACCGGAAGGGAAACAGCCTGTTTTTGATTTATCGGAAGAAGAGGTGCTTCAGGGTTGCATTTATGTGAAATTGAAAGAAGAACCAGCCGGAGAGGTGCGGGTAAGGAGCATAGGCAACACGGTAACGACAGGAGTCAAGGTATTGGATCGGGCTGCTTCTTCTTTGAAAATTGAGAGAATGGAACGTACTTTCCCTTATGCCGGCAAGTTTGAAGAACGTACCCGTAAAGAGGGGCTTCATTTATGGTATAATGTCTGGTTCTCTAAAGAGACATCGGCCACCCGTGCTGCTACCGAAGTGGCTTTTCTGGATGGTATTGAAATGGCTGTACCTGTTCCTAAGATTGTATCCAGGGCAACGCCGGAAACAGCGTGGAGCCTGTATGGCGTCCGGACGGGAGAGTGGCTGTTCAATGATCCGGATCTGTCCAGACAATGGTATCTGGATAATCCCGGTACGGAGTCTTGGCAGAAGAAGGGTGCGGATATCCGTTTGTTTGATGTGTGGAAACAATATAATGGGAATCCGGCTGTCATTGTAGCGGTTGTAGATGGAGGCATTAATCAGGAACATCCTGATTTGCAGGATAATCTATGGACGAATCCGGATGAGATACCAGGTAATGGTATGGACGATGATGGCAATGGATATGTAGATGACATACATGGTTATAATTTTGTGGATGATAATGCGACTTTGGTTCCTCACCGCCATGGGACTCATGTGGCGGGCACTATCGGTGCGACAAATAATAATGGAACAGGTATCAGCAGCATTGCAGGGGGGGACGGAACTCCCGGCAGTGGGGTGAGACTCATGAGTTGTCAGATTTTGAAAAGCCTTACCTCTATCGGAGGAGAAGTAGCTTCTGATCCGTTTATTGCCGCCGCGATTAAGTATGGCGCTGATAATGGAGCTGTCATCAGCCAGAACAGCTGGGGATACGCTGCCACTAGGGCGGGAAGGAATGCTTCTTCGTATATTAATCCTGTACATAAGGAAGCTATTGATTACTTTATAAAATATGCTGGATGTGATAACAAAGGAGAGCAACTTGACGGAAGTCCCATGAAGGGAGGTATTGTATTGTTTGCATCAGGTAATGCGAATACGTCCGATCCCAGGATAGCGGCACCGGCTGATTATGAAAAGGTTGTTGCGGTTGCAGCCATTGAGGCCGATTATAGGAAAGCTTCTTATTCCAATTATGGCACTTATACGGATATTTCTGCTCCCGGCGGATCGTTGGATGGAGACGGACGGATTTGGAGCACGACTACGGAACGATCCAATAATTATGAATACTTGGCTGGTACATCGATGGCGTGCCCGCTGGTCAGTGGTGTAGCGGCCTTGGTGATAGAGAAGTATGGGGTAGGCAAGAAAGGGTTTACACCGGAGGCTTTGAAGGAGATCCTCTATCAGAGTGCATACGACTTGGATGAATATAATCCGCGATATGCCGGTCAGTTAGGACACGGATGTGTGGATGCCGCCGCCGCTTTAGAGATCGATGTCTCCAATCTTCATCCTTTTATCTTAAAATCCAATCAAATAACTGATAATATGCTGATATTCAGTGTGAGCAGTAGTATGTCCGGCAATGGGAAATTGATTTTGTATAATGGCATCGGCAGCAAGGTGCTGGATCTTCATCTGGAACTTGAAGCCGCATCCCTGCATGCTGTGGACATAACCAAACTCTCTGCCGGATATTATACCTTAGTCTATCAGGCTAAAGGGATGGAAATCAGAGAGAAATTTATCAAGTACTAATCCCGAAAAAATAAAGAATATGAGACGAATAGGATTAGGTCTGTTTATAATAGGCATAACTTTTGCCAAGGCTTATGCTCAGGAGGATTACGGACCTGTCAATACCGGAGCGGCAAACTATCTGACTATACCGGCCGATGCGCGCAGCGCGGCCATGGGGGGAGCCGGTGTGGCGGCTCCGGGAGGAGATCATGCCGTTTTTCATAATGGTGCGGCAGCTTTATCGGATATGACGCGCAGAGGTGGGGTTGTTTATACTTATTCTCCATGGATGCGTGACTATGAGTCCGGATACTCTCTTCATAGCTTGGGTGGTTTTTACAAAATCAATCAGCGTAATGCCATTCTGTTAGGTCTCCGTTATTTCGGCTATCCGGAGATGGATGGAACAGGGGAGGATGCTTCGGGCATACATCCCAAAGAAATAGCCGTGGAGGCTGGTTATGCATACGAGGTTATAAAGAATTTTTCTGTTTCCGCTACTTTCAAATACTTATTTTCGGATATGGGCAGGATAGGCAATAGCCGTGGCGCAAGTTCTGTGGCGTTTGATTTAGGAGTATTGTATAAGTGCGGGATAAATGATTGGGAGGGTGCCGGCTGGTCGGTCGGGCTTCATGCGAGTAATCTTGGACCGAAAATAAACTATCTGACTTCTAAAGAGGCTCTTCCTGCAACGGTTAAAGTGGGAGGTGCTGCCGACCTGCCTTTTTTACAAATGCATAAATTGACTTTGACTGCCGATTTGGGTTACAGACTTTCACCTGCCGACGTACAGGCGTTAAGTGTAAGTGCCGGCGCGGAATATGCATGGAGGGAACTGGTGATGTTGCGTGGCGGTTATCATTGCGGTGATAAGAAGAAAGGAGATGCCAGTTATGCTACTGCTGGAGCGGGAGTGGAATATGCCGGTGTGCGTCTGGATTTTGCATGGCTGTTTGCAGGGCATGAATACCTTGCCCGAAATACGTTCTGGGTGTCTTTAGGATACTCTTTTTAGACAGAACGTAAGAGCAGTGCTTGCAGTAACTGTCGGATCGTTGGCTGTAGGGGCGGATTGAATTTGCCCGGATACACCTTCTTTGTGGTATCAGGCAGAAGCATTCCGCCCCTACAGGGAACACGATGGTAGTGAAAAAACTTATCAGACAGCCTCGCCAAGATCAACAATTAGTTGAGGCATGGGAAAGTTGTCAGAATACGGTAACTGTGTGCCGGAATTTCCATTTTCTGAGTTGCATCTTTCACTTCAACCTCATCACCGGTGAGATAATCATACCATTTGCCTGTAACGGGGAAAGTAACGGTATATGCTCCATCGGTCTTGCTGAAGTTTCCGGCAACTAACATGTGCTTGGTTGTGGAAGATAAAGTGATGAATCTTCCTTGTCCCCAGTTGCTTGTACCGACTTCCCATGAGAATTGGCTGGTGCTGGTAAATAATTCGGGATTATCATTGCGTAATTTTATCAGCCGTGAATAACTATCGTGTAAAGCCTTGCGATCTTTGTTCTCCAGATATTCCCAGTGTAGCGGTTTCTTTCCTGTCCGGCCGTTCTCTTCGATGGAAACATCGTATCCCATCTCTCCGAACTGCCAGATCATTTTAGGGCCGGGTACAGTGAAGAAGAAGGATGCGTTCACTTCAAGTTGCCGCATACGGGTGGTTAAGTCTGTTTTCAATGCTTCATCTCCCCATTGGGTTTGCTTGTAGGCGGCTCGTTCTTCGTCATGGCTTTCCATAAATCCTATCCATGCGGGGATACTTTCGTACAGTCCGTCAAATGCGCTGTCATCGTTCCAACCCATGGCGGTCTGGCAATAGGCGTTATTCATGTTCCGCCATAAGTGCATACCGTCTTCGGCCAGTTCTTTTTCTTCTTTGCTATCACAGAAATGTTCCAGGATAACGTATGCCTCGGGTTTCACTTCTTTGATGGCTGCGTGGTAATCTTTCAGAATCTCGATGCGGCTCTTGTCGTAATTGGAAGCGCTACTTTCGGTTGATGCGGCTTGTGTAAAACCTTTAGTCAGGTCGAAACGGAATCCGTCTATATGGTATTCATTCAATAAGAATTGCAGATTGCGTTTCACGAATTTACGTACCAAAGGACTTTCATGATTGAAGTCGTGGAATACGCTGTAAGGGTGAGGTGCGTCTACGTTAAAGTAGGGATTGTTTGGGGCTGTCTTATTGTTTGCGCTGTTCCAGTACAATTTGGCAAACGGCATACTTCCGGTTGCATGATTGTAAACTACATCAAAAATAACTGCCATTCCTGCCTTGTGGCACGCATCAATGAAGTCTTTGTACATTTTCTTTGTTCCATACGCTTTGTCCAGAGCAAAGAAGAAGCATGGATTATATCCCCAGCTATCGTTGCCGTCAAATTCCTGGACAGGCATTAATTCAATGGCATTAACACCCAGTGATTTCAAATAATCCAGTTTTTGCATGGCTCCATTGAGGTCATTACTTGCCGTGAAATCACGGAGAAGCATCTCATAAATGACTAGTTGTTCCGGATTGGGTATCTTGAAGTCAGATACTGACCAGCGGTAGTTATCCTGCTGTATCTTGAAAACGGATACGATTCCTTTTCCTCCTTCGGGATAACTTTTGTTATCCGGATAAGTGGAAGAGGATATATAGGAGTCATTATCAGGATCGAGTATCTTTTCGCAATAGGCGTCTCCCAGACGGATGGTTTCACCATTTCTGGTACCTACATAATATTGGAAGGCATATTCTTTGTTTGCATCCAGATTTCTGAGAGTGATCCACCAGCAACCGCTGGCATCATCGCGATACATCTGGCAATTGTCTTCGTTGCTAAGTTGCCAATTATTGAAATCACCTACCACATGGGCGAAATCTTTATGGTTCCCGTCCGTGTCTTTATCGTAAAGGACGAGGGTGACTGTAGAGTTGTCTATAATGTTGATGCCTTCTGCTACATTTTCAGGCAACGTTCCTTTCTTGATAGAGGCCGGAACAAATTCTTGGTAAGTATTGTCTGTGACAGGTATAAAGAGGTCTTCGGTTTGCAGACTTCCATCTTCGTTGCGGAGTACGAATCCTAATTTTTTGACCGGGGTCTTTTCTGAACTGTACCATTGGCGGATGGACGGAGATAAGGTAAGCGTCCATACATTATTATCCAGTTGGGACATTTTACACTTGTCCGTGTTTTCATTCCATTCACTTTGTACGTATGACCAAGAGCCTTCACTGATAATGCCTGTATGTGCATATACTGTTCCCTGATAGTTATATAGGAGAGAAGAGCTGGCCGCTCTGTAGTAGATGGTCAGCGGTCGGTCGGCATCAGGCTCTTCCAAAGAATAGCTGAGTCCTTCGGGTATGACAATGGGTTTGGGGGTTTGGGAGATGGTGAACGATTTTTGTGCGCTTCCCGCTATCAGGTTCAGATGGACATTCCGGGTGGCATCGCTTTCGTTTTCATTGACGGTGATGCTGACAGTAACAGTTCCGGCTTCTCCCCGGGTCGGAGTTACGATGCACCAGTTGTTTGCTCCAGGTTCATCCAGTGCAGACTGCCAGGCTCTGCCGGCTGTAAAAGTGATGCTTCTTACTCCGGGTTGTGAGGCGAATGTCATTCCATTGGCAAAGAAGTTCTCACTTTCAGGAGCCGGAGTGATGGAATCGGTCAAGTTATCGTCATCGGAACAGGCAGTGAATAAACTCGCGATGAGTCCTAGGAAAAAAAGAAAAGTATATTTTTTCATAATCTTGTTATTTAAGGGGTAAGATGAAAAAAGACATCAGGCACCACCGGATAAACGGTAGGTGCTTGATGTCTTTTCGGATCAATTATTTAGCGTTTGACTACAGTGGCATGATAGTTGCTTGCGTCTCCTAATTTTAGGGTAATGACATAAGTACCAGCTTCGGTAGTGATATTGTCTCCTCCATAAGTCAGATGGTTCAAGTTTCCACCCAGATTAATATCCCATTTGTTATTGGCGCGGAATTTATAGTTTCCGGCTGCCAGTTCGGTTGTTATACTCCATTCACCGGTTTCCGCATTCAGTGTCATGGGGGTTGAATTGTCCCATCCTCCTTGGGTCGCGTCGCCTATTATTCCCCATTCGGTTTTACTGAATTTATAAGTCAAGGTGGACAGGTTGGCTTCTATACGATAAAAACCGGTTTCTGTGACACTCAGGTTTCCGGCTCCTCCATCGGTGCTCAGTTCGGTGTCACTGGCATAGCCATAGTTTGTACCCTTCCAGTCTTTCTGTGAGGTAAGTTTAAATGTGTTATCCGCATCCATATAGATATAGCCGTCATAATGAGTCATATCCGTAGAATAAAGATAAGGCGCCGTCTCTGGTTTCCATCCTTGGTGTCCGCCCGGAACGTAAAGGAACGGGCTGATATTTCCCAATGCTTCTATCTTATAGGTATATTCCAGCATGTTCAAGGTGATTTTCACCCATCCTTTGGCAGGGATTTTTCCGGCTTGCGGGTTTTCTGTCACTAACAGGCCGCTCTCAGAGTCGTCACCGTTTGTGGCTACGCCCAGTGCCCCCGGTGCCCAAATATCTCCGCCATCGACATTGCTTTGTGGAATAATCTTCCAGTAACATTCATCCTTGGGCATTTCCACAATCATGCTGAAAACCGGATCTTCATATACATCTTTTCCGCTATGACCGAATTTTATCAATGCTTCGGAATTCCATTCATTTACATCCCCTATCAAGTAATAGGCGGTGTCGATGAACAAAGCTTCGGGAGTCGCTTCAATTTTTCCCAGTGTTATTTTTTCCGGAAGGGCTATTGCTGAGGTGTGGCTTACAATATAGATTGTCGCGCGTGTATAGAGTGTCCGTGCATAGGGAGCTTTGCCATAGATCTCTTTTACAACCTCTTCCAGTTCTCCTGCAGTGACGGAAGCTGTTCCGTTTTTAACGCTACAGGGCAAGGGGACTGCTTGGGTAAAGGTTTCATCTTTCGAAACTTCCACTTTCAGATTGATGGTGTCTCCTTCTGTCAGTTCCGGATGGTCGGTCAGTTTGGCAACTTCCAGCAGGGTTGCATCATCCAAGTCCTTGAAAAGGATCGGGGCTGTGCATGAACTTCCTAAAGACAGGGTGAACCCTTCTACGTTTTGTACTGGTTCTTGCGGGTTGGTCTGTGGCAATGCGAAATGATCGTTGACGTTGTCATCGCAGCCCGTCAGGGCTGCAATGAATATCAATAACATATATAAATTAATTTTTTTCATAATCTTGTAATTTAAGGGATGATTTACTTGATGGCGCCTTTATTGTCAATAAAGTTCAGATAGGCTTTTTGACCTGCATTTCCCATGGCGCGTTCCTGGTCTTCACCGGTACCGCGATATTCTATCTTACCTCCCAGAATAATAAATTCGCTTTTCCACCAGTCAATGTCTGCTAACTTGATGCACATGCGTACTTCGCCGGATGCAACGAAGGCGGGGGATACGAATTCTCCTTTGCCCTCGGGAACGGTAAACATATTGGCCTCTGTGAATGAGTCCCAGCCGCCGGAAGTATCACCGGTCAGATACACTTCGGGCTTGTAGAAATCGACTGCGTATTTATAATTCCGTCCTTCGAGAGTGACTTTCACGACTACTATATACCATCCCGGATTACCAATCTCAATGTTATCTTCGCCTCCTGCATCCACCAGTTTTTTAGATGCTTCACTGATGGTCACTCCCTGGATTCCTACTTGATTGTTGTCCCACGATGTAGCTGTATTCAGTTTGAATGCGGCTTTATTCCCGTCTGCATCGGCTCCCAGATATTGCATGGACCAGAACATACCTTCGTTGGAATGAACCGGAATCATGGAATAACATTTGCTCCAATCCCAGTCGCACACACTGCCGATGAGATATAGATTGGTGGGCAGAGTCACTGCGGGCAAAGCATAATAGGGGAGAACTTGTGGCAATTCTATGATGTTCGAGGTGATGGTGCTGCCTGCTATCTCGGATTTGTTGTCGGTCAGGGCGGAAGCCGTCAGACGAACATACAAAGGTATGGGGGCTTTGGGAAACTCGTCTTCATTTACTCCTAATAAATTGGAAATAGCGACAGCAACTTCTTGTGCGTCCACTTCCATTTTGGCTGTTGAATACTTGGTGTCCAGAGTCGCATTCTTTTCAAAAGCCTGGTCCAGAGCGATTTCTACAGTATAGCGAGTGGCAGCTGTGAAACCATAATCGGGCTGTGAACAGGTCAGTTGTATGGTGGCTGTGTTCTTTAAATCATAGATGCCCGATGCGTATTTAGGAACATTAAGCACAAACTCGGTCGGCTCTGTGAAGACAGGAGTGCCCTCATCGTCCGAGCACGCTACAAGTGTGCTCAGACTGAATACGAGGATGAATAAGTATATCATCTTTTTCATTGTTTCTCAAATTTATAAGGTTAAACTGTTATTTTAGTGTGGCATAGCCCGGATTCTGAACCAAGTTCGGATTGGCTGTCAAGTCTTTATCGCTGATGGGATAGATATTGAACTTGCTGTCAATATTGGCTATACCTTCTTGAGGGCCGCCTTTGTAGTCCCAGGCATATTCTTTAGTGAATTTGCCGAAGCGTATCAGATCCGAGCGGCGCTGACCTTCCCAATATAGTTCACGGGAGCGTTCCGCTAAAATGAAATCCAGAGTCAGATCGGAACCGGAGATATTGCCCGATTTGTCACCGTTGGCTCTTTCGCGCAATAAGTTGATATAACCTACAGCGGTAGAGACATCGGCTCCGGTTGCTTGTCGTACGGCACATTCCGCATAAATTAAATAGATGTCAGCCAGTCGGAACAGGGGGAAGTCTGTGTCGGGCCATGCGGAAGGGGTGACTTCATTCTGATCCCAGCCCAGATTGGTGAATTTATGGCAGAGATAACCGCTGCCCCAATCGGTCAGGACAGGAACTACATCTCTACGGGTTTTCACTCCTTGCTCTGTGCAGTTGTCTCCGTTTTCACCATCCACATATTCCTTTACATCAAAGAATATAAAACGACTGTCCTTCTTTAAGGTGCTTCCGTGGTGGTCGTATCCTGCCACCGGTGAATAATCGAATTGTTTGACTAGTTGTGAACAGGGCTTTAAACAAGTCCATGAGGCGTCCATGCCAAACCATTTGGGATTAAGCAAACCACCGTAGGCTGCCGCTGTGACCATAATGCTGTTTCCATAGCTTTTGGCATTTTCACCATCGCAGGGAATGGCGAAAATAATCTCATTGCCATGCAACGGGGAAAGATGATTCTCGCCGCAGAACAGGTTCCTGTAATTCTTTTCCAATCCGAAGCCTCCTTCATGAATGACTTTATTGGCATAAGAGACTGCCTGGTCGTACATGGGTGTACCTGTATATACTTCGGCATTGAGGTACATCTTGGCCAAAAGGGTATTGACTACAGGTTTAGTCATGCGCCCGTAGGTGCCCATCGTACCTTTCTCCGGCAGAGAACTGTTTTCTGAAAGATCTTTCAATTCGGTTACCACTTTGTCGAATATTTCTTTAGCTCCCAATTGGGATGGTTTCCAGGACTTGTCATTAGTGGGGCTGTCATCCCATACCCATCCCGGGTTTCTATATACATCAATCAGATAGTAATAGTTCATGGCTCGCAGGGCACGGACTTCATCTCTGAATTGTTTGATATTAGGTATTCCGCAGTCTTCCGGATAATTGTCTAGAAATTCTTTGCAATACCGGATGTTCAGCATGGCTCTTTGATAAAATGTATAAGCGTAGAACAGGGTATAGTCCCAATTATTGGTACAGAGTTCCACTATACCTTCATCTGTCCAGTTCCAAAGGGCTTCATCGGTAGGGTATAGCTCAAGGGACAGCAGTCCGCGCAGGAAACATAAAGAACCCTGATCCGGACCCTGAAGGTCTTGAACACCTCCCGAAGGTCCTACATTGCCGGACAAGCCGAAACCGCTATAAATTTTGGCGAGGAAAGACTGGCAGTCTGACTCATTGATAATTTCGGACTGGCCTTTGTCTATGATTGGATTTTGATCCAGATCATTTATGCAGGAGGATGTGGACAGGCAGAGAATGGCTGCTCCTACGAAAACGTATTTTTTTATGTTAAGATTGAATTTCATACTGTTTCTTTATTAAAAGTTGATATTAACACCGAACAATACACTGATAGGACGAGGATATACCTGGCGGTCCATACCTCCGTCTACTTCAGGATCGAGGCCGTCATACGGAGTGATGGTAATGGGATTTTGTACAGTGGCATACAGACGTCCCGACAAACCGTGGTATTTAGCTCCTTGGAGGAAATTCTCAAAGGAATATCCCAATGTGATATTATCTATCTTCAAAAAAGAAGCGTTTTGGATGTAATAATCCGACTGGCGCTGTCTTTCCTGGAAATTGGTCTTGAATGCGGCTTTCGGTTGATTGGACAAAGCGCTGTTGCTGAAAATGGCGCTGGTGCCGATAGCGGCATTGGCTGCTATACCGTTGTAGTTATAGTTCCCTATGCTGGCGCGTCCGTTAAAACCGAAGTCCCAGTTCTTGTATGATACTTTGGAGTTGAATCCCATAATCACGTCAGCGGTGGGCTTATGATACTGGTATAAGTCCTTTTCAGTCACTTCACCATCACCGTTACGGTCAACATAGACTCCTTCCATCGGGTTACCATTCTTGTCATATACTTGTTCAAATACATAATAAGTTCCGGGAGCATAGCCTACGCTGTGTATTTTAATGGTCTTGCCACCATCACCTCCGGTCGATTCAAAGCGTTTGCCCGGTGAGTCGCTGTTGTCATTGTAGTCCAGTTTGGTAATTTCAGTTTTGTTCCAAGCTACATTGAAGCCTAAATCCCAGTTCCATGTAGAACTAACGATGGGTTTTGCATTGATGGCAAATTCAAAACCGGTATTTTTCAATGAACCGATATTGGCCACCACATATTCGGCAAAGTCGGTACCTGCAGGAACATTCACTTCGGCATTGATCAGGTCTTTTGTATCGCGGATGTAAAAATCGGCCGAACCGTTGATACGGTTGTTAAAGAACCCATAGTCTATACCTACATTATAAGTAGTGGTCTGCTCCCATTTCAAATCGGGGCTGGAAGCTGAAGGTGATACTACATTCACCCATTTTACATTTCCTGACTCATCATAGATGGGATACATGGCACCACCTTGACCGTATCTCCAGAAAGACATATAAGGATAATCACCTTGCTGGATATCTTGCTGGCCGGTGATACCCCATCCCAAACGAAGTTTCAATTCACTTAAATCCTTGAACTTTTTCAAGAAAGCTTCTTCGTTCATTTTCCATCCTAGGGCTACGGAAGGGAATAATCCCCAACGGTTGTTCTTGGCAAAACGTGAAGAGGCGTCATCGCGTAAAGTGAAAGTCAACAGGTACTTGTCCCATGCCGTATAGTTCAAACGTCCGTAAAATGATAATAGGACATATTGGGATTCAGCCGGTTGCTGGTCTCCGTTCATGCTTGTTCTTTCACCGAAGTTCTCTTCGTTTCTTGAAAGATACCATGTCTCTTTGTTGCTTTCATAATGATATTTCTGATAGGAATAACCTGCCATGACATCAAAGTGCTGCTTGGCGAAATCCTTGCTGTATTGTGCATAGAAATCAAGTAAGGTATTTCTTCTTTCGTAAAAGTAAAGGTAGTTGCTGCCCGATTTCAGAGGGTCTTCACCATACGAACCGGGGGCGGTGGGATCAACATATTTGTCACCGTCACTCTTGGTATAGTCCATGCCCACATTCAGGTTCAGACGCAGGTCGGGCAGAAAATGGACTTTATAGTCAAATTGGGCATTCCCGATGAAGGATTTGACTTTTGACTGGTCGTCTGTCATCTCAAGTAGGGATACAGGGTTGACACCGGCAGAGGATGCCTTTGTACCGTTGGGGTCATTATCCGTAGTCCAGGTGAAGTATCCGCCGAATTTATTGTTGTCATTCTTAACGGGCTTGGTGGGGTCGAAAGACACTGCACCCACAACGGCACCGGTGTCAGCGAACTGATTTTTGATGTAAATGCCTTTGGCGTTCAGGTTCATATTCAAATGATCGTCAAAGAATTTGGGAGTCAAAGAAACGCTTCCGGTGTAACGCTCAAAGTTCGAGGTCTTCAGGATACCGTTTTGATTGGTATAACCAAAAGAAACACGGTAGGGAAGATAGTCCTTGACAGAACCGTAGGCACTGATATTGTGTTCTGTGGAAACAGCGGTTCTCATCACTTCGTCCTGCCAGTCGGTGTTTACTCCCGGATAAAGGTTGACGGCTGTAATCATGGCTTCCGTTGCGTTGGGGTTGTTGATGATGAAATCGCGGTATTCGTCTCCTGTCATGACATCTATTTTATTTTTCCGGGTGCTGACAGAGACATTGCCCGAATAGTTTATCTTCACAGAACCTGTCTTGCCTTTCTTGGTAGTAATGATGATTACACCATTAGAGGCACGGGAACCGTAGATGGCGGTTGCCGACGCATCTTTTAATACCGTGAAACTTTCTATGTCGGTGGGGTTGACCGAACTCAGGGGATTCGAGAGGCCTTCTACGGAACCTGAACTCATGACTACTCCGTCAATTACAATTAACGGATCGTTGCTGGCGGTCAGAGAGGAACCTCCACGGATGCGGATGGCTGAACCTCCACCCGGCTGTCCTGTCGATGTGGCTACATTGACACCTGCCACTTTACCGGCAATCATGTCTTGAGGGCTGACTGTAAGACCTTTGTTCTTTTCTTCCGCTTTGATGGCAGTCACTGATCCGGTGGCATCGTTCTTTTTTACCGTACCATAACCGATAACCACAACGTCTTGCAACATTTGCGAATCATCTTTCAAAAGAATGTTTAGAGATGGGGCGGCGGGGACCTCCTGTGACTGATATCCGATAAATGAAATAACGATTATATCACCTTTATTGGCATTTAACTGGAAGTTGCCGTCAAAATCTGTGATAGTACCATTGGTTGTTCCTTTCACCACAACATTGGCTCCAATAATTGGTTCGCCTGTTGTGTCCTTTACAAGTCCTTTAACAGTCATTTGTTGAGCAAATGCGTCTATGGACAAGAAGCATCCTACCATTAACATTAGTAGGACCTTGAACATCAAGTTTCTTTTCATGTCTTTAAATTTAAAGTTAAATAATTATTTCAAGTTTATATTCTCAGTTAAAAAATACCTATTGAAAACTGTTTTCCCAAACAACCTGATTTTCTAATCAATCTCTGTTATAATGTATGTTTTTACCTTTTAGAATGATTGGCGGCTGCTTTAGCTAACCATCATCCTCACTTACTTTTTGTTTTGTTTGTTACAAATGTAGCGGTCTTATAGAGCGATTTTTGAGACAAGAATAAAAATATAAATGATTTAGTGCTAGTGCAAATCATATATAATTGATTCATAGTATAATATACTGATTGGCTTATCTTAAAAATATAACTATATGTGAACTGTTCAAGGCTCATCCGGCTACATTTTATGAGGATTAATGTTAACTGTTTGTCAAAAGATCACTTTCTATAACCTCTTGATGCCTTTTAATTCTGCTTTATCTTTTACCTCTTTAATGCTGATTGCATAACCACCACCGCTTGCTGCGTGTAAGTTCAGTTTGCTTTTGTTGGTCACAATGCCTTTACGGATAGTATATGCCTGCGGATTATCTTTCCAGTCGGCATCTTTTGCATCTGCATATACGGTTGCGATGTATTTTTTGTCCGGGTCAAGAAAATCAAATATCAGTTTTGAAGTATGACCGTTCTCGTCTGCCGTACAGCCGATATACCAGTCGTTGGTTCCTTTGGCTTTACGGGCAATGGTAATATAGTCTCCCGGTTCGGCTTCCAGGTATTTGGTTTCATCCCAGTCGATGGCCACGTCTTTAATGAATTGGAAAGCATCCATAAAGCGTTCATAGTTCTCGGGTATGTCGGCGGCCATCTGTAATGGGCTGTACATTGTTACATACAAGGCCAGTTGGCGTGCCAAGGTAGAACGCACCTGTGAGTTGTTGGTAGGATTCATCTTGTTACAGTGGGTTTCAAAGATACCCGGAGTGTAGTCCATCGGGCCGCCTATTAATCGTGTGAAAGGCAGGATGGTGGTATGGTTTACGTTGTTACCGCCAAACGATTCATATTCAGTACCGCGTGCCGATTCGTTACCGATCAGGTTGGGATAGGTGCGGCAGATTCCGGTCGGACGTACAGCTTCGTGGGCGTTTACCATGATTTTGTAGTCCGCAGCTTTCTTCACTGCATACAGATAGTGGTTGTCCATCCATTGTCCATAGTGGTGCTCGCCACGTGGAATGATATTGCCTACATAGCCGCTTTTAACAGAATTATATCCGTTGTCTGCCATGAATTGGTATGCTTGGTCCATGTGGCGTTCATAGTTACGTACGGAAGCCGATGTTTCATGGTGCATCATCAGTTTTACGCCTTTGCTTGCAGCGTAACTTTGAAGTTCTTTTACGTTGAAGTCAGGATAGGGGGTTACAAAATCGAATACATAATCTTTGCTTTTTCCGAACCAGTCTTCCCAGCCTTCGTTCCAGCCTTCTACCAATACCTGGTCGAATCCATGTTCTGCTGCAAAATCAATGTAGCGTTTTACGTTGGCGGTGTTGGCGGAGTGTTTGCCGTTAGGTTTTGTTTTGCTGTAATCGGTTTCACCTAGTTTTACACTGGATAAGTCGTCTGTGTAAGCCCATGAGCCTTTTCCTGTAATCATATCCCACCATACACCGATGTATTTCACGGGTTTGATCCAAGAAGTATCTGCTATTTTGCAAGGTTCGTTCAAGTTCAACGTGATGCGTGAGGCAAGAATGTTGCGGGCATCATCACTAACGATGACGGTACGCCACGGAGAAGTACAGGATGTCTGCATATATCCTTTGTCACCTTGTGCGTCCGGAGTCAGCCATGATTCGAATACCAGATTTTTATCATCCAGGTTCAGGTGCATACAAGCATAGTCTATCAAGGCTGCTTCGTGCAGGTTGATGTATAAGCCGTCGTCTGTTTTCATCATCAGGGCAGTCTGTACACCTGTTGGTGAGAACGGAGTCTGTGAAGAGTTGGGGGTGATGGCTTTGTTCATCAATCCTCTGATCTCCGACAGGCGGGAAACGGTGTAGTCATATTCCTGTGTGTCGTAATCTCCCGGAATCCAGTAAGCGGTGTGGTCACCTGCCATGGCAAATTGTGAATGTTCTTCTTTGATCACGAAATAGTTCAAGTTTTTCTGCTGTGGAAATTCATAGCGGAAGCCTAACCCGTCGTTGAACAGACGGAAACGGATGATGATATATCTGTCATTGGCAGGCTGGTTCAGCGTGATCGCCAATTCATTATAATGGTTGCGGATTTCTTTTTCTTCTCCCCATACCGGTTGCCATGTTTCATCGTTGGTAGATGTCCGGACATCCTTTAACTCGAAACCGTTATAAAGGTTTGTCTTGATATCCAGTTTGTCTATCTCTTTTTTATCAGTCCATTCGAAGTCGGTTTGGGCGTTTGCGTCTTCCTTCTTTAATTCCAATCCTAATTTGCTGGGTTTGACAACTTCCTTTTGTTTATAGGTCAGCTCATACGTGGGAGCGCCCTGGTCGTCCAGTGTGAATGTCATCTCCAGATTTCCGTCCGGTGAGGTCAGTCTCTGTTGTGCATTTGCCATGAATGAGATACAGAGAAATGCGATAAGTGAAAGATTCTTTTTAAATTTCATAATATATACTGGTATTAAATTATAAGCATTTGCTGATTGTACTAAAATTCTAAGATGAGTATTCCACGGCCTGGAAGCGTCAAGTCTTTGTCCAGGTTGATGTTTTCATCCGTTAAAACATCATGGGCTGACGTTGCCGGAAGTACTTCCTTGTATGGAGCCAGCTCAAGGGTTTGTGCTTGGTCTGTTCCATTCATGAGAACCGTTATCGATTTGTTTCCGTATTTTCGTTCGTAAACGTAAATTCCTTTGTTGGGAGCGAAATGTTTCAATCCGCCTTTGGCTATGATTTCATTCCCTTTTCTCCATTGGAGTAATTTCTGCATATAGGCAAAGGCTTCATTTTGCTGCGGAGTACGGTTAGCCTCATTGAAACAGTTGCGTGGGTCATTTTTCCATCCTCCGGGGAAATCACAACGTAACAGACCGTCGCCGTTGGCTTTATCTGCCGCCATCAGGATTTCTGTCCCATAATAAATCTGGGGAATGCCACGTGTGGTCAGCAGGAATACAAGTGCTTGTTTGTAGCGTTCGGTATTTTGTGTGGCTTCTTCATTTAAGTAAAAGCGTGAAGTGTCATGGTTGTCAAGGAACACGAGCAGGTTCATCGGGTCTGCATATACCAGATCCTGAGTAAGATAATCATAAAGACGATATAAACCGCCGTTCCAGTCAGTTGTCTCTTCGTCAAAGGCTTTGTTCATTTGCTCCATCAGCGGGAAATCCATCACGGTGCGGAGATTGGAATTTCTGGGAGCGGCCAGTTTGCTGTCTTTCTGCCAGAAAGAAACCAGTACATTGCTGTTCAACCAGGTCTCACCTACTATGTTGAAATCGGGATACTCATCGGTCACGGCTTTACACCATTGTGACATCATGTCGAAATCGGCGTATGGGTGCGTGTCCTGGCGGATGCCGTTAATCCCTGCATATTCTATCCACCAGATGCTGCTTTGGATCAAGTAGCTGGCTACATGGCGGTTGCGTTGGTTCAGGTCGGGCATTGATTCTGTAAACCATCCGTCTACGGCTATCTTGCGTTCATAATCGGAAGCGTGGATATCCTGTACGCTCGCTGTTTTATAAGAAGTTTGTGTGTAGTTTCCTTTAAAATTGAACCAGTCTTTGGAAGGCATATCTTTGAAAAGATAGTTTTCGCTGCCACAATGGTTGAAAATCATGTCCATAACGACTTTCATACCTTTGCTGTGTGCTTGTTCCACCAGCTTGCAGAATTCTTCGTTGCTGCCCAGCCTGCGATCTACCTGATAATAATCGGTAATGGCATAGCCATGATAGGAACCTTCTTTCATGTCATTTTCCTGTATGGGGTTCAGCCAGATTGCTGTAACTCCCAAGTTGGAGAGATAATCCAGATTGTTCTCAATCCCTGCGAGGTCTCCCCCGTGGCGGGCGAACGGATCGTTACGGTCTACTTTAGCTTCCAACATTCCCGGTACGACATCGTTCGAGGGATTTCCGTTGGCGAAGCGGTCTGGCATAATCAGATATAATACGTCACCGGCGTTGAAACCTTCCACTTTGGAAGCAGCTGCCTTACGCTGTTTTATTTCATACGGCACGACGGTTTGCTTTTTACCCTGTTTCAACGTGATTTGGAAAGTCTGTGGAGCAGCTTCCGATAAATCCATATATAAGATTAAGTAATTGGGATTCTCTTGTTTGACAACATCTTTCAGCAGAATGTCTTTAGAGGAGATGCTTACATCACTGGAGGAAATATTGTCGCCATACAGTAAAATCTGTAGTTCAGGGTTCTTCATATCCGCCCACCAGAAACTTGGGGCTACTTTTTTTATGATGGTTGCGGACACTGTGTGCTGCAAACCCAATAATGCGAGTAATGTCATAAGTACAAATGTTCTTTTCATAATATATAGAAATTAGTGTTATATCCTCCTATCATTTGGATATTGCAAATGTAGGAGTGGAACAGATGAAATTTGAGGACTAGAATAAAAATATAAATGTTTTTAAGACTCAAGTATCTGATAATTAGAAGATTTTGACTATGCACTATCCTTGAAAATATAAATGTCAATGAAAATATTTTCGTTGAAAAACTTTATTCTAATTACTTATATTTATATATTTGTGAATCTATAATAAGTATATAAGATGAAGAATGTAACCTATTTCCTTATATTGTTTTTGTTGACCTTGGCAACTCCATTGTTTGCTGATAAAAACAGCAATGAGGAAGTGCTGAGAAAGTTAGATCGGATAATTGATAATAAGGTCGCTTATCATGTTCAGAAGGAAAAAGAGCTTGTGGATTTAAAACAACGTCTTCACCATTCTGGGGATAACAGGGAGAAGTATGAACTTTGCGGTTCTTTGTTTAATGCTTATCTGCATTATCAAGCTGATTCCGCATTGTATTATATTAATGGGAAAATGAATTTGTTGCCCCTGTTGGATCATCCGGAGTTGAAGAACGAGATTATCATTAACCGTGCTGAGGTGATGGGAGTGATGGGAATGTACAATGAGGCTTTGGAGCAATTGGAACGTGTGGATCCGTTGGAATTGGAACGGGGGACTTTGGCTTATTATTACCGGACTTATCGGGCTTATTATGGTTGGGTGGCCGATTATACCACCAATAATGCCGAAAAAGTGAAGTACTTGAAAAAGACCGATGCTTACAGAGATTCTATTCTTATAGCTACTGATCCATGTGTAGACAGGAGCATTGTATGGGCCGAGAAAAAGATCGTTAACGGCTGGGTGGATTCTGCTTTGGTCATATTGTCGGATATATTGAAAGAAACACCGGATGAACGGCAGAAAGGTTATATTTACTATACTTTTTCCGAGGCTTATGATATGCGGGGGGATATTCAGAAAGAAATTTATTATCTGGCTTTGACTGCTATTACAGATTTGGAATCGTCTATTCGTGAATATGCGTCTTTGCAGAAATTGGCCCAGCTGATGTATGAGGCGGGTGATCTGGACCGTGCCTATAAGTATTTGAATTGCTCGATGGAGGATGCTGTAGCCTGTAATGCCCGTTTGCGGTTTATTGAGGTAACGCAGTTCTTTCCTATTATTGACAAAGCCTATAAACTGAAAGAAGAGAAAGAGAGGCAGATTTCCCGTACCCTTTTAATCAGTGTCAGCTTGCTTTCTTTATTTTTGCTTGCTGCTATTTTTTATCTGTACCGGTGGATGAAGAAATTGTCAGTCATGCGGCAGAATCTGAGTCTGGCAAATCAGCAGATGCAGGAAGTGAATGCTGAGTTGGCACAGACGGGGAAGATCAAGGAAGTATATATTGCCCGCTATCTGGACAGGTGTGTGATTTATCTGGACAAGTTGGAGTTCTATCGCCGTTCTTTGGCGAAACTGGCGATGGCTTCCCGTATAGACGATTTGTTTAAAGCGATTAAATCCGAGCAGTTCATACGAGATGAACGGAAGGATTTTTATAATGAGTTTGATAAGTCTTTCCTGGAGTTATTCCCTCATTTCATTACGTCTTTTAATGAACTGCTGGTAGAGGAGGGAAGAATCTATCCGAAATCGGGGGAGTTGCTGACTACGGAGCTGCGTATATTCGCTCTGATCCGTCTGGGTGTAACCGATAGCAACCGGATTGCTCATTTCTTGGGATATTCTTTAGCAACTATTTATAATTACCGCAGCAAGATGCGTAATAAGGCGATAGGAGACAAGGAGACTTTCGAACAGAAAGTGATGGATATTTAATAATGTGCTAATATGCCAATGCTTACATGTTATTTAGCACATTGTCACATTAGCACATTAAAAAAATTACTCCTTCTCTTTGATAATACTTACACAGCCGGCGCCGATCATCAGAAATACTCCGGCCAATACCAGCATATTTACTTCCGGAGCCACGTTGTCCGGACTGGTGAACATTTTCAGTATCATACCTCCTAAAGAGGCAGCCACAATCTGGGGAACGCAAATCGTTCCGTTGAACAGTCCCAGATAGGTTCCCATGTGTCCTCCTGTCAATGCATTGGTGAGGATGGTAAAGGGAAGGGCCAGCATGGCTGCCCATGCGCAACCTATCAGCACAAAGGATGCGAACAAAACATACTGATTGTGGATAAAGAAGATGGAGATAAATCCGATGCCTCCTAATACCAGACTGAGTATGTAGGCGAATTTACGGTTCTGAATCATCGGGATGACCGTAGCCCAGATAACGGAACCGATGGCTTGGACGGCAAATAAGATTCCTACCCAGTCCCCCGCTGTCTGGTATTGTACGGATTGGGTATCCAGAACCATCCGGGAAACTCCGTTTGTCATGGTTTCTATAACCGGTGTGTCAAACACATTCAAGGCCACTGTTCCGTTGGTGTAAGTCCACATGAACATGAAAGCGGCCCAACAGAAAAACTGTACCAGTCCTACTGTCCAAAAGGCTTTGGGAGCCTTGACCAGCAGCTTGAGCATCGTTGTCTTTTCTTTCTTGTCCTCATGGGTGATGCCGTGATAGGCCGCATACTCTTCGGGAGGGAACTCCTTCACTTTGGCCGAAGTGTAGATCACACAAAGAATCAGTATCAATGCGCCGATATAAAAAGAATAGATGACAGAATCGGGAATAACACCTTTGGGAGCAATATTACTGATGCCGATGGCGGCAAAAATAAACGGGAAAAGATATCCTGCCAGACTGCCGGCATTACAGAGAAAACTCTGAATGGAGTAAGCCAGTCCTTTTTGTTTTTCATTCACCATATCGCCCACCATCATCTTGAAAGGCTGCATGGCCATATTGATAGAGGTGTCCAGGAACATCAGTGATATCAGGCCGAACACCATGGCCGCACTGACCGTCATCCCGAAACTGCCCGCATTGGGGAGCAGGCACATCACACAAACGGCAACCAAGGCTCCTATAAACAGATAAGGAATACGCCGTCCGAAACGTGTCCAAGTACGGTCGCTCAGTGCGCCTATGATGGGCTGGACGATAATTCCTGCCAGCGGAGGCAGTATCCAGAAATAACTTAAACTATGCGGGTCTGCTCCCAAAGTGGAGAAGATACGGCTGATATTCGCGCTTTGCAGGGCGTATGCTATCTGTACACCGAAGAATCCGAAACTGATATTCCATAGTTTCCAGAAACCTAAATCGGGAATTTTTTTCATGGTATGTGTGTTATTGATTATCGTTGGAATGGAGATTCACCACAGACAGCTCCGGGGCTGTCTGTGGCGGATGCTTAAAATCTGCCGGCAGTGTCAATCATTTCCACCAGCTTTTCATTGAACTTCTTGTTCTTTATCAGTTCTTCTAAAGTGAGATGCATACGGTACCTCCAGTAATGCCTTGGATTGGCGGGCACATTGATACGTTCCGCATTGACATCGGGATAGCGGATTTCCTCGTCCATTGACAGCCAGTCTTGGAAGGAAAGGATGCACAGTAATGACGGACATTCCAGATGATGGCGTACTATTTCCTCACAAACCCATCCCGGGGCCGAGGCCGGAACTTCCCCCCAGTGTCCCATTACATGGTTGTAGTAGCGGCAGGTCTGTTCATAATCTTCTTCCCACCATCCCCGCAGAGTGGACATGTCGTGAGTGGAGATAGTACAAACCGAGCGGTACGGATATTCCCACACGTGACCGAACTCGTGTTTGGGATTCTTGGGCATCCGCTGGATTTCCAGACTCAGAATCTGTAATTGATCCATAACCCAAGGCACGCAGTCGGGCACCATTCCCAGGTCTTCTCCACATACCAGCATGGAGGTGGCTTGTGTCAGGACAGGCAGTTTCTTCATCGCTTCCTGATACCAGAACTGGTTATGGCGTTGGTAATAATAATGATTATACAGACGGTTGAAAGCGTCTTTCTCCTTCCAGTTGAGGCGTCCGAAGATGAAATCATTCTGAACGGCAATTCTTGGATGGTACATGGATGGGTGCTTGCGGTCGGGAACAAACAGCACATCGCTTATCAAGGCATATACTCCTTCGCGTATACGGATGCTTTCCTCGTCTTTTTTATCGGAGAAGTAAGTTTCAACTTTGCGTTGGGTATCATATTCCGGGCGCATTTCATAAATGTCATCATGAACATGCTGCACGAATGTTTCTTTTACAAAAGCGGCTTTGTCACCAAACATCTTGTTCAGCATCTCTTCGTTGATGAACGGTCTGGTCATGAAGTCCTTTTGGAACGGTAGTCCGTAACTTTGAATTTCGTCCACACTCATAGGCAATGCCGGTACAAACTGTCCCAGCAAGCCATGTACCGAATGGGACGGGATTTCCCAGATACGGAAGAAACCAAGGATGTGGTCTATGCGGTAAGCTGTGAAATACTCCGCCATTTTGCGGAAACGCTTCTGCCACCATTGATAGTTGTCCTGCTCCATTACATCCCAGTTATAGGTAGGGAAACCCCAGTTCTGTCCGTTCACGGAGAATGCGTCGGGCGGCGCGCCTGCCTGACCGTTCATGTTGAAATAATACGGCTCAATCCATGCCTCCACACTGTTGCGGCTGATGCCGATCGGAATATCACCTTTAAAGATAATACCTTTTTCGCGCGCATAGTTTCCTGCGTCAAGCAACTGGATATGCAAATTATACTGTGTGTAATAGCAGAAAGCTATTTCTTCATAACAAGGACTGTCCGGTGCGCACAAGGCTGCTATTTCTTCCGCCTTGTATGCTGCATGCTCAGGCCATCGGCTGAAATCCGGCGTGCCATACAGATCTCTCAGATAGCTGAATGCGGCGTATGGCAGCAACCAATGTTCATTCTCTTCAAAGAATTTTTTGAATTCGGCCGAAGCCAGCACTTTCCTTCCGGTTTGTTGGAACATCACTTTCAAGTAGGCACGTTTGGCATTGTTCACCGCCTCATAATCTATTTGGGGAAGAGCGTTCAATTCTTGCCGTCGGGCTTCAAAAGCAGCCAGTGCTTCTTTATCCTTCATCCTGCCCAGTTGGTTCAGATCGATATACATCGGGTGGAAAGCATAAATGGAGATGCTGTTGTAAGGATAAGAATCCATCCAGGTATGGGTGATGGTCGTATCATTGATAGGGAGGATCTGCACTGCTTGCTGATGGGTTTTTACCGCCCAGTCTATCAGTTTCTTCAGATCTCCGAAATCTCCTACTCCAAAACTTTTCTCACTGCGGAGAGAGAATACGGGGATAGCCGTTCCCGCCACTTTACGGGCCGATGAAGTGAAATGAACTTCAGTTTCCGGTGTCAGGTAGATTTCTCCTTTTTTTAATTCCGGATTATTAAGCATCCGGTTGTCGTGGTTCTCCCATTCCTCTACCTGCTTGCTGTCGGCGTTGCAGGCAACGAACTTATAACTCAGCGGAAATTCCAACGTAGAAACATTCAGTGTGATAGTCCATTCGTTAGGTTGTATTTCTTCCATCAGGACTGTCTTTTGAATATTCCAATCGCCCAGTGCCGGGCAGTCTCCGCTGATAGCCAGCACTTGATGCTTATGATGCAGGCAAGGGCATAAGGCCCGGAAAGTGATGCTTCCATCGGCGCTTGCTGTCACTTTTATAGTTGCTTCGGGCTGATAATCGCCACTGAAGGCGGAACTGTATAAGTAAGATTCAGCCGGCAGGTCTTTCCAGAAATCATTTAGTATGTAGTGGCAGTTCTTCTTTTTTCCGGGACAAAACAGATGTGCCATGGTTCCGCTTTCACGGCGGATGCACTGTCCGTCACGATATACGCCATAGCGGTAGGAGACAGGTACGTTTGCGGGGAGATCCGGCATTTCTGCTCCACCTTCCCACTGTTCTCCGTTGGGAGTACGAAGGATGATAGGTTCACTATTGTTTCCGTTCAGTATCACACCAAGTTCTTCACCCCAGGCTGTACGGTATTCAATTCGAAATGTGAGTTTCATGTTATTATTCGAGTTAAATGGTTTAATGTCCCAAAATTAAGACTTTCTGGCAGAATATCGCCTTTCATCCAATTAATTTATAAGAAAAATGAGTGGGGGCGTGTTTGTTTCCTGCTTTCAACGATTGCAGTTTTCGCCCATTTCATCGGGAAAAACGGCTGAAAGAAGTCTTTCAGCCCAAAGAGAAAAATATAAATGGGTTATAGTGATTCTCTTTGTACAAGTATAGGTTTGTGATCGGATTAATTCTAGGGCAGAGGTTGTCGTGTTATTGGTGATGAGAATCTTTTTATTTTTTTCTTAAGTGTTCTTTCTTTATGGATAGAGGATTGTGCTTAATTGTTTCTAAAACAGATGGTTAAATAAATAAAAAAGTAAGGCCGTTTGTGTCCGATTAATTGCCCCCCCCCTTTTTTTTCTGTAGTTTTGTAAGAAAATAAAGCATGACGGGCATACGTTTGGTCCATGCTTTTATGGGCGAAGATAGAGTCTGATTGTGTTGCATTCAATACAAAAATCAAGAGGAGATACGACTGAAGCCGATGGATTCTATGGAGTTTCATTTTGAACCGGATGCATTCAACTCATTTGAGGTCTTGGCCGTTATGGCTGATACAAAATAAAGTATTAATTTAAAATTCCAATCGCAATGAAGGATGTAGTAAAACTTATCATTGGGATACTGCTGGTGGTGGTAGCCCAGTCATGTAGTCAAAAGGACTCTATTGAAAATTCATTGAATTTAACAGCGCCAAGTGGTGATCTCATTTCTGAGAATACCCTCTCTCTTAAAAAAGAACTATCTACTGTCATTGCACAGAAACATGGAATCAGTGGCGATGATTTTCAACTAACAAAGATTGATTATGTGCCATTGGAAACCGGATATTCGGCTACTATTACCTATAAATATGATAATGATAAGGAAGATGTTATAATCAAAGCTTGTAATGTCCGGTTTACTTATGTTGCTCAGAGCATAGTCATACCTGATGACAAAGGCAGATCAGCAAGTGACAGAAGTATTCTTATCTCATGTAAAAGTGAGAGCGGCTCATGTAAACCGGTAGCGACTTTGGGAACAGATCATGAATTGCATTATACCTGTGAGGGAGGTGATGATTCTTCTCTTGTCTTCTCGTTCCCGGACGATAAATAAAATTGTGAAAAAGAAGAAGCATGTCGTACTTCCTGTAAATATATCATAAAAGCCCCGGCTCTCTTATGGAACCGGGGCTACCTCAAATTGTAAGATGTGAGGATGGGTTTTAATAAAAAATGATGAATGAAAAATTACGCGTCTATATTCGCATAGGTCGCGTTTTTCTCTATGAACTCGCGGCGTGGAGCTACATCATCTCCCATCAGCATGGAGAAGATATAATCTACGTTTGCGGCGTTGTCAATTGTCACTTGTTTCAGGATACGTGTCTCAGGATTCATGGTTGTTTCCCACAGTTGTTCCGGGTTCATCTCACCCAAACCTTTGTACCGCTGTGTATGGATTCCGTTTTCTTGTCCGTCGCCATATTTTTGTATGAATGCCTGGCGGGCTTCTTCGGTGTAACAGTATTCGCTGATTTTTCCTTTGCTGCATTTATACAAGGGCGGATTGGCGATGTACAAATGACCGTTTTCTATAATTTCCGGCATATAGCGGTAGAACAATGTCATGATAAGGGTGTCGATGTGAGAACCATCGACATCGGCATCGGTCATGATCACCACTTTGTGATAACGCAGCTTGTCGATATTCGCTTTTTTACTGTCGTCGTTTCCGTCCACACCGAAACGGACGCCCAGAGCGGTGATGATATTATTGACCTCGTCGCTTTCAAAAGCCTTGTGCCACATCGCCTTCTCCACATTCAGGATTTTACCTCTCAAAGGCAGAATCGCCTGGAAAGCACGGCTTCGTCCTTGTTTGGCAGAACCACCTGCCGAGTCACCCTCGACCAGGAACAATTCACATTCCTCCGGATTGCGGCTTGAACAGTCGGCCAGTTTGCCCGGCAGTCCGCCACCGCCCATCGGGCTCTTTCTTTGAACAGATTCACGAGCCTTGCGTGCGGCGATACGCGCCGTCGCAGCCAGAATCACTTTATCGACAATTTGTTTCGCTTCTTTCGGATGCTCTTCCAGATAATACGTAAGCGCTTCACCTACAGCTTGGTTCACGGCGCCGCTCACTTCGCTGTTACCCAGCTTGGTCTTGGTCTGCCCTTCGAACTGTGGCTCGGCTACTTTCACTGAAATGACAGCGATCAAGCCTTCGCGGAAGTCCTCTCCCGAGATTTCGACTTTTGCCTTTTCCAATGCTTTGGTATCTTCGGCATATTTCTTCAGCACGCGGGTTAATGCGCTACGGAAACCGGCCTCGTGTGTGCCGCCTTCTATTGTATTGATATTGTTTACATACGAATGCAGGCTTTCACGATAGCCTGTATTGTACATGATGGCACATTCTATGGGGGTATTGTTCTTTTCGGTATTCAGATAAATGACATCATCAATCAGTGCGTCGTTGTTACGGTTCAAGAAACGTACAAACTCTTTCACTCCTTCGTCCGAATGGAATATTTCTTTCTTGAAGCTGCCATCCTCTTCCTGGATACGGCGGTCGGTCAGTGAGATGGTGATACCTTTGTTCAGGTAGGCCAGCTCACGCATACGTGCCTGCAGGATATCAAATTTATATTCGGTGACGGTGAAGATGGTATCATCCGGCCAAAAAGTTTGTTTGGTTCCGGTAATATCAGCGGTTCCTACTTCTTTTACAGAATAGAGCGGATGTCCGCAGCTATATTCCTGCTGATAAATCTTGCCGCCGCGGAATACCTGTGTGGTCATGTGATGAGACAGCGCATTCACACAAGAAACACCCACACCGTGCAGACCGCCCGAAACCTTGTAAGAACCTTTGTCGAACTTACCTCCTGCGTGCAGCACAGTCATCACCACTTCCAGCGCGGATTTCTTTTCTTTTTCGTGAAAGTCCACCGGGATACCACGGCCATTATCCTGTACGGTAATGGAGTTGTCTTCATTGATGGTGACTTCTATATGATCACAGTAGCCGGCCAATGCCTCGTCGATAGAGTTGTCCACAACCTCATAAACCAGGTGGTGCAGTCCCTTTTCGCTGATGTCTCCGATGTACATGGCGGGACGTTTACGTACAGCCTCCAGGCCTTCCAGTACCTGGATGTTGCTGGCCGAGTAATTGTTTTCGCCGTTTATCTTTTCTTCTTCACTCATGTTTGATTCAATTATCTTAAATTTAGCCTTCAAAGATACTAAAAATTGCTGAGACGGGTAGCTTTTATGGACTAAAAAACGTAAAAAAGAGGGGATGGGGCAGGGGTGAAACGAGGGAGGGGCCGGATACACCGGACAAAGTATGGGCGTGTGTGTTTATTTCGGGGGAAAGTATCCTGGAAATAAATGGGTCTTATTTTTCCTTCAAATCCTTCACGGTCGCGTAACGGGCTTTCTGCCAGCTACTTGCAATGAACGATTTCCTTTCAAATCCTTCATGAATGTTTCAGAATCTTCAGTGCTCTGCTTTCCGGGGAGGATGGGTGGGGGCCTGCGTGTCTTTTGTAGATGTTACGTTTGCGGGGATACAGGCCGCTTGTGCTTTGCGGGGTGCCTAAAAGACAAAAGGCCGGATTAAAAAATAATCCTGCCTATTTTATCTTTTGGTTTAAGACTTTGCTTAAGCGAGTTTGCCAATGTAAACAGCCAATTTTGACTTCAAGTTAGCGGCTTTGTTCTTATGAATGATATTGGTCTTAGCAAGCTTGTCCAACATCTTCTGGATGCCCGGATACATTGCAACAGCTTCTGCTTTGTCAGTAGTTGCACGAAGTTTTTTAACAGCGTTACGCATAGTCTTTGCGTAATATCTGTTATGAAGTCTTCTCTTCTCTTCCTGTCTGATTCTCTTTAATGATGATTTGTGATTTGCCATCTCGACTAATCTTTAGTTTTGTTCTTTTATTATTTTTATTTGTAGCCCGTGGGGGAATCGAACCCCCCTTTCAAGAATGAAAATCTTGCGTCCTAACCGATAGACGAACGGGCCGAGCCTTGATTTTGCCGAGCCTTAGCTTGGCTTGCTTTCGGAGAGTGTTTTTCTCTTTTGCGGTTGCAAAGGTAGGAACTCTTTTTGAATTGGCAAAACATTCGGCATATTTTTTTTAGAAATACGTGCATTTTCATCTAAATGTCTTATTTTTGTATGCTCCAAGGGTGCGTGTCTTTATGTGGAAAGGCAAAAAACGCATTCCGGACGATGATTACCTGACTATATGAATAAGGAGAAAGAGTATGCTTCAAAAGACGGTGGGGATTGTTCTTCATACCTTGAAATACAATGATACTTCGAATATCGTTGATGTTTATACGCGCGAGCACGGCCGCGCTTCTTTTCTGGTGTCCGTTCCCCGTTCGCGGAAGTCGGCGGTGAAGACGGTATTGTTCCAGCCGCTTTCCATGATAGAGTTTGAGGCGGACTACCGTCCGATGTCCAGTCTGTACCGTATAAAGGAGGCGAAGTCGTGGTATCCTTTCCGCACATTGCCATACGATCCTTATAAATCCTCCATTGCCATGTTCCTAGCGGAGTTTCTGTACCGGGCCTTGCGTGAGGAGGCGGAGAACGGGCCGCTGTTCGCATATTTGGAGTATTCTATCCGGTGGCTGGACGAATGCGACAGGAGTTTCTCCAATTTCCATCTGGTTTTTCTGATGCGTTTTTCACGTTTTCTCGGTCTGTATCCTAATACGGAGGATTATAGGGAAGGGTGTTTCTTTGATCTGCTGAATGCCTGTTTCGTGTCTGCCCGGCCTTTGCATGGCGCTTTTTTGAATCCGGACGAGGCTTCGCGCATCAATCTTTTAATGCGTATGAATTATGAAACGATGCATCTTTTTGCCATGAGCCGCCTGGAGCGTAACCGCTGTCTGGTTATCATGAATGATTATTATCGTTTGCACTTGCCGGATTTTCCGGTGCTGAAATCGCTGGATGTACTGAAAGAGTTGTTCGCTTGATCCTTTTGAACTTGCCGTTTCACCTTAGTGATGAAGTTGTATCACTTGGGTGATGAAGTTTGATCATCCTAGTGATGAAGGTTCATCACCCGGGTGGTACGATAAGTTCAAAAGGCGGTCAATGGATATTCTACCTGATCCGGTCGTCTATCTGAAAGGCTGGTCCGGCCTTTTGTCCAAGGCGGTTGTCTCTCACTGATTATATAAAAAAAACGAAACTTCTGTCCGCAAAGATGAATCCGGACAGAAGTTTCGTTTCTTGAATAATGGACGCGTGGAGTATTATCCCAGTAATTCCTTCACCTTGGCCGAGATGGCGCGTCCTTCGGCCTTGCCTGCCAGCTTTTTGGTGGCGACACCCATCACCTTGCCCATATCCTGAGGACCGGCGGCGCCTGCCTCTGCGATGATTTCTTTCAAAGCCGCTTCCAGCTCTTCGTTACTCATTTGTTTGGGCAGATAGGCTTCGAGCACTGCCACCTGGGCCAGTTCGGCTTCTGCCAGGTCGGCACGGCCCTGTCCTTGATAAATGGCGGCTGAGTCTTTCCCTTGTTTTACCAGCTTCTGCATGATTTTCAATGCAGCGTCGTCCGTCAAAGTGTCGTTGGCGCCCGGAGCGGTCTTTGCTTCAAGGAAGAATTTTTTCACATTACGCAAAGTTTCCAGTTTCACTTTGTCCTTGGCTTTCATAGCCTCTTTGATATCGTTGCTGATTACGTCAAATAAATCCATGGTTCTTTTCTATTTTAGTTGTTAAAATGTGATCGTTATTCCGCCGTTTTCGGTGTCGTTGCTGAACGTTTCCTCCTCTTCGGCTATTGCTTTGGACTGGATACTTTCCAGGACAGTCTTGGTGCGTTGGAAAGTAGGGGTCGTTTCCACCATGCTGATAATGTCATCATTGTCCAGATCCTCCAGGCTGAAGATGTAGATGTTATGGCGTTTCTTCTTGTTGCTGTTCTTGAAGGTGTCTTTGCCGTAGTAATCTCCGCGGCGTTCGTCCTTGCGCTGTTCCTCTTCCTCCTGTTCTTCCAGTTTCTTTTGTTCCTCGATGGTGCGTTTGTTCATCATGTTGTCCATGCCCGGCACATCCTTGATGCCGAAACCGGTGGCAAGTACGGTGAACTTCACCTGCTCTTCCAGCGACTCGTCGATATAGAGTCCCCATTTGGTCTCCACGTCTTTGCCGAATTTGCTCATGAAATCGTGAACCTCGTTCATTTCTTCCATCATCAGCTCGCTCTTGGTGCTGAAGGAGATGTTGAACAGGATCTTCTTCGAGTTGAAGATGTCGTTGTTGTTCAGCAGCGGAGAATGGAGCGCGTCGTTGATGGCCTGGCTCACACGGCTCTCCCCTTTGCCGTATCCTGTACTCATGATGGCCACTCCGCCATCTTTCAATACCGTTTTCACGTCATTGAAGTCCAGGTTGATGGTACCGCGGATGGTGATAATCTCGGCGATGCTCTTGGCAGCGATGGACAAGGTGTCATCGGCTTTGCCGAAAGCGTTCATCACGCTGAAGTCCGAATAGATATCGCGCAGACGTTCATTGTTGATCACCAGCAGGGCATCCACATGCTGGCTCATTTTCTCCACACCGTCCAGTGCCTGGTCAATCTTCCGGTTTCCTTCAAAAAGGAACGGGATGGTGACGATACCTACGGTGAGGATATCCATATCTTTGGCTGTCTTGGCAATGATCGGAGCCGCACCGGTTCCGGTACCTCCTCCCATTCCGGCAGTGATAAATACCATTTTACAGCCGTCGTTCAGCATACCTTTCACGTCTTCTATGCTTTCTTCGGCTGCTTCACGTGCACGCTCCGGGCGGTTTCCGGCTCCTAATCCTTCTTTTCCCAGTTGCAACTTTACGGGAACGGGCGATTCGGCCAGCGCCTGGTTGTCTGTGTTGCACACAACAAATGTTACATCGTGTATACCTTCTTTATACATGTGATTTACGGCATTGCCGCCGCCACCTCCCACACCGATTACTTTAATGATCGTCGGGTTTTCTGCCGGGAAATCGAATGGCATTATAGTTTCATCAGACATAATCTTCTATCTTATATTAAGGTGATGTAATTCGTTATTATTCTTCCAGAATCTTTCCAAACAAGTCAGTCAGCCGCTTGATCGGACTGTTGGCTTCTTTCAAGCTCTTGATTTCTTTTTCCAGGGCGCGTATCTGGTTCAACGCTTCCGCTACTCCCAGGTCGCGTGCTTTGGACAGTTGCGACAGGGCATTTTTGTATTTGCCTGCCTCTTTCAGTTCTTTTGCGTTTCTTATCAGGTTCTCGCAAGTGGCTTTTCTCAGCTTCTCCTCTTCCTCCGCCTTCCTGGCCGCTTCCGCTGCTCTGGCCGCCTCTTCTTTCTCTTTTTTCCTTTTCTCTTCCGGGTCCTCGCCGTTTTCATTGAAGAGCGGCACCTGTACGGGCTTTACAGGACGTTCCGGACGGTGACAGTTTTCTTTTCCGGCTCCCAGCAAGGCGATGATCGTATTGCATGTACCATCTTTTTTCAGTTCCACCATACCGCCTTTCAGGCTTAGCTGGCTTTCTTTGGCCATTCTTACTTTTTCTATTTTGGTACGGTTGCTGAATGCTTCCTCCATATTCTTTAAATTGGCGGACCCACCGGTAATGATGGCTCCTGCCAGCAGTTTGTCTTCATATCCCGAAAGGACGATCTGGTTCCACACATTGGCCAGTATCTCATTGACGCGTGCTTCTACGATGTCTTCCAGCACACGTGCCTCGATGCTGCATTTACCGTCCAGCGAGTAGGTGGGGTTGTCGTCTCCTTCCTCCGACTTGTCGGCATAAGCGTTGCCGTATTTCTTCTTCAGTTCCTCGGCGTCTTCCTCTTCAATCTGCTGGCTGCAGATATCTTTGGTGATGTTGCTGCCTCCCAATGGGATGACTGCCAGATGGCGGAGTATGTTGTTTTTGTAAACGGAGACGGTGGTCGTATCCGCACCAAAGTCGATGAACATGCAGCCCGAGCGTTTTTCACTGTTGGTCAGTACGGCATTGGCCAGTGCCAGCGGTGAGATGATGTAGTCGGCTATTTCGATTCCTGCCTGTTTGAAACATTTGTCAATGTTCTGCTTCACGCTGCTGCGGGCGATGATATTCAGGAAACGTCCTTCTATATGATCGCTGGGGACTCCTACAGGATCGGCCAGCAGGTTGATGCCCACTTTATATTCCTGGGGTGCCACTTCCAGTATCTCCTGGTCTATGATGGGGACTTCGCGGTTGCTGTCCATGATGGAGTCAATCAGCTCCTGCGAAATTTTGGTTTCTTCTTCCAAATGACGTACCTCCGTATTGCGGATGGTGCGTAGGGATTGTCCTCCGATGCCTACATAGACCTTTCCGATAGAAGCCTTTAATGTCGATTCCAGTTTCTTGATAATCGAAGTAAGGCTTTGCGCGGTCTTGTCCAGATTGTAAATCACTCCCTTACGGATAAAATCCGAAGAGTTCTCGCTGGCGAGGGCCAGCACTTGTATGCTTCCGTCCGCATGTTTCTTTCCCGCAATGCCTGTGATCTTGGAGGATCCCAGTTCGATTGCTACTATAAAATCTGTTGCTGCCATATCTTACTTCTCTTTTTTGGTACAAATAATCTGATTGTTAAATTCCAGACTGATGCGGCTGTACTTGTTCCAGCCTACCTGGTTCAGTCCTTTCTCGTAAAAAGTTCTCAGCCTCTCGAACTTTTCCTCATAGTTTCCGGGCTTGCCCAGGAATATGATATGTTCGCCCACCCGTGGAACCAGTTCCAGTTCTTTGGCCTGCGTCACGTTGATCTGCTCTATCTGGGCCTCCCACAGCGGGTGGTCTTGCAGGAAGACTCCTAGCTGGTATAGTTCCTTGGTGGCAAAATCACGATCCACGTATCCTGTAACAACAGCTACGTGTGCCGAACTGTTGGGTATCGGCATGATTTTTCCTTTGTTGTCAATATAATAGTTGTCTCCGTTGCTTGCCATCACTCTGAGGATGGGGAGGCGCTGGGTCACCTCGATGCCTATTTTGCATCCCGGTGTACGGTAGCATTCCACATTCTCAATCAATGGATGCTGGCCGAGTTCTTCTTCCAGCAGGCGGGTGTTGATGTCGCCCATCTTCTTGCCCACTGGAGAGAGTTTTTTGCTGTTCAGCAGGCGGAGCACTTCTTTCTGGCTGATGAAACCATGGTCTATGCTGTCTTTGATAATCAATTCCATACCCTTGCAAACCTGGTCGGCAGGCTTGGTGTTGAAAGCGGTAACGGCTACAACAAGGTAGGCGGTTATCAGCAACAGGAACAGGAGTATGAGAATTTTCTTGATCATCTCTTATTCAGTAATTTGCAGATTTGGGGTACATAGTTGTCTATGTCGCCCGCACCCAGGGTGATTAATACTTCTATATCTTTCTTGCTCAGCACATCCAGTATTTCTTCTTTCGGGTACATGCTCTTCTCGATGCCCGGTCGAAGATGGTCGTAAATCAATTTGCTGGTGACACCGGGGATGGGTTGCTCGCGTGCCGGATAGATATCTACCAGGATGACTTCGTCCAGCAGGGAAAGGCTGTCGGCGAAATCCTTGTAGAAATCGCGGGTACGTGTGTAGAGGTGCGGCTGGAAAACAGCCGTCAGCTTCTTGTCACGGTAGAGGGCGCGCATGGAGAGTATGCTTTGCTTTATCTCGGAAGGATGGTGTGCATAGTCACTCAGGAAAACTACCTTGTCGTTCTTTATCTTGAAATCGAAACGACGGTCTACTCCGCGGAAACTTGCCATGCCTTTCTTTATTTCGTCGCCGGTCACTCCGCTCATCTGCGCCAGGGCCATGGCGGCTACTCCATTTTCTATGTTGATGCTGACGGGGACACCTAGCTGTATGTCCTTGATGTTGCCTAGCGGAGATACATAGTCAAAGAATATCTCACCGTTTCCGATGCGGATGTTCTCTGCATGGAAGTCTCCTTCTTCTTTAGAATAGGTGTATAGCCGGACTCCGTCCTGCAGGGCAGGTTGCAGTTCGATGCCTTTCCGCATAATCAATGCGCCGCCCGGCCGGATGAGTGAGGTGTATTGGCGGAAACTGTCCAGATAGGCCTCTTTGGTTCCGTAGATATCCAGATGGTCGGGGTCGGTTGCAGTAATCACTGATATGTAGGGTGAGAGCCAGTGGAAAGAACGGTCGAACTCGTCGGCTTCAATGACCATGTATTCACTGTTGTCCGACAACAGCAGGTTGGTGCCATAATTCTTCGAGATGCCTCCCAGAAAGGCGTTGCAGCCTACATGGGACTGGTGCAGCAGATGGGCTGTCATGGTGGAAGTGGTGGTCTTGCCGTGAGTGCCGGCTACGCAAAGTCCTTTCCCGGCGCGGGTAAGCATTCCCAATACCTGTGAACGTTTATGTATCTCGAAACCGTTTTCCCGGAAATAGGTAAGTTCTTTATGTGTATCGGGGACGGCCGGGGTATAGACAACCAGTGTGGTTGCCGGATGGCGGAAGTCATCGGATATCAGTTCCGCGTTTTCTTCGTAGTGGATGGCTGCTCCTTCTTTTATCAGCTTTTCAGTCAGTTCACTGGGCGTACGGTCATATCCGCCCACCTTCTTGCCTTTTGACAGGAAGTAGCGTACCAATGCACTCATGCCGATGCCTCCGGCACCGATAAAATAAACTGATTTTAATATGTTAACGTCCATTTTCTTTTCTGTATTTGTCAGCCAGTTTAAACACCTCCCGGGCGATAACGTTGGCTGAGTCGGTAAAGGCTAATTTAGCAATGTTTGTACTTAAATTCTTCAGTGTTTCCGGTTGTTTCACGGTTTCAACCGCTTTGTCCAGCAGCGCTTCTTTGGCGGCGGCGTCCTTGATATAGAGTGCCGCGTTTTTGTTGACCAGCGCCAATGCGTTCTTGGTCTGATGATCTTCGGCCACATTGGGCGACGGAACCAGAATGACGGGTTTCTGCAACAGACAGAATTCGGAGATGGAGCCTGCGCCCGCACGACTGATTATCAAATCGGCGGCACTGTATGCGGCGGCCATGTCACTGATAAAATCGGTGACATGAAGCATCGGAAACTCACCGGTCCGGGCTACTGTGGCGCGTGCCTCGTCGATATATATTTTTCCGGTTTGCCAGATGAACTGTACACCGGATGCTTTAATCTTGTCCAACCCTTCCATCACGCAGTTGTTGATGGTGCGTGCTCCCAGGCTGCCTCCTACAATCAGGATTGTCTTCTTGGATGGATCCAGTCCGAAAGAACGGACGGCGTCTTCACGGCTGATGTTGGGGTTGCGCAGTCCTTGGCGGACAGGATTTCCGGTCAGGATAATCTTGTCTTTCTCAAAGAAACGTTCCATGCCGTCGTATGCCACACATATTTTGCGGGCTTTCTTGGCCAGCAGCTTGTTGGTTACTCCGGCATAAGAGTTCTGTTCTTGTATCAGCGTAGGGATACCCATCATTCCGGCCACTTTCAATGTGGGGCCGCTGGCATATCCGCCTACCCCCACTGCTGCATGTGGCTTGAATTCCTTGATGATTCTGCGTGCCAGACATTGGCTCTTGGCCAGCTTGAAAAGTACGGAAACATTTTTCAACAGGTTCTTGCGGTCGAATCCGGCCACAGGCAGTCCTTTTATAGGGTATCCGGCAGCAGGAACGCGCTGCATCTCCATTCTGCCTTCGGCGCCTACGAACAGGATTTCCGCTTCGGGATGTTGTTCCTTGATGGCATTGGCAATGGAAACTGCGGGGAAGATATGTCCCCCGGTTCCTCCTCCGCTGATGATGATTCTTAAATTTTCTTCCATAATTCCTTTTTAGTCGAATTATCCGCAAAAGTATAAATAATACTTTTAAAATGAATGGTTTATATTATATTTCTTCTTCCGGCTCCCGCTTCCCGGCCGCATTCAGCAATGTCTTCAGGTCATCGGGCAGCGCGTTCTCTTCCGACGGGCGGGAGGTGGCGGCTGTGTCACCTGATGGAAGTGTGGTGATGGCTTCCTGCATGGCAGCCACCATTTCCTGGCGCCGTTCGGCCTTGGCTGCCAGTTCTGCTTCTTCCAACGCTTGTTGTTCAGCGGCTTTCTGCTCTTCCTTCTCGGCCACATAGCGGCTGACACTTAATATCATACCGATGTATGCACAGTTGATCAGTGTCGAGGTTCCTCCTTTGCTGATCAGTGGCAGGGGTTGTCCGGTGACAGGGAACAGGCCTACGGCCACCATCATGTTGAGCATCGCCTGGGATACCAGCAGCAGGGCGATGCCCATCACCAGGAAGGCAGGAAAACTTTTTTCACTTCTCCGGGCTATTTTACCTGCCCGCATCAGCAGCCAGATGTAGAGGATCACTACAAAGGCTCCTCCCAATAAGCCTAATTCTTCTATGACGATGGCGAAGATGAAGTCCGAGAACGCTTGTGACAGGAAATCCCGCTGTACACTGTTGCCCGGCATCTTTCCTATGATGTTGCTGGAAGCGATGGCAATATTGGCGTGTGCTATCTGGGCGTCCTTGTCTATATCATATTTGGCGGCGGGAACGGCTTCTTTATCCTCAAAGAAACCTTTGATGCGGTTCTGCCAGGTCTCTACACGGTGCATCATGGGGACTTTGTTCAGTTTGTGTGTGGGCATGATCATCACTATTCCTACAAAAAGCACCACCACCACGCCGACGATTCCCATCAGCTTGGCGAGTTGTTTCCAGGGCACCCGGCCGATCACCATCATTAAAAAGACTACTCCGAACAGTAATGCTGCGGTGGAGCCGTTCTCGGGAGCAATCAGAACGAAGACAATTCCGGTGATCCACATTATATATTTAAATGCTTTCGGATTGGCGTTGTCCTCTTCCTGAAACTTGGAGAGAATAAAGGCGGTGACGATAATCACAGCCATTTTTGCCAGCTCGGAAGGTTGGAACTGGATGCCGAAGAAGGTCATCCAACGGGCTGCTCCATTGACACGGTCTCCGGTAATCAATCCCATACCCATTACAAATATCAGCAAGACAGCCGATATAGGCAGCAGGAAGAAGGGAAGCACACGGAAATATTTGCAGGGGATGTTATGTACCAGCACCACAATGCACACACCTACCATCAGGATGACACTGTGCTGGGTGATAGGCCCCCAGTGATCCCCGCTTTTGTAGGTAAGCGTGCTGGCGGCACTAAATACCTCGACGATGGAGATCAGACAAAGAAACAGGAAAATAATCCAGATTACTTTGTCGCCCTTGAACAAGTCTTTTATCAGATCCATTAGTTATATACCTTAATACTATATTACAGGTTTCTTACACATTCCTTGAACTGCTCGCCACGGTCTTCGTAACTTTTAAAAAGGTCGAAGCTGGCGCAGCAAGGACTTAATAATACGGTCTCACCTTTCCGGGCCATGCGGTAAGCGGCATTTACAGCATCCTTCATGCTTTGTACATCGGCTACCGGCAGGCCGAACTTGTCAAAGAAGTCATGCAGCTTCTCATTGTGCAAGCCCATGTAGATCAATCCGGTACATTTCTCTTTTACCAGGCCGGCGATTTCGTTATAATCGTTGCCTTTGTCTTTTCCACCCAATATCAGGATGGTTTTGGTTTTCATGCTTTGCAAAGCATACCAGCAGGAATTCACATTGGTAGCTTTGGAGTCATTGATGTAATCCACTCCTCTTACCCGGCAGACTTTTTCAAGGCGGTGTTCCACTCCCTTGAAATCACCCAGGGCCTCACGGATACATTCTTTGCGGATACCCGCCAGGTTGGCCGAGATACCGGCCGCCATGGAGTTGAAGAGATTATGGGTTCCGGTCAGTGCCAGCTCCTCCTGTTCCATGTTGAAAGCGATTGGTTCTGTAAAATAAACCTTGTCCTGTTCCACGTATGCGGCGGTTCCTTCCTCTTTCCTTTCGGCAAAAGGGTAATAATGGCCATGAATGCCATATTTATGCAGTTCGCGCTGGATGATGGGGTCATCGTTCCAGAAGATGAAGGCATCGTCCGGAGTCTGGTTCTGGATGATGCGGAATTTTGCATCCACATAGTTCTGCATCTGGTGATCGTAACGGTCCAGATGGTCGGGGGTGATGTTCATCAATACGGCAATGTTGGCATGGAACTTGTACATGTTGTCCAACTGGAAGCTGCTTAACTCGATGACATAATAATCATAGTTGTATTCGGCTACCTGGTATGCCAGACTTTGACCGATATTTCCGGCTAGTCCCACATTCATACCCGCTTTCTTGAAGATATGATAAATCAGCGAAGTGGTCGTTGTTTTTCCATTACTTCCTGTGATGCAAATCATTTTGGCATTGGTATAGCGCCCCGCAAACTCTATTTCCGAGATGACGGGAGTACCTTGTTCTTTTAATTTCACAATCATCGGGGCGTCATTCGGGATACCCGGACTCTTGATCACTTCATCCGCATTCAGAATAAGAGATTCGGTATGCTTGCCTTCTTCCCATTCGATGCCTCGCTCGTTCAGCATGTTTTTGTATGAGTCCTTAATCATGGACATATCTGAAACAAAAGTGTCGAAACCTTGTTTCTTTGCCAGAACGGCTGCTCCCGCACCGCTTTCTCCGGCTCCCAGTATGACAATTCTTTTAGCCATAATCTTCGTTTATCTTATCTTTAATGTAATAATCGTAATTGCAGCGAGCACGATGGTGACAATCCAGAAGCGTACTGTGATTTTTGATTCATGGAATACGCTGTCGGGCTTCATGAACAGGTAGCTGCAATTGGGGTCTAACTGTGCTAATGTAGTACGGAAATGGTCGTGGATAGGTGCACGTTTGAATACTCGTTGCAAATGTCCTTTCTTTTTTCCGCTCTTGAAATATCTTACCTGAAGAATAACCGAAAGATTTTCTATCAGGAAGATTCCGCAGAGGATGGGTATCAGCAACTCTTTATGAATGATGATTGCGAATACCGCTATGATACCACCGATGGTCAGGCTGCCGGTATCCCCCATGAATACTTGGGCGGGAAAGGCATTGTACCAAAGGAAACCAATCAGCGCGCCGATAAAGGCGCAGATAAAGATTACCAGTTCTTCACTGCCGGGAATATACATGATATTAAGGTATCCCGCATATTCGATGTGGCTGGACACGTATGCCAATATGCCCAGGGTAAGGCCGATGATGGCGGAGTTCCCGGCTGCCATTCCGTCCATTCCGTCATTCAGGTTGGCGCCGTTGGATACGGCGGTAACCACGAAAATGGTAACCAGTACGAAAATAATCCAGCCTACAGTCTGGGCATTATCTCCCAGGAAGCTTACAAAATCAGCATAATCCAGATTGTTGTTCTTGAAAAAAGGAATCGTGGTCTTGGTGGACTTCTGATCTTGTTCCTTGTGCACCACTTCCACTATTTCTCCTCCTCTTTGTATTTCCACATTCTCACGGATGACAACGTTCGGACTTAAATATAAGGTAAGTCCGACAATGAGTCCCAAACCTACCTGGCCGATAATCTTGAATTTGCCGTGCAGGCCTTCTTTGTCTTTGCGGAACACCTTGATGTAGTCGTCCAAAAAGCCTAATGTACCCAGCCAGATGGTGGTGATCAGCATTAGTATCATGTAAATATTATGCAGTTTTCCTAACAAAAGGCAGGGGATGAGAATAGCGACGATAATAATCACGCCTCCCATGGTCGGCACACCCACTTTCTTCACGTTAAAGGGGTCTATGGATGCGTCACGCTGGGTCTCGGTAATCTGTTTACGCTTGAGCAGATGAATGAAATATTCACCGAAGATGGCCGAGATCAGCAATGACAAGATGATCGCCATCAATGAGCGGAACGAAACGTAACTGAACATTCCGGCTCCGGGAAAATCAGACTTCTCTAAATATTGGAATAAGTAGTATAACATTTCTTGTTGGTTTATTCATTAGCAAAAATATCTCTTAACACCTCTTTGTCATCGAAATGGTGCTTTACACCTTTTATTTCCTGATAATTCTCGTGTCCTTTCCCGGCAACTAGAATGACATCTTTGGTCTGAGCCAGCATACAAGCCGTGCGGATGGCCTCTTTACGGTCTGCTATGCTTATCACTTTGCGCATATCCTCTTTAGTCAGTCCCGCCAGCATATCGTTGATGATGTCCTGCGGCTCTTCAAAACGGGGATTGTCAGAGGTGATTATGACCTTATCGCTTTGTTTCACCGCTTCTTGCGCCATCAAGGGGCGTTTGCCTTTATCACGGTTGCCGCCGGCGCCCACTACCGTAATTACGTTGCCTTTGCCGTTCAGAACTTCGTGAATGGCATTCAGCACATTCTCCAAGGCGTCCGGAGTATGGGCATAGTCCACAATGGCGGTATAACCTTTGGGGGAACGCAGCGAATCGAAGCGTCCTGCAACGGGGCGGAGAGTGCTCAGTGCCAGCAGGACGTCTTCCGGCTTTTTGCCAAGCAGGCAGGCTGTTCCGTAAACAGCCAGCAGGTTCGAGGCGTTAAAGCGTCCGATGAACTGTACGTTTACTTCTACATTATTTATATCAAGCAACATCCCTTCAAATCCGTCTTCCAGTACTTTCCCTTTGAAATCACTCAGGCTGCGCAAAGAATAAGTGCATACTCTGGCCTTGGTATTCTGGGTCATGATCCGTCCGTTCTTGTCATCCAGATTGGTCAAGGCAAAGGCGCTCTTGGGCAGACCGTCAAAGAATGCTTTCTTTGCTTTCAGGTAATTTTCCACGGTCTTATGATAGTCCAGATGGTCACGGGTGAGATTGGTAAAGATGCCGCCTGCGAATTTTAAACCACCGATCCGCTTCTGTGCGACGGAATGTGAGCTTACTTCCATAAAGGCATATTTGCATCCCTCATCTGCCATACGTCCCAGCAGTTTGTTCAGTGTAATAGGGTCGGGGGTAGTATGGTCTGTCGGGATGGCTTCCTCGTCTATATAATTGCATACGGTGGAAATAAGTCCTGTCTTATATCCGAATTTGCGGAACATATTATATAATAAGGTGGCGATCGTGGTTTTTCCGTTGGTTCCTGTCACGCCGACCAATTCCAATTTGGAGGTGGGGTCGCCGTAAAACGTAGTTGCCAGTTTCCCGACAATGTCTTCCGTGTCGTTCACCTTTATATAGGCAACATTTTCAGCCAAGGTTTCAGGAAGCTTCTCGCATACCACTGCGCAGGCTCCTTTTTCTATCGCTTTGGGAATATAGGCGTGTCCGTCAGCCTGCGTTCCTTTTACAGCAATGAAAAGATGTCCGGACTCTATCAGACGTGAGTCCATGTTTATTCCCGAAATCTCTTGGGTCATATCACCTATGATCTCATTGACTGTTATTCCTTTAATAATCTCTTCCAGTTTCATATTCTTCCTGTTACACTGTTAATTTAATCGTAATTGTATGGTCTGTCCTTTGCGCAAGGTGTTGCCGGCCGGGATACTTTGTGACTTTACTTTGCCTGTGCCGGTGATGCGGGCTCTCAGCCCCATGCTTTCAAGCAGATAAACGGCATCCTTTGCTCCCATACCGATAACACTTGGTACAAGTTTATTGTTAATGTCTTTTGTGCTGAACAATACGTTGTCCGGATTGCTGGTTGCATTTCCCCATACCGGTTTGTTTTCTTTCCAACTGGCAGAGAAGCCGGATGAGTTTACATTGATCCGGCTCAGTACATAGTCAGCCGCACTTATATCTCCGTTTTTCACGTCCGGGATAAGGATGGAAGTCGAGTCCTTCGCTTCTTTCAAATCTTGTGCCAGATGTTTGGCGAACACACGTTCGGCAATTTTGCTGAACACGCTGCCGGCCATCAAACCTCCCGAGGCGGGAAGTCCCGGTTTCTGGATGGCTACAATGCAACTGTATTTAGGCGCTTCTGAAGGAAAATATCCGCAAAAGCTTACTAAATAACGGCGTGTGCCGTTGGTATATCCGGCTTTGCCCTGTGAGACCTGTGCGGTACCTGTCTTCCCGGATACATGGAATTGCTTGGAACCTGCTTTTTTCCCCAGCCCTTCGCTGACCACTTTCTCCAGAATTGTCTGTATCTCGCTGATGGCTTTGGGAGAAGCGATGGCGGGGTTGAGTATCTCAGGGGCAATTTCCTCCACCACCTGTCCGTCCTTGACTATTGATTTCACAAAACGGGGCTTGACCATTACTCCGTTGTTGGCTATCGCATTATAAAATGCCAGCGTGTTGATGGGGGGGATCTGGGTCTCATAACCAATAGACATCCATGCCAATGCAGTACGTGACCAGTTGCTCAAGTCTTTGTTCGGGATACGTATGTTCGGTTTGCCGGAACCGGGAATGTCAAGGTTTAACGGAGTGGCGATGCCTACCCGGTGCAATCCGCGTACAAACTTCGCCGGGTTGTCATGATAATGGTCGTCGATCAGCCGTGACACCCCGATGTTTGAAGACACCATCAATGATTTTGTTGTGTTGATAGTGCCGTAGCCTCCGCGATGCCAGTTATGGTCTTTCATATAGCGGCCGTGCATCATATAAACCCCGTTGCCGGTTTCCACCACAGTCTCGGGGGTGATGACTCCGTCGTCCAGCGCTACCAGTATGGATGCGGTCTTGAAGGTGGAGCCCGGTTCCATCATGTCCGAGATGGCATTGTTGCGTATCTCTCTGTAAATGCCGTCATTGCATTTGGTCATGTTTACAATGGCTTTGATGTCTCCCGTCTTCACTTCCATCAAGATGGCGACGCCTACGGTGGCGTTGATTTCTTTCAGTTCATCCACCAATGCTTTCTCTGCAATGTCCTGCATACCTACATCAATGGTGGTGATGATATCGCAACCATCTACAGGGGGGATATCCACGATGTTCAGGTATTTGTTCATTACCTTTTGACGGTGGGTGATCCCGTCTCTACCTTTCAATATGGAGTCGTATGAGAGTTCCAGCCCGTTCTTTGCACCTTGTTCTATATCGGGGAACATATCTCCCAGTGTACGCATGGCCAGTGAGCCGAACGGTTTTTTCCGTTGGTTGAATGCCTGCTCATGGAATCCGCCTTTGTATTTGTTCAGGTTGAATACGGGCAGGCGTTTGGCTTCCTTATATTGTATATAGGAGATGCGTTTGGGGTAGAGCAGCCAGCTGCGGCTCTCTTTCTTTCTTCCGTTCTTGATGTGTTGCTTGAAAGAGGCTGCGCTCTTGTCGGGGAATATCTCGTGCAGCCCTTTACAGATACTGTCCAGATTCGCATTAAGGACAGAGTCTTTGATATGTTGCAGCTTCAGCCGTGTCTTTTCCTCTTCTTCGGTTTCCCCCTTCCTCTTATTGATCATGAAGTCCATGTAAATCTTATATTCGGGGAGGCTGCTCGCCATCAGCTGGCCGTCGGATGAGATGATGTTGCCACGGGTAGGGCGTACGGTGACGTTCTCTTTTACAAAACGGTCGGCTACGTCTTTCCAGTATTGGCGTTCGGCAAACATGATGACACCGGCTTTGCAGATAATGGCAATGCCTACCAACACCATAATCAGGATGATGAAGGAGAAACGGATCATTATGTTCTTTTGATTGGGCATCATGGGTTTAATCTTTCTTTATTAAATAAGGACGGTTGGTAGCCGTTTGCAAGTGGCTGTCCTCCGTCGAGATATATTCTTCAATACGTGACTGGCGGCTCTTTTCCATTAATTCGGAAGAGCGTGTCAAGGCATCGTATTTGATATCTGTCAGATCTTTCTTCAATTTGTCAATCTCGATAAGTTCCTGTTGGCTGCTATAACGGTTGTCTATGTATAGCACGGTCAGGATCATGATGAGAATCAGCAAACGGGTCTGTCTTTTGAAGAAGTCGTTTGCAAGGATATCTCCTCCTAAGATGCTGCGTATGGACATGTGCTTGGGTGAAGCGGTCTGTCCGTCTTTGGGCTGTTGTGTATTTTGTTTCTGTTCTTCTTCCATCTCGTTATTTTTTTTCTGCAATTCTCAACTTGGCGCTTCGGGAGCGCGGATTACGTGTCACTTCTTCGTTTCCGGCAACAATCACTTTATTGTTGACTAGCTTGAAAGGTGTCTGTACGTTGCCAAAGAAATCCTGTTCGGCTTTGCCTTCTATGTTTCCGGTCTTCATGATATTCTTTACCATGCGGTCTTCTAAAGAATGATAGGTGATTACCACCAGTCTGCCTCCCGGTTTCAGTGCTTTTACCGCTGCATAAAGCATTTCTTTCAAAGCTTCCATTTCTTGGTTTACCTCTATGCGCAAAGCCTGGAACACCTTTGCGAGTTCCTTTTTCTCACGTTCCCGTCCGAAAAGCGGTTTGATGATCTCAAGAAAATCACCGATGGTGACAATCTGTTTTACCCCCCGTGCTTTGACGATGGTTGATGCCAGCTTGCGGCTGTTCTTTAATTCACCATATAAATAGAAGATATTAGCCAGACGCTCTTCGTCATAGGTGTTCACCACATCGGCTGCTGTCATGCCGGCGCGTTTGTTCATCCGCATGTCCAGTCTGCCCTCGAAGCGGAATGAGAATCCGCGCTCAGAGTCGTCGAAGTGATGGGAGGAAACGCCCAGATCGGCCAGAATGGCATCCACTTCCTCTACGTCATAATAACGTAAGAAGTTGGGGAGGTAGCGGAAATTACTGCGCACAAAAGTGAAGCGGCTGTCGTTTACAATATTCTTCTCGGCATCCTCGTCCTGGTCAAAACTATATAGATGTGCGGTGTCATCCAGCCGGCTTAGGATCTCCCTGGAGTGTCCTCCGCCGCCGAAAGTGACATCTACGTAAATTCCTCCGGGCTGAATGTTCATACCGTTTACGCTCTCGTTTAGTAATACCGGCACATGATATGTCTGTTCTGCTTCGCTCATTCTATTTCTACGTTGTTGTTAGTTCCCATAATTTCTTCCAATTCTTTTCCAAAGTCCTCCGGTGTGATGAAGGGCTTGTCCGCTATTTCTTTAGACCAGATTTCTATCGTGTCGTCCAATCCGATAAAACGTACGTCTTGCTGTATCCTTGCTAGTTTCAAATATCGTTTGGGTATCAGAAAACGTCCGTTCCCGTCCAGTGTGATCACTTCTACATCCGAAACGAACTGACGGAAGATCATCTGGTGTCTGGAGTTCCAGCGGTTCAGTTTGCCGCGCAGTTCGTTCATTTGTTCGTTCCACACATTTTCAGGGTAAAGTACCAGGCAGTCCTGGTAAGTGTCTTTACGTAAGATCAAGCATTCTTGGGAGGCGGCTTGTAGCTGCTTCCTGAATACGGCGGGCAGAAACACTCTGCCTTTTGCGTCCGTCTTTGCTTCAGAATTCCCAAGAAATCGCATGGTTACACCTTATTATATTGTTCAAGGTGTAAAATTACACAATTCCCCACAATTCCCCACAATATTTCATGAAAATATTTCGAGAAGTTTTCAACAGGTTGTTAAAGCGGCTAGTGGCTTGGTAAACAGGAGATTTAAAATTAATGATTTTATGATAAAAAATAAGGGAAAGGACGGGATACCGGAAGTTGAGAAATGAAACTAAAGTATTGCACATTCGTTTTCGTTTTGCGCAAAAATGAAAGAAAATGTATCGTTTCATACACAAAAACTCTTAATTTCTTTAGAGTCTGAGCGTTTTTTCTGTCATAAATTGCCAATATAAAAAAAGATAAGTTACTTTTGCATAGAAAAGAACGTTTGCAAAATGACTGACGACTCTATATTTTTAATCGACATAGAAAAGATATTGAAAACGAAAGCCGGAGAAAAATATAAATATATTCCCCGTTTTGTCGTTTCGTACCTGAAGCGCATCGTGCATCAGGAGGAGCTGAATGTCTTTTTAAAAGACTCCAGAAATAAAGTCGGAGTTGACTTCCTGGAAGCCTGTATGGGTTTTTTGGATGCAAAAGTGGAGATAAAGGGATTGGAGAATCTGCCCGAAGGCGGCAGATGTACTTTTGTAAGCAATCACCCGCTGGGAGGACAGGACGGAGTTGCCTTGGGGTATATATTGGGAAAGCATTACAATGGTAATGTACGCTATTTGGTCAATGATTTGTTGATGAATTTGCATGGCCTGGCTCCTTTGTGTATTCCTATCAATAAAACGGGCTCGCAATCCAGGGATTTCCCGAAAATGGTAGAGGCGGGTTTCGCTTCGGATAATCATATCATTATGTTTCCTGCAGGGTTGTGTTCCCGAAGGCAGAATGGGGAAATCAAGGATTTGGAGTGGAAAAAGACTTTTATCACTAAAAGTGTTGAAACGCATCGTGATGTGGTGCCTTTGCATTTTGAGGGCCGGAATTCTGATTTCTTTTATAATTTGGCGAATATATGTAAGGCACTTGGCGTTAAGTTCAATATCGCTATGCTTTACCTGGCGGATGAAATGTTGAAAAATCGTCATAAAACCTTTACTTTAACCATTGGGAAGCCTATCCCTTGGCAAACTTTCGACAAGGCAAAGACCCCGGCTCAGTGGGCGCAGTTTGTAAAAGATGTGGTTTACAAACTATAACAGACAAAAGAGAGAATAATAGATATGGAAGAAATTATTGCACCGATTAGCAAAGAGATTCTGAAGGCGGAACTTACCGAGGATAAACGCCTGAGGTTTACGAATAAAAGTCATAATGAAATTTATGTCATTACGTACCGGGATTCGCCAAATGTGATGAAGGAGATTGGCCGGTTGAGGGAGATCGCCTTTCGTGCTGCAGGTGGCGGAACAGGAAAATCAATGGATATCGATGAGTATGACATTATGGAAAACCCATACAAGCAGTTGGTTGTATGGAATCCTGAAGCGGAAGAGATTTTGGGGGGCTATCGTTATCTTTTGGGGGATGAGGTGCAATTTGATGAACATGGAAAGCCCTTGCTGGCTACTGCCCACATGTTTAATTTCTCGGAGGTCTTTTTGAAAGAATATTTGCCTTATACGGTGGAGCTGGGGCGTTCGTTCGTTACATTAGAGTATCAGTCCACCCGTGCCGGCTCCAAGGGGCTGTTTGCTTTGGATAATTTGTGGGATGGCTTAGGCGCGTTGACCGTGATTAAGCCGAATGTGAAATATTTCTTTGGCAAGATGACCATGTATCCTAGTTATCATCGTCAGGGACGTGACATGATATTGTACTTCCTGAATAAGCATTTTGGTGATAAGGACAAGCTGATAACTCCGATGAAACCGCTGGAAATAGAAACAGACAAGAAGATGCTGGAAAATCTTTTCTGTTATGATTCCTTTAAAGAAGACTATAAGATCCTGAATACGGAGGTGCGTAAGCTGGGATATAATATTCCTCCTTTGGTCAATGCATATATGAGCCTGTCTCCTACGATGCGTATGTTTGGAACAGCGATTAATTATGGGTTCGGAGATGTGGAGGAAACCGGAATCCTGATTGCGGTGAATGAAATTCTGGAGGACAAACGGGTGCGCCATATCGAATCGTTTGTAAAGCAGCATCCTGAAGCTTTGAAAATAACTTCCGGAGCCCATCCCATACTGACCAAATAATCGGGTTGATGGCAGGCATTGTGGAAAAACAGGGTCAGATGCGGACAAGATGAATCTTTTAATATCTGCATCTGACTCTGTTCTTATCATACTGCCGGCAGACTGTTCCCTTTGATTTTCCGGTAGAGGTCGAGCGCATATACATCTGTCATGCCCGATATGTAATCCAGCACAGCCTGGATCTTTTCATATAAAGTGGGTGCGTTGACGTTATACTGTCCGGATACACGATTGATCAGTAGTTGTGAATACGCCTTTTCCGGAGAGCGAACAGCGTTAATCATCAAGTCTATCAAAGTGCTGATAACCCTGAATCCCGCCAATTCTATGTCCAGCACATCACTGGAACGGTAGATTCTTTGAAAGGCGATTGCCGAACAATGCTCATACGCTTCTTTCAGAGGACTGCAAATGTGTTTTATCAGTGCACCTTCAAACTTCCCGGCCAATATCTTCTCTTCATTCTCAATAAAGACTCGCGTGCATTCCTTTATCAGTGCGCCGATGACCGAAGAGCGTAAATAGGCTATCTGTTCATTGACGTCCGTTACAATCCGGCAAACTTCCTCAATGCGTTTTTTTCTTTTCTCATCAAAGAACAGCATATACAGTTCTTTGGTCTCGTCATGTGTCAGAAGTTTCAATTTATGCGCGTCCTCTATGTCCATCATCTGATAACAAATATCATCCGCGGCTTCCACCAGATAGACTAACGGATGACGTGCGTAGCGTAAAGGCTCATCCGGCTGGCTGAGTTGGATAATGCCCAGCTCTTTTGCTATTTTCTGATAATCAGCCTCTTCGCTTAAGAAGAAACCGAATTTTGATTTCCTTCCTGCCAGTTGTGAGGAAAAAGGATACTTTACGATGGACGCCAGTGTGGAGTAGGTCATCACAAACCCTCCTTTCCGCCTTCCTTCAAACTGGTGGGTAAGGATGCGGAATGCGTTGGCATTTCCTTCGAAATGAGTTAAATCATTCCATTCCATCGGTGAAAGCTCTTTTTCCAGCGCCATTCCCTGTCCTTCCGAGAAGTAAGTTGAAATGGCCTTTTCTCCCGAATGGCCGAAAGGTGGGTTTCCCAGATCGTGTGCCAGACAGGCGGCTGAGACGATGGAGCCTATTTCCGACAGATGGGAACCGGCCAGTTCCGGATGCTTTTTCAGGAGCTGGCTGGCGACATCATTTCCTAAAGAACGTCCTACACAAGACACCTCAAGGCTGTGAGTCAACCGGTTGTGTACGAATACGCTACCCGGCAAAGGAAAAACTTGGGTTTTGTTTTGCAAACGGCGGAAAGGCGCCGAGAAGATGAGGCGGTCATAATCGCGTTGGAATTCGGAACGGTCATCTTTACGGGCCTCGTGCAGTTCTTCCATGCCGAAGCGTTTGTTTGATATTAATTGCTTCCAGTTCATAATTCAGGCTTTATCTGTTTGCAAAAGTAAGAAACTTCCGTTTAAAAAACTGTAAACGCTTAGATAAATCCATCTAAATGTGTAAATTCGCACTTTATTAATCATGCGGTAATGTATTGATTTGTCGATATGCCAATCGGTTGCGCCATCTCTGGGCTATGCTTGTTGTCTGCAAATTATTAGCACATTGCCACATTAGCACATTGATAAATTAGTAAAATTATGAAAGTACAGGTAATCAATAAATCAAAACACGCTTTGCCCGAATATGCCACCGGGCAATCGGCCGGAATGGACATCCGTGCCAACCTTGACGAACCGATTGTGTTGAAACCTTTGCAACGTTGCTTGGTTCCTACGGGACTTTATATCGCATTGCCGGAAGGTTTTGAAGCGCAAATCCGTCCGCGTAGCGGGCTGGCTATCAAGAAAGGGATCGGGGTTCTGAATTCTCCGGGCACGATTGATGCCGATTATCGTGGTGAGATTTGCATCATCCTGGTCAATTTGTCATCAGAGGATTTTAGGATAGAAGACGGGGAACGCATTGCGCAAATGGTCATAGCCCGTCATGAACAGGCCGAATGGCAGGAAGTGGAAGTATTGGATGAAACGGAACGTGGCGCGGGCGGCTTTGGACATACCGGAAAAAAGTAAAAGGAATAGAATGAATAGAAGATTGAAATATGTGTCCATGTTATGTGTGTGTCTGGCAGGCATACTTGTTTCATGTGGCACGGTGAAGAGAACTTCCGGCTCGTCCGGAAATGAAGCTGTTGTGGAGGAAAAGGATCCGCTTACACCGGAACAGCGTCGTAAATACGACTATTTTTTCCTGGAAGCGCTCCGGATGAAGGAAAAAGGTGACTTGGACGCGGCTTTCGAAATGTATAGCCACTGTCTGGACATTTATCCGCAAGGAGCGGCTACACTGTTCGAGATTTCCCGGTTCTACATGTTTCTCAATCAGCCGGAAAAAGGGGAGGAAGCTTTGAAAGAAGCGGTGGAAGCCGACCCTAAGAGTTTTTGGTACAAGCAGACTCTGGCGGCTTATTATCAAGGGAAGGGGAATTATCCGAAAGCCATTTATGTATATGAGGATATGGCGGGCCAGTTTCCTTCACGTTTGGAACCGTTGATGGCTTTGATCGATCTCTACACCCGTACCAAGGACTATCAGCAGGTGGTCAATACGTTGAACCGCCTTGAAGCCTTGGATGGAAAGTCCGAACAAATCAGCATGGAAAAGTTCCGCATGTATCTGGCCATGAACAATGACCGGCAGGCATTTACGGAGATAGAGAATTTGGCGAAAGAATATCCATACGATATGCGTTATCTGACCATTTTGGGGGATGTCTATCTGAACAACGGCAAGGAAGAAGAGGCGTACGAGACTTATCAGAAAGTATTGAAGGAAGAACCGGGCTATGCGCCGGCGTTGCTTTCCATGGCTTCTTATTACGAGAAAAAAGGGCAGGATAGTCTGTATCAGGTACAGTTGGACACAATTTTGCTGAATGATAATGTGGATAGCGATACCAAAATGAACATTATGCGCCAGCTTATTCTGCGTTCCGAGCAAACGGACAAGGACAGCACGAAGATAGAAGGCCTGTTTACCTCTATGTTGAGGGAGAAACAAGAGAATGCGGATATCGCTATGCTGGCGGCCCAATACCTTCTGACCAAAAAGATGGATAAAGAGGCGACTCCTGTTTTGCACCAGGTGCTTGAGATCGATCCGGAAAATACACCGGCGCGCCTGCAGCTGCTGAGCTTTGCCATTCGTGAGCAGAATATGGATGAAGTGATCAAGCTGTGTACTCCTGCTTTGGAATATACTCCGGATGTATTGGAATTCTATTACTATATGGGGCTGGCCTATCATCAGAAAGAGAAAACAGACGAGGCATTGGAGGTTTTTAAAAAAGGAGTGAATCAGGTAACCGATAAGAGCAATAAGGATATCGTTTCTGATTTCTATGCCATTATGGGGGATCTTTACCATATCAAGAAAATGAATGTGGAGGCGTATGCCGCATACGATTCCGCTTTGGTTTATAAGGAAGACAATATCGGAGCCTTGAATAATTATGCCTATTACCTGTCTGTGGAACGCAAGAACCTGGACAAGGCGGAAGAAATGAGTTACCGTACCGTAAAGGCTGAACCCACCAATGGCACGTATCTGGATACTTACGCTTGGATACTTTTTGAGAAAGGTAAATATGTAGAGGCTAAGATCTACATTGACCAGGCTATGCAGAGTGATGGAAGCAAGAGTTCCGTTGTAGTAGAGCATTGCGGAGATATTTACTACATGAATGGAGATCGTGAAAAAGCTTTGGAGTATTGGCTGCAGGCTGAAAAATTATCCAAAGAGCCTCCCCAGGAAGGCAGTGAGGAACGTAGTGAGAAAGAACTGAAATTATTGAGAAAGAAGATCGCACAAAAGAAATACTTTGCAGAATGATGAAACGTGTCTGTTTTTATTTGTTTAGCGCCTTGCTGATTGTATTTATCTCTTCGTGTTCATCCACCCGGAACATGAAGAAGGGGGTGTCAATCGGTAATTTGTCCGAAGCGGAATATATGGAAGAACTGATTAACCGTTCTCCGGCGTGGGATGCAGTTACTGCGAAAATGTCATTGGCTGTTGACTTGAACGGCAAGGGACCGACTAAAGTAAGTGGTACGTTGCGCATGAAACGTGATGAAGTCATCCAGCTCTCTATCGCCCCATTCCTGGGGATTGAAGTGGCGCGTGCCGAAATTTCTCCGGATGGGGTTCTGGTAATGGACCGCATGAACAAACGTTATGTACAAGTTCCCTTTGATGAATTGAAAAATCTGGCAAAGGCTGATTTGGATTTTCATACATTGCAGGCCTTGTTCCTGAATGAGATTTTTCTTCCGGGAAAGAAGACCCTGACAGTCCGTGATATTTCCTCTTTTGCAGTGCGTCCCGAGAATGAGAATGCAGTAGTGGAGGTTAAGAATGGCAAACGTTTCGCCTATCGCTTCCGTACCGGTACGAGTGACGGGTTGTTGAAAGAAAGCCATATCGGCTTGTCCGGTACCCGGTATGGAGTGAACTGGCGTTATGACAAATTCCGCCCGTTGGAGCAGAAACAGTTTCCGGGAACTATGACGGTTTCTTTTGAAGGGGCTGCCAAACCGGTTACGGCTGTGTTCGAACTTTCCCGCCTTTCCACCAACAAGGATTGGGAAGCCCATACCGAAGTGCCCGGGAAATATGAAAAGATAGAATTGCAAGATTTGCTAAAACAGCTTATTAAATAATGTAATGAAACGCATCTTCTTATTACTCATAGTCTGTTGTTTTTTAGGTACTCTTTCAGCGCAGAGTACTCGGAAAATAAGGGAGCTTGAAGCCAAACGGAAAGAACTTCACCAGCAGATTGCCGAGTCTGAGACTCTGCTGCAATCTACCAAAAAGGACGTGAAAAGCCAGTTGGACAATCTTGCTTTGTTGACAGGCCAGATTGAGGAGAGAAGAAAATATATCCATACCATAGAGAGTGATGTTCATACATTGACAAGTGAGATCGCCTCTTTGCAGAAGCAACTGAATAAACTTCAACGCGACTTGAAAGACAAGAAACGGAAGTATGAGACTTCGGTGCAATACATGTATCGTAACAAGTCCATTCAAGAGAAATTAATGTTTATTTTTTCTGCAGAGAACTTGAGCCAGACTTACCGTCGTATGCGTTATGTGCAGGAATATGCAAACTTCCAGCGTCTTCAGGGAATGGAAATTGAGCGTAAGCAGAAGCAGATTGCCGCTAAGAAAAGAGAAGTGGAACAGACCAAGAATGCTAAACAGCTTCTTTTAAAGCAGGGTGAGGCCGAAAAAGCCAAACTGGAGATTCAGGAAAAGGAACGCCAGACTCTTTTGGCGAATTTGCAAAAGAAGCAGAAAGGCATACAAAGCGAGATCAGGAAGAAAAAACGCTCGGCAGAGCAATTGAATGCCCAGATTGACCGTTTGATTGAAATTGAAATAGAGAAAGCTAGAAAACGTGCGGAGGAGGAAGCCCGTAAGAAAGCCGCCGCTGAGGCTGCCGCAAAGGCGGCAGCCAAGAAAACGGAGCGTGAAACTACGGGAGGAGCGTCCCGCTCTAAATCTACGGAAAAAAATGAGGCCACAAAGAAGGCCGCTCCGGTGGAGAAGTTCAGTCTGAACAATGAGGATCGCCAGCTGTCGGGCAGTTTTGAACGTAACCGGGGTATCTTGCCGGTTCCCATCACCGGCCCCTACGTGATTGTCAGCCATTACGGACAGTATGCCGTAGATGGTTTGCGTAATGTGAAACTGGATAATAAAGGGATTGATATCAAGGGCAAACCGGGAGCGCAGGCACGTGCCGTTTTCGATGGAGAAGTTTCGGCTATTTTCCAATACAACGGCTTGAACAATATCTTGGTGCGTCATGGTAATTACATCTCCGTCTATTGCAACCTTTCTTCTGTATCGGTTTCTAAAGGCAGCAAAGTCAATACACGTGCCGTTCTTGGTACTGTCCATACGGATGGTTCGGGCAATACGGTCCTGCATTTTCAGCTTCGTAAGGAAACGGCTAAATTAAATCCGGAATTGTGGTTGGGAAGATGATGGAGGCAAGTTTCCTTTCCGGCATCTTCCCGATGCGTGTAAATGGATAACTTTCTGTATGATAGCAGTTAAAGCATGAATCTGTAACTGCGGACGGAGTCTTTCCGTCTTAAAATGTGTCCGCTCTTTCGAAGAGAACGAAAAAAACATTTATTATTAAAAATAAATCTCCAATTAGTTTTGAGTTCAAGTCTAATTGCGTACATTTGTCCCCTGCATTAAGTATCCTCATAGAAGTACATTAATACTTTTCCAACTTATTCTTTAGTGATGATGGTAGAATCGTTTGTCTCTCTGTAAGATTCCTAATAGCAAAGTACTTATTTTTTTATTAAAACATTTATTTTAAAATGAACATTTTTATTGCAGGGCTTAACTATAACATGAGTGAAGCCGAACTTGGAGATTTATTTGCAGAGTATGGCGAAGTTGCTTCTGTTAAGATTATCATGGACAGAGAGACAGGGCGTTCTAAGGGATATGGTTTCGTTGAAATGGCTGATGATGAAGCTGGGGATAAAGCGATTGCAGCTCTTAACGAAGTTGAAATGGATGGAAAAACTCTTTCAGTATCAGTAGCGCGTCCTAGAGAAGAACGTCCGCGTCGTAGCTATGGCAGCAATGGCGGTGGTGGTTACCGTGGTGGTAACAACAGCCGTGGCGGTGGTTACGGTGGTGGCTATGGTGGTGGCAGAAACAGATATTAATCCGCAAACCATATTTATAAGATAAAAGAAGCCTGTCTGGGATGATTAACCGTCCGGGACAGGCTTCTTGTTTATGTCGTTCCTGCTTCCGGACTTGCTGCATCTCTGGAAGTACCTTTGCCGCATCTGTCTTTTCACCAATAGAAAGTTGGACGCGAAAATGCCCTCATGCCCTCACTTTACGTGTAACAGATTTATTCTAAACGACTTATGTGGTTATGGTAAAAAATATTGCTCTTACTTATGCCCTCACTTATTCCCCATGCCCTCACTGCGTTTTGCAGGCTTTTCTCTCGCAAAAAGTGCGCATGAATAGTTTGTACTGTCACGGGATATCAGCGGATTCCGTCAGTGGTAAAAAAGATCAAGACGTTTTTAAGAAAGCCCGTGGTCTTTTCTAAAAAGCTCTTGTTCTTTTTTTAAAAGGCCGTTATCTTTATTTTAAAGCCCTTGATGTTTAAAAAAAACATCCTGTTCTTTGGCCGGACGTGTGGGATTTCATGCGTCAGGTCACGCAGGAAACCACATACGTCCGTGTAGGCCTGCGCATACGCCCGTATAGAATCACACATACGTATGTAAAGGTCCATGCGTATGTACGTGTGGAAGTGTGGGTTTTTTTGATGCAGGATGAGATGCCGGTCCGCTATATTCCCCACAGCTTTACGGGTACTTCCTTTCCTTCACTTCTCTATCACCGGCATAAGAAACAGGAATGCTTTCTTTAAAAAAGGGGAATATAAA
>ERZ1673697.165-NODE-165-length-107861-cov-7.060729_pt1 | contig 107861 bp, 105 predicted proteins | sample MGYA00580227_ERZ1673697 | MGnify/ENA primary metagenome ERZ1673697 (study PRJEB41218, sample SAMN15661759) | gut metagenome | host: Homo sapiens | place: Canada: London | collected 2015-08-20/2019-03-30 | study: EMG produced TPA metagenomics assembly of... | reverse complement strand
CGAAGCAAAAATGAGAGAACGGCACTCGTCATCAACAGCCTCCGAGGAGAATTCAGATTAAAAGACCTTCTCTCTTATACAGGTATGCCTAAAGCAACATACCTGTACTGGCAGAAAAGATTTGATAGAGAAAATCCTGACAAGGAACTCGAAGAAAAGATACTTGAGATTAGAGAGTTAAATAAGGATTATGGCTACTGTCGAGTACTAGGAGAATTAAGAAATCAGGGCTACGGTGTTAACAAAAAGAAAGTGCAACGTATAATGCAGAAGCTTGGATTACAGGTTACATCGTTCACCCGAAAAAGCCGTAAATATAGCTCATATAAGGGAAAAGTTGGAACGGTTGCTCCTAATCGTATAAGGAGACGTTTTGACACACATATCCCACATCAGAAAGTCACAACCGATACTACAGAGTTTAAGTATTATGAGATTGACGCTAAAGGTCATATGACAATGCATAAGCTTTATCTGGATCCGTTTATGGATATGTGCAATGGCGAGATTATCAGCTTTGGAATAGCCAAGCAACCATCTGCCAAAAATGTTATGGATGCACTCGAACAGGCAATAGTCATAACGTCTGACTGTCCATATCGCAGAACTTTTCACTCTGATCAAGGCTGGGCTTATCAAATGAAGGTATACTCTCATCGTCTCAAGGAAGAAAGAATCTTCCAGAGCATGTCACGAAAAGGAAACTGTCATGATAACTCAGTTATGGAAAATTTCTTTGGTCTGCTTAAACAAGAAATCTATTATGGTGTTGTTTATTATAGCTACGAGGAATTAAAGTTAGAAATTGAACGATATATAAAGTATTACAATGAACAAAGAATTAAAGAAAAACTAGGATGGCGGAGTCCTGTGCAATACAGACTTAGCCTCTTGGCTGCATAAAAAATGCGTAACAGATATCAAAATCTGTTACGCAATAAAAGTCTAACTTTTTGGGGTCACATCATTTTCCATGTGTCTGCCTTTATCTTTTTGCAACTTCACGTTGCTTCCTGAAAACTGATTTAATGGGCATTGCTGGCGGCAATCTTTACTTTACTCCAGAGATTACTGATGATTTTCCGGGTTTCATCATTAAAGACGAAAACTTCATCATTGGCATTATCCGTTCTTGGAAGGTAGGCATTGATGCCTTCATAATCGCCGCCTTCGCCGGAAAGCTCATCGATGACCTCCTGGTTGGCCGAAGTGTATCCGACATAGCTGGAGTTATCATAAGCCCCTTCATAGGCGCAGACATGGTTGATAAATTCGTGGGCTAAATCCGGGTTTTTAGCATTTGCCGGAATGACCATGGCATCGGACCAGAGGTTGGTCCCGCTTTCCGGGAGATAGAAGCCCATATCTTCGTTCTCGCTCATGACATAAGCGGCATCGCCGGAATAGATCAGTCCGAGCGCTTTTCTGGACTGGGCCATATTATCGATAATCTCATCGGTGACGATTTCCGGCTCCATTGTCTGAACACACCGGACAAGCCAGTCATAGGCGGCCTGAAGTTCGCCCTCGTCGTCGGTATTCATGGAATAGCCGAGAGCTTTTAAGGCCATCATGAAGGAGTCGCGTTCCGAATCATACAGATAGATATCGCCTTTGTATTTTTCATCCAGGAAGATATTAAAGCCTTCATTTTCAAGGTCTTCTTCCGAGACTTTGGTCGTATCATAAACAATGCCGACGGTTCCCCAGAAATAAGGGACAGAATAGGCGTTTTCCGGATCATAGGGAAGTCCTTTGACCGCATCGGCGAGCTTATCCATGCAGTCCAGTTTGTCGTGGTCGAGCTTCTGCAGATAATCTTCCTGAATCAGACGCTGGATCATGTAATCACTCGGAACGAGGATGTCGTAGGCTTCGCCGTTGGCAACTTTAATATACATCTGTTCATTGGAATCAAAGTTTTCCATAACGACTTTGGCTCCGGTCTTTTCTTCAAAGTCCTGAATAATATTTTCTCCCGTATATTCGCCCCAGTTGTAAACGTAAAGTGTCTGACCTTCATAGGGCCGGGAAGAATTTGCGGCTCTGAGGCCGGAGAAGAACACAGCGCCGATAAGGACCGCTGCCGCTGCGAGGGCAGGAATCCATTTTTTGCCGCGGATTTTCTGATGGACCGCGTGCTTTGCCGCCAGCATCGGGGCCACATTGATAATAACGAGCATTATGGTAATGATGACAACCACAAGGGTTGAAATGGCATTGATACTCGGATTGACGCGTTTGCTCATCGTATAGACCATAATGCTCAGGTTCTTGATGCCGCCGCCGGTGACAAAGTAGGAGATGATAAAATCATCAACGGACATGGTAAAGGCGATCAGGGCGCCGGAGATAATTCCCGGTGCGATCTGAGGCACAATGACCTTCGTCAGGGCCTGCCACGGGGTGGCGCCGAGATCCATGGCGGCATCGGCCAGATTCGGGTCCAGAGAGCGGATTTTCGGCATGACCGAAAGCATCACGTAAGGGATACAGAAGGCAATGTGGGCCAGAAGCATGGTTACAAAGCCTTTTTCAATCTGCAGAGTGATAAACAGCAGCATAAAGCCGATGGCCGTGACGATTTCCGGGTTCATTAATGGAAAATTATTAATCTGTTCCATGAGGTCCCGGACGATTTTTTTGGACTTACTCAGACCGATGGCTGAAATCGTACCGACGATGGTTGAAATCAGTGTGGCGATCAGAGCGACGCTGAAGGTCGTGTACAGGGAGGCCATCATATCCCGGGATTCCAGCATATGCTGATACCAGCGCATGGAAAAACCGGTAAAGGTGGTCAGGGATTTTCCTTCATTGAAGGAAAAGATAATCATATAAATAATCGGCAGATAGAAAAATAAAATCATAAGGATGATGAGTATTTTTCCGAGGGGTCGTTTTTCTTTTTTCATAATGACTATGCTTCACCTCCATGATTTCTTTTTTCTGCTTTTCGTACGGCAGCCATCATTAAAATCATGATGACAGCCATAATCATTGAAATGGCGCTTCCGAAGTTCCATTCACCGGCGGTGATAAACTGGTTTTCAATCAGGTTACCGATCAGGAAGTACTGGCCGCCGCCGAGCAGCTTCGGAATAAAGAAGGAGCTTACCGCAGGCAGAAATACCAGTGTGATCCCGTTGATAACGCCCGGAAGGGACAGGGGCAGAGTGACCCGCATAAAGGTCTGGGCCTTATTGGCGCCCAGGTCTGCGCTGGCTTCCAGCAGGGAGTTATCCATTTTGCAGAGGGATGTATGAATCTGTAATATCATAAACGGAAGGAAGTTGTAAACCATTCCGAGTAAAACAGCGCCTTCGGTATACAGAAGCTCCTGGTTCCCGAGGCCGAAAAAGCTTAAAACCTGCTGGATAAATCCGCCTTCGCTTAAAAGACCGATCCATGCGTAGGTTCTTACGAGCATGTTGATCCACATCGGCAGCGTGATACATAAGACAAGAATATTCTGTATTTTTTCACTGCTCCGGGCGATAAAGTGGGCCGCCGGATAGCCGAGCAGAAGACAGATCAGGGTTGTTTTAATGGCAATAGCGATGGAGCGCCACAAAATCAATAAAAAATCCGGGTCGGTAAAGAATTTTTTATAATGCTCCAGTGTCAGGGAAAAGGAGATAATGCTGTTTCCCTGCTGCGTGATGGAATACAGAGCGAGAAGCGCCATCGGCAGAACGAGCATCAGCACAGCCCATACAATATAAGGAATTGCCAGTTGTGAAAACCTCTTCATCAGAATACCACCTTTGACATAACATGAATATCTTCCGGGAAGAAGGTCAGTCCGACAGTCTGTCCAACTTCCGAATAATCGGTTGTATGAATTTTAAATTCCCGGCCGGTTGTAGAGAAGGTGACTTTGTAAACACCTTCCCGGATATCTTCCGGGTCAAAATCGTAATCAACGGTAATGTCAACGCTTTCATCCTCGTTGCTCAGTTTCCATCCCTGTGCGTTAGCCCATGTTTTAATATCGGTATCCAGCGCCTGGGATTCGGTGATCTCATCAACGGTTTTAAAGAAGTTAAAGGCCATGACGGCTTCATTGGCCCGTTCGTTTTTGACGAAAGGCTGGTTGACTACATAAATATTTTTCCGGATGCTTGTGCCCGACGGTGTGGAGAAGGTGACCGGATACTGGCCGATTTCTTCTTTTAGATCATAGTCGATTTTGGCGATGGAAACATACTCGTCATCCTCCGGTGTCCATGCCTGGGCATTGGAACGGGCGATGATTTCCTTATCATCCAGATCTTTTAAATCTTCGATATCCACATAAAAGTCGTTGGCGCTGATTTTTTCTTTGCCGTTTTCGCTTGTCACATCATTTTTCCGGATAATATGCATATTGACGGTGACGGTGGTGCCGGGAACGGTCTCGACGATGATTTCATAGTGAACGCCTTTAAATAAAACGCTTAAAACTTCGCCGGTCATTTTTCCGGCACTGACATCAACGATATCGATATCTTCAGGGCGGATGACAACATCCACCTTTTCTCCCGGGCGGAAGCCGAAATCCACACAGTCAAAGGTAATGTCATCAAAACGGACTTTATAATCCTCAAGCATGGTGGCGGAAATAATATTGCTTTCGCCGATGAAGTTGGCCACATAGCAGTTGGCCGGTTCGTTATAAATTTCTTCCGGTGTTCCAACCTGCTGAATTTCGCCGTTTTTCATAACGACGATTTTATCCGACATGGTCAGGGCCTCTTCCTGGTCGTGGGTGACAAAAATAAAGGTGATGCCGACTTCCTGCTGGATCCGCTTTAATTCGTACTGCATTTCCTTACGGAGCTTTAAGTCCAGCGCGGCAAGGGGTTCGTCCAGAAGAAGCACCTTCGGCTCGTTGACCAGGGCTCTGGCGATCGCAACACGCTGCTGCTGGCCGCCGGAGAGCAGTGTGGTATTTTTGTTTTCATAGCCCTCCAGACCGATGAGCTTCAGCATCTTCATAACCTTCTGCTCAATGACGTCTTTGCTGACTTTTTTTATCTTTAATCCGAAAGCGATATTTTCGTAAACACTTAAATGGGGAAATAAAGCATATTTCTGGAACACGGTATTTAATTCCCGCTCGTAGGGCGGTTTCTGGCTGATTTCTTCGCCGTCGAACATGACGCTGCCTTCATCGGTATTTAAGAAACCTCCAAGAATACGCAGCAGGGTTGTTTTTCCGCAGCCGCTTGGTCCAAGCAAAGTCACAAATTCGTTTTCATAAATGTCCAGATTGATTCCCTTCAGAACGACCTGACCGTCAAAGCTTTTGACGATATTCCGAAACTCAATCAGTTTCTTTTCTTCCATATCACCTTCTCCTTCCTGAAATATCCGGTATTTTTTTATTAAATCAAACGATTTTTATTATACATTGTCGAAGATGGATAATGCAATATGTTTTCGGCATTTTTCATCATCGGAGACGAATAATGCATATTATGCGTTTCCATTCCTCTGCTTTTGGAGTATAATAGAAACATAAGAAGGTGAACTGGATGAATAAACAGAAGAAGAATCCTCTATACAAAAGTTTCGGATATGCTTTTGAAGGAATTTTTACCGGGATAAAAAAAGAACGGAATATGAAGATTCACTGTGCCGTCATGATACTGGTTATTATTGCCGGAATCCTTTTCCGGCTGCCGGCCTATAAGTGGTGTCTCTGTTTTATCCTCTTTGGTCTGATTATGGCGCTGGAACTGGTCAACACGGCGGTAGAAGCGGTCGTTGATCTTGTGACAGAGGAGAAAAAGCCCCTGGCGAAAATCGCCAAGGACACAGCCGCCGGGGCGGTGCTCATCGCAGCCATCATGGCAGCGGTGACCGGACTTATTCTTTTTGTTCCGGAGGCGCTGGAGTTTTTAGGTTACTGACACATATAAAAAAGGAGAGATGGATCATGGATGGTTTTGGGGAAAACATCAAAAAAGTGTTACTGGCAGGGATTGGAGCTGTCGCTATAACGACAGAAAAATCCAAAGACTTACTGAACGAGATGGTCAAAAAGGGTGAATTGACGGTCGAGCAGGGGAAAGTTTTGAATGAAGAGCTGAAGCACAATATTAAAAAAACAGTCAGAGAAAATGTCAATGTTTCTGTTAAGGCTTCTTCACCGGAAGAACTGGACGAGCTTTTGAGCAAGATGCGTCCGGAACAGCTTGAAGCTTTAAAAGAACGGATCCGTTCGATGGAAAGCGGAGAGACGGTGGAAGCCGAAGAAGTGATTGACCTGGAAGATGATGATTCTGCGGAAACGGAGGATGTAGAGTCGGATGAGTAAGCCGGAATCAAAAGCTTATGGAAGCCGTCTGAAAGAAATTACCGAGGTTTTGCATAAGCACGGGATTACCCGGGGCGTTACACCGGAAAAGCTTCGTCTGATTCTCGAGGATCTGGGGCCGACGTTTATCAAGCTTGGGCAGATCATGTCCATGCATTCGGACATTCTGCCAAAACGTTACTGTGATGAACTGATGCGGCTGCGCTCTGAGGTGACGCCGATGCCCTTTGAAGAGGTGGCAGAGGTTCTGGAGAGCTCCTACGGATGTCCGTGGCAGGAAATCTATGAAAAAATTGAGCCCGTTCCCCTCGGAGCGGCGTCCATTGCCCAGGTGCATAAGGCGGTTTTGAAAAACGGCGCTCAGGTGGTCATTAAAGTTCAGCGGAAGGGCATTTATGAAACGATGGCCCGGGATATCAGTCTGCTTCACAAGGCGGTGAAATTACTTCCGCCGGTCAGTCTGAAGGGAATCGTGGATCTGGACATGGTTCTGGATGAACTTTGGAAGGTGACCCGGGAAGAGATGAACTTTATCACAGAAGCAGGAAATATGGAAGAGTTTGCCCGGAAAAATGCCGATGTTTCCTTTGTCGGTGTGCCGGAGCTCTATCAGGAATATTCAACCATCCATGTCCTCGTGATGGAGTATGTGGATGGCTTTGCTGTTGATGATAAAGAAACCCTTCTGGAAAACGGCTATGATCTGAAAGAAGTGGGCAGCAAACTGGTCGATAACTATATCAAACAGGTGATGGACGACGGCTTTTTTCATGCAGACCCCCATCCCGGCAATGTAAAGATCCGGGAAGGAAAGATTATCTGGATGGATATGGGGATGATGGGAAGACTGTCGGAGCGGGACCGGGAGCTGGTCGGCAAGGCAGTCCGGGGTGTGGCGGCCAACGATGCCGGCATTATTCAGGAAGCAGTCCTGGCCCTTGGAGAATTTCACGACAAGCCGGATCAGCGGAGCCTTTATGAAGGCATCAGCGCCCTGCTCAGTAAGTATGGCACGGTGGATATGGGAAGCATCGATGTGGCGGAAGTCATGATGAACCTTATGGAAGTCATGAAGGAAAACAAAATCATTATGCCCCACGGACTGACGATGCTGGCCCGGGGCCTCACCCATATGGAAGGCGTGCTGGCGGATATTTCACCGGAGATCAATATGGTTGAGATCGCTTCGAAGCATATGGCCGGAAACCTTTTCAAAGATAAAAATTTAAAAAAAGAACTGAAAAACAGCGGACAGAGTCTGTACCGTTCCCTTCACAAAGCGATGGACATTCCGGCGCTGATGGCCGATGCCCTTCATGGCTATATGAAGGGGCAGACCCGGGTGAATCTGGATTTATATGCGGCGCCGGAGCTGGAACGGCTCTTGCGGCGGCTCATACGAAATGTGGTGATGGGACTTTGGGTCATGGCACTGCTGATTAGTTCGAGCATTATATGTACGACGGATATGAAGCCTAAAATCTGGGGGATCCCGGCTTTGGGCGCCTTCGGGTATATTATGGCTTTTGCCATTGTTATGTATGTATTTATTAAACATATTTTTTCAAAGAAATAATCCGGAATTCTTTACTTGATTTCGGATTATTTTTTTTATATATGTATATGGATAAAAATTTTCTGCATAGAGGCAGATTATGAACGAGGTACTGAGACAGGAAAAGAAATTCCTTATATTTTCTGTGGTATATGTTGATGATTAATGTCTTTTTCCGTTTTGTCATGGATTTCGTCCGGGCGACCGCATTTATCGGTTATGGTAAAAGGAAAAACCAGTGGGGAAGCATTAAACGGATGAAGCACAGTGAAATCCGATGATGTCTGCCATGTCTTTGGGCAGCGGCGCCTGAAAATCCATGAATTCTCCGGTGACAGGATGATTAAAGGTCACACGGAAAGAATGGAGAGCCTGACGGCGGATATATTCCATATCCGGGTTATACAGATAATCTCCGATTAAAGGAAAACCCAGATGTTTTAAATGAATACGGATTTGATGGGTACGGCCGGTTTCCAGTTTCAGGGAAACAAGGCTGTGCCCGTTTTCTTTTTTTACGACCCGGTAGTGAGTCACGGCCCTTTCGCCATGGTCCTTATCGACGATTCGCTCGATGATGGAACCGGGTTTTCGGGAGAGCGGGGCATCGATCGTGCCGCTGTCCGGAAGATCATATCCTCGGACAATGGCCAGATATTCCCGGCAGACTTCATGGCGGAGGATCATGGCTGAAAGAAGGGAAGCACTCAGCATATGTTTGGTGATAATGGTGATGCCTGAGGTGTCTCTGTCCAGCCGGTTGTTGCATCGGAAAACAAAGGGGATATGCTGTTGTTTAAAATACCAGGCCAGACCGTTCGCCAGGGAATTGTCACGGTTTCCGGCCGAAGGGTGTGTCGGCATTCCGGCGGGTTTATTGACAATGAGAAGGTCTTCGTCTTCGTAAATAATATTCAGCGGCAGAGGGACGGGAAGGATGTTGCCGGAGACCTGGGTTTCCCGGATATGGACGGTCAGGCAGTCACCGGAGATTAAATGTTCATTCATATGTCGAGAGCAGCCATTAACGAGAATACTGCCCTCCATCCGTTTTAAACGGGCGATGGTTTGAAGTGAATAACCTTGATTATGTAGAAAGTGAGATATTTTTATAGATTTTATGTCGATATCAATATTATAATTTAAAATACGTTCCATAGAAACTCCTCGATAAATAATAGATGAATATTTGAGATTTTTAAGACTATGGTACCATAAAAATTATCTTTGTGCTATAATAATCCGAATGAGAAGCGGGAGCGCTGAGAAAGGAAGTAAGAAAACACAGAATGAAATCTTCAAATGAACTCAGAGATTTATTACGGCGTATCGACCGGAAAGGGTATCCGGCCTATAAAGATATCCGGGGGATGTACGAATTTCCGGATTTTGTTTTATCCATTGACCATGTGCAGGGGGATCCCTTTGCATCGCCTTCAAAAATCAGTATTCATGTTGACGGCAAAGCCTCCGGATTTCCGAAGGGGCTCTATAAAAATGAGATGCGGCGCGCAGCGCTGCAGGATGAGCTTTTGAGGCAGTTCGGACGGAGGGCGGAATCCGAGACGTTTAAGGCCAGAGGTTCGGGAAAAAGCGGTCTGATCTCTGTAAGCCGGTGCGGTCAGGAAATTCTGGAACGCAGCGGGTGCCGGATTCGGATGGATAACGGCGACATTCTTCTCCGGATGGATGTGGGACTTCCGGCGGTCGGACGCACGATTAATGCCGGAGAGGCTGTAAAAATATTTTTTGAACAGATTCCGGCATGTGTAAAGAAATCTCTCTATTATAATGCCCTGGATGCCGGCCGGTTAGAAAAAATCAGTGAACTGGCGGATAATCAGGCACATATCCGTCAGAAGCTTTCGGAACTGGGGCTCTGCGCCTTTGTCGCCGATGGTTCGGTTTTGCCGAGAGAGTCGGGCATTTCCCAGAAGCCAATGAAAAATGCGGTGCCTTTTAAATCGCCGGAATCGATGGCTGTCCGGATCGATGTGCCTCACGGAAAACCTCTCCGGGGGATGGGAATCCCCAGAGGAATCACACTGATCGTGGGCGGCGGCTATCATGGAAAATCGACACTTCTCGAAGCTTTGGAGCGGGGCGTCTATAATCATATTCAGGGCGATGGACGGGAATACGTGATTACCGAAGCGTCGGCGGTGAAAATCCGGGCAGAGGATGGGCGGAGCATTAAAAATGTGGACATTTCCATGTTTATTAATGATTTGCCAAATGGACGGGATACCCGTCACTTTTATACGGAAGATGCCAGCGGAAGTACATCCCAGGCGGCTAATGTTATCGAAGCGATGGAAGCGGGCAGCCGGACCCTTTTGATTGACGAGGATACGAGTGCAACGAACTTTATGATCCGGGATGAATTGATGCAATTGGTAGTGAGCAGAGAATCAGAACCGATTACACCTTATATTGACCGAATTCGGGAACTCTATGAAGTGTATGGGATATCTTCCATTCTTGTGGCCGGAAGCTCCGGGTCCTATTTTCATAAAGCCGATGTTATCCTTCAGATGAAGCAGTATATTCCGGAAGACATTACCGCCTTTGCCAGGGAAAAGGCGGCAGGCTTTCCGGCGCCTTCCGGAAAGCTGACCGCCTGTGAAAAACCGGATTTCAATCGCAGGCCGGGCCCCTGCAGCCAGACCATGGATCGGAGAAAAGGCGGCGGTGAACGGATGAAGGTGAAAACCTTTGGACGGGATTCGGTACAGATTGACCGGGAGACCGTTGATCTGAGATATACAGAGCAGTTGGTGGACAGTGAACAGGTGGCGGCTCTTGGTTATCTGACGGGCTATGCCCGAAAGCATTTGATGGACGGCCGCCATTGTCTTGCCGATATTGTCCGGGAACTGGAAAGGCTGATGAAGGAAAAGGGATTTGAGGCCGTCTGTGAAAGCGGCTGGCTGCCGGCGGGACTGGCGGCGCCGAGAACCCAGGAAATATTTGCCTGCCTGAACCGGTACCGGAAGATGAATTTATAATATTTTATTTTGAAAGCGTGATGGCATATTTCGAACAGGTTTTTGCCGGAGTGAGGCATAAGGGCTATTGACAGAAACTTTTTAAATCGATTATAATTTATTTGAATGCTAAATCAAAGGAGGATTCTATCATGGATAAAAAAGTGGCAGAATTAATTAACGATCAGATTAACAAAGAATTATATTCCGCATATCTGTATTTGGATTTTGCGAATTATTTCGGAAGAGTCGGCCTGGACGGCTTTGAGAACTGGTATAAGATTCAGGCGCAGGAAGAACGGGATCACGCTATGTTGTTCTGGCAGTATCTTCAGAATAATGATGAAGTGATTACGCTTGAAGCGATCGCAAAACCGGACAAGGTGCTTGACAGCCATATGGCGGTGCTGGGATATGGTCTGGAACATGAAAAATACGTGACTTCATTAATCAATGATATTTATGAAGCTGCTTTTAATGTAAAAGATTTCCGGACGATGCAGTTACTTGACTGGTTTGTTAAAGAACAGGGCGAGGAAGAAAAGACAGCATCCGATCTGATTACCAAAATGGAACTTTTCGGAAGTGATGCGAAGGGCTTATATATGCTGAATAGCGAACTGAGCGCGCGTGTATATTCTGCACCATCACTGACATTATAATAAAGATAACGGTTTTCTGCCAGCAGATGATTCCTGCTGGCAGTTCTGATTTATAAGGCAATTTTCCGAATATAGAGAAAACCGGATGAAAGGGGATTATCGGGATGAATAAGATCTATGAACAGGCAGGCCTGCTTCAGGAAGAGCTTGTAGCAATACGGAGGGAACTGCACCGGAATGTTGAAGTCGGCACAAAACTTCCGAATACAAAAGCGTTGGTCAGACGTAAACTGACAGAATACGGATATGCGCCGGAGGATATCGCGGAAAGCTCTGTGACGGCAGCAATCAGCGGTGATCTGCCGGGCAGAACTCTGCTGCTCAGAGCCGACATGGACGGACTGGCTATTCGTGAAGAAACGTCGCTGCCGTTTCAGTCGGTAAATGGGGCAATGCATGCCTGCGGCCACGATATGCATACAACGATGCTTCTTGGAGCGGCAAAGCTGCTTCGGATGTATCGGAATCAGATTCACGGAACCGTTAAATTATTGTTTCAGGAGGATGAGGAAGGGTTTACCGGTGCCAAAGCGGTGATCCGGGCAGGTGTATTGGAGAATCCGAAAGTGGATGCGGCCATGGGGATTCATGTGAACTCCGGAACACCGAGCGGTATGATTCTGGGAGGCCTCGGCCACTTTATGGCCGGATGCACGCTGTTTCGGATCGAGGTCAATGGCGTTGGCAGTCACGGAGCAATGCCGGAAAAGGGGATCGATCCGATAAATATCGCTGCGCATATCTATTTATCATTGCAGAGTGTGGTGGCGAGGGAGGTAGCGGCACAGGACCCGTGTGTGTTGACGATTGGAAAATTTTCCGGTGGTCAGGCGCCGAATATTATTCCGGAAAAAGTGGTTATGGAGGGAACGATTCGATATAAAGAAAGAGAAACAGGCACCCGGGTTTTTGAGAGAATCCGGCAGATTTCGAATTTATGTGCCCGGTCCTTCGGCGGAAACGCAGTGGTTACAGAGATCGCCAGTGCGCCGCCGTTGATTAACAATGAAGATATGTTATATGCTTTTTCTGATGCTGTAAAGCAGTTTGACGGTGTAAAGCCGTTCGTGATTCTGCCTCAGGGCGGTATGGGCAGCGAAGATTTTGCTTCCTTCAGCTATGAAGTCCCTTCGGCCTATCTGCTGCTGGGTGCCGGTTCCCCTCAGGAAAATGAAGCCTATGGGAAACCGATGCATAACCCGGCAGTGGTCTTTAACGAAGATATTCTTTCTCTGGGGAGCGCCGTCTATGCTGCATGCGCGATCCACTGGTTAAAGAATCCAAAATTTTAGCTATACGATTTTGGTGGACCATTCCTGGCAGTTCCATACCTGAGTAACCACATCCTGGTAGAATTCCGGTTCATGGCAGATGAGAAGGACACTGCCTTTATATTCACGGAGGGCGCGTTTGAGTTCATCCTTGGCGTCCACATCCAGATGATTGGTCGGCTCGTCCAGAAGCAGGATGTTGGTTTCAGTGTTAATGATTTTACAGAGACGGACTTTGGCCTGCTCACCACCGCTTAAGACCCGGACCTGACTTTCGACGTGCTGGGTCGTCAGACCGCACTTTGCCAGGGCTGACCGGACTTCGTACTGGGTATAGGAAGGGAATTCCTTCCAGATTTCTTCGATACATGTTGTCCGGTTATCTTTTTCGCCTTCCTGCTCAAAGTAACCGATGTGCTGGTAGTCACCCCGGGTTACTTTGCCGGAATAGGCCGGGATCAGGCCGAGGATGCTCTTTAACAGCGTGGTTTTACCGATACCATTGGCGCCGGTGAGGGCAATTTTTTCACCCCGTTCCATACGGAGGTTCAGGGGACGGGAAAGAGGTTCATCATAGCCGATGACCAGGTCGTCGGTTTCAAAAATGACTTTTCCCGAAGTCCGTGCGGTTTTAAAATTAAATTCCGGCTTCGGCTTTTCTCTGGCCAGCTCGATGATATCCATATTGTCCAGTTTTTTCTGGCGGGACATGGCCATATTCCGGGTAGATACCCGGGCCTTGTTGCGGGCCACAAAATCCTTCAGCGCGCTGATTTCCTGCTGCTGGCGGTTATAGGCAGCTTCAAGCTGAGCCTTTTTCATGGCGTAAACTTCCTGGAATTTATCGTAATCGCCCGGATAGCGGTCGAGGTTCTGATTTTCCATATGATAAATCAGGTTGATGACACTGTTTAAGAAAGGAATGTCATGGGAAATCAGAATAAAGGCATTTTCATAGTCGTTGAGATAGCGTTTCAGCCATTCAATATGCTGTTCATCCAGATAGTTGGTCGGCTCGTCCAGAAGAAGAATGTCCGGCTTTTCCAGCAAAAGTTTTCCGAGAAGGACTTTGGTCCGCTGACCTCCGGAAAGCTCAGTGACGTCCCGTTCCAGACCGATTTCAGTCAGACCGAGGGCACGGCCGATTTCTTCAACTTTGGTATCAATCTGATAAAAGTCGTGCTGTTCGAGCAGATCCTGGATCGTTCCGGTTTCTGAAAGAAGCTTTTCCATTTCTTCCGGAGATGCCTCGCCCATGGCGTCGAACATCTGATTCATCTGTTCTTCCATTTCAAATAAGAACTGGAAGGCGGACTGGAGAACATCACGGATCGTCATTCCCTTTTCCAGAACGGCATGCTGATCCAGATAGCCGACGCGGACATTTCTGGCCCATTCCACAGTGCCTTCATCCGGCATCAGATTCCCTGTAATGATATTCATAAAAGTGGATTTTCCTTCCCCGTTGGCGCCGATCAGTCCGATGTGTTCGCCTTTTAAAAGGCGGAAGGAAACGTTATTGAATATGGCACGGTCTCCGAAACCGTGGCTTAAATTTTTAACATTTAAAATCATAATTACTCCTTAATCGCTTGAAATTCCTGAATTATTATATCGGATAAACAGGGGCTTTGCAAGTGGATAAATGGCGGGTATAATAGAAGAAATAAAACAAAAAATGAAACCGAGGGAGGAAGTTGACATGAATCGTCTGTTTATTGAATATCCAAAATGCTCAACCTGTAAAAGGGCGAAAAAATATCTGGAGGAGCAAGGCGTTGCCTTTGAAGACCGGCATATCGTCGAAGACCGTCCGACGGCGGACGAATTAAAAGCCTGGATTGGACGCAGCGGCTATCCGGTAAAGAAATTTTTTAATACAAGCGGTATGAAATACCGGGAACTTGGGCTGAAGGAGAAACTGCCTGAAATGAGCGAAGATGAACAGATTCAGCTTTTAGCCAGCGATGGTATGCTGGTGAAACGCCCTTTGATCGTTGAGGATGACAGAATTCTTGTGGGATTTAAAGAAAAAGAGTGGATTTTTGAATAAAGCAGTCCTGAAAAAGGGCAAAAGGAGGCAATGATGCGGGTTCCAAAAGAAGGTCTGATCGATCTGCATGTGCATCTGGACGGTTCTCTGGGATTTGATCTGGCACAAAAGCTTGCGGCTTCCCAGGGAATGGAGGTCATATCCGGTGAAGCATTAAGGGCACGGATGCAGGTGACGGAAAATTGCCGGAATCTGAATGATTATCTGACAAAATTTGACTATCCGTTGTCGCTGATGCAGACAGAAGAAGCCGTGAAAACCAGTGTTTACGAACTGCTGAAAATTCAGGCATCCCAGGGGCTGGTTTATTCCGAAATTCGTTTTGCACCCCAGCTTCACCGGCAGCGCGGTCTGACACAGCGGTCGGTCGTGGCGGCGGCCGTCGGCGGTCTTGAAAAATATCGTTCAGAGACCGGAGCGGAAGGGATGGCGGCCAATCTGATTCTCTGCTGTATGCGCGGCGGGGATAACCGGGATGAAAATATGGAAACGGTTTCGGCAGCAGAAGAATTTTTCGGCAGAGGTGTCTGTGGTCTGGATCTGGCCGGCGCCGAGGCTTTATTTCCGACAGGAAATTTTGAAGATGTTTTTAAGCTGGCCGGAGAAAAAAATATTCCTTTTACCATCCATGCCGGGGAAGCCGACGGACCGGAAAGCATCTGGAAAGCCCTTGAATTCGGGGCAAAGCGTATCGGCCACGGTGTCCGGTGCTTAGAGGATGGGGAGCTTGTCCGTTATCTTGCTGAAAATAAGATTCCGCTGGAACTGTGCCCGACGAGCAATATGAATACAAAAATATTTCATCATATATCGGAATATCCGCTGCTGCGGCTGATGGATGCGGGAATCAGAGTTACGGTCAACACAGATAATATGACGGTTTCCGGGGTCACTGTAAGGGAAGAACTTCAGTTGATGGCGGACACCTTCGGACTGGGAGAACAGGAGATTGGACAGCTTTTACGGAATTCTGCCGACAGTGCATTTTTGGCAGATGCGGATGAAAAGCAGAGATTGAAGATGAAAAAGTGATCGGTAATATTATCTTTTGCAGCATAAAAAGAAATGGTGCAGCCTCGAAAAGGAGGGGCACCGTTTCTTTTAATTGTATAAGAGTTAGAAGATATCTTCTGTGTTTTCATATGTATCTTCCGGAGATATGTTTTCACCGGAGCTGCGGAAGCGGACCGGGATGCCGTTGACTTCGACGGCATCATTGATTTCGATGACAATGCACTGACGGCCGTCAATGATGCGTGTTTCAACCAGATCGGCCCTGGAAGGATTAACCTGAACGACCACATCCGGGGTTTTGACTTCAAATTTACGGATGTTGGCAATGTTTGAGGCCATAAAGGGTACGGGAGGAACCTCGTCCATCTGTTTTTCAAGATTTTCCAGCTTTTCCGGTGCAACGCCGCTGTTTGAAAGCAGTTTTTTTATATCAGTTTTATCAAGAATCAGGGGTTCCGGTTCTTCTTTTTTTTCTTCAATCATTTCTGTAAGATTTTCATGGATCGTCCGGACGATTTCATAATCCCCCTCTCCAGTGAGGGTATCTTCGATGAGGGTCTGAAATGTTTCCTTCTGGCTTTTGGCAGTTAAAGGAAGAACGCATCCGAGAAGGCGGTCGACCAGGCTGTTTCGCAGGTCCTCCGGGTTTTTTGTGTAGTAGAGAATATTATGGATATCTGTGCTTCGGTCATTAAATGCCGGAAATAAGAAGCCGACTTCCGGCATATCGACGATCCAGTCGCGTATCCGGTCGTGGAATTCGTTGATCTCCGCCTGATAGGAGAGCCCCGGCTTTGAAAGCTTTACCGGGCAGATGGCACAGAGAATATGGTCGTAAACTTCATCCGAAGCATCGTCCATTTCCAGACCGTCGGTGGTCTTTCCCGGAACATCGTAAACGGAGTGAATAAGCAGGATCAGATAATGTTCTCCGTTATCGTAGGATTCGATGACCTTATCATAAAATTCGTTGAGCAGATTCGGGTCGTTTAACTGGCTTTCCCGCAGAGACATGAGAAAGGCCTGGGTACCGCCGTAATCTTCGGTTTCCATGGGAAATTCCATGTTGACCAGGTTCTTTCCAAGGGTTCCGGAAAGGGTTTTACGGAAAATATCAAAATATTTGAACATCTCTTCTTCCGGAAGAGAGAGGAACATTTCTTTCATCTGGGCTTTTTTTTCTTTTTCACCATTGACATAGCAGCCGCATATCCGTGTGATCGCACATCGGGACGGTGTAAACTGTTTTTTTATTTCACTGATTTCTTTTTTATTCATAGGTATTCCGCCTTTATATCAATCTATGGCTGAAGCCATGCTTTCCTATTATACCGTCAGAAAAGACGGAATGTCAATTTATACCGCCGGAAAACCGGAGGGCAGTCCGATAAATCCCACAATTTTACAGGGTATTTTAAAAAGAGCAAAAAAATCTATTGTGAATTCGGGGGTTAATGATATAATATCATATTGGGGCAATCGACAAAATATATGTTTAGAAAGGATTGAATAAAATGCTTCAGGTAAATAATCTGTCCTATGAAGTGGTAGAAAACGGACAGACATTAAAAATTATAGATGATATCAGCTTTGATGTGGCTGATGGCGAGATGCTGGTAATTACCGGACCAAACGGCGGAGGAAAATCGACGATGGCTTCGCTGCTGATGGGGATTAAAGCCCAGACTGCCGGACAGATTCTTCTGGACGGAGAAGATATTACAGAATATGATATTGACCACAGAGCAAAGGCCGGCATCGGCTTTGCTTTCCAGCAGCCGCCGCGTTTCAAGGGAATGACGGTGAAGCATCTGCTGCAGCTTGCTTCCGGCGGTGAACTGACCGAAGACGAATGTTGTAAGTTATTGAGTAATGTCGGACTCTGCGCGATGGAATATATCGATCGTCAGGTGGATTCTACCTTATCCGGTGGAGAGATGAAACGTATCGAGATTGCGACAGCTTTCTCAAAACCTCATAAACTTTGTATCTTTGATGAACCGGAAGCCGGAATCGACCTCTGGAGTTTTTCCATGCTGGTACAGCAGTTTGAAGAAATGCATAAACAGAAAAAAGAAACGATTATCATCATTTCTCATCAGGAACGGATTATCCAGATGGCTGACCGTATTATGGTGATTAATAACGGACGGATCCAGCAGATCGGTACAAAGGACGAAGTGATGCCTGAACTTCTTGACAGCGGTGAAGCGGGCTGTAAATATATGAAGGATTGACAGGAGGTTATTTAAAATGGAAATCGATAAGATTACTCAGGACGTTCTGAAGGTGATTGATAATGGCACCTTTAAGCAGGAAGGAGCCTATAATCTCCGTTATAATGGACAGGCTCTCTGCCACGGAGACAGTGAACATATAAAGATTAAACGTAAAGAGGATAAAAACGGTATTGACGTTTATATTGATGGTAATGCCCAGGGAGAACAGGTGCATATCCCGGTGGTTGTCAGTGCTTCCGGTATGACGGATGTGGTTTATAATGATTTTTATATCGCAGAGGGTGCGGATGTGATCATCGTTGCCGGCTGCGGTATCCATAATGCGGGATGCAATGATACCCGCCATGACGGTATCCACAGTTTTCATGTAGGGAAAAATGCCAATGTCCGCTATGAAGAAAAGCATTATGGCGAGGGCGAAGGCACCGGAGAAAAAATCTTGAATCCGGTGACGAAAATCTATCTGGAAGAAGGCGCCGTGTTTACACTGGATACAGCTCAGATTAAGGGCGTGGATTCCAGCGTTCGTGAAACCGATGTTTTCATGGGGGAAAAATCAAAGCTTTTTGTGACAGAACGTTTGATGACCCATGATAAACAGACCGTAGTTTCCAATATGGAAGTACAGATGAACGGCGAAGGCAGTGCGGCAAAAATCGCCTCCCGTTCCGTAGCCAAAGGTGAATCTTCTCAGACCTTCCATCCGAAGGCCATCGGAAACGCAGCCTGCCACGCCCATGTCCAGTGCGATTCGATCATTATGGATAAAGCGGAAGTCTGCTCCATCCCGGAAATCAATGCCAGACATCTGGATGCTTCGATCATTCATGAAGCGGCAATCGGAAGAATTAATAATGAACAGTTGATTAAACTCAGAACCCTCGGCATGACAGAGGAAGAAGCAGAAGCGGTTATCGTGGATGCTTTCCTGGATTGATTGTTTTGAATCCACAGATATTGAAAATGAAAAACCGGCTTCTTTTCTTTTTGAAAAGAAGCCGGCTTTTTACTGGATTTTTTTTCGTATGTTCTGCATCTTTAAGTCAACGCCGGCGATGGTATCGGCACACTGTTTAAGTTCGAGAGTGATTTCCTCGGAATTTTTTAAATCCTGTTTATAGCGCAGTTTGTGATCGAGGCTCGCCCAGAAATCCATGGCGATCGTGCGAAGCTGTACTTCAACTTTCATATTCTTTTTGCCGCTGGCAAGGAATATAGGAATTTCAATAATCAGATGAAGGCTCCGGTAGCCGTTTTTCTTTGGATTTTTAATATAATCCTTTCGGGCAACAAGGACAACGTCATCCTGATTGGTCAGCAGTTCAGCCACGTTATAGATATCATCCGGAAATGGGCATATGACCCGGATTCCGGCGATATCCGTCAGGTCGTTTTCCAGTGTTTCCACACAGAGGGGAAGATTCCGGCGGTTTAATTTCTCAAGGATGCTTGTCGGCGTTTTAATTCGTGTTTTAATCGTTTCAATCGGATTCCTCTGGTGAAGGTGGGAAAATTCATTGTTTAAAACGTGCAGCTTTGTGTGAACTTCCATAATGGCACATTCGTACTGCATAATCAGCTCCTTAAATTTCGGAGCATTTGCGAGAATAATTTCGGGACGTTCAGACCCTTTAATATCTTCAAAAAGTAATGGTGTAAAACCCTCCATAATTTTGTCTCCTGTAAGTGTATTTCCTTTTGGGATAAGAATTTCTTCTCTATAAAAAGCTTAACAGTTTATAGCAGAAAGTTCAAGAAAAAGATAAATATTCATAAATTTTTAATAATTATTACCAAAAAGTTGTGCTACAATACTTACTACGAATCAGGAAAGGAAGCGGTAAAGAATGTTGTTTATAAAAAAGTACGGGATTACATGTCTGGTCCTTGCCGTTGTGCTGTATATTCTGGTTGGAGCAATGGCGCCTTTTGCAGGCTATAAAAAAATTTCAAAGGAAACGGCTGCTTCAGTGGATGTGAATCAGTTTTTTCAGAACCCGGCGGGAGGAGAACGGGCTTCGATTCTTGAAACCGGAGAGAGCGCCTGGGAAGAACGTCTGCGGCTTTTAAACGGCGCAAAGGAAAGAATCGTTCTGTCCACATTCGATATGCGGGAGGGGCAGAGCACGGAGGATATTTTGTCGGTGATTTTACATAAAGCCGATGCGGGCGTCCGGGTGCAGATTCTTGTGGATGGTATCAGCGGATTTCTGAGAATGGAGGGAAAGCCTTTGTTTTATGCAGTTTCCACCCATCCGAATGTTGAGATCCGTCTGTATAATCCGGTGAATATTCTTCTGCCGTGGCGGCTTCAGGGACGTATGCATGATAAATATATTATGGTGGATTATCAGGCATATATGATTGGCGGCAGAAATACTTTTGATTATTTTATCGGAAATTATGAACAGGAAAACAACAGTCTGGACAGAGAAGTCCTCATATATAATACAAAACCGGAGCAGCCCGGTTCGATGGCAAAGCTGGAAACCTATTTTGAATCCGTATGGAATTCGAAATACTGCCGGGATTTTCATGGGGATGAGAGTCTGGCGGAGCATCCAAAGGTTGTGGCTCAGAGGGAATTGCTGAGAGAGCGTTATATGTATCTGACATCGGAATTTCCGGAGCTTTTTTCAGACTATGACTATGAAGCTGCGACGGTGCCGATTGACGGTGTGGAACTTGTGACAAATCCTACAGGGATTTACGGAAAAGAACCGATTGTTTTTTATACGCTGACAGAATTGATGAAATCTTCGAAAAAAATTGATTTACATACGCCATATATTGTCTGCAATGATTATATGTATGAACGTCTTTCGGAGACAGCATCGGCGGCCGAAGAAGCCAAAATGGTTATTAATTCGGTGGAAAACGGCGATAATATCGTTGCCTCCAGCGATTATCTGAGGAACAAGCCGGATGTTCTGGCAACCGGATTTACCCTTTATGAATATGACGGAGGCACATCGACCCATGGAAAATCGATCACGATGAACGGAGATATTTCTGTTATCGGCTCCTATAATTTTGATCTTCGGAGCACATATATGGATACAGAGATGATGCTGGTTGTTAAAAGTAAGGAACTGACGGAGGAGCTTCAGGGAAATATGGATATCCTTGAAAAAGACTGCCGGAAGGTTATTGATGAAACGACTTATGAAGTGCCGGAACATGTGACCGTGCGGGCGGTATCTTCAGGAAAAAGAGTTTTGATGAAGCTGATCGGTTTTGTATTAAGTCCTTTTCGATATGTTATATAAAATGATTCAGGAGTGAGATAATGAGTTTACCGATAAAACATGAAATTGACCCGGTATATGATAAGAATTCCCGGGTATTGATCCTCGGAAGCTTTCCCTCTGTTAAATCCCGGGAAAGCGGATTTTTCTACGGCCACCCGCAGAACCGTTTCTGGAAGGTACTTTCGGGACTTTTGAATGTGCCGCTGCCGGAGACGGTGGAGGAAAAGAAAAAAATGCTGCTGGACCATCATATTGCCGTCTGGGATGTTATTGCCTCCTGCCGGATTACAGGTTCCAGTGACAGCAGTATTAAAGACGTTGTTCCTAATGACTTCACAAAAATTCTGTCAGAAAGTTCAATTCACTGTATTTTTGCCAACGGTGCGACGTCCTGGAACCTTTATAAGAAATATATTTTAGAGAGGACGGGAATTGAAGCGGTAAAGCTGCCCTCAACAAGCCCGGCCAATGCGGCCTGGAATCTGGAACGGCTGAAAACGGCGTGGAAAGTTATTCTGGAAGAAGATAAAAATACCCTGTAAAAGAACCTTTTTCTGTACAACAAAATCAGTTGCCAAATATAAGCATAAATGATATAATTCAGGTGATTAATAAGGAGGAATACTGATGGAAAAGTTATCAATTGAAAAACAACTGAAAACCAATGCTTATCCTGGAAGAGGAATTATTATCGGAAAATCTGCCGATGGCACATGTGCTGTGACTGCATATTTTATTATGGGACGCAGTGAAAACAGCCGTAATCGTGTTTTTGTGGAAGACGGACAGGGAATTCGTACAGAAGCCTTTGACCCGTCAAAGCTGACAGATCCAAGCCTGATTATTTATGCCCCGGTACGTGTTCTCGGCAATAAGACCATCGTTACAAACGGCGATCAGACAGATACGGTTTATGATTTAATGGATAAACAGCAGACCTTTGAACAGTCACTGCGCACAAGAGAGTTTGAACCGGATGCACCAAACTTCACACCGCGTATTTCAGGTGTTATTCATCATGACAACGGCGGCTTTAACTATGCCTTATCCATTTTAAAGAGTAATAACGGACGTCCGGAAGGATGCAACCGCTATACATTTGCATATAACAACCCGTTTAACGGTGAAGGACATTTCATTCATACATATATGGGAGATGGAAATCCTCTGCCGAGTTTCGAAGGCGAGCCGGAATGGATTGATATCGAAGGCGATATTGACACATTTACAGACCGCATCTGGAACAGTTTAAACGAAGAGAATAAGGTTTCTCTGTTTGTACGTTACATTAATCTTGAAAATGGTACATGGGAAACACGTATCGTTAATAAAAATAAATAGGAGGAGCATCATGAAAGAATTGGAATTAAAGTATGGCTGTAATCCGAATCAGAAACCATCCCGTATTTATATGAATGAAGGGGAGCTGCCGATCACTGTATTGAACGGAAAACCGGGATATATTAATTTCCTGGATGCTTTTAACGGCTGGCAGTTAGTGAATGAGCTGAAAAAAGCCACAGGACTTCCGGCTGCGACATCCTTTAAGCATGTATCTCCGGCAGGTGCGGCTGTAGGTCTTCCGATGGATGATGTCCTGAAAAAGATTTACTGGGTGGATGATTTGGGCGAATTATCACCGCTGGCATGTGCTTATGCGAGAGCGAGAGGCGCAGACCGTATGTCTTCCTTCGGTGACTTTATTTCACTTTCCGATGTCTGTGATGTTTCTACTGCAAAGATTATTAAAAGAGAAGTTTCCGACGGCGTTATTGCACCGGGATATGAACCGGAAGCGCTGGAAATCTTAAAAGCTAAGAAAAAAGGCAATTATAATGTGATTCAGATCGATCCGGATTATGTTCCGGCTCCGATTGAGCATAAAGAAGTTTTCGGCATCACATTTGAACAGGGACGTAATGAACTGAAAGTGGATGATGAACTTCTTGCCAATGTAGTTACAGAAAATAAAGAAATTCCTGAGCTGGCAAAAATCGATCTGATTATTTCTCTGATTACATTGAAATATACCCAGTCAAACTCCGTATGCTTTGCAAAGGGCGGACAGGCGATCGGTATCGGTGCCGGACAGCAGTCCAGAATTCACTGTACACGCCTTGCAGGAAGCAAGGCTGACAACTGGTATCTGCGTCAGTGTCCGAAGGTCCTGAATCTTCAGTTTGTTGATAAAATCGGCCGTGCGGACAGAGATAACGCCATTGACCTTTATATCGGTGAGGATTATATGGACGTTCTGGCTGACGGCGCATGGGAAAGAATCTTTAAAGTAAAACCGGAAGTGTTTACAAGAGAGGAAAAACGTGCATGGCTTGACGGTATGCAGGACGTAGCTCTTGGTTCCGATGCCTTCTTCCCATTTGGCGATAATATCGAACGTGCCCATAAGAGCGGTGTGAAATACGTGGCTCAGCCGGGTGGTTCTATCCGTGATGACAACGTTATCGAAACATGTAATAAATACGGCATGGCTATGGCATTCACAGGCATCCGTCTTTTCCATCATTAATTGAATTCGATTTTAAGTCCCGGGCTGAAATCATCGGTATGGTTTTGGCTCGGGATTTTGTGTTTTTGATAAGACACTATAAAAAGAAAAATCAGGAAAAAGGAATAATGGGATGAGAAAATTGCCGAATAACCCCAGACCGGAAAAAATCAGAAGCTCCGTCCGGGGTTATTTTTGTCTTTTGTTATTTTCATTTTCAGATGTCCTTTTCTTCGCCAGACAGAGATTCGTAGAGAAGCGCATAGATTTGGGATTCATCCATTTCCGGGTGCTGTTGTATAGCTTCGGCAATTTGAGAAGTATTCAGTGCACTTTCTTCAAAAAATTGAGAAAGTGTATCCAACGGAAGATTTTTTGAAATCATACGTTGAATGAGTTGAATTTCAGTAAGAATTTTTCCTTTTTCAATCCCTTTTTGCTCATAATATTCCTTTAGAATTCTGTCATGGTTTTCCTGATCGAATGATGAAAGTACCATATTTTCAACCTCCGCACGGTGCTTTACCAGAAAATCTTCTAAAATATGTTTTTGGATACATTCATCGACTGCGGCTGAAACTGCATTTTCCAATGATTTTCCATGGGCCGTGTGGGAACGGATCGAATGTATGAAGAAAGCATATTCTCCAAGTTTCCGGCAGTGTTTCATGAGGGCCTGATTTTTTCCATAATTGATATTCAGCAATGTAGCTTCGCACTGAAGACAGCCTTTCTGACCGGGATGTGCCGAAAAGGCATCCGATAAGTAAAGGGTCCGGCGTTCCGGCGTGTCCGTCGTACCGTTATAAAAAACGATGTATCGGGGCAGTGGTATCTTCTGTAAAACACTGCTGTGAATGTCCAGATGCCGAAGTTTAATATAGGCTTCGTAGTTTCTGGCAAAATAAATGAAGCCGCGCAGCGGCATATTCGGATTCAGGGTGCTCTGATGCTCATAGAGACTGAGGGATTCATCGAATAAAAATGAAATATCATTTTTATAACTGATGTAGATAGCATCTTCCAGAGTGAACAGCGTTAAATCCTCAATATGTGTGTGTGCTGTGCCATTGATCGCATTATAAAGTTCCAATAAATCTTTTTTGTCATTAAAAATCATTCGGAACAGAGAATCCTTATGGTTCAGGTTCACATGAAGTTTACTTGTTTCATTTTTCTGAAGTGTGTTTTGTTTGGACATGTAGTACCTCCTTCATTATATCCTGTATGTTAAAGTTGTGCAAGGGAGCGCTCCGTCAGGTTGTGCGCGTTAATGGTTCATTAAAAAAGGAAAGCTATGCGGAAATCGCAAAGAAAAATTGAAGATGCACATAGCATATCAAATTACGGGCCGGCCGGCAATGATAAAGTATCGAGGATATCCGACAATATATGCTATAATCAGATATAAGCAAGAAGTTGATAAATTGTTGGATTTTACCGGATATATTTAAGATTCAGGGAGGGGTGGAAATGAAATATAAAATTTTGATTGTGGATGATGAGACAGATATTGTAAAGATGCTGGAACGTTTTTTTACAGGGAAGGGATATGAGGTTTTAACGGCTTTCGATGGCATAGGGGCGCTGAAACAGGCGGAACGGCAGCCGGATATGATTTTGCTGGATATTAATATGCCGGAAATGGACGGGCTGGAAGTGTGCCGGCGTATTCGGAAATATGTATCCTGTCCGATTCTTTTTCTGACAGCGCGGATTGAGGATGGGGACAAAGTCAGAGGTTTTTCCGCAGGCGGGGATGATTATGTGGTCAAGCCTTTTTCAATGGCGGAGCTGGAAGCACGGGTGGAAGCCCATCTGCGCCGGGAGGCAAGGAAGCATTTTGAAGTGCAGGTAAAGTTCTCAGGAGATCTCACGGTCGATTTTTCAGAACGGTGTTTATTTTATCAGAGAAAAGAAATTGAACTCGCAAAGAAAGAGTTTGACATTCTTGAACTGTTGTCGCAGAATCCGGGTCAGGTATTCAGCAAAGAAAGAATCTATGAAAAAATATGGGGATACGACAGTGAAGGTGACAGCAGTGTGGTCGCTGAACATATCCGGAGAATACGAAATAAAATCGGTGTATATACCGACCGTGTATATATTGAAACCGTCTGGGGGTGCGGCTATAAATGGAAAAAATAAGATTTTGGAGCCGAAATTTATCACTGCGCCGGAGTATGATGCTCTATGTGCTTATATTTGCCGGAATTGCTTTCGGTTTCAGCGCTTTAACGGGGGTTTTGTGCAATGCAAAAGCGGAAAAAATTCGAAGCGATTATCCGGTCATCGGTGAAAAATATTATCTGACCAGTGAGGATGGGGAGCGTCTGGGGGAAGGGACATATATCGGCAAAATGACAGAACCCATGTCAGAAAGCGATGCCCGGCTTGTTTCTGTCCTGGAATTGATACCGATGGCGGCGGTACCCGTCTATGCGGCGTTGTGCATTATCGGAGCAGCGCTGATGTTTTATCGGAATAAGTTAAAGCGGCCGCTGGAAATTCTTGAGGCGGCATCCGCTAAAATTTCAGAAAACGATCTGAATTTTTCTGTGGAATATCCGGCGGAAGATGAATTGGGACAGCTCTGCGCCTCTTTTGAAACGATGCGTGTTACGCTCGCAGGAAATTTTTCGGAAATGTGGCGTCAGGTGGACGAACGAAAGCAGTTGAATGCAGCCTTTGCCCACGAATTGCGGACGCCGCTTACCGTGCTTAAGGGCTATAACGAAATGCTGCAGTCGGTGGCGGATGCCCGGATAAGGGATACGGCGGCAACCATGGGAAAACATATCTCCCGAATGGAAGCTTACATCGACGGTATGAGCCGGATGCGGCGGCTGGAGGATACACAGCCGGAATATGAAAAGGCAGCCCTGGATGAATTTTTGACATCTTTGACGAAAAGCGCGGATATATTGTGCGGACAGAAAAACAGACGTCTGACTGCGGAAAACAGAACGTTTTCCGAAAAACTGGTGATTGACAGAGGCTTTGTGACCCAGGTATTTGATAATCTGGTATCGAATAGCCTTCGTTATGCCGCATCCTGCCTGACCGTGCTTTTTGAGGAAAAGGATCAGGGACTTTTGGTATGTGTGGGGGACGACGGCCCGGGATTCAGTGGAGCAGGTATGCGTAAGGCTTTAAATCCTTATTTTACGGAGGAAGAAAAGGGCTCCGGGCATTTTGGTCTCGGCCTTTATATTTCACGGATACTCTGTGAACATCACGGCGGATATCTGAAAATAAAAAATACGAAAAATGGTGCCTGTATCGAAGCTTTTTTCAAAGTTCCGGACTGTAGATAAAAAATAGAAAAGCCGCTGTTATACTCTCTGTGTAAACTACAGGGAGTATTTTTTTCTATATCAGAGAGGAGTATTTTTATGGAATTGAAAACCGAAAATCTGGTGAAATGTTACGGAAAGAAAGCGGCGGTGCGGAATGTCAGTCTCACTTTATCGGAAGGCATTTACGGTCTGCTTGGGGAAAACGGCGCGGGAAAGACGACACTCATGGGTTTGCTGTGCGGTATTCAGCAGCCAACCCATGGGAAAATCACTTTAAATGGAAGGACGATTGAGGCGCTCGGAGCGGATTACCGGAAAATGCTCGGATATCTGCCCCAGAATTTCGGGTATTATCCGGAATTTAAGGTCTGGGATTTCCTGCTTTATGTGGCGGCGCTGAAAGGACTGAGCCGGGCAAAAGCCGAAGAAAAGTCCGGAGAAATGCTGAAAGTGACCGGATTGATGTCTGAAAAAGCGCATAAAATTAAAAACCTTTCCGGCGGCATGAAACGCCGTCTGGGAATTGCTCAGGCCATGTTAAATGAACCGGAGATTCTTATACTGGATGAACCGTCGGCAGGGCTTGATCCCGGAGAACGGCGGCGTTTTGGTCATCTGATTCAGAATTTTTCAAAGGGACGGATCATTCTGATATCGACACACATTGTGTCCGATGTTGAGAAAACGGCGGACCGGATTATCATGATGAAAGCCGGACGGGTGATTTACGCCGGGGAAAACCGGGAGAATCTGGAAGATTTCTATTTTGATTATTTTAGGAGGAATGAGGAATGAAACAGTTGATGCGGTTTGAACTTAAGAAAATATTCATGAAACGTATTGTCCGGATGGCCGTTTTGGGATTGCTGATTCTCAATATCCTGTTTGTTTTTTCGGATTATTATTCGATGTATGCCTTTGACGGCAAAAGCCGGGAGGGGAGCGGCGGAGCGGCCGTAGAGATCGATCAGGAAATATCCGAAAGATATCAGGGCCTTTTAACCGATGAAAAAGTAGGACAGATGCTGGAAGAATTTCGTCCAAAAGTGGATACCGGCGGACTGAATGCGGCTTGTTTGTATCAGAACGCCTTTCAGTCTTCGGTTTTTGCCCGGTTTTCGGATGTGGATGGAAACTGGAACGGACGAAGTGTTTCGGACGTTTTTGGAAATGAAGCGGTTAAAATCGGATATGTGAATGGGTGGCTTCATATCAGCCGGAATATGATTCGTATTTTCATGATACTTGCCTTTGTAATTATTTTAATGGGGGCGCCGGTTTTTTCGGGGGAATACAGCGGCGCGGATAATATTCTCCTGACGTCCAGGTACGGAAAAACAAAATGCAGTACGGCAAAGGGAATGGCTGCTCTGGCCGCCGCATTCTTTCTGACGGCTGTCTTTTCGGCGGTCAATCTTCTGCTTGGATGGATACTTTACGGTGGGGAAGGACTGTCGTGCAGTATTTTGTTTGCGCCTGTGGATTTTGTTGAAAATTACATTCCTTTTAATTTAACCTGCGGGGAGCTGATGGTTTATCAGGTACTTCTGATGTTTGCCTGCGGCGCCGGCGTCACGGGAATCACGTTATTTTTATCGTCTGTCTGTAAAAATCAGGTAACAGCGCTGGCGGCTTCTTCGGCTGCATTTATACTGCCCATACTCCTTCCTGTGACCGAAACAAATCCCCTGTACCGGGTCGTCCTTCTGATGCCCGTCTACTATGTTCAGTTTATTTCCATTATGTCGGCGGAGCCGGTGAAAAACGGGCTGATTTTTGCCGTCTGGTCCGTGTCTGTCGGGGCGGGGCTGATGGCTGTCGGATTTATTTTTTCAAAACATTTTTTTGCGAAGCATCCGGTGGGGATATAATCCCCTGATAACCATCGTCTGAAACTTTATTTTTGACAGCAGATGTGTTATGATAGGAACGATGTCAAAGAAATGGAGGATGAAGGATGGAAGAAAGATTTCAGCGGACAGGGCTTTTGATCGGTGAAGATGGTTTAAAGCGTCTGTCGGAGTGTCATGTGGCCATATTCGGTATCGGCGGCGTTGGCGGTTATGTGGCAGAGGCTCTGGCCCGGTGCGGTATCGGTGAACTGACGCTGGTAGACCGGGATGTGGTCAGTATGTCGAATCTGAACCGGCAGATCATTGCCCTGGAATCTACGGTGGGCCGGATGAAGACCCGGGTGATGAAAGAGCGGATGGAAGAAATTAATCCGGAACTCAGGATTCATACGCGGGAAGTGTTTTTCCTGCCTGAGAACAGCCATACATTTCCTTTTGAAACCTATGATTATGTGGTGGATGCCGTGGATACGGTCACTGCTAAAATAGAGATTATTATGAAGTGCCGGGAAGCCGGGGTTCCGGTGATAAGTTCCATGGGAACGGGAAATAAACTGGATCCGTCAAAGCTTCAGGTGGCGGATATTTATAAAACCAGTGTCTGCCCGCTGGCAAAGGTGATGCGCAGAGAATTAAAACAGCGCGGGGTCAGACATTTAAAAGTGGTTTATTCCACAGAGGAACCGGTTGTAAAGCTGCGGACGCCGGGAAGCATGTCCTTTGTACCTGGGAGCGCGGGGCTTTTGATGGCTTCGGCTCTGGTACGGGATCTGCTCGCACCGGTCCGGACTTCTTCGGAGGAGACAGAAAATGAACTTTAAATTTCAATTAACAGCCGAAGGGGATGCCCGTCTTGTGTCGGCTTCCGGTGAAGACGGCGTGGCAGTGATTCCGGATGTATGGGAAGGCCATCCGGTGACGGTGATCGGGGAAGAGGCTTTTTACGGAAATCATAACCTGCATCGGGTCCGGCTTCCAAAGCATCTGAAAAAAATAGAGGGCCACGCTTTTGCAGAATGTCGTTTTCTGGAGCAGGCGGACTTTCCGGAGGGAACGAAAAGTGTTGGGGATTACTGTTTTTATAACTGCATCCGTCTCGGGCGGGTGGTGCTTCCGTCAACACTGACCCATATGGGCTATGGCGCCTTTAAAAATGATATAGATTTGAAGGATATACATATTCATACAGTCCAGGGGATGGAAAGCCAGATCAATACGATTCTGAGCGATACGAATTTTGAACAGACGGTGACCTTTCATTACAGTGACGGGAATGTGTCAAAGCTGGTGTTTACGGATTTCTTTTATGAAGAAACCGCGAATGAGGAAGCCCGTCAGTTCAATCATAAAACCTATGGTTCCGGAAGCCTTTACCGGAACTGTATCAGCAGTTCGGGCATCGATTATATGAAATATGATGAGATTTTTGATCTGACCATCCATCGGGACGAACCGGAAACGGTGATGGATCTGGCGTTAAAACGGCTGGAATGTCCCTATGAGCTGACGGAAAAAGCCCGGAAAAACTATATCGGACATCTGAAAACCATGGGACCTCAGCTTTTGTTTTACATGATTGAAACAAAACGCTGGTCGCAGTTTTCCATGCTGGAGGCGGGGGCGGCTCTGCCAAAGGATGTTATCGAAGCGGGGATTGAGTACGGACGGCAGAAAAATGTGCCGGAGTTTGTCAGTGTGCTCATGCAGTATAAAAATGCCCATTATCCGTCAATGATGAAAACTTTTGAGTTATAGGATGACTTTCAATGAATGATATAAAAGAAAGAATTAACCGTGTGGGCCTGCAGATTCTGGCGGCCTCACGGAATGAGATTTATATGTCCATGCGCTATTTTGATATGGCATTGAGCGCATTGGACTATGAACTGAATCTGACGACAAAAACCATTGGTACGGACGGCTTTAAGATTTTATTTAATCCGTCCTGGCTCGCTGCGGCTTATAAAGAATGGCCTCAGGATATCAACCGGGTTTACGTCCACATGCTGATGCACAATATTTTCCGCCATATGTCGGGAAAAATGGAGCGGGATGAAGCTCTGTGGAATCTGGCCTGTGATATCGCGGTGGAATCTCTGATCGACCGCTTTGACGCGGTCTGCGTGAAACGGGTGGTCAGTGACGAGCGGGAGGCCTGGTATTATCGTCTCAGTAAAGATATGAAGGTTTTAAATGCCCAGTCAATTTACCGATGGTTTAAAAACCATATTTTATCACCGCTGGAAATCCGGAAGGCGGAGCAGATTTTCTGCCTGGACGACCATAAGTTCTGGCAGGGACAGGAGGAAGAGGATGCGCCGGATAAAAGACAGCGGCAGCAGCAGCGGGATGATAAATGGCAGGATATCAGCCAGAAGATGAAAACAAATCTTAATACGTTTTCAAAAAGCATGGGGCAGCAGGCGGGGGATCTGCTTCTGCAGATGGAGATCAGCCTGCACGAAACCTATGATTACCGGGATTTTCTTCGAAAGTTTACGGTAGTAAATGAGGAAATTAAGCTGGATATGGACAGCTTTGATTATATATTTTATACCTACGGGCTGAATACCTATGGGAATGTTCCCCTTGTGGAACCGCTGGAATACAAAGAATCGGAAAAGATTCAGGAACTGGCGATTATTGTCGATACATCGGAATCCTGTGGGGATGGCGTTTTACGGCGTTTTCTCCACGAGACCTTTCAGATCCTTCACAGCATGGACAGCTTTTTTAAAACTATGAATCTGCACATCATCCAGTGTGATGCGAAGGTCCAGATGGACATGAAGATTACTTCGGAGGAAGAACTGACCGAGTGTATGAAACATTTTGTTGTCCGGGGCCGGGGCGGTACGAATTTTAAAGCCGGGCTGGCTTACGTGGAAAAGCTCGTTCGGGAGGAAGAATTTCGGAATCTGAAAGGGGTTCTTTATTTTACCGACGGTTATGGTGAATTTCCGGCGAAGCGGCCGGGATTTGAAACAGCCTTTATTTTTGTGAAAGAAGACTATACGGATATCAAGGTTCCGCCATGGGCAATGAAAGTGATTCTTGAACCGGAGGATATCTTAACATGGAGTGAATGAGATGAACATTAAAGAAGCCAAAGAAGAAATTGTGCATACTGTCAGAGCCTATACGGCCAAAGACGATTTTGGAAACTATGAGATCGGTGTGACCCACCAGCGGCCGATTCTTTTGATCGGACCTCCGGGAATCGGAAAGACTGCCATTATGGAACAGGTCGCCAGAGAATGCGGCATCGGTCTGGTAGCCTATACGATTACTCATCATACCAGACAGAGCGCCATCGGTCTGCCGATTATTGAACATAAAGATTTCGGCGGCGTTAATTACCCAGTGACCGAGTATACGATGAGCGAGATCATCGGTTCGGTGTATAACCAGATGGAACAGACCGGATTTAAAGAGGGCATCCTTTTTATCGATGAAATTAACTGCGTTTCGGAAACGCTGGCGCCGACCATGCTCCAGTTCCTTCAGGGAAAGACCTTCGGAAATCATAAGGTGCCGGAGGGCTGGATCATCGTTGCTGCGGGAAATCCGCCGGAGTATAATAAATCTGTCAAAGAATTTGATATTGTAACCCTGGACCGTGTGAAGCGCATTGATGTCACGGAAAATCTTGCCGTATGGAAAGAATATGCCTATAAAGAGGGGATTCACGGAAGCATTATTTCGTATCTGGATATTAAAAAAGAAAACTTCTATACCATCGAAACAACGGTGGAGGGCAAACGTTTTGTGACCGCCCGGGGATGGGAAGATCTGTCCCAGATGATTAAGGTCTATCAGAAGCTCGGTATTCCGGTGACGGAAGGCGTGATTCGCCAGTATCTTCAGCATCCGGTCATTGCCAAAGAGTTTTCGGCCTATCTGGATTTATATGAAAAATATGCGTCAGACTATAATGTTGAGGAGATTTTAAAGGGCAGCGTCAATCCGGGAGCTGCGGAACGGATGGCTTCAGCGCCTTTTGATGAAAAACTCAGTGTGATCGGCCTGCTCGTCAGCCGTCTCAGCGACGGCGCCTGTGACTGCTTTGAGTGGGACAGCTATGTGGAGCGGCTGTTTGGCGTTTTGAAATTTGTGAAAGGTGAGCCGGTACTGATCGAAGGCCTGGAAGCGGTGCTTGAAAATGAGAAGGCCAAATGGGCGAAAAACCAGAATGGCAAAGCGCTGGATAAGGTGGATGCACGGGTATCCCGCCGTATGCTGGACACACTGGAAGAATACCTGAAGGATGCCCGGGGCGGCGCTGATTTTGATGTTATCCGGGATAAATTTAATCAAAACGTGGCAAAACGCCAGAACCTGCTTTCTACATGGAAGTCCGGATTTGACAACAGCTTTCACTTCATCGAAGCAGCTTTCGGGGAAAGTCAGGAAATGGTCGTATTTATTACAGAACTGAATACGAGCCATTATGCCCTCTGGTTTATCGGCGAAAACGGCTGTGATAAATACTATCAGTATAATCAGGGGCTGCTGCTCGGAGAACGTCAGCGTTCGATTATGGCAGATATTCAGGGAATTGAAAAAGAACTGTCTTTTTTAGGCTAGGAGGAACGTACAAATGAAAGAAAATGTCTGGAATACCTATACAGATGAAGATATTGAAGTGATGGATGCCCTGGTTCAGGGATATAAGTATTTTCTGGATAATGGAAAAACAGAAAGAGAATGTGTCCGTCAGATGATTTCCACAGCGCGAAGCTGCGGTTACATTTCAATGGAGGATGTGATTCGCACCGGCCACCTGCTGCAGCCGGGAAGCAAGGTCTATGCCCAGACCAAGGGGAAGGCCGTCATGTTTATTCATGTGGGGCTGATGCCGATTGAAGAGGGCATGAATATTTTAGGCGCCCACATTGATTCACCGAGACTGGATATTAAACAGAATCCGCTTTATGAAGACACAGAACTGGCTTATCTGGATACCCATTATTATGGCGGCATTAAAAAATACCAGTGGGTAACCCTGCCGCTGGCGCTTCATGGAACGATTGTTAAAAAGGACGGCAGCCATGTGGAGATCAATATCGGAGAGGATGAAAATGATCCGGTATTCGGTGTGACAGATCTGCTTGTGCACTTATCGGGAAAACAGCTTGAAAAGAAAGGTGCTGTCGTTATTGAAGGCGAGGATCTGGACATCCTCATCGGCAGCCGTCCGATGAAGGATTCGGAAGAAAAGGATAAGGTCAAAGCCAATGTTCTGAGACTGTTAAAAGAAAAATACGATATCGAAGAGGAAGATTTTATTTCCGGTGAGATTGAAGTTGTTCCGGCGGGCAAAGCCAGAGATTTCGGCCTTGACCGGAGCATGGTGATGGCTTATGGCCAGGATGACCGGGTATGTGCCTATGCATCCCTGATGGCGCTGTTATCGATGGAACAAGTGATGCGGACAAGTGTGGCTGTTTTTGTGGATAAAGAAGAAATCGGCAGTGTGGGCGCATCCAGCATGGGTTCACGTTTCTTTGAAAATACCATTGCGGAAGTGATGAATGCCATGCGCCGCTATTCGGATATTTCCCTGAGACGGGCTCTGGCAAAATCCAAAATGCTTTCTTCGGATGTCAGCGCCGCCTACGATCCGGCCTATGCTTCTGTATTTGAAAAAAGGAATACGGCATATTTCGGCAAAGGGGTTGTCTTTAATAAATACACCGGCGCCCGCGGAAAATCCGCTTCCAACGACGCGGGGGCTGAATATGTGGCCCGCATCCGCCGGGTGATGGATAACAGCCATGTTGCCTTCCAGATGGCAGAGATGGGAAAAGTCGATGCCGGCGGCGGCAATACCATCGCATGGATTCCGGCAGCCTTTGATATGGATGTCATTGACTGCGGTGTTGCGGTTCTCAGCATGCACGCTCCATGGGAAATTACGAGCAAAGCCGATTTATATGAGGCGGAAAAGTGTTATGAAGCCTTTTTAAAGACCGTTGACTGGGTGTAAAAGGGCCTAAACTAAGGTCTTGATAATCAAAGACTGGTGTGATACACTTGATAAAGGAAATTCCGTCGTGTTCAGACGGAATTTTTTTACAAGATGTTTGCAAAACTGGAAAGGTAGTGACTGTAGTGACTAAGATTGATATTATTTCTGGATTTTTGGGTGCAGGTAAAACCACACTGATTAAAAAACTGTTATCTGAAGCTTTTCAGAATGAAAAAGTTGTTCTTATTGAAAATGAATTTGGTGAAATAGGCATCGACGGCGGTTTCCTTAAGGAAGCCGGTGTTGAGATTACGGAGATGAATTCCGGCTGTATCTGCTGCTCCCTTGTCGGAGATTTCGGAACAGCCCTTGAAAAGGTTATTAACGATTATCATCCGGACCGTGTAATTATCGAGCCTTCCGGTGTCGGCAAATTATCCGATGTGATCCGCGCGGTAGAAGGCGTCGGCGAAAAGATTGAAATCGCATTAAACAGTTATACAGCGGTTGTTGACGGACAGAAGTGTAAGATGTATATGAAAAACTTCGGTGAGTTCTTTAATAATCAGATTGAATATGCAAAAACGATTATTTTAAGCCGGACACAGAAGATGTCTGAGGATAAACTGGCCAAATGTCTGGAAATGATTAAAGAACATAATCCGAAAGCGACCATCGTAACGACTGCCTGGGATGATATTGACGGCATGAAGATTTTAAATGCCATGGAAAAAGAAAATGATTTTGTGCTGAAACTGATGGAAGAAGAACATGAACACCATCATCATGAGCATCATCATGACCACGATCATGACCATGAGCATGACCATGAGCATGAGCATGGAGAGGATTGTACCTGCGGCTGTCATGACCACGACCACGATCATCACCATGAGCATCATCATGACCACGACCATCATCATGACCACGATCATGACCATGAGCATGAACATGAGCACGGAGAGGACTGTACCTGCGGCTGTCACGATCATGACCATCATCATGCCGATGATGTATTTACAAGCTGGGGTCTGGAAACGGCAAAGAAATTTGACAGAGACCGGATGCAGATGACACTGGATGTACTTTCCCATTCGGAAGACTATGGTATGATTTTAAGAGCCAAGGGAATGGTTTCGGATACACAGGGCGGATGGATTTATTTTGACCTTGTGCCGGGTGAGTTTGAGCTGCGCGACGGTGAACCGGATGTGACCGGACGTCTTTGTGTCATTGGTTCCGAATTAAAAGAAGACAAGCTGGCAGAATTATTCGGTGTGAAGTAGAACGGAGGAAAAACAGATGGAAGTTCCTGTTTATTTGATTACCGGATTTCTGGAAAGTGGAAAAACCACATTTATCCAGCAGGTGATTTTAGAAGGAAATTTTGTGGAGGATGAAAAGACGCTGCTCATTCTGACGGAAGAAGGGGAAATTGAAATTGAACCGGAGCTGCTGGAACAGTACAACGTGGATGTTGTTACCGTTGAAGATAAAGCGGATTTTACGGTGGATTTTCTGAAAAAATGCCGCCGGGAGCATCGTCCGCAGCAGGTCATTATCGAATATAACGGTATGTGGCCGGTCAGTGAATTTATGCGTATGCAGCTTCCGTATCGCTGGGAGCTGTTTCAGGTCGTTTCCACAGTGGATGCCTCAACCTTCCAGTTATATATGAATAATATGCGTTCGCTGATGTCGGATATACTGACCTGTACAGGAATGGCGATTTTTAACCGCTGTAATGAAGAAACGACGGACATTGCCTATCTGGTACGGAATGTCAAAGTGCTTAACAGCAAAGCAGAGCTTATTTTTGAGGCGGAGAACGGCGATATCCTGGACCCGGGGGAAGAGATTCTTCCTTATGATGTGAATCAGGATGTGATAGAGATCAGTGATGAAAATTATGGCATCTGGTATCTGGATGCCCTCGACCACGGCGAGCGGTATGAAGGAAAACAGGTCATCATCAAAGGCATGGTTTTCCGTTCAAAAAATTTTGAAGAGGGTTATTTCGTGCCGGGACGTATGGCGATGACCTGTTGTGCCGACGATATCACCTTCCTTGGATTTCTATGCAAAAGTAAGTTCGCTTCCCGCATGAAAAATAAACAATGGGTACGGGTGACGGCGGAAGTCCACCTGGAATATAAAGAGGAGTACCACGGTATTGGTCCGGTGCTCTATGCAAAACGCATCGAGAAAGCCTATAAACCGGAAGAAGATATGGTTTATTTTAACTAGATGACCGATTATCATGCAACGGAGGAAAATATATGACCCTGTCGGAAGGAATTCCAGGAAAGAAATATGAAGTGATCGCTGTGAATGTGAATGAAAAAGTCGGCCGCCGGCTGGAGGCTCTCGGATTGATTCACGGAACAAAAGCAGAAGTTTTAAATAAAAAAAGAAACGGAACGCTGATCTTTAAAGCCCGGGGCACCCGGCTTGCCATCGGCAGAGAAATATCAGAGGGAATTACTGTAAAGGAGGCACCGACATCATGGAACAGCCGATAATCAATGTGGCCTTTGCGGGCAATCCGAACTGTGGAAAGACGACATTATTTAATGCCTATACCGGCGCCCGGCTGAAGGTGGCCAACTGGCCGGGAGTTACCGTAGAAAAAAAGGAAGGTGTTTTCCGGTTTCATGAATTTCAGTACAAGCTGGTCGATCTTCCGGGAATCTACAGTCTGACCTGTTATTCCACAGAGGAGATTTTATCCCGGCAGTATCTGCTGGAGGATGAAGTGGATGTGGTCGTGGATGTGGCCGACGCTTCAAATCTGGAAAGAAATCTTTATCTCACCTTACAGCTCATTGAACTCGGGAAACCGGTCGTTCTGGCGCTGAATATGATGGATATTGTTGAAGAACGGGGGATGGAACTGGATATCCATCGTCTGCCGGAGATGCTCGGTATTCCTGTAGTTCCCGTATCCGCAAGAAAGCGGACGGGGCTGGAGGTGCTGATGCATGCGGTGGCCCATCACCAGGGAAAGGCCAATAACGAAGGACTGGAGCATCATCACGACATTAAATGCCAGAGCCATCATAAGCATAATCATCATAAAGAATTCGCCATGGTTTACAGCGACGATATCGAAGATAAGATTGATGATCTGGAGGCGCGGCTTCTGGATGCCTATCCGGGCATCGTGAACCCGAGATGGCATGCGATAAAGATGCTGGAGAAAGACCCTGAGGTCATGAAAAATTATCCGATCCGGACGGATGACATCGTCGACCGGAATTATGAACATGAAATTATTAATCAGAAATATGATTTTATTGAAGAGATCATTGATGAGGTACTCTTAAACCGCAGCAAAAAGCAGGCGGCAACAGAGAAAATCGACCATTGGCTGACGCACCCGACCTGGGGAATGCCGATTTTCTTTGGTATTATGGCGTTGGTCTTTTTACTGACGTTTGCAGTGGGAGACTGGATCGCCGGTGGATTTGAAGTCGTCATATCGGCGTTTTCCAAAGGCGTTTTTAATGGAATGACAGCCCTGAATCTGGGGCCGGCGCTGATTTCTCTTGTCTGCGACGGCATTATTGTCGGTGTCGGAGGTATTCTGACTTTCCTGCCGAATATTTTTATGCTGTTTCTGGCGCTGGCTTTTCTGGAGGACAGCGGGTATATGTCCCGGGTGGCTTATGTCATGGACGGGCTTATGGGCCGGATGGGGCTTTCAGGACGGGCCTTTATTCCGATGCTTCTCGGATTCGGCTGCACGGTCCCTGCGGTCATGAGCGCCAGGACACTGGAAGACACCAGAGACCGCCTGCGTACGATTATGGTCGTTCCTTTTATGTCCTGCAGTGCGAGACTTCCGATATACGTTTTGTTTTCGAAAATGTTTTTTGGCGGTTATGCAATGGCGGCGGCCTTTTCCATGTATGTTATTGGCCTTGTGGTAGCGATTATTGTGGCGCTGATTTACAGCAGGGTTGTGTGCAGAAATGAAGAAAAGAACTGTTTACTTATTGAACTGCCGGAATATAAATCACCGAATGCCCGGACAATTATGATTTATGTCTGGGAAAAAATTAAAGATTATCTGACAAAAGCGGGAACAACGATTTTTGTCGGATCGGTTTTGTTATGGGTGGTCATGAATTTCGGGCCTTCCGGAATGATAACGGATGTATCGGAAAGCTTTGCCGCATCAATCGGAAAATTCCTCGTGCCGGTTCTGGCTCCGGCGGGTCTTGGACTTTGGCAGATCGGTGTGGCGCTGATTTCCGGTATTGCAGCAAAAGAGCTGGTCGTTTCCAGCTGCAGTGTTCTTTTCAGTATGAATATTAATTCGGATACGGGCATCGAAGCTTTTCACCGGACCTTAAATGCCATGGGATTTGGAAATCTGAATGCCTACGTGCTGATGATTTTCTGCCTGCTTTATATTCCGTGTATAGCGACCATTGCAACGATACATAAAGAGACGAATTCATGGAAATGGACGATCGGCATGATTTTTATGCAACTTCTTATTGCATGGGGCGTCGCTGTTCTGATATTCCAGGCAGGTTCCTGTCTGATATAGGAGGCTGATTTTATGCTGTGGACCATCGCTTTTACGGCAGTGATACTGCTTTATGTCCTCTGGGTGATCTACCGGAAGATCCAGCGGATCAAAGAAGGTAAATACTGCAGCTGCGGATGTGAAGACTGCGGAAAAGAATGTAAAGACAGAAAAAAGAATTAAAAAAATATGGTACTTCCAAGCCGAAGTACCATATTTTTTTAGCGTAAGGCATAGACTTTGCGATGGGCGGTAGATATCGGAAGTTCGGACAGCTCGTCTTCGGTGTAGAAGCAGTCTTCATAATCCAATGGGACGGATGTATCTGAAATTTCACCGATGTAAACGTTCATATGCCAGATGCGGTGGGAAAATACGTGCTTGATTTCTTTGCAGTATTCATAAAGCCGTACGGACATTCCGTAGTTTTCATAGAAGGTTTCCTCAAAACTGACCGGAGATTCAACTTCGTACTGGACGAAGGCATAGAGGTTCTCCAAAAGTCCTTCTTTGTTCTTAACAAGGAAGTATTTATCCTCTTTTTTGAGGATGGCTGTAATGTAATACAGATCGGTCTTGGATGTGTTTTTGATGTTGACCGGAAGCAGGCCTTCGGTTCCGGTGGCCCGGGCTTCGCAGAAATCCTGAACGGGACAGTGTTCACAGTCCGGTTTGCGCGGTGTGCATATGCCGGCGCCAAGGTCCATCATAGCCTGATTGAAAATCGATGGATCGGTTCCGCGAATCAGTTCATCCATTAAAATCTGAAACGCTTTTTTTGTCTTATCCTGAGCAATATTATCCTGGAGGTTGTAGATCCGGGACAGAATCCTCAGCGTATTTCCATCCACAACGCCTTTTTCCCGGCCGAAAGCAATGCTTGAAATGGCACTGGCCGTGTAGGCGCCGATTCCTTTGAGTTTTATGATTTCATCATAGGTATCCGGGAAAATACCGTTATAATCGGACATCATCTGGCGGGCAGCTTCCTGCATGTGGCGTACCCGGCGGTAATAACCAAGCCCCTCCCAAAGCTTGAAAACGAGATCTTCATCCGCATCCGCCAGGGACCGGATATCCGGAAGTGTCTCAAGAAATCGGATATAATAATTTTTGACCGTGTCCACCTGAGTCTGCTGAAGCATAATTTCACTCACCCAGATGGCGTAAGGATCGTGGGTATGGCGCCATGGAAGGTCTCTTCCGAAGGCTGCATACCATTGGGATAAATTTGTTTGAAATTGTTGGATATTCATTAATTTTGACATAGCCACAGTGTACCATAATTTTTTCAAAGGCACAACGTATAATCTTTTTTTATAAAAAAGTTATAATCATTTCATAATTAAAAGGAAGGAATTTCAGACTTGATGGCGAATATGTAATATAAGGAGAGATTTTTATGAATATTCGAGAAAAACAGGAAAAATGGGAAAAAGATTATTTAAGTCCTTATGCATCCCTGAGCCAGAATTCTCTCGGACGGGACAGACAGGAAGCCCAGTGTGACATACGTCCGATGTATCAGAGAGACAGAGACAGGATTCTTCATTCCAAGTCTTTTCGGCGGATGAAGCATAAAACTCAGGTTTTTCTGGCGCCGGCCGGGGATCATTACCGGACGCGGCTGACACATACGCTGGAAGTCGCCCAGATTGCCAGGACCATAGCCAGAGCCCTTCGGATGAATGAGGATCTGACGGAGGCCATTGCCCTGGGGCATGATCTGGGACATACGCCTTTCGGTCATGCAGGCGAGGATATTCTTGATAAACTTCACCCCAATGGATTCAAACATTATTATCAGAGCGTCCGGGTTGTGGAGCTGCTGGAAAAAAACTGTGAAGGCCTGAATCTGACAAAGGAAGTACGGGATGGTATGATGAACCATTCCACATCCCGGATGCCGATGACCATGGAGGGGAAAATCGTCCGCTTTTCGGATAAGATCGCATATATCAATCATGATATTGACGATGCCGTCCGGGCCCATATCATCAGCGAAGCATCACTGCCGGATATATATACGGCAGTTCTGGGACACTCTTCCAAGGAGCGTTTGAATACACTGATTCATGGCATCATACAGGAGAGCATGGACCGGCCGGATATCCGGATGCCGGAAGCGATTGAGAAAGCCATGCTCGGACTGCGAAGCTATATGTTTGAAAATGTCTATACAAACCCGATTGCCAAAGGGCAGGAAAAGAAGGCCCAGAACATGCTGGAGGTTTTGTATCATCATTTTATGAAAAATTTCCACGAGCTTCCCGAAGAATATGTGCGTCTGGTTACAGAGCGGGGAGAGATGATGGAATCTGTTGTTTGTGATTATATTGCAGGTATGACAGATCAGTATTCCATTAAGATATACGAAGATCTGTATGTGCCTTTTGTATGGAAGGTGGTCTGATGTTTTATTCAGATGATTTGATTGAGGAAGTCCGCGCACGTAATGATGTGGTGGATCTGATTGGAAATTACATAAAGCTTACCAAAAAGGGCAGCTCTTATTTCGGGCTGTGTCCGTTCCATAACGAAAAATCGCCCTCTTTTTCAGTGAGCCGGGACAAGCAGATGTATTATTGCTTTGGCTGCGGCGCCGGAGGCAATGTTTTTACGTTTGTTATGGAATATGAAAATTATACATTTCTTGAGGCGGTAAAATATCTGGCGGAAAGAGCCGGAATCAAGCTGCCGGAGGCAGAGGTGACCGAAGCGGAGAAGCAGGCGAGAAACCGTCGGCAGAAGCTTCTGGATATCCATAAAGAAGCGGCGCGGTATTTTTATTATCAGTTAAAAAGCCAGGGCGGCGCCAATGCCCGGGATTATTTTGAACAGAGAAAGCTGAGTGGAGAAACGATCGCCCATTTCGGCCTTGGTTATTCGAATCCCTACAGAGATGACTTATACCAGTTTTTACGGAACCGGGGCTATGACGATGGTCTTTTGAAGGACTCGGGCCTTGTAACGATTGATGAAAAACGGGGCGCCCACGATAAATTCTGGAATCGGGTGATGTTTCCGATTATGGATGTGAATAGTAAGGTAATCGGCTTTGGGGGCCGTGTTCTCGGTGAGGGAACGCCGAAATATTTGAATTCGCCGGAAACGATGCTTTTTGATAAAAGCCGGAACCTGTACGGACTGAATTTTGCCAGGACATCGCGACAGCCGTTTATGATTATCTGCGAAGGTTATATGGATGTCATCGCCATGCATCAGGCGGGCTTTACGAATGCGGTCGCTTCCCTTGGAACGGCATTTACACTCCAGCACGGAATTCTTCTGAAACGCTATACCGAAGAAGTATTACTGGCTTACGACAGTGATGAAGCCGGCGTTAAGGCAATCCTCCGGGCCATTCCGATTCTGCGTTCGGCGGGACTCCGGATACGGATTATACATATGAACCCTTATAAAGATCCGGATGAATTTATAAAGAATCTGGGCGTGGACGCTTTTAAAGAACGGATTGAACAGGCAGAAAACAGTTTTATGTTTGAAATTTCCATTCTGGAAAAGTCTTACGATCTGGGCGATCCGGACGGGAAGACCCGTTTCTTTAATGCAGTGGCTAAAAAGCTTCTTACTTTCGAGCAGGAATTGGAGCGGAATAATTATATCGAAGCGGTGGCACGCCATTATGGCATACCTTTTGAAAATCTCCGGAAGCTCGTCAACCGTTTCGGCCTGACCCTGCCTGAGCGGGAAATGCCGGGAGAAAACCGTCCGCTGCCGGAGAAAACCGGTGACCGCAGCGGCGAATATCCGGAAGCCCTTCTTGCGTCCCAGAAGCTGCTTCTGACATGGGTTGTCAATGATGCCGGCCTTCTGAAAAAGATCCGGCCGTGGCTTGGTCCGGAGGATTTTGTTCACCCGGTCTATCAGAGCGTATGCCGGGCAGTTTACGAGTCCATTGAGGCCACCGGACAGATTGTGCCGGGACAGATTATTAATCTTTTTCAGGAAAAGGAAGAACAGAATCTGGTTGCGGCCATTTTTAATTCCGATATTGCGGGAATTGAAGATAAAAATGCCAGAGAAAAGGCTCTGACAGAAACCGTTGTGCGGATTAAAAGACATCATTTGGATGAAATGAGCCGTAAAATCCAGGATCTGAGCGAGTTACAGAACATTATCCGGATGAAATCCGATTTACAGAATTTGCATATTTCTCTTTAGGGTGGAAAGAATATAGACAGATTGCCGGGAGGATGACTATGGGCGAAAAATTAACATTTGAAGAACGGTTAAAAGGACTGGTGACAGTCGGTAAACATAAAAAGACCAGCATGGCTTTTCAGGAAGTTATTGACTATTTTTCGGATATTGATCTGACAGAAGAACAGATTGAGCAGATTTATGAGGCGATGGAGAAGGCGCATGTTGATTTACTGAAAATTGAAGATATTGAGGTGCCGGAAGACTTTTTTGAAGAGGAGGCATCGGAGGAACTCGCGCAGATTGATTTCTCTGTACCCGATGGGGTCAATATGGAGGATCCGGTGCGGATGTATCTGAAAGAAATCGGAAAAGTACCGCTTTTATCCGCTGAGGAAGAAATGGAACTGGCAAAACGGATTGAGGCCGGGGATGATGAGGCGAAAAAACGTCTGTCGGAAGCCAATCTCCGTCTGGTGGTGAGTATTGCCAAACGGCATGTGGGCCGTGGCATGCAGCTTCTGGATCTGATTCAGGAAGGAAATCTTGGGCTTATAAAGGCTGTGGAAAAGTTTGATTACAGAAAAGGCTATAAATTCAGTACCTATGCCACCTGGTGGATTCGTCAGGCCATTACACGGGCGATTGCAGATCAGGCCCGGACGATCCGGATTCCGGTACACATGGTTGAAACGATCAATAAGCTGGTGCGGACTTCCAGGCAGCTTCTCCAGGAGCTGGGACGGGAAGCCACACCGGAGGAAATCGCAGAACGGATGGAATTGCCGGTGGAAAAGGTCCGGGAAGTTATGAAGATTTCCATGGAACCGGTGTCACTGGAGACACCGATCGGCGAAGAGGAAGACAGCCATCTCGGTGATTTTATCCAGGACGATCATGTGCCGGTGCCGGCAGAGGCGGCGGCCTTTACGATGCTTCAGGAACAGTTGGAGGAAGTGCTTTCAACACTTTCGGAGAGGGAATCCAAAGTTCTGCGTCTGCGTTTCGGTCTGGATGACGGACGGGCCAGGACGCTGGAGGAGGTCGGAAAAGAATTCAATGTGACCCGGGAACGGATCCGCCAGATTGAGGCGAAAGCCCTGCGAAAGCTGAAGGGCCGGGGAAGAAGCAGTAAATTAAAAGATTATTTGACAAACTAGGAGTGCAGCATGTTAAAGATATCAGACAGATTAATTCAGGTTGCGGGGCTGGTGCCGGAGGGCGCCCGCCTGGCAGATGTGGGAACAGATCATGGCTATGTGCCCATATGGCTTCTGACACAGGGGCGTATTTCATCGGCCATCGCCATGGATGTTAACAAAGGTCCTCTTTTGCGCGCCCGGGAGAACCGGGATAAATATGGTCTTCAGGAGGTTATGGAACTGAGACTTTCTGACGGACTGGAAAAGCTGAGACCGGGAGAGGCCGATGCGCTGCTCATTGCCGGGATGGGCGGCCCTCTGATGATCCGTATTCTGGAGGCCGGGCGGCAGACGACAGAAGGCATTGCCACACTGATTCTGCAGCCCCAGTCGGAAATTCCATCCGTACGCCGTTATTTAATCGGGAATGGTTTTTGTATCGATGATGAGATCATGATGAAGGACGAGGGCAAATACTATATGGCGATGAAGGTCAGCCACGGGCGCAGTGAGGAATGGTCAGAAACGGAGTATTTATTTGGACGTTTTCTGCTGAATCAGAAACATCCGGTGCTGAAGGAATTTCTCATGAAAGAAAACAGAATTTATTCGGAAATTGAAAAAAAACTGACAGAGAGCGGACAGGCCGGCAGCAGCCGCTACGACGAAGTGACGGCGTATCTCAGGGAGCTTGGCCTGGCGATGACATATTATAGATAAACGGGTGATTACATATGAATGGTAAGGAAATTTACAGTATTTTACAGGAGCATTTTCCTGACGGCGCAGCTTTGAGCTGGGATAACGTGGGACTTTTGTGCGGACGCATGGACCGGGAGATAAAAAAGATTTATGTGACTCTGGATGCGGATATGAAATCTGTGGAAAGAGCGGCGGCCCTGGGCGCGGATTTGATTCTGACCCATCATCCTCTTATTTTTTCGGCAGTAAAACGGATAAATGAAGGGGATTATCTCGGAGAAAGACTTTTGAAAATTATTGAAAACCACATGGCCTGCTATGCCATGCACACGAATTATGATGTGAAACGTATGGGAAAAATCGCAGCGGAGCGCATGGGTATCCGGTCGTATGAAATATTGGAAGCGACCTCCGAAGACGGTGCGGAGGGCATCGGTTTTACCGCAGATCTGCCGGAGGCAGTTTCTCTCGGTGAATACGGAAGAAAAATAAAGGCTTGGTTCCATATTCCGGAGATTCGTATTTACGGGGACCCGGAACAGAAGATTGACAGGATATCTGTATGTCCGGGTTCGGCTAAAGGGATGGAAGACTTTGCACGGGCCCAGGGCGGTCAGGTGCTGATCGGCGGTGATTTCGGTCATCATGAAGGGCTGGACTGTCTGGAAAAGCAGATTGCGGTGATCGACGCCGGTCATTATGGAATAGAACATATTTTTATAGAAGATATGACAGCATTTCTGAAACGGTACTGTCCGGATGTTCAGGTGTATCCGGCGCCGATCGAATATCCGTTTCAATCAATTTAAAATCGGGGGTAATATTATGACGGAGAAGGAAAAAGTGCAGATCCGTATTTTGGATGAAATTTATGAATATGACAGAGGGACATCTCTTGAAGCGGTCAGCAGGGATTTTCAGTCCCGTTTTCCCCACCGGATCATTCTGGCGAGGGTTAACGGAAGATTGCGGGAGCTTTGCAGAACGGTGACAGAGAACGGGGAAATAGAGTTTGTGAGCGTCGGGGAGAAAGCCGGTGAAGCGGCCTACCGTCGGACGGCAACGCTGATTTTAACAAAAGCGGTTTCGGATATTCTGGGCGCGGATGCCCGGCTGATCGTTCAGTTTTCCGTACACAGGGGATATTATTGTGAAATCATCGGACATATGCCGATTGAGGAAGAACTCCTCAAACAAATCCAGCGCCGGATGGAAGAACTGGTGGAAGCTAATCTTCCGATTGCCAAGCAGACGGTGAATACCTATGAGGCTCAGAAAATTTTTAAGGAAAGCGGTATGGAGGAGAAGGGAAAACTTTTTAAATACCGCCGGGCATCCCGGGTGAATATTTATCAGCTTGAAAATATCAGTGATTATTACTACGGTTATATGGCGCCTTCCACAGGATACGTTTCAAAATTTGAATTAATCGCTTATCATGAAGGGTTTGTGATTCAGATGCCTGTGGCCCAGGCACCGGAAGTAATCCAGAATTTTCGTCCTTCAGAAAAACTGTTCGGTGTGTTAAAAGAATCGACAATCTGGGGGGAACGGCTCGGAATCTGTAATACAGGTCAGCTTAACGACCGCATTGCCGACGGCGGATTTCTGGATCTGATGCTTGTTGCGGAAGCTCTTCAGGAAAAAAATATCGGAGACATTGCCGATGAGATTTATGCCAGCGGCAAACGCATTGTTCTGATTGCCGGCCCGTCATCATCGGGAAAGACAACGTTTTCCCACAGGCTCAGTGTGCAGCTCCGGGCCAAAGGGTTAAAGCCCCATCCGATTGCCGTGGACGATTATTTCGTAGACCGGGAACTGACGCCGAAGGATGCGGACGGAAACTATAATTACGAATGTCTGGAAGCTTTAAATATTGAACAGTTTAATAAGGATTTGATGGCCCTTCTCCGGGGGGAGCAGGTGGAAATTCCGAAATTTAATTTTGTCAGCGGCAAGAGTGAATACGGGAAAAATAATTTTCTCCGGATTGGCAGAGAAGATGTTCTTGTCATTGAAGGGATTCACTGTCTGAATGATGAACTGACATACACGATTCCTATGGATGATAAATACCGGGTGTATATCAGCGCTCTGACCCAGTTAAATCTCGACGAGCATAACCGGATCGCCACAACGGACGGGCGGCTTATCCGGCGGATTGTCCGGGATGCGGCCCACAGAGGGGCTTCGGCGGCCCATACGATCTCCATGTGGAATTCCGTACGGAGGGGCGAGGAAGCGAATATTTTCCCGTTCCAGGAAAATGCGGACGCCCTGTTTAATTCAGCCCTGATCTACGAGCTTTCTGTCCTGAAACAGTTTGCGGAACCGCTGCTTTTCGGCATTAAACCGGAACAGCCGGAATACGAAGAAGCAAAACGTCTGCTGAAATTTCTTGACTATTTTGTTGGGGTTACCAGTGAAAATATTCCGAAAAATTCTATTTTGCGTGAATTCATTGGCGGCAGTTATTTTAACGTTTAGATGCTTTACAAATAAGAAAAAGCGTGATAAGATAAGAGCGCAAGTCTGCTGAATGGTCGCACCTGCGCGTTCCGAAAGGATGCAGGTGAGGAAAGTCCGGGCTTCACAGGGCAGGATGCCGGATAACGTCCGGTGGAGGCGACTCTAAGGAAAGTGCAACAGAAATATACCGCCGGTTTCGGCCGGTAAGGGTGGAAAGGCGAGGTAAGAGCTCACCGCTTTTCTGGTAACAGAAGAGGCTCTGTAAACCCCATTCGAAGCAAGACCGTACATGGAACGATACGGCGGCCCGTCGTGTTCCAGGGTAGGTCGCTGGAGCTTCCTGGCAACAGGAAGTCGAGATAGATGACCATTTTCAACATAACTCGGCTTACAGGCAGACTTGAACATAAAAAAGTGACTATCAGTTAAACTGACAGTCATTTTTTTATGTCCTTATGACCTTTGTATTTTCCGGCGCAGGATTCCGGTCGTTTATGAGGAAATCTGGCCCTTTCCTTCCAGGCCGGGAGCTTTACGTAAAAACTTTTTATAGGTGATATCCATTACGACAGCTCCGAGAGGTGCCGTAATGAGGATTGCGAGAACGGCCACGGACAGGATGATTTTACCGCAGGACAGCCCGAGTGCGAGAGGGACAGAACCGATGGCGGCCTGAACGGTAGCTTTTGGCAGATAGGCAATCATACAGAAAAGCCGCTCTTTGAGTGTAAAGGATGTACCGGACAGACAAAGCGTTACACCGACAGAACGGAAGATCAGAGCGAGGAAAATCATTCCGACGGCAGCGCCCCCTGCGGAAAGGGTATAGCGGATATCCACGGCAGCGCCGACCAGAACAAAAAGAATGACTTCGGCGGCAATCCAGAGTTTTCCGAATTTTTCAGAAAGCCGTCTGGAAACGAAATCCGTGCTTTTGATTTTAAGGACACAGGCCATTGCTGTAACGGCAAGGAGACCGGAAACGGATACGAACCCCTTCAGCCAGTTTTCAATGGCAATCAGTGTAAAGGAGACACCGAGAACAATAATCACCTTCATACTGTTTCGGACATAATGCTTATGGGCGTAGGCGGTTTCAAAAAAGAGGCTGAGCAGCCATCCGGCGATACTGCCGAGAAGGATACCGAGAAGAATAGAAACCGGAATGTTTGCAAAATCAAAAAAAGTTGCAGAACCGCCCTGGGCAATGCGTGTAAAAGTTGTAAAAAGGACAATAACGAAAATATCATCGCAGGAGGCTCCGGCCATAATGAGCTGGGGGATACTCTGCTCTGTACCATAACCGGTTTCTATGAGATGGACCATCCTCGGAACGACAACAGCCGGAGATACGGCGGCGAGGACAGATCCCATTAAAAGGGCTTCGGTTTCGGTAATATGGAGGATCGATGGGGCAAACAGTAAAAAAGCGGCGATTTCGAAGCATGCCGGAATAAAAGCCATCATGACTGCCGGGCGGCCCACCTTTTTTAAATCCGCCGGGTTCAGAGAAAGGCCTGCTTTTAATAGGATAATAATCAGAGCGATCTGACGGAGATCCGGAGAAATCGAAAGAATCGATGGATCAAGAAAATTTAACACATAGGGTCCGGCCAAAATACCTGTCAGAAGCATACCGATGATCCGCGGCAGTTTCAGGCGCTGGCAGATGGCTGCCATCGCAAGGCCGGCAAGAAAAATAAGAGCGAGAGACGTTGTCATAAGAATTCTCCTTTAATGTCGTAAAATATACCGGAAGGGTACGGGGTAGTAGTATGTCATAAAACATCGGATTTGTCAATTCAAAAACGGGGCAGGCCGGGATGCGGATGACAAAAAACAGAGGATGGGTTATAATAGGTAAAACAGGTTTTAAATGAAAAGGAAAGAGGAATACCAATGAATTTTTTAAAACGGGCGTGGGAACTGGTGTCGCCCCTGGTGATCTACAGTCTGATTCAGTATGTGGTCGTTACGGCGGTAATTTTTGTTTATATTTATACGAAAGCAGATCCGGGCCTTATGGGGGACCGGAGCTATCTGGCGGAAATGGCACGGGCATCCTATGATATGCTGGACAGAAACGTCGTGCTGATTTCTGGAATCAGTGCGCTTTTTGCAATTCTGCCCCTTTACCGGATGCTGAAAAAGGAATGGCTGAAACGACCTTATCTGCTCCGGCAGACAGAGCCAAAGACGGTCAAATATATTTTTGTCCTGGCAGCTTCTGCCGGCATGACGATTTCTGTGAATCTGTTCATCAATGCCCTTGAAGTCTTTAAATATGCGTCCGGTTATGTTCAGGCGGCGGAAGAAATGTATGCGGAACCGTTGTATATGCAGGTTATTGTTATCGGGATTCTGATGCCGGTCATGGAAGAAATCATATTCCGGGGCCTTATGTATGAACGTATCAGTAATTTTTCGGGAGAGCTATCGGCAATGCTGCTGACAAGCTTTGTCTTTGGTGTATATCATGGAAATCTTGTGCAGGGCGTATATGCTTTCGTTTTTTCCCTTCTGATGATTTATGTTTACAAACGCACCGGAAGCTTTGCTTCTCCCGTCGTTTTTCACATGGCGGGCAATATGATCTGCCTTGCCCTGAACCGGATGGCACCCCTGTCTACCATGGGGTATTCGGTAGGAATCGTCGTTTCTGCGATGGTCGGTATCTATGGGCTTCGTGAATTAAACCGGAGAAATTTTTTCAGAGTTGTTCCAATCGATCTGGAAGGTATGGAAGACGGGGATGAAAATTTCGATTCGGATGAAGATGTCGATTCGGGGGATGAAATAGAGAAAGATTGGGATTGACAGAAAGAAAAAAATCATGTATTATTAAATGAAAAGAACGAGTGTTCGAAAAAAGAATGGATAAAGAGGAGCAGGTACATATGGCAGCAAAAACAGAAAAGTTTGAAAAACCGGATAAAGTAGATAAGATGAAGGCGCTGGATGCCGCCATCGCCCACATAGAAAAACAGTATGGAAAGGGCTCCGTGATGAAGCTTGGTGAAAACCGGGCAAATATGGATGTGGAGACGGTCCCGACAGGTTCTTTGAGCCTGGATCTGGCCCTTGGTCTCGGCGGCGTGCCGAAGGGACGTATTATAGAGATTTACGGCCCGGAATCCTCCGGTAAAACAACCGTCACCCTTCATATGGTTGCTGAAGTTCAGAAGCTCGGAGGTATTGCGGGATTTATTGATGCAGAACATGCCCTGGACCCGGCTTATGCCCGGAATATCGGGGTGGATATTGATAACCTGTATATTTCACAGCCGGATAACGGTGAACAGGCTTTGGAGATTGCAGAGACGATGGTGCGTTCCGGCGCCATTGATATCGTTGTTGTCGACTCTGTTGCGGCTCTGGTTCCGAAGGCGGAGATTGATGGTGAGATGGGAGATGCCCATGTCGGCCTTCAGGCCCGTCTGATGTCCCAGGCACTGAGAAAACTGACGGCGGTAATCAGTAAGTCCAACTGTGTTGTTATCTTCATCAACCAGCTTCGTGAAAAGGTAGGCGTGATGTTCGGAAGTCCGGAAACCACGACCGGAGGACGGGCACTGAAGTTCTATTCTTCGGTACGTATGGATATCCGCCGTATTGAAGCCCTGAAGATGAATGGAGAGATTGTCGGTAACCGGACCCGTGTAAAGGTCGTTAAGAATAAGATTGCGCCGCCTTTCAGGGAAGCGGAATTTGACATTATGTTTGGTCAGGGAATTTCCAAAGAAGGCGATGTCCTCGATCTCGCGTCTAACGTGGACATTATTGTAAAGAGCGGTTCGTGGTATTCCTATGGCGGAAGCAAGATCGGTCAGGGACGCGAAAATGCCAAACAGTATTTGAAGGAACATCCGGAAATCCTTGAAGAAGTATCCCAGAAAGTCAGAGCCCACTACGGACTGACAGGCGATGGACAGAACGGTGTGGATGCCGGCCAGAAGCCGGAAGAGACAGCGGCAGATTCCGAAGAAACATTATAGTATCAAAGTGCTGTCCGGCAGTGTGGAAATTTCCAGCCGGGCAGCATTTTTTCGGGGAGAGCAGATCCCTGATTTAAAATTCAGGAGAGATTTATGCGGATTACTTATGTAGAAAAAACAGGCCGGAAAAAGGTCCGGGTGACCATGGACGATGGCGAAAGTTTTGTGGTTTCAGAGAGAGACTGGGAAAGCTTCGGCGGAAAGGCCGGAGAGGATCTGGAGGATGAGCTGATTTTAAAGCTTTACCGGGAATATATGCTTCCAAGAGCAAAGTTCAGAGTGCTGAATCTTTTAAAAGTCCGTGACCGCAGCCGTCAGGAGCTGGCTCAGAGACTGAAGATGGACGGTTATCCGGAGTCGGTAATCAAAGATACCATGGCCTATGTGGACAGCTATCACTATCTGGATGATGCCCGGTTTGCCAGAAATTATGTTGATTACAGAGGCAGCAGAAAAAGCCGCCGGGAACTGGAATATGAGCTGAAGATGAAAGGGATTGATCTGCGTTCAGCCGCCGAGGCGGATGAATATCTGGAACTTCCGGATGACAGAGAAACGATTCAGTCGATTCTTGCAAAACGCTGGGGGAGTGATATGGAGCCGGATCCAAAGGAAAAAGAGCGAATGATGCGTTATCTGGGACGCCGGGGATTTCGAGGCGGCGATATTCTTTCTGTTTACAAAAAATTGGGCATTTAGGACAATTTCATCGAAGGATATTTAGTCAATGTGTCAGAGTATTCTTGAAATTCACTTGACATAATTATAAAAAAAGTATAGAATTTAAGTGTTGTATTTATGTACAATGAAAACTTAATAAGGAGGTGCTCCTGTGCCGTTAATTACTACAGTTATTATAGTTATTGTAGCTGTTTTAGTTACTGCCCTTATCGTTTGGAATGTGGCTGTTTCTTATAGAAAAAAAGTCGTTGAATCCAAGATTGGTTCCGCAGAGGAAAAGGCTCGTGAGATTATTGACGAGGCCATGAAAACTGCTGAAACGAAAAAACGTGAAGGCCTTCTCGAAGTCAAGGAAGAAGCTTTGAAGAATAAAAATGAGCTTGAAAAAGAAAGCAAGGAACGCAGAGCCGAATTACAGAAGTACGAGAAACGTGTACTCTCTAAGGAAGAAGCTGTGGACCGTAAAGCGGATTCTCTTGAAAAGAAGGAAAACCAACTGGTATCACGTGAGGACAGGCTGAACAAGCAGCTTGCTGAAGTTAATGAACTGAACCAGAAAAGAGTACAGGAACTCGAAAGAATCTCAGGCTTAACCTCCGAACAAGCAAAGGAATATCTTTTAAGATCGGTTGAAGATGATGTAAAACATGAAACCGCAATGTTAGTTAAAGACCTTGAAAACAAGGCAAAGGAAGAAGCAAACAAAAAGGCTAAGGAATACGTGGTAACAGCCATTCAGAAATGTGCGGCGGACCATGTGGCAGAAACAACGATCTCTGTTGTACCGCTGCCAAATGATGAAATGAAAGGACGTATTATCGGACGTGAGGGACGGAATATCCGTACACTCGAAACGATGACAGGAATTGATCTGATTATCGACGACACGCCGGAAGCAGTTATCTTATCCAGCTTTGATCCGATTCGCCGTGAAGTGGCGCGAATCGCTCTGGAGAAGCTGATTGTTGACGGTCGTATTCATCCGGCACGCATTGAAGAAATGGTTGAAAAGGCCCAGAAAGAGGTCGAGACCATGATTCGTGAAGAAGGTGAAGCCGCAACTCTTGAAGTTGGTGTCCATGGTATTCATCCTGAATTAGTCCGTCTGCTCGGTAAGATGAAGTATCGTACCAGCTATGGACAAAATGCTTTGAAACATTCTATTGAAGTTGCTCATTTATCCGGTTTACTGGCCGGTGAGCTGGGCGTTGATGTAAGAATGGCTAAAAGAGCCGGACTTTTACATGATATTGGTAAATCCGTAGACCATGAGATGGAAGGTTCCCATATCTCCATCGGTGTGGATTTATGTCGTAAATATAAAGAGTCTGCTGTTGTTATTAATGCAGTAGAATCTCATCACGGCGACGTTGAACCGGAAACATTGATTGCATGTATTGTGCAGGCCGCAGATACGATTTCTGCTGCCAGACCAGGAGCTCGTAGAGAAACCTTAGAAACTTATACTAACAGATTAAAACAATTAGAAGATATCGCCAATGAATTCAAAGGCGTTGATAAGTCTTTTGCTATACAGGCAGGACGAGAGATTCGTATCATGGTAGTTCCAGAACAGGTAAATGATGACGATATGATTTTACTGGCAAGAGATATTTCCAAACAGATTGAGGCTGAATTGGAATATCCGGGTCAGATTAAAGTCAATGTTATCCGTGAATCACGGGTAACAGATTACGCAAAATAATCAAAAACTGGAAATAGAATCCCACAATCCCTTAGGTTATAACATTTAAAGGGTTGTGGGATTTTTTTAACAATACGGAGGTGTTTTATGCAGAATCAGGAAGAAAGAGAGAAAATTGTCAATTACGGTCTGATTCACATTGTTGATAATGACCGTAATATTAAAGAGATATTTAATAAAAAGACGTATGAACCGGAATTTTTGGATTTCTATGGTATTTTTTCACAGAGCCTTGGCGCCTACTGCCGTCTGTATGAGGAGAGCCCGGAGCCTGAAAAACGGGCCAGAGAGACGGCGCAAAGGATTATGGACCACGAAATGGAGAAGATTAATGCGATTACAAAAAAATCCAAACGGGAAATGCAGATGATGGAAGACAGCGCTTTTGCCGCTCTCTTTACCATTCCGGCCATTGACAGGTATGGGACCGAAGCGACGGATCAACTGGCGGATTTCCTTATTGAAGAATGGCATAAAAATTTTCCGAAAAATCAGATACAAAAAGGAAAATTTGAAGAAATCAATAATGGCTTCAAAAAGAAGCGTTTTTGTTATATAACGACGGCCATCTGTGATTCTATGGGAAAACCGGACGACTGTTATGAACTGACGGTTCTGCGGCGCTATCGGGATACGTGGCTGGCCGGACAGCCGGGAGGTGAGGCGCTGATACAGAGATACTATGATACAGCGCCGGGGATTATTGCCAAAATCGATACGAGAACAGATTCAAAAAGAATTTATGATGACGTTTACCGGAGATACCTCCAGCCATGTATCCGTTATATCGAAGAAGGGGCTTATGAGGCCTGTAAAAATCTTTATATCGAAATGACAGAAAAACTGGATAAAGAAAAATAAACTACAAAAAACTCAGAGCTGCTTTCGTATTTGAAAAACAGACTCTGAGTTTTTAAAATTAAATATTTGCTTTTTCTACACAGTCAAATTCATTCTGGATTTCTCCGGAAGGTTCTTTATCCAGCAGACTGACGATCACGATGAAAAGTGATGAGATCACGAAGGCAGGAAGGAGGGAATAAACACCGAACCAGCCGCCGAGTTTGCTGATATATAAAGACCATACCAGTGAAACAATACCGCCGGAGAGCATACCTGCCACAGCGCCTTTTAATGTGGTCCGTTTCCAGAACAGAGAGAAAAGGACCAGCGGACCGAATGCAGCGCCGAAACCGGACCATGCATAAGAAACGATATTAAAAATCGAACTGTTCTGGTCGGCGGCGATGATCACACCGACAACGGCTACAGCCACCGTACTCAGACGGGAAGCTATAAGAATCTGTTTTTCTGTGGCATCTTTTTTGAAAATACCTTTATAAAGATTCTGGGCAATAGAGGATGATACCATCAGAAGCTGTGAATCAGAGGTACTCATGGTTGCTGCCAGAATACCGGATAATACAACGCCTGCAATCAGAGCCGGAAGAAGCCGTACCGTCATAAGAATAAAAATTGTTTCAGCGGAAGCCTGTCCGGCACCCCCCAGTTCTCCGGCATAGATCGCGGCCCCGGTAAAACCGATTAAAACGGAAACGATCAGAGAAATAAGGACCCAGATCATAGCGATGGATTTGGATTTTTTAAGCTCCTTTGTGCTGCTGATCGCCATAAACCGTACCAGAATATGAGGCATACCGAAATAGCCGAGTCCCCATGCAAGACCGGAAACCATGGAAATAACACCATAGCTGGCGGCTTTGCCTGTTGCAGGGTCATAGGTGTTGAGCAGGCTGAAATAACCGTCCAGACTCTGTCCATGTTCGATGATTGTGCCGATGCTTCCTGCAGCGTTGATACCCATCACAAGAACGATAACGATAGCAAAGGACATTAAAAGTCCCTGAATCAGGTCGGTTGTGCTGGCGGCAAGGAAACCGCCGATGGAAGTATAAAGAATAATAACAATACTGCAGATAATCATTGTCGGAAGGTAAGGCAGTCCGAGAATGGTTTCAAATAAAGTACCGCAGGCTTTAAAGCCGGAAGCGGTGTAGACGGTAAAAAAGATAACCATCATAATTGCAGATAAGGTCATGAGAATTTTTTTATCATCCCGAAACCGGTTGCTGAAAAAATCAGGGATAGTAAAAGAGTTTTTACAGACTTCGGTATATTTTCTCAGACGTTTGGAAATAAACTGCCAGTTGAGCCATGTGCCGAGAATCAGGCCGATAGCTGTCCAGCCCGCGTCGCCGAAACCGGTCAGATAAGCGGTACCCGGAAGTCCCATTAAAAGCCAGCTGCTCATATCTGAGGCTTCAGCGCTCATGGCAGTGACCCATGGTCCGAGAGAGCGGCCGCCGAGGAAATAATCTTCCGAAGTTTTGTTTTTATTACCATAGTAAAAGCCTACTGCCAGAACGACCAGCATATAAGCTGCCATAGCAATTATCATTTGAATATTTGATGACATACATCTTCCTCCTCTAAAAAAACTATGTTACAGTATAACAAAAAAGCAGTAAAAAGACAATAAAAACTGTTTTTTTCTTTGGATATGTAGTATACTTGTTAAGTATGACATTAAAAGGAGTGAAATAAATGAGTGAATCTTGTAACGAATCCAGTTGCAGTTCATGCAATGTAGAAGGTTGTTCTTCAAGAAAAGCAGAAGACTTCCATGTACCTGCCAATGCGAAAAGTCATGTTAAACATGTGATCGGTATTGTCAGCGGTAAAGGCGGTGTCGGTAAATCTCTGGTGACATCTGAGGTTGCCGTACTTTTACAGAAACGTGGTTTTAAAGTAGGTATTCTGGATGCGGATATTACCGGACCATCCATCCCGAAGGTTTTTGGTGTCCATGGACAGGCTGTCGGAACAGAAGACGGTATCATTCCGTTTGAAACAAAAACAGGGATTAAAATTATTTCTGTCAATCTGATTCTTGACAATGAGGAAACTCCGGTTGTCTGGAGAGGTCCGGTCATTGCAGGTGTCGTTAAACAGTTCTGGAATGAAGTTGTCTGGGGCGATATTGATTACCTTCTGGTAGATATGCCTCCGGGAACAGGCGATGTGCCTCTGACCGTGTTCCAGTCTCTGCCGGTGAACGGCATTGTTGTTGTAACTTCGCCTCAGGAACTGGTTGGCATGATCGTAAAGAAAGCTTACAACATGGCACAGATGATGAACATCCCGGTTCTTGGACTTGTTCAGAATATGAGCTATATTGCCTGTCCGGACTGTGGTAAGAAGATTTATATCTTTGGTGAAGGCCACGGCGATGAAACAGCAAAGGAACTGGGTATTCCTGCGTATGTGGCGATGCCGATGATTCCTGAAATTGCTGCGCTGTGTGATGCCGGAGCAATCGAAGATTTCGATAACACTTATATGGAAGAATTTATTCATACACTGACGGCAAAATAATCCGACGGACAAAATAAAGGGGCAGCTTTCCCGAAGGAAGCTGCCCCTTTTAAAATGAACCGCTTTTAAGCTTCTTTTAAAAATTCGATAATGCCTTCACCAAGACGGGAAACCCGGGCCTGGGAATAAACGTGGAATCCGGCGTCATCAAGTTTTGTACGGCCGTTCTGGAAAGATTTTTCAATCAGAATACCGATACCGGAAACCTCAGCGCCGGCCATCTGCACAAGGCGGGCAGCGCCGGAAGCAGCTTCGCCGTTGGCAAGAAAATCATCAATAATAAGAACCTTATCGTCTTTGCTTATGTAATCTCTGGAAAGGGTGAGTTCATAGCTGGTTCCTTTTGTAAAAGAAGTGATATTTGTCTGGAATACCTGTCCGTTCAGAATTTTTGAAGTCTGTTTTTTAAGAATGACCATCGGTACGTTTAATGCCTGGGCCGTATATACGGCAGGTGCGATACCGGAACTTTCAATGGTCAGGACACGGGTAATGCCGAAAGATTTAAAGTGTTCGCAGAAATCCTTTCCAATGGCTTCCATTAAATCCGGGTCTACCTGATGGTTCAGAAATCCATCGACTTTCAGGACGGAATCGCTGAGCGCTTTGCCTTCTGCAAGAATTCTATCTTCAAGTAATTTCACTGTTTTCACCTCATATATATTTTTCTGGATATTATATCATAAAATGTCGACAGATTAAAGAATTTTAAATAATTTTATATATAAAAGATTTTTTCACAGGATGGTCATAATTATTATATATAATAATTAACAGATTAACCGGAAGGAGATGCCTTATGAAACATTACAAAATTCTGGTCATTGATGATGAAAGCCGTATGCGGAAACTGGTTCGGGATTTCCTGACGAAGAAAGGCTATGCGGTGTTGGAAGCGGGAAATGGCGAAGAAGCCATGGAGATTTTTTATGAGGATAAAGAGATTGATTTATTGATTCTGGATGTGATGATGCCGAAGATGGACGGCTGGGAGGTCTGCCGGGAGGTTCGGAAAACCTCAAAGGTACCGATTATCATGCTGACGGCGAAGGCCGACGAAAGAGACGAGCTTCTCGGATTTGAACTGGGCGTGGACGAGTATGTGACGAAGCCCTTCAGTCCGAAAATCCTTGTGGCCCGGGTCGAGGCGATTCTCCGGAGAAGCAATGGCGGAAATGACGATGACAGTATTCATATCGGGGATATTACGATGGATAAAAATGCCCACGAAGTCATGGTGGACGGAAAGCTTGTGGAGCTGAGTTATAAGGAGTTCGAGCTGCTGGCCTATTTTATTGAAAATCAGGGCATTGCGCTGTCCAGAGAACGGATTTTAAATAACGTGTGGAATTATGATTATTTCGGCGATGCCCGGACGATTGATACCCATGTAAAAAAATTGCGGAGCAAACTGGGAAAACGCGGCGAGTACATTAAAACCATCTGGGGAATGGGCTATAAATTTGAGGTTGGAAAAGACTAACGGAGGCTTTTTATGAATAAATCATTACAGGTAAAGCTGTCGGTGACGCTGTTGGCTACGGTATTCCTGACGATGATCGTGTCTGTGCTTGTCAACAACTTCTTTCTTGTGGATTATTATATTTCCGGAAAGCAGCAGACCCTGCTCAGCGTGTACAACCGTATTAACGAGATGTATAATACCTTCGGCGTTGTTGGCAGTGGTGAAAAGGGTCCTTCGGATGAATCCAATATCGATCTGTATCAATGGTTCCGGGAAGACGGCGCTTCCACTCTGGAAAATTTTCTGGATATGGAGCTGTCTATGGAGCAGTTGAGCCAGAATAATAATATTTCGATTCTCCTGTATCGGATTCAGAATAAACGGATCATCAATCAGCAGGCGGTTTATGATATGCAGGTTTTATTTTCCTCCAGCGGAACAAATTCCTCCGACAATAGCGATGTGGAGAATTTTGCTATTTACCGGGATTATATTCAGTCCGATGACCGGACAAATATTCTCAATGAAAGTGAAAAATATTCGCTGCAGAAGGTCTTTGTCAAACGTCTGGATCTATCGTATATTTATCTGATCGGAGCACTGGATAACGGCGACTATATTATGCTGAGGTCTTCTATCGAAAGTATTGAAGAAAGCGCCCAGATATCCAACCGTTTCTTCGTGTATGTGACGATCTGTGTCAGCTGTCTGAGTTTTGTGGTCATGCTGTTTATTTCCCGGCGTTTCACAGGAAAGATTCTGGATCTGGCGAAGATTGCCCGGAAGATGTCCAGTCTTGATTTTGAGGAAAAATATCCGGTGGAATCGGAGGATGAGATCGGTGTTTTGGGAAACAGCATCAATACCCTGTCGGAAACGCTGGAAAAGACTCTCGGTGAGCTGAAAGGGGCAAATACCCAGCTTAAGAGGGAACTGGAACAGAAGGTTCAGATTGACGAAATGCGTAAGGAGTTTTTATCCAATGTATCCCATGAACTGAAGACGCCGATCGCTCTCATACAGGGCTATGCGGAAGGTCTGCAGGAAAATATTAATGATGATGAGGAGAGCAGAGACTTTTACTGTGAAGTTATTATGGACGAGGCTTCAAAAATGAACGTTCTCGTGAAGAAGCTTCTGGACCTGAACCAGATTGAATTCGGCACAGAGACATTGAGCATCGAACATTTTGACATTGTGTCAACGATTGGAAATATTCTGTCCAATGCGGAGATTTTATTCCGTCAGAAAGAAGCTGTGCTGAAATTTGACGACAGCCGGCCGGTTTATGTCTGGGGAGATGTTTATCTGATCGAAGAAGCATTTAGCAATTATATGTCCAATGCGCTGAACCATCTGGACGGCGATCGGATCGTTGAGGTGAAAGTCACTCAGGAGATGGGAAAGGCACGAATCTCCGTGTTCAATACGGGAGCCCGGATACCTGAAGAAGATATTGACCAGATCTGGGTGAAATTTTATAAAGTGGATAAAGCCCGGACACGGGAATACGGCGGAAGCGGCGTAGGTCTTTCAATCGTCAAGGCGACGATGGAACGGCTTGGACAGAAATACGGTGTTTTAAACCGGGAGGACGGCGTAGAATTCTGGTTTACGCTGGATGCGTCCAACGAAGTGCCTGAAATCGAAGGAATCAGAAAGAATTAATTAAAAAACCCTGGAGATCCGTTTCTCCAGGGTTTTGCCAGATATATGTATTACTGTAAGTCAATTTTGCCTGAGATGTCATCGTTAATTACATAATAAGCGGCGTTTTCTTCCGGTTTGATGTAGAGGCTTAAATCTTTAATGTCTTTGATTTTATTGCCTTCATTGACCCAAAGTTCTTTAACTTTTGCGATAATTTCTTTTTCCTCTACCTGGAAACCCTGGTATTCAACAAATACTGATGCTTTCATAAACACCCTCCTTGATAAAAAAGCACACATCGATAAACACGATTATTATAGTATTACATTTTTGTGGCTTTGGCAATGGTAAATTTAAAACTTTTGTGATAGAATGATTTAAAAGCAGGATGTTAAAGCAGTAAAGTGTCAATAAAATACAGGAGAGAACAACCATGATTGCAATGATTGATTATGATGCAGGAAATATTAAAAGTGTCGAAAAAGCCTTTCAGTATCTGGGGCAGGATGTGCGGATTACCCGGGACAGAGATGAGATCCTGGCGGCAGATCACGTGGTCCTTCCCGGTGTCGGATCCTTCGGCGATGCGATGAAACATTTAAAAGAATATCATCTGATTCCGACCATTTATGATGTGGTCGATAAAAAAATCCCTTTTCTTGGCATTTGTCTCGGACTTCAGCTAATGTTTGATGGCAGTGATGAGAGCCGGGGAGTCAGCGGTCTTGGCATCCTTCCGGGAACGATTGAGGCCATACCGCCGTCACCGGGACTGAAAATCCCCCATATGGGATGGAATTCCCTGAAAATAACGCCGGGAAAACGACTGTATCAGGGGATTGAAGACGGGGCCTATGTCTATTTTGTCCATTCCTATTATCTGAAAGCGGGACGGGCCTCTGATGTGGCGGCACGGACATGGTACAGCACGGACATCGACGCGTCTATCGAATCGGGCAATGTGTTTGCCTGCCAGTTCCATCCGGAAAAAAGCAGCCATACAGGTCTGAAGATTCTGAAGAATTTTACGGAATTATAGGAGGAGAGTTATGTTTACAAAACGGATCATACCCTGTCTGGATGTCCATAACGGACGGGTTGTAAAAGGTGTTAATTTCGTCAATCTGCAGGATGCGGGTGACCCGGTGGAGATTGCGGCAGCCTACGATAAGGCCGGTGCCGATGAAGTGGTGTTTCTGGATATTACAGCATCTTCCGATGCCCGGAATACCGTGGTCGATCTGGTGCGCCGGGTTGCGGAAAATGTATTTATACCGTTTACCGTCGGGGGCGGTATCCGGACCGTGGAAGATTTCAGAGCCCTTCTGAGAGAAGGGGCGGATAAGATTTCCATCAATTCTTCCGCTATTAACCGTCCGGAGCTGATTTCTGAAGCTGCGGATAAATTTGGCAGCCAGTGCGTGGTTGTGGCGATCGATGCAAAGCGGCGGGCGGATGGCAGCGGATGGAATATTTATAAAAACGGCGGAAGGATCGATACGGGACTGGATGCTCTGGAATGGGCCGAAAAGGTGAACCGGATGGGCGCCGGAGAGATTCTTCTCACCAGCATGGATTGTGACGGAACAAAGGCGGGATATGATATCGAGCTGACCCGTCAGATTGGTGAGCTTGTTTCAATTCCCGTGATCGCTTCCGGCGGTGCAGGTACGAGAGAACATTTTTATGAAGCGCTGACGGAGGGAAAAGCCGATGCGGCGCTGGCGGCGTCACTGTTTCATTATAAAGAACTTGAAATCCGCGATTTAAAACGCTACCTGGCGGATAAAGGCGTTTCTGTGCGTCTGTAGCGCTTTCGGCGCTGTCTGCGGGCAGAGGCCATTTAAAGGAGAGAAATTTATGTCAGCAATAAGCAATGACTGGCTGGAAGGACTGAAACCGGAATTCGGCAAGCCTTATTATGCCAGTCTCTATAAAACGATTTTACAGGAATACAACAGCCGTCAGATTTTTCCTGCGGCAGAGGATATATTTAATGCCTTTAATTTCACACCGCTGTCGAAGGTCAAGGTGGTGATTCTGGGTCAGGACCCTTATCATAATGACGGACAGGCCCATGGCCTCTGCTTTTCCGTGAAGCCGGATGTGCAGATTCCGCCGTCACTGGTCAATATCTATACCGAGCTTCATGAGGATCTGGGCTGTTACATACCGAATAACGGATATCTGAAAAAGTGGGCGGATCAGGGCGTGCTTTTATTGAATACGGTACTTACGGTGCGGGCCCATCAGGCCAACTCCCACCGGGGCATCGGCTGGGAAGAATTTACGGATGCCGCTATCCGGGTTCTGAATGAAGTGGACCGGCCGATGGTCTTTATCTTATGGGGGCGTCCGGCACAGATGAAAAAGTCCATGCTGAATCATCCAAAACATCTTATTCTGGAAGCGCCGCATCCGAGTCCGCTGTCCGCTTACCGGGGCTTTTTCGGAAGCCGGCCTTTCAGCAAAACCAATCGGTTTCTTGAGGAACATGGTATCGAGCCGATCGACTGGCAGATTGAAAATATTTAAAAAAATCTCTGCATTCCCAAAAGGGTGTGCAGAGATTTTTTATGTTATCGGTATGGAAAGTGCCGCCGGTTCTTATGAAAGGCCGTCGGCCAGATTTTTATTGGCTGTGGCCAGCATCAGTTTGATCCGGTTGATCTGGTTGACTTCGCTGGCGCCCGGGTCATAGTCGATGGCGACAATATTGGAGCCCGGATATGTATTTCGGAGTTCTTTAATAACACCTTTGCCGACGATGTGATTTGGCAGACATCCGAATGGCTGGGTACAGACGATATTTCCGGCGCCCTGATGGATGAGTTCGATCATTTCACCGGTTAAAAACCATCCTTCACCGGTCTGATTACCGATGGATACGATCGGTTCCGCATAGCGGGCAAGTTCTTCAATTTTTGCCTGCGGCACAAAGTGACGGCTTTTTTCCAGCTCTTTTCGGGCGGTTTTCCGAACCTGCTCCAGAGCAGTGATGACCATATTGCCCATCAGAGCGCTTTTCTTACTCTTGCCCAGTTTTTCATATTTGAAATTACTGTTGTAGGCGCTGTAGAGGAAGAAGTCCAGTAAGTCGGGCATCACCGCTTCGGCGCCTTCCTGTTCGAGAAGGTCCACCAGATAGTTATTGGCGGAAGGCGAGAACTTCACAAGAATCTCACCGACAATGCCGACTCTTGGCTTTTTCAGGTTTTCATCGATCGGAAGCTGATCGAAGTCCCGGATGATCCCCTGAATATTCTTTTTAAAGCTGTTTTTATTTTTACCGGTAATCGAGTCAATACATACTTTCTGCCAGTATTTGTGAAGCCGGTTTGCAGAACCCTTATGGATTTCATAAGGCCGCATCCGGTAGAGAACACGCATAAATACATCGCCGTAAACGATGGCCTGCATCGCTCCGATTAAGAGCTTCGGCGTGAATTTAAGTCCCGGATTGGATTCCAGACCGCTGGCGTTGATGGATACGACAGGAATCTGGTGCATTCCGGCGTTTTCCAGAGCACGGCGGATGAAACCGATATAGTTTGTCGCACGGCAGCCGCCTCCGGTCTGGGTCATGGCAATGGCGACTTTATTTAAGTCATATTTGCCGGAAAGCAGGGCTTTCATAATCTGGCCGACAACACAGATGGAAGGGTAGCAGGCGTCGTTATTGACGTATTTCAGGCCGATATCGATGGTTTCTTTATCACAGTCCGGAAGCAGATCCACCTTCAGCCCGTTATGGCGCAGCGCTTCGATGAGCATGTCAAAATGAATCGGTGACATATTCGGGGCGAGAATGGTGTAATCCTTCGCCATTTCTTCGGTAAAGATAATCCGGTCATGGGCGCTGGAATGGATATCTCCTTTAATCTTTTTCTGTTCACGCATACGAATGGCCGCAATGAGAGAGCGGATACGGATGCGGGCAGCGCCGAGATTGCTGACTTCGTCGATTTTCAGGCAGGTGTAGAGCCGGCCGGAACCGGTTAAAATATCTTTGACCTGATCGGTTGTGACGGCATCGAGACCGCAGCCGAAGGAATTTAACTGGATCAGTTCCAGATTATCCTGGGTTTTTACAAACTGGGCGGCTTTATAAAGTCTGGAGTGATACATCCACTGGTCGGAAACGATCAGCGGCCGTTCGATTTCAGCCAGATGGGAAACACTGTCTTCGGTCAGGACAGCGATGCCATAGGAAGTAATCAGTTCCGGGATGCCGTGATTGATTTCTTTGTCAATATGATAAGGACGTCCGGCCAGGACAATACCTTTCATGTGATGGTCTCTGAGGAATTTCAGCGTTTCTTCACCCTTGTCCCGCATATCCTGCCGGGCATTTCCGAGCTCTTCCCAGGCGGCTTTCACAGCCGCTTTGATTTCTTCCGGCTGAATGGATGTGCGCGGACAGAATTCTTCAATCATACGCTGTTCAATATGGGCTTCATCATCCAGCGAAAGGAATGGGTTCATAAAGCGAATATGTTCAGATTCCAGTTCTTCAACGTTATTTTTAATATTTTCCGAGTAGGAAGTTACAATCGGACAGTTATAGTGGTTGTTCGCATCTTCCACTTCGTTGCGTTCATAAGGAATACTCGGGTAGAAGATGAAGTCAACGCCGTTTTTAATCAGCCACATAATATGGCCGTGGACCAGCTTTGCCGGATAGCATACGGATTCACTCGGGATGGATTCAATGCCCAGACCGTAAATGGCGGCGGAGGACTGCGGGGATAATACCACTTCGTAGCCAAGCTTCGTAAAGAAGGTGAACCAGAATGGATAATTTTCGTACATATTCAGAACTCTCGGAATACCTACTTTACCCCGGCGGGCCTTATCGGCGGTCAGCGGTTCATACCGGAAAATACGTTTATATTTGTAGTCGAAAAGGTTCGGGATGCTGCTGTCTGCCTTGGCTTTGCCGATACCCACCTCACAGCGGTTCCCGGTAATGAACTGACGTCCGCCGCTGAAACGGTTGATGGTCAGATGGCAGTGGTTGGTACAGCCTTTACAGCGTCCCATGGAAGTCGTATATTTTAACGCAATAATTTTATCCAGAGACAGCATTGTGGATTCGGTGCCGTCATAACGCTCTCTGGCGATAAGGGCAGCGCCGAAGGCTCCCATGATGCCTGCGATATCCGGTCGGACGGCTTCACATTCGGCAATTCGTTCAAAGCTTCGAAGAACAGCATCATTATAGAAAGTACCGCCCTGTACAACGATTTTTTTGCCCAGGTCTTTCGGGTCGGTCAGCTTGATGACCTTGAGCAGCGCATTTTTAATGACAGAGTAGGCGAGGCCGGCAGAAATATCGCCGACTTCGGCGCCTTCCTTCTGAGCCTGTTTAACGTTTGAATTCATGAAAACCGTACAGCGGGATCCAAGATCGATGGGATGCTCCGCAAAAAGAGCCACTTTGGCGAAATCGCTGATTTCATAATTCAGTGATTTTGCGAAGGTTTCGATAAAGGAACCGCAGCCGGAAGAGCAGGCTTCATTTAAAAGAACGCTGTCAACCGTGTGGTTTTTGATTTTAATACATTTCATATCCTGTCCGCCGATATCCAGAATACAGTCCACATCCGGTTCAAAAAAGGCGGCGGCATAATAGTGGGCAACGGTTTCAACTTCGCCTTCATCCAGCATAAAAGCGGATTTCATCAGGGCTTCACCGTAGCCGGTAGAGCAGGCGCGCACGATGCGGGCGCTGTCCGGAAGCCGGTCTTTAATTTCTTTCACGGCGCGGATGACGGTGTTTAAAGGACTGCCGTTATTTCCGCTGTAGAAAGAGTAGAGCAGGGTGCCGTCCTCACCGACGATGGCGGCTTTGGTCGTTGTGGAGCCGGCATCGATACCGAGGAAGCAGTCGCCTTCGTAGTCTTCAAGACGTCCTTTTTTCACCGTGTGTTTGTTATGACGGTTCGTAAAGGCTTCATATTCCGCCGGGTTTTTAAAAAGGGGATCCATCCGTTTGGATTCCGCTTCGATTTTAATATCGGAAGATAAGAGGCCGATCAGTTCATCCAGCGTCTGGCCGTTTTCATTGCAGTCGTTCATGGCCGCACCCATCGCTGCAAAAAGATGGGAATTTTCCGGAGCGATGATATATTCACCGGTCAGGTGCAGTGTGCGGATGAAGGCTTCTTTTAATTCGGATAAAAAGTGAAGCGGGCCGCCGAGAAAAGCGACATGACCACGAATCGGCTTTCCGCAGGCAAGACCACTGATGGTCTGGTTGACAACAGCCTGGAAAATAGAAGCGGACAAATCGGCTTTTGTGGCGCCTTCATTAATCAGAGGCTGAATATCCGATTTTGCAAAAACACCGCAGCGGGCGGCAATCGGATAAATCGCCTGATAATCTCTGGCATATTCGTTTAAACCGGAGGCATCGGTCTGCAGCAGGGATGCCATCTGGTCAATAAAAGAACCTGTACCGCCGGCACAGATACCATTCATACGCTGTTCAATATTTCCCTGAGAAAAATAAATGATTTTTGCATCTTCGCCGCCGAGCTCGATCGCCACATCGGTTTTTGGCTGGAAAAACTGAAGGGCGGTGGAAACGGAAATAACTTCCTGTACGAAAGGAATATTTAAGGGTCTGGCGATGGACATACCGCCGGAACCGGTAATCATTCCATGGATATTGACGTTTCCGACAGCCTCTTTGGCTTTGATGATTAAATCCAGTAAAGTTTCTCGTATATTGGCAAAATGACGTTCATAATCTGAAAAAACAACCTGGTTTTCATCGTCAAGACAGGCGATTTTTACCGTTGTAGATCCAATGTCAATTCCCAATCTATATGTAGTATTCATCGAATTCCTCCTAATAGATATACCTATATCCTTGTCGAATGTATTATAGTACAATCGGTGTAAAAACTCAACCTTCTTTGCACCATTCCAATGGAAATGAATAAATTAAATAAAAAACAGGTGCATTTTTATGAATTATTTTGTGCGGCGTCAGGAGGATGATTACAGTCGGTGCGACGGTATGTTGCATGAGATCAAAGCGAGAGACAGCCTGTATAAAGTATCCCGCCTTTATGGTATCCCCCTGGAAGATTTGATGGAAAAAAACCCTATGACAGATGTTTATAATCTGACGATCGGTGATAAACTATGTATACCGGTGAAACATGTCCCTTACATTATCCGGGAGGGCGATACCCTGGATTCTGTTCTGGAACGATTTCATATGGATTACCGGACTTTCCGGGACGCAAATCCGCAGATGATGCCTTTTAAAATGGAAACGGACAGCGTTATTTATATTCCGGAAAGCCATATGTCGGCCGGAAGAACTCCGGGAAGTGCCGGTTGACAAAAATCTGACCATTTACTATAATAAAACTAATTATAAAACAGGATTAAATTGAAAAAAGGGGCAGCTTTTTTGCGGCAGCCCCTTTAATATTCAAAGCGAGGTTTTTAAATGTCATTATTAGATAAGATGGAACGTAAATTTGGCCGGTATGCCATTCAGGATCTGATGAAATATATTATTATTTTATATGTTGTCGGCATGATTTTGCGTTATGCAACGCCGGGGGTCTATGAAACCTGGTTTATGCTGGATGCCAGCAAGATTCTGCAGGGACAGGTATGGCGTATTTTTACCTTTTTACTGCAGTCTCCGAATAATAACCTGCTGTTTTTTATCATTACGCTGTATTTCTATTATATGATCGGCAGCGTACTGGAGCGGACCTGGGGCAGCTTCCGGTTTAATGTTTATTATTTTACCGGTGTTCTCTGTACGGTGCTGGCCGCTATTCTGACCTATCTGATTACGGGAAGAGTGTATTATCTGGATACGACCTTTGTCAATGCGTCTCTGTTTCTGGCTTTTGCCTTTGAGTATCCGGATATGGAAGTCCTTTTGATGTTTATTATCCCGATAAAGATGAAGTGGATGGCCTATCTGTCCATGGTCGTCTATGCCGTGGATTTTATTCAGGGGAATATGGGAACACGGATTGCGATTCTTGTATCTCTGCTGAATTTTGTTCTGTATTTTTCATCCATTATCAAGCGCAAGGGCTATTCACCGAAGCAGATGCATCGGAAGATGACCTATAATAAATCGGTCAAACAGGCCCGCCGGGCGAATACCCACCACAAGTGTGCAGTCTGCGGGCGGACCGAGGCGGATGATGAAAATCTGGAATTCCGTTATTGTTCCAGATGCAACGGCAATTATGAATATTGTCAGGACCATTTGTTTACACATCAGCATATAAAATAGCACAGGTGATTTTATGATTTGGTATAAAAAGCTTTATTTGGGGGAATCCATTAAACAGGCCCGCTGGGTGAGATATCAGATTTCCTATGGAAAAAATCCAAAGGGATATTACTGTATCACGCTTCCGGAACAGGGACAGAATCTTCTGGATATTTATCCGTCCCGGCTGCTTCGGACCGATGGATTTAATGGGGATGACCTCCGGATCATTGGCGTGGCTTCGGATAAAAAAGAAGCTTTTGACGTTGTCAGAGATATTATTGAGGATGTGTATGTCCATACCCGTGGTTTTGATATAAAAGGCTATCTGGGCATTCAGATATAGAGGTGTTGATGTGTTACATATCATTCTTTTAATTTTAAAAATACTCGGCGGTATATTGCTTGGAATACTGGCGCTGCTTCTTGTTCTTATGCTGATCGTTTTTTTTGTTCCTTTCAGATATCGTCTGTCGGGGCAGTTTTACGGGAGGCCGGAAGCGGATGTGAGCCTGCGGTGGCTTTTTGGTGCGCTGAGGGTTCAGGCATCGCTCCGGGGCAGAGCTTTTTCCGGCAGGGCATCCTTTTTGTGGCTGAAGCTTTTTGACACGGAAAAGGAAACCGGGGAAGTTCCGGCAGAAGAAAATCCGTCGGAGATGGATTCACCGGAGATGACTTTCCGGGAGCCGGATATGGAAGATTTCTCTTTAGAGGAACCCGACAGTCCGGTCAGCGGGGCTGATGCAGAGGTGCCGGAAGTATTTCAGCGGATGGCGCCGGAGCCGGCAGACCTTCCTGAAAAAACAGTGATCTTAAAAGATGCTGAGAAAAGGGCGGAAATTCCGAAACCGAAAAAAGAGAAAAAAGATTTCGGCGGGAAGATTTCGCAGAAAATCGACCGGGCCCGGGAATTTTTTGAAAAGCTCCGTCATAAAAAAGATATGGCAGAGCGTTTATGGAACGCTTCGTGTACCCAAAACAGCATTGATTTCGGAAAGCGGGCGCTGTTTTCCATATTAAAACATATAAGGCCGAATCGGATTTCGGGAAATATTCTTTTCGGCATGGACAGACCTTCAGATACCGGACGGATTTTGGGCGGTGTGTGCGCTCTTTATCCCCTTTGGAGTGATACGCTGAAAATCACACCGGATTTTGAGAGGCAGATTTTTGAAGGGGAGCTTCGGATGAAGGGAACTGTCCGGATTTACATTTTTGTTTACTGGGCTCTTCGCGGGCTTTTGAATAAAGATTTAAGAAAACTTATTAAATATATGAAGCATATCAAGAATAAGGAGGAAACCTTATGGCAGTAAATACATTCAGCACATCGATCCAGTCATTATTTGACGGAATGAACGGGGTGCTCTCAACCAAATCTGTAGTGGGTGAACCGATTACGGTCAATGATACAATTATTATTCCTTTAATGGATGTGAGCTTCGGCATGGGAGCCGGATCGTCATCATCGGATGCCAAACATAAAGACGGTTCTGCCGGCGGCATCGGCTGCAACATGGACCCGGCAGCAGTGCTTGTGATCCGGGGCGATGTCGTTAAAGTGATTCCTGTGGAAAGCCATCAGTCGGCCTTTATGAAGCTGATCGATATGGTACCGGACATTATGAACCGTTTTACAAAGGGGGACCCGATGGACGATAAGGATGTGGCTGAACAGGTGAACACCATTATCGAAGACAAATAGCACATTTTTGCAGAGACTGCATAGAATAATAGAGACCGGAAACAGGGAGCGATGCTTATGAAACGCATTATAGGATTTATCATGTTCTGGATAGCTGTGGGCATGACGATTATGATGTTCATTGATTCGGCGCTTTTAAGTATCTGCCTTATTCTTTTTTGTCTGGTTCTGGGTTATAATTTCTTCTGCTGCAAATAAATAAAATACAAAAGACAGGGTGAAAACATGAGTGTATCAAAAATAAATTTTAATGACCGCCAGGAGGCTTATATCCTGGTTGAACCGATCAGTGAAATCGACCGAAGTGATTTCAAAACTTATCTGGATTTGGACAGCCCGTCCTTCCTGCCATGCGAGTTTGAAAATGATAAAGCGTTTACGCTGTATTATAAATACGGAAACCGCAGGACATTAAAACAGTTTCTGTCCCGGGTGGTCCGGAAGACCGAAGCGATCGCATTTTTAAAATCGCTGACCCGGGTGTATATGGATGCGGAAGAGAATCATTTGAAAACAGAGCACATCCTTCTCGGAATCAACAGCGTTTTTTATGATGAAGAAGCCCAACAGGTTTCCTGTATTTATGTGCCTGTTGCAGACGGCGTTCTTCCGGTAAGACCGCTGCGCCTTTTTGTGAAGGAGATGCTTGTGAATACCGTTTACAGCGATGATGACGATATGACCTGGCTTGGGAATGTTATTCGTTATATTGGCCGCAACAGAAATTTTTCCTACAGTGATTTTTATGAATTTTTGCAGACTCAGGAAGAAACGGCCGAAGAGACCGGGATGAATGAAGAGGCAGAATGGGAGCCGGAAACAGTTGATGCAGTGCCGGAAACGCCGGAAACTGCAGAAGCCTCAGAAACCGCAGAGGAAACGGTGGAGGAAGCAGAAGAAGAAACAGAAACCGGCCATGAAGATGCCGAACCGGAAAATACCGGGGAAGACGACGGACTGGAAGATTTAAAATCTGTGCTTGAGAGCATTCCGGCGGCGGAAAGCGTCAGCGCTCTGAAAACGGACATTTCGGAAATCCATATGACGTCCGAAGATGTGAAGCTTCCGGAGGAAACGGCAGTGGAAGCGGAAACAGAAGCGGAAATGAAAACAGAAGAGGCAGATGAAGCGGTGGAAAGTTCAGAAAGCCCTTTGCCGGAGGGATGGCTTCTCCGATGCTCAGATCATGAGATGTACGCACTGAATCAGCCGGCAATCCGTATCGGAAAGTCTTCAGAGGCGGAAATATGCATTGGCGATAATCCGGCTGTCAGCCGTATTCATGCCGTGGTGACCTGTCAGAAGGACGGTTTCGCCATCCGTGACAATGCATCTACAAACCATACCTTTGTCAACGGTATTCTGCTGAAGGCGGATCAGGAGAAGGTATTGACACCGGGCGACCGGATTCTTCTCGGAAATGAAGAGTTTGTATTTAAAATGTAAATATGAAAAACACTAAAAAACACACAGCCGTGGATAAAATCGGGCTGTGTGTTTTTTGAAGGTCATTCATGAAAAGTGAAAAAAGGCAGTCTCGAAAGACTGCCTTCAACATTTTGAATTAAGCGCGTTCAACTGCACCGGATCTCAAGCAAGAAGTACATACGTAAATCTTCTTTGGAGTTCCATTATCGTTTACTTTAACTTTTTTAATGTTAGATTTCCACATTTTATTGCTTCTTCTATGTGAATGAGACACTTTGATACCAAAGTGAGACGCCTTTTCACAAATTGCACATTTTGCCATTGCCTGCCACCTCCTTAAAAGATGATTTTAACCCTACAGGTTTACAACAAATCAATTCTAACAGATAATTTGCATAAATGCAAGTAAAGATTTATAAATATTGTCATATTTTTTTGAAAGAAGAAAATTACATATTTTCTTTTTTATGGAAAGCGGTTATAATAGGTATTATAATACAGAATTGGAGGTCTCGTTATGAAAGGACACTTAAATAAAGAAGGTGGCACTGTAGTCATCGATTTAGATGTTATTTCAAAGTATGCTGGCTTGACAGCGATTGAATGTTTTGGTATTGTTGGCATGGGAATGATTAGCATGAAAGATGGTCTCACCAAACTTTTGAAACGGGAAAGCCTGACAAAAGGTGTGGACGTGACCATAGAAAATAATCAGATCAATATCCGTTTCCATGTGATTATTGCTTACGGCGTAAGTATTGCAACCGTTGCTGATAACTTAATGAATAATGTGAAATACAAAGTAGAGCAGTTTACTGGAATGGAAGTTGGCCGGATTGACATCTTCGTGGAAGGTGTCCGGGTAATTGATTGACATTAAGGAGGAACCAGTGGTGGTTATGAATACGATTGATGCGAACATGTTAAAAAAAATGTTCTTATCGGGCGCACAGAGAATTGATTCAAAAAAAGAATGGATTAATGAATTAAATGTATTCCCGGTACCGGATGGAGATACCGGAACAAATATGACGATGACGATTATGTCGGCGGCCAGAGAGGTACAGGCTTTGGAAGAACCGACGATGGAAAGCCTCGCAAAGGCGATTTCCCAGGGAGCGCTCCGCGGCGCCAGAGGTAACTCAGGGGTTATTCTTTCCCAGTTATTCCGCGGCTTTGCCAAAGAGATTAAAGAAGTTGAAACGATCGATGCCTTTGTTCTGGCATCCGCTTTTGAAAGAGCTTCCGAGACGGCATACAAAGCGGTTATGAAACCGAAGGAAGGTACGATTCTGACGGTTGCCCGCGGCATGTCCACAAAGGCGCTGGAAGTTTTCGAAGAGACGGATGATCTGGAAGAGGGGATGCGTCAGGTAATCGAATATGGAGATTACGTCCTCAGCCAGACACCGGAGATGCTTCCGGTACTGAAACAGGCCGGTGTTGTGGATTCCGGCGGTCAGGGTCTGATGGAAGTAATCAAGGGATGCTATGATGCCTTCCTCGGCAAAGAAGTAGATCTGACGATGGATGTCAAACCAGCAGGCCGTGTGGCTGTATCCGACGGAGATATTGACACATCGGATATTAAATTCGGATATTGTACCGAATTTATCGTTATGCTGGAAAAACCATATACTCAGAAAACTGAAAATGAATTTAAAGAATTCCTTTCTTCTATCGGTGACAGTATCGTGTGCGTGAATGATGAAGATATCGTTAAAGTTCACGTACATACGAATGATCCGGGACTTGCCATTCAGAGAGGTCTTACCTACGGCTCCCTGACAAGTATGAAGATTGATAATATGCGTGAAGAACATCAGGAAAAGGTTATTAAAGATGCAGAGCGAAAAGCGGCAGAGGCACAGCAGTCTGTTCCGGAAGAACGAAAAGCGACCGGATTTATTGCCGTATCCATTGGCGAAGGCGTCAATGAAATTTTTAAAGGTCTTGGTGTGGACTACATTATCGAAGGCGGCCAGACGATGAATCCGAGTACGGAGGATATTATGAAAGCTGTCGATAAGGTAAATGCGGATACGATTTTTGTACTGCCGAACAACAGTAACATTATTCTGGCGGCAGAACAGGCAAAATCCCTTGTGGAAGATAAAAAACTGATCGTGATTCCGTCAAAAACAGTGCCGCAGGGAATCACAGCCGTTGTCAACTATATTGACGGTGAAACACCGGAGGTCAATGCGGAACATATGACCGGAGAGATGAGCCGTGTAAAAACCGGACAGGTGACATATGCGGTCAGAGATACGGTGATTGATGATAAAACGATTAAAGAAGGCGACATTATGGGTATCGGAGACGCAGGGATTATTTCTGTGTGTCCGGATATCGATGCGGCAACGGAAGAATTGGTGGACGCCCTTGTGGATGAGGACTCGGAACTTATCAGCATCTACTATGGCGAAGACGTTTCTTCGGAAACAGCGGAAGCGCTGGCAGCAAAGCTTGAAGAAAAATATCCGGATGTGGATGTGGAACTTCAGAACGGCGGACAGCCGATTTACTATTATGTGCTTTCGGTGGAATAACCCATTCAACGGACATTAGGAATATAAAGGAATGCTGCGCCGGCGGCATTCCTTTTTTGGTGGATAGATGAAAATAACAGATGCTGTCCGAAGCCTGAAGGGCGTCGGCGATAAAACAGAAAAAAGTTTAAATAAATTAGGCATATTTACGATAGAGGATTTGATCGAATTTTATCCGCGGGGTTACCAGTCCTATGAAGCGCCGGTGTATCTTTCCGATGCGGTGCCGGAAAAACGGCAGGCGATTATCGGATATCTTCATCGGGAACTCGTTCGGATTCCCGGCGGACGGGTGGAAAAAACAAGCGGAACGCTGATCGAAGACGGACGCAGACTCCAGCTTTTATGGTACCGGATGCCTTATTTGAAAAAACAGATCATTTCAGGAAAAAACTATATTTTTTACGGAACCGTCAAAACTAAGAACGGACAGTGGACGATGGAACAGCCGGAAGTCTATGAACCGGAGGCTTATGAAAAACTTCAGTCCACGGTTCAGCCGGTATATTCGCTGACGGAGGGGCTTCATCAAAAGACGCTCAGCAAGCTGATCCGGCAGGTTTTTGACGAAGATCCCCTTTTTGAGGAATACCTTCCGGAAGATCTCAGAGAGGAACTGAAATTATCCGAATACAATTATGCTGTTCAGAACATCCATTTTCCTGAAAACAGGGAAGCGCTTGGGCAGGCACGGCGCCGTCTCGGCTTTGATGAATTTTTTCTTTTTGCTCTGGCAATACAGCGGATGAAGCATTTCAGGGAACGTTCGGAAAACAGGCATCGGGCCGCGTCACTGACATGGGCTGGGGCTTTTATAAAGGGACTCAGCTACACATTGACAGGGGCTCAGATGAGGGCGTGGGAAGATATTTCCAGAGATTTTTCCGGAGATCATGCCATGAACCGGCTGCTTCAGGGGGATGTGGGATCCGGAAAGACGGTGCTCGCCCAACTGGCCCTTCTGACCGGCGTTCAGGCCGGATATCAGGGGTGTCTGATGGCGCCGACGGAGGTGCTGGCGCGGCAGCATTACGAAAGCTTTGTCCGTGATTTTGAAAAATTCCGTGAGGATACAGGAATCAACATCCGCTGCGGCCTGCTCATCGGCTCCATGAAGGCCGGAGAAAAGCGGCGGATCTATGCGGCGGCGGCCAGTCATGAAATTGACATTCTGATCGGCACCCATGCCCTGATTCAGGAGGGGCTTACGTTTGAAAATCTCGGTCTTGTGATTACCGATGAGCAGCATCGTTTTGGGGTGAATCAGCGGGAATGGCTTTCGGGAAAAGGACGGACGCCCCATATCCTTGTCATGAGCGCCACGCCGATTCCGAGAACTCTGGCCATTGTTCTCTACGGTGATCTGGATATTTCAGTCATTGATGAACTTCCGGCCCGGAGAAAGCCGATCAAAAACTGTGTGGTGGATACGGGATACCGTCCGGCGGCCTATCGTTTTATTGAGAAACAGGTCCGGGAAGGCCATCAGGTCTACATTATCTGCCCGATGGTCGAAGAAAGTGAAATGATGGATCTGGAGAATGTCATCGACTATACGGACCGGCTGAAAAATATTTTGCCGCCCCATATTTGTGTGGAATATCTTCACGGAAAGATGAACGGCGCCAGGAAGGATGCGATTATGGAGCGGTTCCGGGATAATGAGATTCAGGTGCTCGTATCCACGACCGTTATCGAAGTCGGCATCAATGTGCCGAATGCTACGGTGATGATGGTTGAAAATGCGGAACGGTTCGGTCTGGCCCAGCTTCATCAGCTCCGCGGACGGGTTGGCCGCGGCGAGGCCCAGTCCTACTGTATATTTGTTCAGTCGGGAAAGATCGACCGCAGCAAGGAGCGGCTGGAGATTCTCGTTCATTCCAACGATGGGTTTTATATTGCCGGTGAAGATCTGAAGCTTCGGGGGCCGGGCGATATGTTCGGGCTGCGGCAGAGCGGTCTGATGGATTTTCATATTGCGGATCTGTATCAGGACGGAGATCTGCTTCAGATGGCGGGGGACTGTGCAAAAAAATTTAAAAATGAATTGCCGGAAAATCTTGAGCGCCGGATGAACCGATATATGCTCATGGCCGGAAAGGATATTGTTCTCTAAAAAATACCAGAGTATTTGCCGCAGGATAACATATACTAGGGAATGTAGCTACAAAGGAAACTGTCGTAAAAAATTGAAACGGAGGAATTTGCTATGAGCAGAAGAAGTTCTAACACTCCTGAAGTACCAACAGCAAAGGATGCACTTGACCGATTCAAATTTGAAGTTGCCAACGAAATCGGCGTCCCTTTAAAACAGGGATATAACGGTGATCTGACTTCCCGTGAAAACGGCTCTGTCGGCGGCGAAATGGTCCGTCAGATGATCCGGAGACAGGAAGAGGAAATGGCAAATCAGCAGTAACTTTTGCAAGGACCCATGTCGGAAAGGGGCCGCATTGTGCGGCCGCTTTCTTTATGGCGGAGGGTGAAAAAATTTTACAAAAATCTTTGATATTCGCTTGACAAATAGTAGAATTATACTAAAATTATAAGAAGTTAAGTGTAAAGGATGGTGGCTTATGAGAGTTATTTCCGGGAGCGCCCGACGTATACAATTAAAAACAGTTGAAGGGATGGGTACACGCCCGACGACGGACCGGATTAAAGAGACACTGTTCAATATACTTCAACCCGAGTTATACCGCGCTCGCTTTTTGGATTTATTCAGCGGAAGTGGGGCCATCGGCATCGAAGCCTTGAGCAGGGGATGCGGGATGGCTGTTTTTGTAGAAAATGATCGTGAAGCGACAGCCTGTATTCGGGAGAATCTTGAAAGAACAAAACTTTTTGAGACAGCGGAAGTTATGCAGAAAGATGTTTTTGCAGCGCTTGAAACGCTGGAAAAAGAGGGAAAAAGTTTTGATATTATTTTTATGGACCCGCCTTATGACAGGCTTTTCGAAAAAAAGGTTCTGGACCGCCTTTACGGTTCTGTGCTGATACATGAAGAAACTCTGATTGTTGTCGAAGCCAGTCTGAAAACGGATTTTTCGTACATAGAAGATTCAGGATACAAAATCATCAGGGAAAAACGGTATAAGACCAATAAACACCTTTTCCTGACAATAAAATAATATAACCGAGGATACAAAAATGAAAAGAGCGATTTATACCGGAAGCTTTGATCCGGTGACTTACGGACATCTGGATGTTATTAGCCGTGCATCCAATATGGTTGACGAATTAATTGTTGCGGTGCTTAAAAACAGTTCAAAAAGTCCATTGTTTTCTATAGAAGAACGTGTTAGAATGTTAGAAGAAGTCACAAAAGATATTCCAAATGTGTGTGTGACTTCTTTTGAGGGGCTGACCATCGATTTTGCAGATAAGATGGACGCACATATCATTGTACGTGGACTCCGTGCGATTACGGATTTTGAATATGAACTTCAGATGGCACAGACAAACCGGATCGTCAATCCAAAGGTCGATACCATGTTTCTTGTAACCAGTGAGGAATATTCGTATCTGAGTTCCACTGTCTTAAAAGAGATTGCCAGATATGGAGGTGCCCTGGATCGTTTCGCTCCGCCATATATCATTGAAAAAGTCAAGTCGAAATACAGCATAAAAGGAGAATAAATAATGAGTAGAATTGAGCAGTTAATTGATGAAATAGAAGAGTTTGTGGAAAGCTGTAAGCCGCAGCCTTTTTCTCAGACAAAAATTATTGTTCCGAAGGACGAATTGTTTGAATTATTAACAGAATTAAGATTAAAAACTCCGGATGAAATTAAAAGATATCAGAAAATCATTGCAAATAAAGATAAGATCATCGGTGATGCACAGGCTCAGGCAGAACGGATGCTGGAAGAAACAACTGCTTACACAAACCAGCTGGTCGAAGAACATCAGATTATGCTGAAAGCCTATGAACGGGCGGAAGAAGTGCTGAATGCAGCCAATGCCCAGGCGGAAGCAACTATTAATGAAGCCAATGCCAATGCCGAAGAGATTCGTTTGAACGCACTGCAGTATACGAAAGAACTGGTGGATAATCTGGAAGCTATCGTCAGCGGCGCGCTGGCTGTTTCGAAAGAACATACTACCGGACTTATCACAGGTTTATCCTCCAGCCTTCAGATCCTCAAAGAGAATCAGGATGCACTGGGAACCCAGTTGAATCAGCCGGTACCTTCGGAGGAAGCGCCGGTTTATACCCCTTCCGAAGAAGAAGATTCTCTGGCAGAAGCGTATGAAGATGATTACGAAGAAGACGATTATGAAGAAGAAACGGATGATGTCGAAGACGAAGACGATGAAGAATTCGACTACGAAGATATCGACTGATTCTCTTAGATTCTGATTAAATCATATAGTGAAGAAGCATATACATGATAGATGAAGCGATAGCGGATGCTATGGCTTTATCTGTCATGTATTTTTTTATGGATAAATGGCTGTGGACGATCATACTCCGGGTCTGGGCAAAAACAGAGAGACCGCCGAAAGAAATGATTCCGGTAATCAGCGGGAGCTTCAGTGCGGGCGGCAGGTCCATCGGTGCGAGAAATTCCACGGCGGCGGTCATTTCCAGGCAGCCGGTAAGAACAGCCCGGATTAACGGCGGGAATATGGGAATTCTCCGGATAAAGGCAGCGGCGGCTGCGGCGGCGAGAATATATCCGCAAATCCGGACAACCGTTTCAAAGGTATCCTGAAAAACCCGGTCTGTCAGGGACATTTTTGAAGGTGCGGACTGGGCCCGGAGGACCGTTGGCGCAGGCCGGGACTGTTTCCGGGAAGAAAAACAGGAAATCAGGATTCCGGTCAGAAGATTTCCGGTGAGGATGGCCGCATACATTTGCAGTCCGTAAACTGGACGGCCAAGACTTTCCAGGCCGACAAAGCTGAGCATATAGGCCGGGCTTGGATTATTGCAGATGACAAGCATGGCCCGGGGCGTGAAAAGTCCGCCGTCATACTGTTCGGCGACGACTTTGGCGCCCAGAGGATAACCGGATAAAAAGCCTGCGAAAAGGGAAAGGCGGCGGGCGTATCTGCTGTCATGGCTTAAAGCTTTAAAAAGGGTCGTTAAGAGAATAAAGGGGTAGAGGGAAGGAATTACCTGTGTGAAGGACAGAGAAAGCCCTCTGCGCACGCCTTCGCCGGAAATTTCCGGGAAAAGCAGGCAGAGGAAGAAGAAAAACAGGCATATAAGCATCAGGATCACAGGCCTTTTTATTTAGACTATGCGGCCGGAACTCAGATAATGACAATGGGCTGGCTGTATTCATTTTTCAGAGGCTGTCCGAACTTCATCTGACAGGCGGTCCGGTATATATCCGCAGCAAAAATATCCGCCTGCATGAGCCGGAGCCCGTTGCCGTGGAGAATTTCCGGGCAGGCCGTCATTTTTGTAATCATCGGAATCGAAGCCGTCTGTTTTAAAAGGGTGAGCAGCGCCCGGGAATTCTGCCGGAATCCGAGAATCCGGGCGTAGTAGGCATAACCGTCGGCCCTGGCCCGGCTGAGAACCGAAGCAGGAATATCCAGAAGAATATGGGCAGCGCACCGAGAGAGACGGCTGTAGGTATAGGCCCTGTTTTTTAAACGGAGCAGATAGCTGTCAAGATCGGTGTATTCGTGAAAACAGCGGCGCATCCGGTTTGCAATATCCGGTGTCACATCGCAGTAGTCTGTGAGGGAACCGGAGCGGGAAAGCATGGCAGCGGCAAATAATCCCGAAAAGTCGGCGGATGCCATCGGAAGCCGCTGGCGGTAAAAGGTTTCCAAAATCTGCCGGGTGGTGTCGGGAATTCCGTTCAGGGCATTTATATAATGAAGGTCTTTGGCAGAATGGAGACTGCCCCGGAGGGCCGAGGCGGATAAAAAGTCCCCTTTTTGAACGGAACTGTGATAGCCTTCGCCCTTTCTCTGAAGAATATCCGGACGAATGGAGGAAGCGGAGGCCTTCAGGGCACAGACATATTCAAGAGCCAGAATATTATTCGGCTGAGTCAGGAGAGGCGGCACATCCATCAGCGCCTTTAATGCCTTTTCCCGGGCGGCCGGGTAGGAGAGACCGCTTTTCAAACCATCGGTCAGATGCTCCCGGAAAGGCGCCGGCTCATGGATGAGGATATCGGCAGCCTGTTCAAGAAGCTGCAGATGCCGGCCGCTGTCCCCGTCGGTCTCACAGCCAAAACACAGATAGTCAATACAGTTCAGCCGATTGAGATGGGCGACTGCTCCCGAAGCGAAAACGGGCGCGCTCCCGAGGGCATAGAAAACGGGCAGTTCCAGCACCAGATCCGCACCGCCGAGGAGGGCGGACCGGGCACGGAGATGCTTATCCATACAGGCGGGTTCGCCGCGCTGAGTGAAATTTCCGCTCATGATAACAATAATATAATCCAAATGATGTTTCTGCCGAAAAACCTCCAACTGGTATTGATGTCCGTTGTGGAAAGGGTTGTATTCGGCGATGACGGCACCGATCTTCATAAAAACCTCCCGTATGTTTTGAATTCGTTATATATGTATTATAGGCATATTCAGGAAAATAAAAAGAGTTATTTTTAAAATATGCTCAAAAAAAAATACAAAAATTCCCCCTTATGTCCGACAAAAGAACTTGTTTTGCACTTTTAACTAGTATATAATGTAAAGAGAAAATAATTTTTTTAAATATGAAAGGGGATATTTAACATGGGATTTATTGATGGAATCAAAGCTCGTGCAAAAGCTGATAAAAAGACAATCGTACTTCCAGAGTCTTACGATATGCGTGTTATCGAAGCTGCAAGCAAAATTGTAAAAGAGGGAGTGGCTGATGTCATTCTTATCGGCGATCCGGATGATATCGCTAAATCTGCTGCAGGTTTCGATTTAACAGGTGTTCAGATCGTAAACCCTGAAACTTTCGAACGTCTGGATGACTTCATCGTTCATTTCTATGAACTCCGTAAGAGAAAAGGTATGACTTTGAACGATTCAAGACGTATCCTTACATCAAACTTCTTATTCTTCGGCGTTATGATGATTAAGATGGGACTGGCTGACGGTATGGTTGGTGGATGTACAACACCTACAGCAAACCTTCTTCGTCCATCCCTGCAGATTCTTAAAACTGCTCCGGAAAGCAAACTGGTTTCCGCTTTCTTCGTACTTGATGTACCGAACTGCGAATACGGCGCTGACGGCGTATTCATCTTCTCCGATGCCGGTTTGAACCAGAACCCGACATCCGAAGAACTTGCACATATCGCTTACGATTCTGCAAAAACATTTGAAACATTAGTTGGTAAAAAACCTATCACAGCAATGCTTTCCCACTCCACAATGGGTAGTGCAAGCCATGCAGACGTTGATAAAGTAAGAAACGGTGTTGAATTTGCACATCAGGAATATCCGGACCTTCTTGTGGATGGTGAATTCCAGCTCGATGCTGCAATCGTACCGGAAGTTGGACAGCAGAAAGCTCCTGGCAACGAAATCGCCGGACATGCAAACGTTCTTATCTTCCCTGACCTTGATGCAGGTAACATCGGTTACAAACTGGTTCAGAGACTTGCGAAAGCAGAAGCTTACGGACCGATCACACAGGGTCTTGCAGGTCCTGTGAATGACCTTTCCCGTGGATGTTCTGCAGATGACATCGTTGGCGTTACTGCAATCACTGCTGTACAGGCTCAGATGTCAAAGAAAAACTAATTTTTGAAATTTTTCAGGGGACCGGCTTTCGAGCCGGTCCTTTTGTAAAGTAAAAAACCTTTACATTACTTGAAAATAATTATTGACAAACGAAACTGACCTATGTATAATTAGTGAGGTATGGAGTTAGGAGATGTCTATGTTAATTAATATTTCAGAACTTATTTCTACACCACTGAAAAGCGAGACTTTTGAGGTTCCTGTGACGATGGAATTTTATGAGTTGAGTGGAGACAGATTTCCTTTTAGAGAAAAGGGCAGTCTGCTTCTGACAGTTGCCAATACCGGCAGCCGGAAGCTTCATTTGAATGGCCGGTGGCAGGGGACGATTGGAATTCCCTGTGACAGATGCCTGAAGGAAGTTGCAGTGCCTTTTGATATTGAGATGGATGAGGATGTGGATCTGTCGCCGGAACGCCAGGAAGATCTGGCAGACGACAGTTATATCGAAGAAAGCAGTATTAACACAGATGCTCTGCTTAATCACGAAATTTTAATTCGTTTTCCGATGAAGATTTTGTGCCGTGATGATTGTAAAGGCATATGTCTGAAATGTGGAAAGGATTTAAACCTTGGAGAGTGCGGCTGTGACCGGAGGTCTTTAGACCCGAGGATGGCTGCGATTCAGGATATTTTTAAGAATTTTAAGGAGGTGTGATTCGTGTCCATTTGTCCAAAGAATAAATCATCTAAAGCAAGAAGAGACAGCCGTAGAGCTAACTGGAAGATGAGTGCGCCAGCTTTAGTTAAATGCAGCCACTGTGGTGAACTTATGATGCCTCACAGAGTGTGCAAAGCTTGTGGCTACTATGATAAAAAATCTATCGTTGAAGTTCAGTAATTGATTGAAGCATTAAAGATGGGTATTTTAAAGACGGGAATTAAGTTTTCCGTCTTTCTTTTTTTGTTTTTTTAGGGTTGATTTAATGAATATTATCTAGTATATTTATAGATGGTTATATAGCACATTGGAGGCTGAAATATGAAAGAGTTCGTAACCGTTGCACTGGATGCCATGGGCGGCGATAATGCCCCGGCAGAAATTGTTAAAGGCGGTGTAGAGGCAGTAAATGCCAGAAAAGAAGTGAAGGTTTTGATGGTCGGCAGAGAAGAGGCCATTCAGACCGAGCTGGCAAAATATTCTTATGATAAAGAGCGTATAGAAATTGTTCCAGCTTCAGAAGTTATTGGAAATGATGAACACCCGGTCAATGCGATCCGCACCAAGACGGATTCTTCGATTGTCCGGTGTCAGAGACTGATTAAACACGGCGAAGCCGATGCCATGGTTTCCGCAGGCTCCACCGGTGCGGTTCTTGCCGGAGGACAGTTGATCGTCGGACGGATTAAAGGGATTCAGCGTGCGCCGCTGGCTCCGCTGATTCCAACGGCGAAGGGATTTTCCCTGCTGATCGACTGCGGCGCCAATGTTGATGCCAGAGCCGGACATCTTCTTCAGTTTGCCCAGCTTGGTTCGATTTATATGGAACATATTATCGGTATCAAAAATCCGAAGGTGGCCATTGTCAATATCGGTGCGGAGGAGGAAAAGGGCAATCAGCTTGTTAAGGAAGCCTATCCGCTGCTGAAAGCATGTCCGAACATTCATTTTATCGGAAGCATTGAAGCCCGGGATATTCCGTCGGGACAGGCCGATGTCATTGTCTGCGAAGCCTTTGTCGGAAATGTTATCCTGAAATTATATGAGGGTCTCAGCAATACCCTGATCCATAAGATCAAGGGTGCGATGAAGTCGTCGCTGAAAAGCTCGATCGGCGGCCTTCTTGTGAAGTCGTCCCTGAAGGCGACGGTGAAAGAATTTGATTCCTCAAAGCACGGCGGTGCGCCGATGCTCGGACTTAAAGGCCTGGTTGTGAAGACCCATGGCAGTTCCGGGTCGGAGGAGATCAAAAACTCTGTGATTCAGTGCATATCCTTCAAAGAGCAGAATATCAATGTAAGGATAGAAGAAATTTTAAATCAGTGATTTTAAATATAAAATATTTTATTTTTGAAAGGAAGCTAAATTATGGAATTAGAAAGATTAAAAGAGATTATTGCGGACGTACTGAGTATTGACACTAATGAAATCACCATGGATTCTTCGTTTGTTGAAGATCTTGGCTGCGACTCGCTGGATGTTGTTGAAATCATTATGGGAATCGAAGAAGAACTGGATATTAAGATTCCTGATGAAGCTGCCGAAAATATTGCAACCGTCGGCGATGCAATGGAAGAAATTAAAAAATCATTAAATTAATTCCTGCATGAATTGAGCATGCGAAACATGGAGTCTCCGGCATGAACTGAGACTCCATTTTCCTTATTGGGATATGAGACAGGATACAGGAGGTTTGGATGAATTCTAAAAATTTAAAAGACTTTCAGGAAAAGATTCAATATCTGTTTAAGGATAAGGGGCTGCTGGAGACAGCGCTGACCCACAGTTCTTTTGCCAATGAACATCATCTTGAAAAACATCAGAATAATGAACGTCTGGAATTTCTCGGGGACGCGGTGCTGGAACTGGTTTCCAGTGATGTGCTGTTCCGGCGTTATCCGGAAAAGCTGGAAGGGGAATTGAGCAAAACGCGGGCGAGTCTTGTCTGTGAGCCGGCGCTGGCCTATTGCGCCCGGAAGATGAATCTCGGAGAATATCTGAGACTTGGAAAGGGCGAGGATATGACAGGGGGCCGTGACAGAGATTCGATTCTGTCCGATGCTCTGGAAGCGGTCATCGGGAGTATTTTTCTCGATGGGGACATCCTTCCGGCACGGAAATTCATTATGGATTTTGTTTTAAATGACATTGAAAATACCCGTCTTTTTTATGACTGTAAGACCATTCTTCAGGAAAATGTTCAGAGCTGGTCAAAGGATGTGCTGAAATATGAGCTGGTGGATGTGAGCGGACCGGAGCATAACCGGACATTTGTGATGCAGATTCAGCTCGGTGACCGTATCCTCGGACAGGGAAGCGGCCGGACAAAGCAGGCGGCCGGACAGAATGCGGCATATCAGTCCCTTCTTGAATTAAAAGCGCAGGGACTTTTCAGGGGCGGAGACGAAGATTTATGTATTTAAAAAGTATAGAACTCCACGGCTTTAAATCCTTTGCCAATAAAACAGTGTTGAAATTTAACAAAGGAATCACAGGGATTGTCGGCCCTAACGGCAGCGGAAAGAGTAATGTCGCTGATGCGGTGCGATGGGTGCTCGGGGAACAGAGCGCCAAACAGCTTCGGGGCAGTAAGATGGAAGACGTTATTTTTTCCGGTACCGAAAACAGAAAGCCTCTGGGATTTGCCTATGTGGCCATCACCATTGATAATTCGGATCATAAGCTTCCGATGGATTATGATGAACTGACCGTAGCACGGCGGGTCTATCGTTCGGGAGAGAGTGAGTATCTGATTAATGGCCATGTCAGCCGGCTCCGGGACGTTCAGGAACTGTTTTTTGATACGGGAATCGGCAAGGAAGGATATTCTATTATCGGCCAGGGTCAGATCGACAAGATTCTGAGCGGCAAGCCGGAAGAACGGCGGGAACTCTTTGATGAGGCCGTCGGTATTGTGAAATATAAAAAGCGTAAGGCCATGGCGGAAAAAAATCTGGATATTGAAAAACAGAATCTTTACCGGGTGACGGATATTCTGGCAGAGCTGGAAAAACAGACCGGGCCTCTGTTCCGGCAGTCGGAAAAAGCCAGAGAATATTTAAAATACAGAGATGCGTTAAAAGCGCTGGATATACAGATGTATCTGTCGGAATACGGACGGCTGAAGGCGGATGCCGCCGCCTATAAAGAAAAGACAGACATTGCCAGAGGGGATCTGGAAACCAGCCAAAAAGCGCTTGAAAAGACCCGGGCGGAATATGAGGCTCTGGAACTCCGTCTGGAAGAATGTCATCGGAAAATCGATGCACTGAAGATGCAGATTTCTGAAATCCAGCTCAGCCGTGAAAAAAATGAAAGTGAGATTCGGATTTTAAAAGAGCAGATTCGAAGCGACCAGTCCACTGCGGGCCATTATGAGGAACGTCAGCGGCAGATTCAGCAGGATATTGAAAGCAGGCGGCGGGAAGCGGCGGACTGGGAAAGCCAGAAGGAAAAACTGGGTGAGAAGATCATTTCCCTTCGGAGCGTCAAAAGCCGGACCGAAAACGAGCTGGACACAGTGTCCGGGATGATTGAGAAGCTCCGGCAGAAAATCGATGAAAAAAACAGTGAGATCATCGAAGCCCTGAGCCATGCGGGAAGTGTGAAAGCGAAGCTCCAGCGCTATGACACCATGCTTGAGCAGATACAGATCCGCAGATCTGAACTGAATCAGCGTCTGCTCCTTTTAAAAAGCGAAGCTGTCAGCCGAAAGGAACAGATGGCGGCCTATGCTCAGGAAAAACAGGCTCTGGATCATCAAAAGGATGAGCTGCAGGGGAAATTAAAGGACGGTCAGGAAAAAGGCAGTGAGATTCAGAAGCGGATTGACGGCTGTCATGAACTTCTGACGGCCAGAGAGCAGGAATATCACCGGATGGCTTCCAGATTTCAGACCCTTCAGGGGATTACGGAAAGATACGAGGGCTATGGCAACAGTATCCGGCGGATTATGGAGCAAAAGAAACAGACACCCGGTATTATCGGTGTCGTTGCCGATATCCTTAAAGTTGAAAAGGCCTATGAAACAGCCATCGAGACGGCTCTGGGCGGCAGTATTCAGAATGTGGTCACGAAGGATGAAAAAACGGCCAAGCTCATGATCGAATATTTAAAGCGCAACCGTTTCGGACGGGCGACCTTTCTGCCGATGACGAGTATCGTGCCAAAAACACTGAATGACAGGGAACGTATTCTGAAGGAAAAAGGTGTGATCGGCGTGGGCAGTGATCTGATCCGGTATGATGACGGTTTTAAGACACTGGCAGAATATCTGCTTGGCCGGGTTGTTGTGGCCGATTCTATGGATAATGCCCTGAAGCTGGCAAAAAAATACCGCTATTCCCTGAGAATTGTAACTCTGGAGGGAGAATCCCTGAATCCGGGCGGTTCGATTTCCGGTGGTACGTTTAAAAATTCGGGAAATTTACTCGGACGGCATCGGGAAATGGAGGAAATGCAGCAGCAGATGCATATTCTGAAGGAGACGCTGGACCGTCTGAACCGGGAAACCGACCAGGCCCATGATGAAAAAAGGGAAAACAAGCGGCGTATTTCCATGTTTCAGGAAGATTTACAGGAAATAAACCTTAAATCCAATACCCTTTACGTGAATATCAGCCAGTTGGAAACATCGGCTGCAGGTCAGGAGGACACCTATAAAGCGCTTTCTTCCGAGGCGGAAGAACTGAACCGGCAGACCGGAGAAATTTCATCGCTGAAAGAAAGCCTGCTTCAGGAAAAAGCCGGTCATGAGGCCGTCAAGGCCGGGGCGGAGCAGACCATTGAAGAACTGAATCAGAAGCTGGAGGAAGAAGTCCGGAAGCAGCAGGAAATTTCGTCAAAGGCGTCTGAAATCGGTGTGGATTTCAGCGGGTATATTCAGAAACAGAACTTTCTGGATGAAAATATCCGGCGGACATCGGAAGAAGTGAAAGGGCTTGTCCGGACCGGTGAAGAACTCAGGGAACGTCAGAATGAAATTCTGGCGGAGATTCAGAAAAAACAGGCCATGGCAGAGACCATGGAAATTAAAAACCAGGAGAATTTTGACAGTGATGATTCAGTGAAATCCGAACTGAATATTTATATGAAGGAACGGGAAGAAATCAGCGGCAGGCATAAGGGGTTTTTTGAAACCCGGGAACAGCTTTCAGACCGCTGCGGACTGCTGGATAAAGAAATTTTCCGTCTGGAACATCTGAATGAACGCTGTGATGAGGAACGGAACAAGCTGAGCAATTATATGTGGGAGACCTACGAGCTGACGTACAGCACGGCGCTTGCGCTGAAACCGTCCGAGGATATACCGGTATCTATGGAAGAAATCCGCAGGAATATCGGTGAACTGAAAAAATCTATGAAAGCTCTTGGAAATATCAACCTGGGGGCGATCGAAGAATATAAAGAAGTTTCCGAACGGTATACGACCTTAAAGGCCCAGCATGATGATCTGGTGGAAGCCGAAGAAAAGCTTGTGGGGATCATTAAGGATCTGGATGGTGCCATGAGGGAACAGTTCCGGACAAATTTTGTGAAAATCCAGGAAAACTTCAACCGGGTGTTTAAAGAGCTTTTCGGCGGCGGCCGGGGCTCTCTGGAGCTCATGGAGGATATGGACGTACTGGATGCGGGCATACGAATCATCGCCCAGCCGCCGGGAAAAAAACTGCAGAATATGATGCAGCTTTCCGGTGGAGAAAAGGCGCTGACAGCAATCGCACTGCTGTTTGCCATTCAGAGCCTGAAACCGTCGCCGTTCTGTCTTCTGGATGAAATCGAGGCGGCGCTGGATGATGCCAATGTCAAACGGTATGCCCGGTATTTGAATCATCTGACCGAGGATACCCAGTTCATTATTATTACCCACCGTCGTGGAACGATGAATGCCGCCGATGTCCTTTATGGCGTTACGATGCAGGAAAAAGGTGTTTCGGCGCTGGTATCCGTAAATCTGATAGAGAACGAATTGACAAAATAGGAGGGAAACTATGTCAGAAGAAAAGAAAGGTTTTTTTGGGCGGCTTGTTGCCGGACTCACGAAGACCCGCAACAGCATTGCATCGGTTTTTGATGATATTTTCAGCGGCTTTTCAGCCATTGATGATGATTTTTATGAAGAACTGGAAGAGGTTCTGGTGATGGCCGACATCGGTATTCACACGACGGAAACGATCATTGAAAATCTGAAAGCCAAAGTAAAAGAAAATCACTTAAAAGAGCCGTCTGAGTGTCGGGAATATCTGATTCAGTCCATTAAGGACCAGATGTCCGTATCGGAGGATGCCTATGATTTTGAAAACAAAAAAACAGTGATGCTCGTTATCGGTGTCAACGGTGTTGGCAAAACGACTTCCGTCGGCAAACTGGCAGGACAGTATAAAAACGCCGGAAAGAAAGTACTTCTGGCGGCAGCAGATACCTTCCGTGCCGGAGCCATCGAGCAGTTGACCGAGTGGTCCCACAGAGCCGGTGTGGATATCATTGCGGGACAGGAAGGCTCGGATCCGGCGGCGGTTGTATTCGATGCCCTCGCCGCTGCAAAGGCAAGAAATACGGATATTCTGATCTGCGATACGGCGGGACGACTTCATAATAAGAAGAATCTCATGGAAGAACTGAAAAAAATCAACCGGATCATTGACAGAGAGTATCCCGACGCTTACAGGGAAACAATGATCGTTCTTGACGGAACAACCGGGCAGAATGCGCTCGTTCAGGCAAAGCAGTTCAAAGAGGCTGCCGATATTACGGGAATTATTCTGACGAAGCTGGATGGTACCGCCAAAGGCGGCATCGCCATCGCAATTCAGTCGGAACTTGGCGTTCCGGTGAAGTATATCGGTATCGGTGAAAAGATAGAAGACTTACAGAAATTTGACAGCAACTCCTTTGTGGACGCACTGTTTGAAGCATAAGAAAAGGAGATAAAAGGATGTTGACATTAGAAAAATTTGAAGAAGCAACAGAACGACTGAGCCAGGTACTTCTGGAAACAAAGCTGGTATACAGCGATTATTTTTCAGAGCAGACCGGCGGCAAGGTTTATTTTAAACCGGAGAATATGCAGTTTACCGGAGCCTATAAGCTTCGGGGCGCTTACTACAAAATCAGTACGCTGACGAAAGAAGAACGGGAACGGGGCATCATTTCCGCTTCCGCAGGAAACCATGCTCAGGGCGTCGCTTATGCGGCGCGGCTTATGGGAGCAAAGGCTGTGATCGTCATGCCGACAACGACGCCTCTGATCAAAGTCAACCGGACAAAGGGCTATGGCGCGGAGGTCATTCTTCACGGCGACGTTTACGATGATGCCTGCGCTTATGCGCTGGAGCTGGCAGAAGAAAAGGGCTATACATTCATCCATCCTTTTAATGATGAGACCGTGGCTACAGGACAGGGGACGATTGCCATGGAAATTGTCAAAGAACTGCCAACGGTGGAATATATTCTCGTGCCGATCGGCGGCGGCGGACTTTGCTGTGGCGTCTCCACCCTGGCAAAAATGCTGAATCCGAAAATCAAAGTCATCGGTGTAGAGCCGGCTGGGGCCGCCTGCATGAAGGCATCCTTAAAAGCGGGCCATGTACTCACACTGCCTTCGGTATCTACGATTGCCGACGGTACAGCGGTTAAAACACCGGGAGATGTGGTATTCCCGTATATCCAGGAAAATGTTGATGATATCATCACAGTGGAGGATGACGACCTCATCGGCGCTTTTCTCGATATGATTGAAAACCATAAAATGATTGTTGAAAATTCCGGACTCCTCACCGTGGCGGCTTTAAAACAGTTAGACCTTCGCGGTAAAAAAGTTGTTTCTATCTTAAGCGGCGGAAATATGGATGTGATCACCATCGCATCGGTTGTTCAGAACGGCCTGATTCAGAGAGACCGTATCTTTACAGTTTCCGTGCTTCTTCCGGATAAGCCGGGTGAACTGGCACGGATTGCGGATGTTATCGCAGAGCTTCAGGGCAACGTGATCAAACTGGAGCACAATCAGTTCGTCAGCGTCAACCGGAACAGCGCTGTGGAGCTTCGGATCACTCTGGAAGCCTTTGGAACAGCCCATAAAGAGAAAATTTTGAAGGAACTTGAGCGAAAGGGCTACCGTCCGATGTTAAAAGTTCCGCATCAAATTTATTAATTTAAAAAAATCTGTTGACATCCGGGCAAAGATACGGTACAATACCACCTGTAAAGTAAAAACACTTTACAGGTGGTGCTTTTTATGGATAAGATATTAAAGCAGGCATTGCTTTATGATTTTTATGGCGAACTTCTGACGGAACATCAGAAATCCATTTATGAGGATTTTGTTCTGAATGATTATTCTCTCAGTGAGATCGGTGAAGACCGGAATATCAGCCGTCAGGGAGTTTATGATATTATTAAACGCTGCGATCGGCTTCTGGATGGTTATGAAGAAAAACTTCATTTGGTTCAGAAGTTTTTAATGGCAAAAGATCAGGTCGCACAGATTCACAGCTATGCCAGCGAGATTTTAAAAAACAATTGCACACAAGAGAAAACAACAGAATATCTACGGCAGATTGAAGATATTTCCAATCGTATTTTGGAAGAGATGTAGCCGGAAGGGAGGTTTTCCATGGCATTTGAAAGTTTATCTGAGAAATTGCAGAATGTCTTTAAAAATTTAAGAAATAAAGGACGTCTGACGGAAGCCGATGTGAAGACCGCTTTAAAAGAAGTAAAGATGGCGCTGCTGGAAGCGGATGTCAACTTTAAAGTTGTTAAACAGTTTATAAAGTCTGTGCAGGAGCGGGCTGTCGGCCAAGATGTGATGAACAGTCTGACACCGGGACAGATGGTTATAAAGATTGTTAATGAAGAAATGGTTTCCCTGATGGGCAGCGAAACCACAGAGATTTCATTAAAACCGTCCAATGAGATTACCATTATTCTGATGGCAGGTCTGCAGGGCGCCGGTAAGACGACGACCTGTGCGAAGATTGCCGGGAAGATGAAACAGAAAGGACGGAAACCACTGCTGGTTGCCTGTGACGTTTACCGGCCTGCAGCGATCAAACAGCTTCAGGTCAACGGTGAGAAACAGGGTGTTCCGGTTTTCGCCATGGGTGAGAATCAGAACCCGGTAAATATTGCCAAAGCTTCGGTAGAACATGCGGCGAAGAATGATTTCAACGTCGTGATTCTGGATACGGCCGGACGTCTTCATGTGGATGAAGATATGATGACGGAACTTCAGAATATTAAAGAAGCTCTGGACATCGATGAAACGATTCTGGTCGTTGATGCGATGACCGGTCAGGATGCGGTGAATGTTGCCAAGTCCTTTAATGAGATGGTAGGTCTTGACGGTGTGATTCTGACAAAGCTTGACGGGGATACCCGTGGCGGTGCGGCTCTTTCGATTCGTTCCGTTATCGGCAAACCGATCCTCTATGTCGGCATGGGTGAAAAGCTCTCGGATCTGGAGCAGTTTTATCCGGACCGTATGGCTTCGCGAATCCTCGGTATGGGCGATGTTCTGACACTTATTGAGAAGGCGGAAGCCCAGATTGATGAAGACAAGGCCAGAGAGATGACCCGGAAGTTTAAGCGGGCAGAATTTACCTATGATGATTTTCTTGAGAACATGAATCAGGTGAAAAGCATGGGAAATATACAGGATCTGCTTTCGATGATTCCGGGACTCGGAAATCAGATGAAAAACATGGACCTGAGCGGCAGTGAAGCCCAGATGAAGCGGACAGAATCGATTATTTTATCGATGACACCGGAAGAACGGGCGAATCCGGATCTTATGAATATGAGCCGGAAAAAACGAATTGCGGCGGGCTCCGGCGTTTCGATTAATGAGGTCAACGCACTGGTCAAACAGTTTGACAGTATGAAAAAGATGATGAAGCAGTTTGCAGGACAGATGTCCGGCAAAGCGGCAAAGCGGGGAAGATTTAAGTTCCCGTTTTAATAACGGATAAAACAGGATGTGAAATTCCTTTTTATTAATAAACAGATTTATTTTCAGGAGGTGAAAGAAAGATGGCAGTAAAAATTCGTTTAAGAAGAATGGGTCAGAAAAAGGCTCCTTTTTATAGAATTATCGTCGCTGATTCCCGTTCTCCAAGAGACGGACGTTTCATTGAAGAAATCGGTACTTACAATCCGAACGTAGAACCAAGCGAAGTTAAGATCAACGCTGAATTAGCACAGAAATGGTTAGCTACAGGCGCTCAGCCAACAGATGTTGTAGGCAAATTATTTAAAAATGCAGGAATTACAAAATAATTGCAGATGGAGGTGCCGGGATGAAAGAATTAGTCGAAGTGATCGCTAAAGCTCTCGTTGACCATCCGGAAGGTGTTGTTGTCACAGAGACGGTGCACCCGAAGTCAATTGTTCTGGAACTCAAAGTAGATTCAGAGGATATGGGCAAAGTCATCGGCAAGCAGGGACGTATTGCCAGAGCAATCCGTACTGTTGTAAAATCTGCCGCATCTAAGGATGATAAAAAAGTAATTGTTGAAATTCTTCAGTAATTCGACATTAAAAAGACCTCAGTCCGTTTTGAACTGGGGCCTTTTCCGATTATGGAAGGGAAAGGGACGGAATGGAAAAATATTTACGCGTCGGCGTTATCGCCAATACCCACGGTGTCCGCGGTGAAGTAAAGATCTATGCGACAACCGATGATATCCGCCGCTTTAAAAAATTAAAAGAATGTTTTATTGATACGGGAAAAGAGAAAATTCCGGTAGAAGTGGAAAGCTGCAAATTTTTTAAAGAGATGCCTATTTTAAAATTCAGATCCATGGATCAGATGGGCGATGTGGAAGGCTTTAAGGGCAAGGATCTGCTCGTCAGCCGGGAGCATGCGGTAAAACTGAAAAAAAATGAGTTTTTTATTGTGGATCTGGTCGGACTTTCCGTGGAGAGCGATGAAGGGATGCCTGTCGGCATTTTAACGGATGTGCTTCAGACCGGGGCCAATGATGTATTTGTTGTCAAAACAGAAGCGGGGGATGAAGTGCTCATTCCGTATATTGAGCAGTGCGTGCCGGAAATCCATCCGGAAACCGGAAAAATCATGGTTCATTTACTGCCGGGACTTCTGGACTTAAACCGCAGGTGAGAAAATGATGCGATTTCATGTGATGACGCTTTTTCCGGATATGGTATGGAATGGATTAAATACCAGTATTACGGGAAGGGCCATTGAAAAAAATTTATTTGAATTGAATGTTGCAAATATCCGGGATTATTCGACAGACAAACATAAGCATGTGGATGCTTATCCCTACGGCGGCGGCGCGGGCATGGTAATGCAGCCGGGCCCGGTGTATGACTGTTACCAGGATATTGTTAAGGATATGAAAAAAAAGCCGAGGGTTGTCTATATGACGCCTCAGGGGCAGGTGTTCAGCCAGGCCATTGCCGAAGAATTATCAAAGGAAGAAGACCTTATTTTTCTTTGCGGCCATTATGAAGGGATTGACGACCGGGTGCTGGATGAAATCGTCACAGACTATCTTTCTATCGGAGATTATGTTCTGACCGGAGGGGAGCTTCCGGCCATGGTGATGATCGATTCCATATCCCGTCTGCTTCCGGGGGTACTGAACAACGACGTTTCCGCGGAATATGAGTCTTTTCAGGACGGACTGCTGGAATATCCCCAGTATACACGGCCGGAGACCTTCAGAGGACAGAAGGTTCCGGAAGTGCTTTTGTCGGGCCACCACGGCAACATTGAAAAATGGCGCCGGGAACAGTCTCTGAAACGGACGCTGGAACGTCGGCCGGAACTGCTGGAAGGGGCGGAGCTGACAAAAGAGGACAAAAAAACTCTGGAAAAATTAAGAAAAAACTTGATTTAATTGAATCCATGTGATATAGTATTTTGGTATGAAAAAAGGCGGTCCTCTGTTACCCGTGTATTAAGAACGCTGAATTTATAATTTTAAGGAGGTTCACTAAGATGAACGATATTATTAAGAATATTGAAGCTGCTCAGTTAAAAGCAGAAGTCGATGAATTCCACGTAGGTGATACCGTACGTGTATCTGCAAAGGTAAAAGAAGGAAACCGTGAAAGAACACAGGTTTTCGAAGGAACAGTTATCAAACGTCAGAACGGAAGCAACCGTGAAACCTTTACTGTAAGAAAAAATTCCAACGGTATCGGCGTAGAAAAAACATGGCCATTACACTCCCCAATCGTAGAAAAGATTGAAGTTGTAAGAAGAGGTAAAGTAAGAAGAGCTAAATTATTCTACTTAAGAGACAGAGTAGGTAAGAAAGCAAAAGTTAAAGAATTAGTTAAATAATTCGTCAGAATCATTGGGACAAGTACTTAGGTAGTTGTCCCATTTTTAAAATTACAGGAAATTTCAGTTTTTGAAGGAGCTTGCCATGAAAAAAGCAAAACGTAAGTGGAGGCGCTGGCTGAATAAATTAAAAAAGCTTGGAATCGGCACCCGGGCTATGAATCTCGGGATGTTCATTATCGGATGGATCCTTGTTGTTTTTCTGGCAGTGGCCTATGTCCGGGGATTTGGAATGAAAACGATTATTTCCAATGATTCCATGGTTCCGACATTTCATGAGGAAGAAATTCTGAAAATTAATCAGTTTATATATAAGATTTCATCACCGAACCGGTTTGATACGGTAGCAGTCCGGGCCGGAGAAACAAAATCAAACGTTTATTATGTGCTGCGGATCGTGGGTCTTCCGGGCGAAAAAGTCCGGATAGAAAACGGAAAGCTGTTCATTGATAATGAAGAAATTGTCTACCCGGCAAACAGTGAGCCTGTCAGTGATGCGGGCATTGCCGGAGAGATGATCTTTCTCGGTGAGGACGAGTATTTTATGCTCTGTGATAATTATAATAACAGCAGTTATGACAGCCGTTCTTCAAGTATCGGCGTTATTGACAAATCCCAGATTGAGGGAAGAGTGAAGTAGGAGAAGAAGAATGAATATTCAATGGTATCCGGGGCATATGACGAAGGCCCGCAGGATGATGCAGGAAGATATTAAATTAATCGATATTGTCATCGAACTGGTGGACGCCCGGATTCCCCTGTCCAGCAAGAATCCGGATATTGACCGGCTGGCCGGACAGAAGTCCCGAATGATTCTTTTAAATAAATATGATCTGGCGGATCCGGCCCGTACTTCGGAATGGGAAAGCTGGTTTAAGGCCAAAGGCTTTTATGTATATAAACTGGACTCCCGAAAGGGCGGACAGATGAAAGCCATTACCGGAATTATTCAGGAGGCCTGCAGGGAAAAAATCGAAAGAGACCGGAAAAGAGGCATTATCAACCGTCCGGTGCGGGCGATGATCGTTGGCATTCCGAATGTTGGAAAGTCAACCTTTATCAACACCTATGCGGGAAAAGCTTGTGCCAAAACGGGAAATAAACCGGGAGTCACCAAAGGAAAACAGTGGATTCGTCTGAATAAGAATGTTGAACTGCTGGATACGCCGGGAATTTTATGGCCGAAATTTGATGACCAGGCCGTTGGCGAACGTCTGGCTCTGATCGGTTCGATTAAAGACGAAATTTTGAATATCAGCGAGTTATCGATAAAGCTGGTGGAATTTTTAAAAGAATTTTATCCGGGAATTTTATCCGAAAGATATGCAGTGGATGAAAATTGTGATAAAATAGTTGTATTAGAGAGAATTGCAGAGTCGAGAAACTGCCGCCAGAAAGGAAATGTTCTGGATCTGGATAAAGCTTCAAAACTTTTAATCGATGATTTTCGTTCGGGAAAACTCGGACGTCTGACTTTGGAATTTCCACAGGAGCAGAAGATTCATGCGTAAAAAAATATATTCAGATAAGGATAAAAAGCCTGAAAAAATTGAACAGAATAAAGCAAAGGAAATCGCCGGACTGGTTATTTACTGTCTGATCGTTATTGCGGCCATGTTTCTGATTATCAAATACGTGGGACAGCGGACGGTCGTTATGGGCCATTCTATGGAACCGACTCTTCAGGATTCGGATAATCTCATTACCGATAAGATCACGTACCGGTTTCGGGATCCGAAACGGTTTGACATCATTGTGTTCCCTTTTAAGGATAACCGGGCAACTCTGCTGATTAAACGGATCGTCGGTATGCCGGGAGAGACCGTGCAGGTGATCGATGGAAACGTCTATGTCAACGGTTATGTTCTGGAGGATAACTACGGAAATGCAGTGATGACAGATCCGGGACTTGCGGCAGACCCGGTGGTTCTGAAGGAAGATGAGTACTTTGTTCTCGGTGATAACCGGAATAACAGCACGGACAGCCGTTTTGAATCGGTGGGGAACATCCATCGTTCAGAGATTATCGGACGGGCATGGCTTCGGGTATGGCCTCTGAACAAGCTATCTCTGCTGAAACATCAGTAGTATTCGAAAATATATCATTCTCCTGTCATCCGGCAGGAGAATGTTTTTGATTGTATAGGAAATTCCTATACAATCAAAAACGCTCTGCTAAATTTAATTGTGAAAGTGTGTGAAGCACACTTCGTTTTAGAGAAGGTGAAATGGATGGCGACAATCGGTGAAATAAAAAAAGAACTGGAAAATATCCGTCCAGAGGAACGGCTCCTTTTTATCGAACGTTATAAGGAAGATGGCCGGAGCGGCGTTCAGAAGCTGGTGGCTTCCTGCAGAAATGGGATTTTAAAAGAGGAAAAAGAGGCGGCCCGTCTGGAAAAGATGCTGGCTTATGAAAAAAAATACGGGGAACGCTATGAATATATCTGCGGCATCGACGAGGCCGGACGGGGACCTCTGGCAGGTCCGGTCGTTGCCGGGGCGGTAATCCTTCCGAAGGGACTTAAGATTCCCTATCTGAATGATTCCAAACAGCTCAGTGAAAAACGCAGAGAAGCGCTTTATGACCAGATTATGGCATCGGCGGTGGCTGTCGGTGCGGGAATCGTTTCGCCGGAGCGGATTGATGAAATTAATATTCTTCAGGCGACCTATGAAGCGATGCGTCAGGCGGTGGAAAGCCTGGACCCAAAACCTCAGATACTTTTAAATGATGCGGTCATCATTCCGGGAATCCATCTTCCACAGGAGAAGATTATCAAAGGCGATGCCAAAAGCCTTTCCATTGCAGCGGCCAGCGTGATTGCCAAAGTGACCCGGGACCGGATGATGAAAGCCTATCATGAAATGTTTCCGGAATATGGCTTTGACAAACATAAAGGCTACGGTTCGAGAGAGCATATTGAAGCGATTCAGAAAATAGGTCCGTGTCCGATCCACCGACGCAGTTTTCTGACCCATTTTATTTAAGGAGGTTTCCTACGGACAGACGGAAAATCGGCAAAGCCTATGAAATGCAGGCAGAAAAATATCTGGCAGATAAAGGATACAGGATTCTGGAAAGGAATTACTGCGGCAGCCACGGGGAAATCGACCGGATTGCCCGGGCAGCGGATGGAACCATTGTCTTTGTGGAAGTGAAGGCCCGGAGAACTTTGGGCTGGGGCAGCGGCGGCGAGGCGGTGGACAGCGCCAAACGGCGGCATATCCGCCTTACGGCCAGGGCCTATATTTATGAAAAGGGGCTTTCGTTTAATGGCTCTTTTCGATTTGATGTGATTCTTTTTGAAAAGGGACAGCTTATTCATATTGAAAATGCATTTTAATTTTGTTTTATAAGGCAGGAAAAAAGAATGAATTTTGAAAATATACCAGAATATGTGAACTGGGAAGATGAAATCCCGGTCATCCAGTATAAATCGCTGACGGATACGGGCTGTGTGGAACATGGATTTTCCACCCGGCTTGGCGGTGTCAGTCAGGGAATTTATAAGTCGATGAATCTTTCCTATACCCGGGGCGATGACAAAGGTGCGGTGGATGAAAATTTCCGGCGGTTTTGTGACCGGCTTCATATGGACTGGCAGAAAATCGTGTCCACGGACCAGACCCATACGGCCAACGTCCGAATCGTTACGGAGGCGGATGAGGGACATGGCATTTCCAGACCCAAATCATTTTTTGATGTCGACGGTCAGGTGACCGATGTGCCGGGATTGCCGCTGATTACCTACCATGCGGATTGTGTGCCTCTGTTTTTTGTGGACCCGGTAAAAAAGGCCATCGGTCTCACTCATTCGGGATGGCGGGGAACGGCGGCGCGGATTGGCCGGAATACGGTGGAAACCATGCAGAAGGCCTACGGTTCCAGACCGGAGGATATCATTGCTGTTATCGGGCCTTCTGTGTGCCAGAATTGCTACGAAGTCAGTGAAGATGTGGCCCGGGCCTTTATGGAAGGGTTCCGGATTTCGGACAGGCTGGTTTATGCCAAAGGCGGCGGAAAATATCAGTTAAACTTATGGGAGGCCAATCGACAGATTATGGTGGATGCGGGGATTAAACCGGAACATATCACAGTCACGGCGTGGTGTACGGCCTGTCATCCGGATTTACTCTGGTCTCATAGGAAATCGGGCAGTGACCGGGGAAGTCTTGCGGCATTTTTAATGTTAAAATAGGACCGGCGTCGGGCCGGAAGAAAGGATAAAGTGATGGACAAGGGACATATCATCAAAAAAATTGCAGTTGGAAGTATTGCTGAAGAACTGGAGCTGGAATCCGGCGACCGGGTGATGGCCGTTAATAATCAGGCCATTGAGGATGTATTTGACTATCATTATCTGATCAATGATGAATATATTGAACTCACTGTTCTGAAAAAAGACGGCGAAGAATGGATCCTTGAAATCGAGAAAGATGCGGAAGAGGATTTGGGCATTGAATTTGAATCCAGTCTGATGGATGACTATCATTCCTGTTCCAATAAATGCATCTTCTGCTTTATCGACCAGCTCCCGGATGGGATGCGGGAAACGATGTATTTTAAGGATGATGATTCCCGGCTGTCTTTTCTTCAGGGAAATTATATTACGCTGACGAATATGAAGGACCGGGAACTGGACCGGATCATTAAATACAAATTGTCACCGATCAATATTTCCGTGCATACGACGGATCCGGAGCTTCGCTGCATGATGCTTCACAACCGCTTTGCGGGAAAAATCATGGAACAGATCACAAAGCTTTATGCCGCCGGAACGATCATGAATGGACAGATCGTTCTGTGCAAAGGGGTCAATGACGGCGAAGCGCTGAAACGGACCATCGGGGATCTGATGGGATTTCTTCCGTTTATGGAAAGTCTTTCGGTCGTCCCGGTGGGAATTTCCAGACACCGTGAAGGCCTGTATCCGCTGGAGCCTTTTACAAAGGCGGATGCCATTGAGGTTCTGAATATTATCCATGATTTCCAGGAAAAATGTATGGAAGAGTACGACACCCATTTCGTCCATGCCAGCGATGAATGGTATATTCTTGCCGGCCTTCCGCTGCCGGAAGCGGATAACTATGACGGCTATGTTCAGCTTGAAAACGGTGTGGGGATGTTAAGGCTTCAGGAAGAAGAGTTTGCGGAAGCGATGGCAGCGGCTGTGGATGGAGGTATCGAAAGGAAAGACCCATCAATTGAGAAACGGTGTACGATTGCCACGGGAAAGCTGGCAGGTCCTTTTTTGCGGAAGCTGATCCGGGACTTTAATGCCCTTTATCCGGGGGTTCATGCAGAGGTCGTGGAAATTACCAACAATTTCTTCGGACCGAGGATTACCGTTTCCGGTCTGCTCACCGGACAGGATATTATGGAACAGTTAAAGGGCAGAGACCTGGGCAGCCAGCTTCTTCTTCCGGTCAACGTTCTGCGCAGCGGCGAAGATGTGCTTCTGGATGATGTTCACATCTCTGAAATTGAAAAAACTTTACAAGTTCCGGTTCGTATTGTACAATCAAACGGAAAAGACCTTTATGAAGCCCTGCTTTCATAGGGGGCTGCTTTGACGGAAGTTTTTATTAAAAAAGGAGAATTTTATTATATGAGTAAACCGATTGTGGCCGTTGTGGGCCGTCCAAACGTGGGAAAATCCACATTATTTAATGTCCTTGCCGGACGGAAGATATCCATCGTCAAGGATACCCCGGGTGTGACGCGAGACCGTATTTATGCGGATGTCACCTGGCTGGATAAACAGTTCACGCTGATCGACACAGGGGGAATCGAACCGGAGAGTAAAGACTTAATTCTTTCCAGTATGCGCGAACAGGCACAGATCGCCATTGATACGGCAGACGTCATTATGTTTGTTACGGATGTTCATCAGGGCGTTGTCGATGCGGATTTTAAAGTGGCAGATATGCTCCGTCGTTCCGGTAAGCCGGTCGTTCTTGTTGTCAATAAGGTGGACAGTTTCCAGAAATATCAGGCGGATATTTATGAATTTTATAATCTGGGTATCGGAGATCCTTACGGGGTTTCTGCGGCTTCCCAGCTCGGTCTCGGCGATATGCTGGACGAAGTGGTTAAATATTTTCCGGCAGGTTCCACGGAAGAGGAAGAGGATGAACGTCCGAGAATTGCCGTGATCGGAAAGCCGAACGTGGGAAAATCTTCCCTTATTAATAAACTCTGCGGCAGCCAGCGTTCCATTGTTTCAAATATTGCAGGAACAACCCGGGATGCCATTGATACCGTGGTTAAATTTGACGGACAGGAATATGTTTTTATTGACACGGCAGGTATTCGAAGAAAAAATAAAATTAAAGAGGATCTGGAACGTTACAGCATTATCCGTGCGGTAGCTGCGGTTGAGCGGGCCAATATTGTCCTTCTGATGATCGATGCGACCGAAGGGGTCACCGAACAGGATGCGAAGATTGCCGGTATCGCCCACGAGCGGGGCAAGGGCGTGATTATCGCCGTTAACAAGTGGGATGCTGTCGTTAAAAATGACAAAACCATTTATGAGCATACAAAGAAAATCCGGGAAACGCTGGCTTATATGCCGTATGCGGAAATCGTTTTTATTTCTGCCATGACGGGCCAGCGTATTACAAAGCTGTATGAGCTGATCGATATGGTGATCCAGAATCATTCACTGCGTATCGGCACCGGTGTTCTGAATGAAATTATGGCTGAGGCTGTGGCTCTGAAGCAGCCGCCGTCAGACAAAGGCCGCCGGCTGAAGCTTTACTATATTACACAGGTGGCTGTAAAACCGCCGACATTTGTTATTTTTGTCAATGATAAAGAGCTGACCCATTTTTCTTATACACGTTATATTGAAAATAAGATCCGGGAAGCCTTCGGTTTCCGGGGGACACCGCTGAAATTTATTATACGTGAAAGAAAGGATAAATAGAGATGATCAGAGATATTCTTCTTTGCCTTATTGTCGGATATGTTTTCGGCTGTTTTCAGACCGGGTATATTTATGGAAGATGCCACGGCATCGATATCCGGGATTATGGCAGCGGTAATTCAGGAACGACAAACACCCTGCGTGTTCTCGGGAAAAAAGCCGGGTATATTACCTATCTCGGGGATGCGTTAAAAGCTATTTTTGCAATCCTTGTGGTGAAATATCTGATTTACGGATTCTGGCTCGTTCCGGCATTGGATTTTCAACTGCTTCTGGCATATACGGGGCTTGGCGTAGCTCTCGGTCATAATTATCCTTTTTATCTGAAATTTAAGGGCGGAAAGGGAATTGCCGTCACCTCCGGTGTCATGCTGGCGCTGGATCTGCGTATCGGTCTTGTGGGAATCATCGGTTTTCTGATTCTGTTTTTTACGACCCGATATGTTTCTGTGGGTTCCCTTTTTATGAGCCTTGCCTTCCCGGTATGCGTTCTGATTTTATATCCGGGACAGTGGCATCTTTTTGGTGTCAGTCTGGTATTCTGGGCGATGGCATGGATACGCCACCGGACAAATATCCAAAGGCTGATTAACGGAAATGAAAACCGCTTTGACCGGAAGAAAACTCATTGACTTTTTTACATAAATCATATATCATATTAATAAAGCGTTGCTTCAACGCTTTTATGTATTGAAGTAAAAAGGAAAGAGGATGAGGAAATGAAAAAGTCACTCGCAATGTTACTGGCAGGAGCCATGGTGATCGCATCATTAACAGCCTGCGGAGGCTCCCAGAAGAAGGAAACTACTGCGGAAACAAAAGCAGAAACAAAAGCAGAAACAACGGAAGAAGCTACAGCAGAGACAAAAAAAGCTGCAGCGGATGACGGAAAAACTTACAAAATCGGTGTGTTACAGTTAGTTGAACATGCTGCTCTGGATGCATCCAACAAAGGTTTTGTTGCTGCACTGGACGATGCAGGGATTGCTTATGAGATCGACCAGCAGAATGCACAGGGCGATCAGTCCGCATGTCAGACAATCGCAGAAAAACTCGTGAATGACGGTAACGATTTAATTCTTGCCATTGCTACACCGGCAGCTCAGGCGGTTGCAGGCTGTACAACAGAGATTCCGATCGTAGGTACTGCGATTACAGATTATGCCGCTTCCGGTCTGGTTGATGATAATGCCGCTCCGGGCGGAAATGTCACAGGAAGCTCTGACCTGACACCGATCGAAGCTCAGATCGGCCTTCTTAAAAAAGTACTTCCGGAAGCAAAGACGGTTGGCGTTCTTTACTGTTCTGCAGAAAGCAACTCCGAAATCCAGCTTCAGATGACAAAGGAAGTCTGCAAAAACGAAGGACTTGAAGTGGTTGAATTTTCTGTAGCAAGCTCCAACGAAATACAGTCCGTTGTTGAGTCTGCAGTCGGCAAAGTTGATGCTTTATACAGCTTCACAGATAATACGATTGCAGCCGGAATGAACACTGTAGCCATGGTAGCCAATGAAAATAACCTTCCGGTTATCTGCGGCGAAGAGGGTATGGTTGAAGCCGGAGGACTTTGTACATACAGTATTGATTACTATGAATTAGGATATCTTGCAGGTCAGATGGCTGTGAAGATTCTCAAAGGCGAAGCAGAACCTGCAACGATGCCAATTGAATACTACCCATCCGATAAATGCGAATTTGTTGGCAACGATGAAACAGCAGGAATCCTCGGAATCGATCTTTCTGTTGCAGAATAATTATATTTAAACAAAAATCACTCCGGCAAATATGGATTTATATTTGCCGGGGCTATTTTTTTACAGATGATTAAATAAAAAATTTGGAGGAGAAAGACATGAATATTGGTGGTATTTTTCTGGCGCTTCAGGGTGCGGTATCTCAGGGGATTCTCTGGGGTGTCCTCGTTCTCGGCGTCTATATTACCTACAAAATTTTGGATATTGCAGATTTGACCGTGGACGGCAGTTTTGCCCTGGGCGGCTGTATCTGTGCGACATTTGTTGTGGGATACGGGATGAATCCCTTCCTCGCACTGATTATTTCCACACTGGCGGGAATGATCGCCGGAGCCGTTACCGGATTTTTACATACGGTTTTCGAAATTCCTGCGATTTTATCGGGAATTCTTACCCAGATTGCCCTTTGGTCCATCAATCTGCGTATCATGGGAAAAAGTAATATTCCTTTATTAAAATCAAAAACTATTTTTTCAGGCTTTATGGAACTGACCGGATTAAAATCCTCTCAGGTTTCCGCAATCATCGGTATTTTAATTGCCATTATTCTGATTTCCGCTCTTTACTGGTTCTTTGGAACAGAAATCGGTTCGGCGCTCCGTGCAACGGGTAACAACGAAGATATGATTCGCGCCCTCGGAGTGAATACAAAAATGACAAAAATGATCGCCCTCATGCTGAGCAACGGACTTGTCGGACTTTCCGGCGGTCTTGTCTGCCAGAGTCAGAAATATGCGGACATCGGTATGGGTACCGGAGCCATTGTCATCGGTCTGGCAGCCATTGTCATCGGAGACGTCCTCATGGGAAGACTGCGTTCTTTCTACAGCCGTCTGACATCCGCGGTTGTCGGTTCCATTGTTTATTTCCTGATTCGTGCCATCGTTCTTCAGCTTGGTATGGATGCCAACGACATGAAATTGTTATCGGCAGTTATCGTAGCCCTCGCCCTCTGTGTTCCTGTTGCTATAAATAAGTACCGTGCAAAACGTATGTATACCGAAGGAGGCGATGAAAATGCTTAAAATTTCCAATGTCAGCAAAACTTTTAATGCCGGAACGATCAATGAGAAAAAAGCCCTTCGGAATATCAGCCTTCATCTGGAACCGGAAGATTTCGTAACGATCATCGGCGGAAACGGCGCCGGAAAATCAACGATGCTGAATATGATTGCCGGTGTTTATCCGATTGACTGCGGCGTCATCCAGTTGGACGGACATAATATTTCCCGTCTCCCGGAACATTCCCGGGCAAAATATCTGGGAAGAGTTTTCCAGGACCCGATGCGTGGAACGGCTGCGGATATGGAGATTCAGGAAAATCTGGCCCTGGCCCTTCGCCGTGGAAATTCCCGTGGCCTTGGCTGGGGAATTACCAAGGATGAAAAGGAGCAGTATAAGAAGCTGTTGACCCGTCTGGATCTCGGCCTGGAGGATCGTCTTTCTTCGAAAGTCGGACTGCTTTCCGGCGGACAGCGTCAGGCGCTGACACTGCTTATGGCCACTCTGAAAAAACCAAAACTGCTGCTGCTCGATGAACATACGGCGGCGCTGGACCCGAAAACGGCAAAAAAAGTATTGGATCTGACCGAAGAAATCGTCAATGAAAATAAATTGACCGCTTTGATGGTCACACATAACATGAAAGACGCCATTCGTCTCGGAAACCGTCTGATTATGATGCATGAAGGACGGATCATTTACGATGTGCGCGGCGAAGAAAAGAAGCGCCTCGAAGTCAATGACCTGCTTAAAAAATTCGAACAGGCCAGCGGCGGCGAATTCGCCAACGACCGTATGCTGTTATCCTAAATGACAGAGCCCATCGGAATCGGTGGTTCCATGGCATAAATAAAAGATACCGCTATATAATTAAATAAGATTATAAGGCGGTATTTTTTATGGATTCTAATCAAAGGCGTGAACTACAGAATATGCGGGAGCAGTGCGGAAGGATGACACGGGACTATAAAGACCATCTGGAGGGCATCGGCCCGGGAATCAGTCTTTTGTTCCGGTCCTTCCTCGCCCTGGCGTTTTTTGCATCGGCGATCATCTTTCCGATGATTTCGGAAAATAATATACCTTCGGGACTCAGGGAAATCCCGGAACAGGTCGCTGTCAATTATACAGCCGAAGATGTGGCTGTGTTTATGAATGATTTGAAATATTAAAGAATGTAGGATATAATACTTTTGTCAATGCAAATGATGATTATTTATAGGATTGGGAGGTTTTTTATGAAATTATCACTTAGAGACAAATTCCCTGAAATGACTGTAACTACGACGAAAGGAGAAATCCATCTTCCGGAAGATTACCATGGAAAATGGTTTATTTTATTCAGTCATCCGGCAGATTTTACTCCGGTATGTACGACAGAGTTCGTGGGCTTTCAGAAGAAAAAGAAACAGTTTGAGGAACTGGGGGTTGAATTAATCGGTTTAAGCGTGGATAATCTGGAATCTCACCAGAAATGGATTCAGTGGATTAAAGAAAATATTTATGTGCAGATTGATTTCCCTGTTATCGATGATGAAAAGAGAATCGTGTCTGAAACCCTCGGACTGATTCAGCCAAATGCAGATGATACAACGACCGTGCGTGCGGTTATTATCGTAGATCACAACGGAAAAGTGCGTACCATTTTAGAATATCCGAAAGAAATCGGAAGAAGCATCGATGAAATCTTAAGAACCGTAAAAGCATTGAAGCTGGCATCCACTAAAAAGGTTTTTTCTCCGGCAAACTGGCCGCATAACGAGATCATCGGAGATAAAGTTTTATTTCACAGAGGCGAAAATGATGATCCGGCGTTGGATAAAGAAAGAGGCATTTGCTGCCTGTCCGACTGGTTCATTTATAAAAATTTAGAAGAATAATCATTACGAACTGTCTTTTCCGGGATTTCCAGATTTACTTTGGAAGTCCCGGTCTTAATTTTCAGAAAAGGCAGGGCGAGCAAAAAAATATCGTGAAGTTCCTTACTTGAAATGATTGGCAATTGGCGCTGTATTCAGTAGGATATGAAAAGGACGGAGACATTTGATGGTGGAATTAAAAACAAAGCGTTGAGGTTTCATGCATTAGAGAAAATAATGGGAGCCGGAAACATCGGGAGAGAAAGCAGGCATATGAAAGGCTGATGGATGAGATGAATTTTGAAAATTTGTGGAAAGCGGTCGTTATTTTCCAATGTTATCCCTTTCGGATGTGTAGAGGCCTGAGATATTCGTATACATTAAAAAGAAAACTGGATGGAAGCTACGGGGATGAACTGTTTTTCTCGCGAAAGGAAAAAAGTATCATACATTCGACAGTGGAAAGGACTTACCGGATGGTGATGAAAATGGACAGGAAAGTCTCCGGGCCAAAAAACCTTGGGGTGTTTGGCGCTTCTATTTATACCCGGTATTTCTGCAGCTTGGGGTGATTGAAAGGAAGCAGCAGGATGAAATGATGGTTATATTTTCAGGCACATGAAAAACACTCTGGAAAAATGGCAGAATTTATGATAAAATCGGCAAGTATGACGATGAAAGTATTTGAATATAAATTGGCGCAGAGTATATAAAAAAGCCTGCAAATAAAAAGTCAAGGCTAAATTCAAAGAACATTGAAAATTTTATACAGGTTGAAAATTAGGTATCAAAATAAGACCA
>ERZ1673697.164-NODE-164-length-108203-cov-33.286247_pt1 | contig 108203 bp, 85 predicted proteins | sample MGYA00580227_ERZ1673697 | MGnify/ENA primary metagenome ERZ1673697 (study PRJEB41218, sample SAMN15661759) | gut metagenome | host: Homo sapiens | place: Canada: London | collected 2015-08-20/2019-03-30 | study: EMG produced TPA metagenomics assembly of... | reverse complement strand
ACACTCCCTTGCGACGCTTGTGCGTCTATCCCTTGTGGACTTGCCGTCCGCAAACGGTTTTGACAAACCGTTCGCCGCCAGCAAGTTTGAAGATTAGACATAAACAAATCCTCCGCATGGTCTAAGCCATACGGAGGATTAACTGTTTTACGGACACCCGTCTATCCGGGCGCTGCTGGTTTTATTTTGCGTATTCGACCGCTTTTGTTTCGCGGATGACGTTGACCTTGATCTGGCCGGGGTATTCGAGTTCGGACTCGATCTTCTTGGCAAGATCGTGGGCCAGAAGGATCATGTTGTCCTCCGTGACCTCCTCGGGCTTGACCATTACGCGGACCTCGCGGCCGGCCTGAATGGCGTAGGCTTTCTCAACGCCGGGGAAGGAGTTCGTCAGCTCTTCGAGCTTTTCGAGCCTGCGGATATAGTTCTCGACGTTCTCACGGCGTGCACCGGGGCGTGCAGCGGAGATCGCGTCGGCTGCCTGCACGAGACAGGCAATGACGGTCTGCGGCTCAACGTCGCCATGGTGCGCCTCGATGGCGTTGATGACGACGGGGTTCTCCTTGTACTTTCTGGCAAGCTCGACGCCCAGCTGGACGTGGCTGCCTTCCATCTCGTGGTCGACGGATTTGCCAAGGTCGTGCAGCAGACCGGCGCGCTTTGCCAGCGTCACATCGACGCCCAGCTCGGACGCCATCAGGCCCGCAATGTGCGCGACCTCAATGGAGTGGTTCAGAACGTTCTGGCCGTAGGACGTGCGGTATTTCTGGCGGCCCAGGAGCTTGATCAGCTCGGGGTGCAGATTGTGCACGCCCGTTTCGAACGTGGCGCGTTCGCCCTCGACCTTGATGGTGTGGTCGACCTCGCGGCGGGCCTTTTCGACCATGTCCTCAATGCGGGTCGGATGGATGCGGCCGTCGGCGATGAGCTTTTCAAGCGCAAGCCGCGCGACCTCACGGCGGACGGGATCGAACGAGGAGACGGTGATGGCCTCCGGGGTATCGTCGATGATGAGGTCAACGCCGGTGATGGTTTCGAGCGTGCGGATGTTGCGGCCCTCGCGGCCGATGATGCGGCCCTTCATTTCATCGTTGGGCAGCGATACGACGGAGACGGTCGTTTCGGCGGCATGGTCTGCCGCGCAGCGCTGGATGGCGGTGGCGATGATCTCGCGGGCCGTCTGATCGGCCTCCTCCTTCATCTGCGTCTCGATTTCCTTGATCTTCATCGCGGTCTCGTGGCGCACGTCGTCTTCCACGTCCTTGAGGATGTAGGCCTTGGCCTCGTCCTGCGTCAGGCCGGAGATCTTTTCCAGAACCTCCATCTGGCTGCGCTTGAGAGAGTCGACCTCTTCCTGCTTCTTGTCGATGGCCGCGATCTTCTTGGCCAGCTCGTCCTCTTTCTTCTCGTGAAGATTGACCTTCTTGTCAAGGGCTTCTTCCTTCTGCTGCAGACGGCGCTCCTGCTTGGAGACTTCCGCGCGGCGCTCCTTGACCTCCTGTTCGTATTCGCTGCGTGATTTATGGATCTCTTCCTTCGCTTCGAGCAGCATTTCGCGCTTTTTGCTTTCTCCGCCCTTGATGGCTTCGTTGATGATGCGCCGGGCTTCCTCTTCGGCGGAACCGATCTGCTTTTCCGCAACCTTTTTGCGGTACAGAACGCCGGCCGCGAAGAGCACGACTGCCGCGATGCTAAGGATGAGGCATAGCGTATTGAATTCCATAAACTGCGAATCACACCTCCTGTTTTCAGTATTGGGTACGCCGGCACTCCGGCGACTTGAATCATAAAGCGCAATGAGCTTCCCCAAGTCCCATTACAGCCATACAAATCCTACCCTACATTGTACCGGTTTGCCGCGTGTCTGTCAAGGCGCAATTCGGAAAAATGCACGAAACGGGATACGCCTGTTTGGGCGCTTTTAGCAAGAACCGCTGATGCGGCAGGTTGACAAGCGGGAAAAAGTGTGATTCTATAAAGGAAAAGCGGAGATCAGGCCGCTGCGAACACCTGCGGCAGCCGCCGCGTGATGGCGACGCACAAAAAGCTTCCAAGTGCGATCTTCAAAAGGTCGCCCGGCAGATAGATCAGCATACCGTTCTTGATGACCTGCCAGAATGTCAGCCCCTTGCCCAGATACGCGTTCGCGATCAGCGCCATATACGGCACGCCGATAGCATACAGAACGGCCAGCCCTGCCAGCATGGCAAGCGCCGTCCCCCAGAAGGTCATGGGCCGCTTCGCCAGCTTCCCAATCACAAACGCCGACGGGATCAGACCCAGCAAAAAGCCGAACGTCGGCTGCAGGACATAGGAAAATCCGCCGCCCAGCGCGAAGATCGGCACGCCGACCAGCCCAATCAGCACATACACGCCCTGCGACAGCGCGCCGTAGCCCGCGCCGAGCAGAATGCCCGCCATGGCTGTGAACAGAAACTGCAGCGAGATCGCCGCCAGCGCGAAGGGAATCTTGAAAAAGGCGCCGATCGCCGTCAGCGCGGCGAACAGTGCCGTCAGAACCAGCATCAAGGTCTTTCTGTGCTGCATAAGAAGTTCTCCTTTTGTAAACCAAATTTAGAAACAGGTTTACAATACACGAAACCGAACGAAAAATCAAGGGGATATTTATCATGTTGAAAGAAGAAGTTCTCTCCATGCTGTTGAACGCGCAGGAGCCTGTCTCCGGCGAGGGCATCTGCAAGACCCTCGGCGTGACCCGCGCCGCCGTCTGGAAGACCATCGACCAGCTGCGGCAGGAGGGCTATGGGATCGACGCCGCGCCCAAGCGCGGCTATACGCTCGCATCCGTTCCAGACCGGCTCGATACGGCCCTTGTGCGTGCACACCTGTCCGGCCATCCGTGGCAGACGCTGGTGACAGCCGTGCCCAGCGTGGATTCCACGAACAACGCCTGCAAGCGCCTTGCCGCCGAGGGTGCGCCGGACGGCACCGTCGTTCTGACCGGCTGCCAGACCGCAGGAAAGGGCCGCCGGGGCCGCACCTTCGTTTCTCCGCCGGGCGGCCTGTATTTCAGCGTGATCCTGCGCCCGCACGCAAAGCCGGAAGCCCTCATGCACCTCACGGCCATGGCTGCGGTCGCTGCTGCGCGGGCGGTCTTCGCGGTCAGCGGCGTGTATCCCGATATCAAATGGACGAACGATCTTGTGCTCGGCGGGAAAAAGCTCTGCGGCATCCTCACCGAGATCGGCATCGAGGCCGAATCGCGCGAGGTCGACTACGCCGTCGTTGGCATCGGCATCAACTGCGCCCGCGTCGACCTGCCGCCGGAGGTCAGCGCCATGTCGGCCAGTCTGGAGGCCTTTACCGGCCAGAAGCCCGACCGCGCCCGCCTCGCCGCCGCCCTCGTCCGGTCGCTTTGCGAACTGGAGCAGGCCCTGTTCACCGGAAAAGACGCCTGGCTGCGGGAATTTGCCGCCCACTGCATCACCATCGGACAGGACGTCAAGCTCGTCCGGGGCGACGACGTGACCTACGCCCACGCCGACGGCATCGACGAAGAGGCGGCCCTTCTTGTTACCTACCCCGACGGGACAAAAGCCGCCGTCGCCTCCGGAGAAGTCTCCGTGCGCGGTATGTACGGGTATGCGTAGCGTCAGTTGACAAGGGCACACACGGTTTTTCACGGGGCAAAACGACGTCTGGCGTCGTTATCCTCGTTGGCGGGCGACAGCCCGCCTGCCTCGTCTGCCTGGCCAGCCGCCGTTTATCCTCCGTGAAAAACTCCGAAGGACTTGCCGGCTGGTCTGGGGCGTTGTCTGCAAGGCAGAGGACGCAGACATACTGGCGTATGTCAAGGACGATAACGCGGCAGACGGCGGCCCAGTCCGGCCCGCAAGCGTGCGTGCCCTTGTCAACTGACGCTAAGGGCAGCACCGCACGATCAAAAAAGACCCCCGGCCAGCTCTGGCCGGGGGAAGATGGGGTTGTGGGATTTGGCGGCGGCCTGGGCCGCTGCCAGGGATATGAAGTGCGCTCGCATTGGATAAGCTGTAGCTATAAGATAGCACCCGCAGAGGGAAAAGTCTGCCGAACGCTGTCGCGGCGGAATTTTTTTCCGCGTGCGGCCACACTTCTTGCAATCGGGTATATTTACTGATAAAATAGCACCCGTATTGGAGGGATATCTATGGAATTTGACGCTGGGCGGTATGATATCGCCGTGATCGGCGCGGGACACGCCGGGATCGAGGCAGGGCTGGCCTGTGCGCGGATGGGGCTGGAGACGGTCGTGTTCACGATCAATCTGGACGCCGTCGGCAATATGCCCTGCAACCCCGCCATCGGCGGCACGGGCAAGGGGCATCTGGTGCGGGAGCTTGACGCGCTGGGCGGAGAAATGGCAAAGGCCGCCGACCGCTCGTGCATCCAGTACCGGATGCTGAACCTTGGCAAGGGCCCCGCTGTCCACTCCCTCCGCGCGCAGGCCGACCGGCGGCGCTATCAGGAGGATATGAAGCGCACGCTTGAGCGGCAGGAGCATCTTGATCTCAAGCAGGCCATGGTCACGCAGCTTCGCCTGACGGACGGCCATGTGTCCGCTGTCGTCACGCGCCTCGGCGCGGTCTATTCCGTCAAGGCCTGCGTCATCGCCTCCGGCACGTATCTGGACGCACGCGTCATCACCGGCGACTGTGCCTATTCCTCCGGCCCGGACGGGATGCAGGCAGGCATCGGCCTTGCGGAGCAGCTGGCTGCGCTCGGCCTTCGGATGCGCCGGTTCAAGACCGGCACGCCGCCGCGCGTGAACCGCCGCTCAATCGACGTGACGCAGATGGAGCTGCAGCCCGGCGATCAGCACCCTGTTCCCTTCTCGTTTTCGACCGAGACGCCGCCGGAAAATAAGGCGGTCTGCTATTTGACCTATACGAACGAAAAAACGCACGAGATCATCAAGGCCAACCATGACCGGTCGCCGCTCTTTAACGGCATGATTGAATCCGTCGGCCCGCGCTACTGCCCGTCCATCGAGACGAAGATCGACCGCTTCCCGGACAAGTCCCGCCACCAGCTGTTTGTCGAGCCGTGCGGGCTGTATACGGACGAATTATACATTCAGGGCCTTTCCTCCTCGCTTCCGGAGGATGTGCAGCTCGAAATGCTCCACACCATCAGGGGGCTGGAGCACGCGGAGATGATGCGCCCGGCCTACGCCATTGAATATGCCTGCATCGACCCGACCGAGCTTCTGCCGACGCTCGAGAGCAAAAAGATCCCCGGCCTTTACGGCGCGGGCCAGTTCAACGGTTCGTCCGGCTATGAGGAGGCCGCCGTGCAGGGCTTCGTCGCGGGCGTGAACGCGGCGCTGAAGATAAAAGGCGAAGAGCCGATGGTCTTAAAGCGCTCCGACGGCTATATCGGCACGCTCATCGACGATCTGGTCACGAAGGGCACGAACGAGCCGTACCGCATCATGACCTCGCGCTCAGAATACCGGCTCCTGCACCGGCAGGACAACGCCGACGAGCGATTGACGCCCATCGGCCGCCGCATCGGCCTCGTCTCGGACGCGCAGGATGCTGCCGTGCAGGAAAAATACCGCACGGTCGCGCAGGAGATCAAACGGCTGGAGGCCACGGGCGCGGCAGAAAGCGAAGCGCTGAACGAGATGCTCCGCGCGCACGACACCGCGCCGGTCGAAGGCTCGGCGCGGCTTGCCGATCTGGTGCGCCGGCCGCAGCTGAGTTATGATGATCTGGCCCCCTTCGATCCGGAGCGGCCCGAGCTGCCGCCCGTCATCCGCGAGGCCGTCGAGATCCGCATGAAATACGCAGGCTACATCGCCCGCCAGCAGAAGCAGGTCGAGGAATTTGCCCGCGAGGAGGGCAGGCTCCTGCCGGAGTCGATCGATTATCTGTCCATTCAGGGCCTGCGCGTCGAGGCGCGGCAGAAGCTGAGCGAAATCCGCCCCCTGTCCGTCGGACAGGCCAGCCGCATTTCGGGCGTATCGCCCGCGGATATCGCGGTGCTGCTCATCTGGCTGGAGCAGAATAAGCCGTCAAAGGAGTAAGCCATGTATTTTGATTCTCACGCCCATCTGGGCGAGGACTGTTTTGCACAGGACTTTGTGAACATTGTGGAAAAAATGCGCGCAGCGGACGTCACCGGCATGATGGAGATCGGCTGCGACGGCCCGTCGTCCCATCACGCGGTCGAGCTGGCCCATCAGTACGACTGGATATGGGCCGCCGTCGGCAGCCACCCGGACGACGCGGAGCAGGTGGACGAAGCGCGGATCGGGGAATACCGCGCGCTGTGCAAGGACCCGCGCGTGAAGGCCATCGGAGAGATCGGTCTGGATTATCACTACGAAGACCCTCCGAGAGACGTGCAGCAGCGGGCGTTCCGGATGCAGATGAAGCTTGCACAGGAGCTGTCGATTCCTGTCGTGATCCATGAGCGCGAGGCGCATGAGGACGGACTGCGCATCATCAGCGATTTCCCGGACGTGACCGGCGTATTCCACTGCTTTTCCGGCAGCTATGAGATGGCGAAGGAGCTGGTAAAGCGCGGCTGGTACATCGGCTTTACCGGCGTGGTCACGTTCAAAAACGCGCGTAAAGCGGTCGAGGTCGCGGAAAAGATCCCGCTGGACCGCATCCTCATCGAAACCGACTGCCCCTATATGGCCCCGGAGCCGTTCAGGGGCCGCCGCAACGACCCGAGCCTCGTGCCGTTCGTGGCAAAAAAAATCGCGGAGCTTCGCGGCATTTCCGCAGAAGCTGCCGCTGCCGCAACAGCAGAAAACGCAAGACGGCTGTTCCGGATTTGACCGAAGCGCCAGTGCTTTAAAAACATAGTGCGCCCGCCGCTGATACAGCGGCGGGCGCGGTTTTCTTCATATGGCTTATTCAAACACAACGCCGAGGGCCTTGCAGACGGCGGCGCAGCGCGGGCACAGGCCGTGCTCGTCGGGGCTTTCGGAGTGCATCCAGCAGCGCGGGCACTTCGTTCCCTTCGCCTCGGTCACAGCGATGGTCAGGCCGGGGAAGTTCACGCCCTGTCCGACGACGGCGCCCTCTGCGGGGGCAGTCTCGTTCGTGCTGACGTTGGAGACGATGAAGATCTCCGGCAGATCGACGGACTTGACTGCGTCCAGCGCGGCCTTTGCATCCTCGTCGCCTGCGATCAGTGCCACGTGCGCTTCGAGGCTCTTGCCGATGCGCTTGTCGGCGCGGGCCGTTTCGAGCACGCCGTTGACGTCCGAGCGGACGCGCAGCGCAGTCTCCCAAACGGCCATTTCGGCATCGGAGAGCGCATAGTCCGCATACGGCTTCGACATCTGGTTCAGCAGCACGTTGCGGCCGTCGTCGCCGTCGCGGTGCGGCATCTGGAGCCAGATCTCGTCGCAGGTGAACGCGAGGATGGGCGCGAAGACCTTCGTCATGGCATCGAGAATGATCCACAATGCGCTCTGTGCCGAGCGGCGGGCAGCGGAATCCGCGCCGTCACAGTACAGGCGGTCTTTGATGATATCGAGATAGAGGCTCGAAAGCGTCACGACGCAGAAATCGTTGACGGCGTGGGAAACGGTCAGGAATTCATAATTCTGATACGCCGCCTCGCACTTGACCAGCAGTTCGTTCAGCTTCGTGATGGCCCAGCGGTCGAGCGCCTCCATACCGGCGGGCGCGGTCAGCTGGTTGGGGTCGAAATCGGTCAGATTGTCGAGGCAGAACTTCGCCGTATTGCGGAACTTGAGGTAGTTCTGGCTCAGCTGCTTGAAGATCTCATCGGAGCAGCGCACATCGACGTGATAATCCGCCGAGCCTGCCCACAGGCGGCAGATGTCCGCGCCGTATTTCTTGAACACGTCCGCAGGATCGACGCCGTTGCCGAGGGACTTGTGCATGGCCTTGCCCTCGCCGTCGACCGTCCAGCCGTGCGTGACGCACTCTTTAAAGGGAGCGCCCTTCCCAAGCGCGCCGACAGCGGTCAGCAGACTCGACTGGAACCAGCCGCGGTACTGATCAAGGCCCTCAAGGTAGACCGTCGCGGGCCAGAAGCCCTGATCCTTCTGCATGGAAGCAAAGTGCGTCGAGCCGGAGTCGAACCAGCCGTCAAGCGTATCTGTTTCCTTCTCAAAGTGCCTGCCGCCGCAGTGCGGGCAGGCGAAGCCTTCGGGGACGAGTTCGTCCGCGTCCTTCTCGAACCAGACGTTTGAGCCGAATTCGCCGAACAGCTTCGAGATCTTGGCGATGGTTTCATCCGTGCAGACGGGCTTGCCGCAGTCCTTGCAGTAGAACACCGGGATCGGCAGGCCCCAGCGGCGCTGACGGGAGATGCACCAGTCGGCGCGTTCGCGGATCATGGCCTTCATGCGGTCAATGCCCCACGCGGGCAGCCACCGCACGTCGTCGCACGCGGCGCAGGCCGCGTCCTTGAACGATTCGACGGAGCAGAACCACTGCGGAGTGGCGCGGAAGATGATGGGCTTCTTGCAGCGCCAGCAGTGCGGATAGGAGTGGACGATCTGCTCGGAGGCGAACAGCGCGCCGCTCTCCTGCATATCCTTCAGGATCACGGGGTTCGATTCCTCGACCAGCATCCCGGCGTATTTGCCCGCGTAGTCGGTGTGGCGGCCCTGATCGTTCACGGGAACGACCATGTCCATGCCGTAGCGGCGGCAGGTCTGATAGTCGTCCGCGCCGAAGCCCGGGGCGGTATGGACGCAGCCAGTGCCGGAGTCCATGGTGACGTAATCGGCCAGGACAAGGCGGGAGGTCTTCGGCAGGAACGGATGGTCTGCCAGCATATTTTCAAAGAACGCGCCCTCGTGGCGGGAGACGACGGTATAGTCCTCCACGCCGCCGACCTTCATGACCTTCTCCATGAGCGCCTCGGCGACGAGATACTGCTCGCCGTTCTGGTGATTGCGGACGATGACGTAGCTCTCGACCGGGTTCAGCGCGATGGCGAGGTTGCCGGGCAGCGTCCAGATCGTGGTCGTCCAGATGACGAACGAGAGGTTCTTCTTCTCCTCGTCCGTGAGCTTGCCCTGATCGTCGTGCAGGGGGAACTTGACATAGACCGTGGTGCAGGGATCGTCCTGATATTCGATCTCGGCCTCAGCCAGCGCCGTCTCATCGTGGTAGCACCAGTAGACGGGCTTCAGGCCCTTATAGATGTAGCCCTTTTTGTACATCGCGCCGAAGACCTTGACCTCCTCGGCCTCAAAGCTGGGGGCCATGGTCTTATACGGGTGCTCCCAGTCGGCCACGACGCCGAGGCGCTTGAAGCCATCCATCTGCACGTCAATATAATGCTGCGCGAAGTCATGGCAGGCGGAGCGGAACTCCGGGATGGGCATGGCCTTGTGGTTGAGCTTGTTCTTTTTGATAATGGCGGACTCGATGGGCATACCGTGGTTGTCCCAGCCGGGGATGTACGGGGTGTAGTACCCGCGCATGGCCGCCGAGCGGATCATAAAGTCCTTGATACACTTGTTGAGCGCGTGGCCCATGTGCAGCGCGCCGTTGGAGAACGGAGGGCCGTCGTGCAGGGCAAAGCGGGGCTTGCCCTCGTTCTTTTTGAGCAGTTCGTTGTAAAGGTCGAGTTCCTGCCAGTGCTTCAGCATATCCGGCTCGCGCATCGGAAGCCCGCCGCGCATCGGAAAGCCCGACTTGTTCATGTTGAGCGTCTGTTTGTATTCCATAATTCCTCCTGCAAAAACAAAGCGCCCCGAGCCTTGGCTCAGGGCGATAAATTACCGCGGTACCACCTGAATTCCCGCGCATCAAAACGCGGGCACTCGCCTTCTGTAACGGGAAGTCCCGTCCGGGCTTACTTGCGGTTCAGCCCGGCTGCTCCAAGGGGATCTTCGGAGGCTTCTGCCGCTGCCTTACACCGACCGGCAGCTCTCTTTGCGCGTCAAAACCCCGTACTTGTCCTTTTCATTGCATATATCAGCTACAGTGTACCCATTTATTGTCCCCTTGTCAAGAAAAACCCCGGCAGAAATTCAAAAAATGTTTAAAACTGAACGCCTCTGCCGCGATTGCAAACCGCGTGCTCATGTGGTATGCTTAGGGTGTATCTGAAAACTCCCAACGCCCCCGGACAGCGGGCCTTTTCACGCTGCGCCGCGCCATTTTTCCTTGAAATACGTCAGTATTCCTGCGAAAAAATGTCTTGCGCAGCGCGAAAAATCCTCGCTGCCGGGCACATTTTCAGTTTTCAGATACACCCTAGGAGACACCAACAATATGGGAGGCAATGACACACATGGACGATAAGACCAATCAGGCGCCGGAGCAATCCGGAATGCCGGACAATGAGGAGTATTCCTCTTATACGCTTCCGACCGAGGATGCTGCCGCGCAGGAGGCGCATACCATTCCGCTCGAAGACGCTGCCGCGCAGGAGTCACGTACCATTCCGCTCGAAGACGAGCGCACGCAGGGCGCGCAGGACAGCGCCGCGCAGCCCGCAAAGAAAAAATCTCCGCTGCCGTGGATCATCGGCGGCGCAGCCGTTGTGATCGCTGCGGCGATCACGCTGATCCTCACGCTGAAGCCGAAAACGGTCAGCCCGGATGCAGAGCAGCCCGGCGATGCGGCAATCTCCGAGCCTGCCGGTACCCCTGACGGCACTGACAGTACCCAGCCGGACGATCAGACACCGGCGGAAGACGGCCAGACGGGTGAGCAGGCGGACGGCGAACAGACAGAGCCGGCCGGCAACGGCGTGAGCTACACTGTGAGCGCCGAGGAGCTGACCGAGGACGTTCTGAACCGCGAGATCGCCGTCTGCGGCGACGACCATCTGACGAACCGGGAGCTTCCGTATTACTACTGGCAGCAGTATTATACGCTCATGAACAACTACGGCAGCTACGCTTCATATTTTATCGACACCAGCACGCCGTTTGACCAGCAGATGTGTATGTTTGACGACACGCGCACCTGGCAGCAGTATTTCCTGCAGGCGGCCATCACGAACTATGAAAACGTCACCGCCATCTGGCAGGAGGCCCGGCTTGCAGGCTTCCAGCTGAGCCAGGAGGATCAGGACTACCTCGACGGGCTTGACGGCCAGATCACCGTAGCCGCCGCAAGCTACAGCTACGGCAGCGCGGACGAATATCTCCAGATGGCCTATGGCCCGGCAGCCACGCTGACGTCGTACCACGCCTTTGTCGAGCGGCAGATCACGGCCTCGGCCTATCTGCAGGTGCTCGTCGACGAGAAGCCCTACACCGAGGACGATATCAGCAAATACTATGACGACAACGCCGATTCCTACGCCGGAAACGGCATTGAAAAATCCGATGTGAAGATGGTGAACGTGCGCCACATCCTCATCCAGCCCGAAGGCAAGAATGACGACGGCACCTACACCGACGAAGCATGGGCAGAGGCCGAGAAGAAGGCCAACGACCTGCTGACCGAGTGGCAGAACGGCGAGCACACCGAGGATTCCTTCGCGTTCATGGCCGCGGAAAACTCGCAGGATCCCGGCAGCGTGGAAAACGGCGGGTTGTACGAGGATATCTATCCCGGCAAGATGGTCGACGAGTTTGACGCCTGGTGCTTCGATCCCGCCCGTCAGCCCGGCGACACCGGCATCGTCAAGACCAGCTACGGCTATCACATCATGTACTTCTCCTCCACGGGCGAACACGCGTACTGGTACGTCCGCGCAGAGGAGGACTATCTGAACGAGCTGTCCGTGAGCGTTCTGCAGGAGGTCGCGGCAAAGTTCGAGGCCACGGAATCCGAGCAGAACGCGGCCATCGTCGACATCATGCAGCAGAACTGACAAGCTGCCGGGAGGGAGTCCGCACATGAAACGCTTACTGTTTTTCATCAACCCGAACGCGGGCCACGCCGAGATCCGCAGCTCGCTTATGGAGGTGCTGGCGATCTTCTGCAAGGGCGGCTATGAGCCGACCGTACACATGACGACCGGGCCGCGCGATATCACGCGGCAGATCGCCGAACGCGGGACGCAGTATGACCTGATCGTCTGCACCGGCGGCGACGGGACGCTCAACGAGGCCGTCTCCGGCCTCATGGCGCTGCCGTATGAAAAGCGGCCCCCGCTGGGCTACATCCCCGGCGGCACAGTCAACGACGTGGCCTCCACGCTGGGCCTTTCCAAGGACCCCATCCGCGCCGCGCAGGAGATCGTGGGGGGCAGATTATACCCGCTGGACATCGGCTCGTTCGGCCCCGACCGGTACTTTACCTATGTTGCCGCCTTCGGCATCTTTACGGACGTGCCGTATGAGACGCCGCAGGAGGACAAGCGCATCTGGGGCCGGCTTGCGTATATCATGAACGGCGCGGGCGCGCTCGGACGGCTGAAGCCCACGCACGTGCGCGTCTATTATGAAGACCGGAAGGAGGAGGCCGACGTGCTTGTCGGCCTCGTGACCAGCACGACCTCCGTCGGCGGCTTCAAGGCCACGAAGGATCTCGGCATCTCGCTCAACGACGGGCTGTATGAGATGATCCTCGTGCGCGCGACAAAAACGCTCGCAGAGTTCAATCTGGCCGCGACGCGTGCGCTGCGGCTGGATTTTGACAACGATTCGTTTATTTCCACGCAGACCGGCGCGCTGCGCTTTGAGTTCGACGAGCCGGTTTCCTGGACGGTCGACGGCGAATTCGGCGGCAGCGTCACCGAGGTCGAGATCCACAACGAGCACCGCGCGATCGACATCGTAGTTCCGTAAGGGAGGCGGCAGTATGAACCTTCGCTTTGCAGACGAGCACGACGCAGCCGCCTGTCTCGCCATTTACGCACAGTATATCGACACTTCTATCACGTTTGAGACGGCGCTGCCGTCCGAAGACGAGTTTGCCGGACGCATCCGCAGCTACGGCGCGGTCTACCCGTGGCTGATCGCGGAGGAGGACGGCGAAATTCTCGCCTACGCCTACGCCCACCGCGCGCAGGAGCGTGCCGCCTATGACTGGAACGCGGAGCTTTCCGTCTACGTTTCAAAAAACGCGGCGGGAAGGGGCCTCGGCACAAGGCTCTACCGGGCGCTGCTGGCCCTGCTCAAGGAGCAGGGCGTCCGCACGGCCTACGGCGTTGTGACCATGCCGAACGACGCAAGCGCTGCCCTGCACCGGAAGCTGGGCTTCGGGCTGCTGGGGACGTATCACAATACCGGCTACAAAAACGGCCGCTGGCGCGATGTGGTCTGGTTCGAAAAGCACATCGGCTCGTTTGACGGCGTGCCGGAGCCGATCCGCCCCATCGGCCAGCTCGCAGACCGCGAAGCGGTCCTGCGGACGATTTGAAAAACAGCCTCCTGTTCAGCACAGGGGGCTGTTTTTTGCGGGACTGCATTCAGCTGTTACGGCTTCTCCAGATCGTCTGCCAGCTTTTGCAGCGGCAGATGGCGCAGGAGCAGGCTGACGGGGTTGAGCTCGGAGGCCGCCGTTTTCGCGCCTGCCGCCATGAACAGGCGCAGCGTGCTGCCCAGCGCGCTGCGCGTGGGCTTGTCCAGCGTCCGGTATTTTTTGAGCATGGCCGCCGCCGTTTTGAGTCCGCCCTCCTTGAGGTCGGTCAGCGTCCCGGCGTCGGTGCAGGTGAGGATGTCGAACAGCGCGTCGGTAAAGGCCACGCGCTGCTCCGGGCTCAGGGAGAGGATGAACGTGCGGATCGTCTCGTCGACGAGCTTGCCGCCCTCGGTGAGATCCGGAAGATGCTCGAATTTCTCCCCGCGCACCTGCCACGAGAAGCCGTCGTGCTGCCACAGACCGCTCTGCGTGCTGCGCACGACCTCATAGCGCTCCTCATGCTCGAGAAGCATTCCGACGACGGACGATTCCGGCAGGATCGTCGTGATCTTATCCGCGACGCGCCTGTGCTCCGGCAATCCGAGCAGCGACGTGCGGAAGCCGGGGCCGTCGTTATTGTACACGCGCATGAGCTGGTTCTGCACGGCTTCGCCGCAGAACACCGCGCTGTAGACCGCGAGATTGCCGCCCTTGGAGTGCCCGCCCACGCGAAGCGGGTGCGACGGAAGCGCCGCGGCTGCCGCGGCCAGATACTCCGCCGCCATCCTCTGCGCCGGGACGACCGGCAGAAAGGCCAGATTGAAATCCTCCTTCCAGCCGACGATGGTGTCGTCCGTGCCCCGGAAGGCGATATAGGCCGTCTTGTCCGGCAGAAGCGCTGTCAGCGCGGAAAACTGCGTCTGCGTTTCTTCATCGGTGCGGCTGACATAGGCGCAGAGCGTCAGATCGGAAAAGCGGCGGCTCGCGGCCATTTTGTGCCCCAGCTCCGGGATCTGCTCCGGCACGAGCACGCCCATCGTCTCCTGCGGCCTTGCCGCGTCGTACTTCTGCATGGCCTCCGGCAGAGAAACGGGCGCGGAAAAGTCCGCCGGGACGATACCGGAAAAGTCCAGAAAGCAAAGCTCCGCCATCAGCAGATTGTCGACCTCGTTGAACCCGCGCTCGGCAAGCGTCAGATCGCCGCGCCAGTCCAGATAATCCAGAATGTTTGCCATGGAAATACCTCCGGAGTTTAGTGTACCCATCATACACAAATTTTACCGGAAAAACAACCAAATCAGGCAGAAAAAAGCCTTAATTTTTTCTGAATTTGTATAGCCTATAAACCTATTGACTTTATGGGGAATATATGTTATGCTCAAGCCATAAGAAAGAATTCCCTGCAAAGGAGCTGATATTGATGCAAGTCTATGCGGACAACGCAGCGACCACCAGAATGCACCAGACGGCCATCGACACGATGACCTATCACCTGAACAACACCTTCGGCAACCCGTCGAGCCTCTACACCATCGGCCAGCAGGCCAAGGAGGTGCTGGAGACGGCGCGGGCCGATATGGCCGCCTGCTTCGGCGCCCAGCCGCGCGAGATCTATTTCACCTCAGGCGGCAGTGAGGCCGACAATCAGGCCATTACCTCCGCCGCCTATCTCGGCGCGCGCAAGGGCAAAAAGCACATCATTTCCACCACGTTTGAGCATCACGCCGTCCTGCATACCCTGAAGCGGCTGGAAAAGCAGGGCTTTGAGGTAACGCTTCTGGACGTGCACGCGGACGGCCTTGTCTCGGCGCAGCAGGTCGCGGATGCCATCCGCGATGATACCTGCCTCGTGACCATCATGTTCGCCAACAACGAGATCGGCACCATTCAGCCGATCGAGGCAATCGGCGCGGTCTGCCATGAACGCGGCGTGCTGTTCCACACCGACGCGGTGCAGGCGGCGGGCCACGTGAAGATCGACGTGAACGCGATGCATATCGATCTGCTGAGCCTGTCCGCGCACAAGTTCCACGGCCCGAAGGGCGTGGGTATGCTCTACGCGCGGCGCGGCATCATCCTCACGAACCTCATCGAGGGCGGCGCGCAGGAGCGCGGCAAGCGCGGCGGCACGGAAAACGTCCCCGGCATCGCGGCCATGGCGGCAGCCTTGACGGAAGCCTGCGCCAATATGGACGAGAACACAAAGAAGGTCACGGCCCTGCGGGACAAGCTCATTGACGGCATTTCCAAAATTCCGCACTGCGCGCTCAACGGCGCGCGGGAGCCGAGACTGCCCGGCAATGTGAACTTCTGCTTTGAGGGCATCGAGGGCGAGAGCCTTCTGCTGCTGCTCGACGCGAAGGGCATCAGCGCGTCGTCCGGCTCTGCCTGCACATCCGGCTCGCTCGACCCCAGCCACGTGCTGCTGGCCATCGGACGGCCGCACGAGGTCGCGCACGGCTCGCTGCGCCTGACCATCTGTGAGGACAACACCGAAGAGGAAATCGACTATATCCTTGCCGAGCTTCCGCCGATCGTGGACGATCTGCGGAACATGTCGCCGGTCTGGAAGGACCTGATGAGCGGCAAGCGGCAGTTTACGCTGTAAGGAGGGCTTTTATCATGGCACTGTATACCGAAACCGTCATGGATCACTTCATGCACCCGCGCAATGTCGGCGAGATCGCAGACGCGGACGGCGTCGGCGAGGTCGGCAACGCCAAGTGCGGCGATATCATGAAGATGTACCTGAAGATCAAGGACAACAAAATCGAGGACGTGAAGTTTGAGACGTTCGGCTGCGGCAGCGCGATCGCCTCAAGCTCCATCGCGACGGAGATGATCAAGGGCCGGACGCTGGAGGACGCGCTGGCGCTGACCAATCAGGAGGTCGTCGACGCGCTGGGCGGCCTGCCTGCGCACAAGCTGCACTGCTCCGTTCTGGCCGAGGAGACCGTCAAGTCCGCCATTCAGGACTATTACGAGAAAAACCACATCGAGTACGACCACAGCAAATTCCCCAAAAAGGAAGACTGCGAGTCCTGCTGCCGGATGGTATAACGAAACGCACCGGGCGCGGCCATTGGCCGCGCCCGGCTGCGCGCTCAATCAGCTTCGTTGACAGGGGCCTCCGCCTCATTTGCCTGCTGGATGGTGATGCTTTCCTGCGGGGCTTCGGAGAATTCGAGCTGGATGACGGCCTGCGGGAAATTGACCGAGCAGGACGCGCGTTTTCCGCGTTCGGCTGCAAGCCGCCCGGCAAGCGCCAGCAGCTGCTGCAGGGTGTCCCGGTTCAGGCCGCCGCCGCGCCAGTGGAACACGAACAGGGGCTGCTTTTTGCGCAGTGCTTGCGCAAGCCGCTTTTCCAGCTCCTCCGGCTTCGTGAACGAGACGCTTCGATAGTAAAAGCGTTTCCCATCCGTGCAGGCGGGGACGGGCAGGACGAGCGGGGTGTGGTCGCGGAAGAGCCTGCCGTCGTCGAGGTTATAATAATCGTACCGCTTTTCGCCCCGCTGGAGCGAGTTGTCAAACGTCGCGTCGAGGTGGTAATACTGCCCGCCGACGCGCACGACATTCCATGTGTGGCGGTATTTGATCCCGCGCGCGGGGTCCGCCTCGCTGAGCGCGACGATGCACCACAGGCCGAGCTGGTCGCACAGCGCCTTGACGGTCTTCGCGATGCCCTCGCACACGCCGACGCCCTGCGTCATGGGGCCGAGAATTTCATGAGAATACGGCTTTTTGAGCTTGTCGTAGCGCACGTTTTCCAGAATGAAATCGTGCACGGCAAGCTCTTTTTCCGCCTCCGTCTTCCCTTCGAGCGGCTTCGTCAGCCGGGCCAGACGTGCACTGACCGCCTGCTGGTGCGTGCGAATTTTTGCTTTGTCAAACAGATACTCCGGCTGAAGCTCCATATGCGCCGCGCCGGTCATCCACCGGCAGCAGTAGCCGGTGACGTAAAAGAGCAGCGGCTCGTCGAGCTTCAGCCGCAGATACACGTCCGCAAGCTGCTTTTCATCCAGCATCGGAATGCGGATGCCGGGCGCAAGCGCGCGAAAGCCGCCCAGAAGCGCGTCATACACGCCCTGCAGCGGCCGGGAAAGCTGTCCGTAATAATATCGCATAGAACCTCAAAACTGCAGCTGCGCGGGCTGCAGATCATCCAGTCCGGACAGCGTCCGCACCGGGACTGCACCGCGCGCGATCAAAGCCTGCGCGCCCTCGGAGCCGTCGTCGCTTACAAACACCGGGCTCCAGCCGCGCCTTAAATTCTCCGTCGTCCCGTCCCACGTGCCGCCTGCTCCGGCGCGGCACTGCGCGACGAGCGTTTTTTCGCCCGTGGCGTGGATAAAATGGTTCCGCGACAGCGCCCGCTGTGCGGAAAACGGCAGATCATAGCCCTGCTCGGCCAGATATAAAACGTGCGCCTGTGCCGGGCAGTCCAGAAGCCGTCCGGCCGGGAAAACCACGGCGGAGCCGCCCGCCGTCAAACAGGCCTCCTGCGCCGCGCGGTCCGCACCCATCGCTCCGCCGGAACAGAGTGCGTACCCAGAGCGCGCAATGAGCCGCCCGGCGGCCTCCGCGAACGCGCGTCCGCCCTCCGTCAGCTCCCGCGAGCCGACGACGGAAATGCAGCGCATGGAAAGCGGCGTTTCATCCCCCTTCGCGAACAGCACCGCCGGGCACCGCTGGCCGAGCGTCTGCCGCAGGCGTGCGGGGTAGCGCGGCGACAAGCGCGTGATGGGCACGATCCCGTTCCGCTCTGCCGCGCGCAGATAGCGCTCCAGCTGTGTTTCGCGCGACAACAGCCGCACGATGCGCCCGCACTGCTCCTGCGAATAGCCGAGCCGGTCCAGATCGCGCGCCGTCAGCTCCCGCAGCGGGTTTTCTCCGCCGGGGCCGAGGGCGCGCGCCCGCTTGGCAAGTTCCTGAAACTGCGCTATGGTCAGCGGCCTGTCCTCCGCCTCCGGCAGCGCGCAGCACAGAAGCAGCAGGCCGGTTTCTGCCGCCGTCAACGGAAGCGGCGGCGCGGCGGCGCCTTTTTGGGCTTCGGCGGCTCCTCCTCAACGAGGGAGCCGTCCTCCGCGAATTTCACGGGCTGTATGGCGTAGTGGGAATATTTCGCGATCTCCGCCAGCTTCGCCTGCTCCGGGAACGTGCCGAGGATGGACACGGCGATGCCCTTTTTCCGGGCACGGCCCGTGCGGCCGATGCGGTGGATATAATACTCGTTCTCCTCCGGCACGTCGTAGTTGATGACGCAGTCCACATCGTCGACGTCGATGCCGCGCGAGGCGACGTCCGTCGCGATCAGGATGGGGAGTTTGCCGTCCTTGAACGTGCGCATGGTCTTCTCGCGCTTCTGCTGCGGGATATCGCCGTGGATGCAGTCGGCGTCGAGGCCCATGCGGACCAGATCGTCGCGCAGGCGCTGGCACATGACCTTCGTGTTGCAGAAGACGATGGTGCGCTCCAGCCGGAGCGTGCGGATGAGCCTGCTCGTCATCTCGATTTTTTCGAGCGGCGGGCAGGTGATGGAATACTGCGTGATGTCCGGGCGGTTGTCCGTATCGGCGGGGACGGTGATCTCCACCTCGTCGCGCTGGTACATCCACGAGACGGTCATGACCTCCTGTGAGATGGTCGCGGAGAACAGACCGAGATTGCGGCGGTTCTTGACCTTCTCGATGATCTTCGTCACGTCGTCGAAGAAGCCCATGTCGAGCATCCGGTCGGCCTCGTCCAGCACGACGGTCTGCACCTTGTCAAACGAGAGCGTATGGCGCTTATAGTGGTCCATCAGCCGTCCCGGCGTGGCCACGACGATCTGCGGATGATTCTTCAGCTGCTTGATCTGCCCCTCGATCTTCGCGCCGCCGTAGACCACGGCCACGCGGATATTCTTATAATAGGTAAGCAGCCCGCGCAGCTCGTCGCAGATCTGGATGGCAAGCTCACGCGTCGGGGCGAGGATCAGACCCTGTAAGTCCTCGCTTTCCGCGTCGATATGCTCGATCATGGGGATGCCGAAGGCGAACGTCTTGCCCGTGCCGGTCGGGGCCTTGGCAATGACGTCCTTCCACTGCATGAATTCCGGGATGGCCTCGGCCTGGATGCGGGTCGGGTATCCGTAGCCCTTCTTCTCCAGCGCCTGCAAAATCTCCTCCGACAGGCCAAGGTCGGCAAAAGTCAAGTTCTGTTCCATAGAGATCGCTTCCTCATTCAATGTTCTGGCGAAAATCGCAATTTTTTTAATCATATCATATTTTCGCCGCGTTTCCAATCCCCTTCCCGGAAAAAAGAGGGCGTTTTTTCGCTTGCTTCCGTCCGGAATGCGCGGTATAATAAACCTTAAACACTTTGAAAGAGGCGGACGCTATGACAAATTTCCTGCTGCGGCGCTTTGTTCCGGATTATCAGAATACCGCCGACCCCGCCGTGCGCGAAAAATACGGCAATCTTGCCGGGATCGTGGGCATCATCTGCAATGTGCTGCTGTTTGCGGGCAAGCTTCTGGCCGGGACGCTCTGCGGCAGCGTATCCGTCACGGCGGACGCTGTTAACAACCTCTCCGACGCGTCAAGCTCTCTCGTGACGCTGCTGGGCTTCCGGCTGGCGGCCCGGCCTGCCGACGAGAAACACCCCTACGGCCACGCGCGGATGGAATACCTGTCCGGCCTTGCCGTGGCTGTGATGATCCTTGTGATCGGCGTGGAGCTGGTCAAAAGCTCGGTTCAGAAGATCCTGCACCCGGAGGCCGTGGAGTTTTCCGTCCTGACCGCCGCCGTGCTGACAGGCTCGATTCTGCTGAAGCTCTGGATGGCGCTGTTTGACCGGAAGCTCGGCAGGAAGATCAGCTCTGCCGCGCTGATCGCCGCCGCTGCCGACAGCCGCAGCGACGTGATTGCGACCGGCGCGGTGCTGCTTGCCTGCGTGATCGGGCGGCTGACGGGGCTGATGATCGACGGCTGGGCTGGGCTTCTGGTGGCGCTGTTTATTCTGTGGTCGGGCGTCGGCGTAGTGAAGGACACCGTCGACCCGCTGCTGGGCGCGAAGCCGGATGAAGCGCTTGTGCGCGCCATCGCGTATCTTATGACCTCGCACGTGAACATTCTCGGCTTCCACGATCTCATGGTGCATGATTACGGGCCGGGCCGCCGCTTTGCCAGCGTCCATGCCGAGATCGACCACCGCATCGACCCGCTTGTTGCCCATGAGATTCTGGACGAGATCGAGCGGCAGGCAAAGCGGGAGCTGCACGTTGATCTCGTCATCCACTATGACCCCATCGTCACCGATGACCCGGAGATCGCCGCCGTGCGCACGCGCGTTCTGCAGATCATGCACGGGCTTGACCCGCGCCTGTCCCTTCATGATTTCCGCATGGTCTCCGGGTCGCATCATGTGAATGTGATCTTCGACATGGTGATTCCGCCGGAGGATGCACAAACCGCCGAGCAGCTGCGTCGGCAGATCGAAGCGCAGCTGCAGGACGGAAAAAAGACGTATCATCTGATCGTCACGTTCGACACGGCGGCCTTCAACGAGCTTTCGACGGAGGCGGGAGAGCAGCAGTCCCGGTAAGCGGACGCCTTCTTGTGCCTCCCCTTCTTTACACCTACCATATATGGATTTCCTGCTTCGTTATGTTACGCGCAATGTTACAGTTAAATTACAAACCCCCCGAAATGCTTGACGAAACGGGGGCAGTGCGGTAAGATGCAGATACAAATTACACAGGGGGCTTTGCTCCGATGTGTAAAATTTAAACAGGAGGAAATCCAAATGAAGAATCTGAAAAAGGTTCTCGCGCTGGTTCTGGCCGTTGTCATGATCATGGGCACCGTCGCCGTCGCCAGCGCAAAGGACTACGCGGATATCAAGGCTGACAGCGATTACGCCGAAGCAATTGATGTCCTGTCCAACCTCAACATTCTTGATGGTTTCAAGAATGGTGAGACGTACAACTTCCAGCCGGATGGCTACTTCACCCGTGCTCAGGCAGCCAAGATCGTGGCGATCGTCCACAACGCGGCTACCAACGGCAAGATCAAGGGTCAGGATGCTATCTCCAGCCTGTACAGCAACGCACAGAACCCGTTCGTTGACTGCAACAACTCCTGGGCTCTGCCCTTCATCAACTACTGCCGCATCACTGGTCTGGCTGACGGCATGACCAAGACCACCTACGCTCCCGAGCGCAGACTGACCGGCGTGCAGTGGCTGAAGCTGATGCTCACCACCCTGAACTTCGACACCGCCAAGGAAGGCTACACCGGCACCGGCTGGGACATCAACGTCCTGAACCGCGCCAATGAGCTTGGCCTGCTTGCTGGTCTCCCCACTGGCTGGAAAGCCATCGAGAACATCAAGCGCGGCGAAGCTGCTCAGATCCTCTACAACGCGCTGACCACGAGCCTTGTCGAGTATGGCCAGAACATCATGGGCTACAATCCCACGGTTGCGGCTGGCAACTTCCTCACCAAGGCGTTCGTCGCCAACGAGTCCGTTGTGTCCACCGGTGTTCTGCTCGCCGCCAAGATGGGCGTCGGCATCACCCGTACCACTGACGCATTCCGCCGTCCGGGCTACAAGTGGAGCTATGGCACTTGGAGCAAGTTCTACATGGACGCGCCGGTCAACAGCTACACCACCGCTGTTACCATGTGCGACATCCTGAAGAACGACATGAAGGTTCCCGAAACCTCCTCCGAGGCGGTTGTTCTGAACGGCTACCGCAAGGGCGTTGATCCCACTGCCACCGGCGCTACCACGACCGGCCAGATGTTCGCCGATGCCGGCACCGCTCTGAACTACTACGCAGTCGACGGCTACAAGTATGTTGATGTCAATGACAGAATTTACATGGAGCTTCAGCATGACAAGGCCAAGGAATGCCAGACTTGGTGGGAAGCTGCATATGGCTGGAAGTCTCCGGTCTTCGGCGGCCAGGGCGATCTGACGCAGGTCTTCAAGACCGAAGACGGCTGGGTCATCACCACCATCCACACCTTCCTCGGCGAGATCACCAAGCTCAACAAGAACAACAAGTACAGCCACGCCACCGGCGAGACTGCGGAACTCAAGTTCTGGCAGGAAATGGTGAATGATGAGCCGCAGTACATTGAGAGAACGACTACGGCTATGACCACCACCGACATGAACTACACTGTCGGCACCAAGGTTCTGGTTCAGGTCTCCCTGAAGAAGAGCGAGACTGTCAACCTTGACAACTCTGACTATGTCAACGGCAATGTTGGTATTGTCGCTGTTGCTGAGGCCAAGACTGGCGCTCTGACCGGTGCTTCCGATGCAAACTATCCGGAAACTGTTTCCATCGACGGCACCAAGTATCCCACCAACTGCCGCTTCGTTCTTGGCAAGGATAAAGCCATGAACATTGCGAACAATGGCAAGGTCTTCACGTTCTACCTCGACACCTACGGCAACGTCATCGGCCGTGTTGCGAACACCGATGCCAAGAGCTATGTGGTTCTCGACCGTATCTACGGCGTCCATGAGAACGGCAAGTTCGCGCTGAAGGCCGACATGTTCGATCTGGACGGCAAGGCCATCGAGGGTGCGACTGTTGCGATCGCCGGCTCCTTCGCTTCTGCCAAGGACGGCTACGACAATATTGGTTATTACAGCAACGACAGCTATCCGTATGACAACTTCGTTTACATGGTTGCCTCGCACAACGATTCGAAGCTGACCAACGCGCTGTACTCCTACACCAAGAACGACAAGGACGTTTACACCCTGACTTGGGTCGGTGATGCGACTACGGCTACCACAGTTGCTGCATCCACCGCAGCTGATGTTGCCAATAACGTCACTTACGGCCATGCATTCGGCCGTCTGGAAGGCTCCTTCGTCCACACTGCAAAGCTGGCATTCATCAAGGTTTCTTCCCTGAATGGCGTAGCCATGATGAAGACCAACGATAAGGTATACAGCGGCAACGATCTCTCCCTGTCCGAGTCCACCAAGTTCGTGGTCAAGAGCGCTGGCGGCGCTGTCACGTCCTACACCGGCTACACCGCTCTGCCCGCACTGACTGCCTCCTACGTTGACTATCTCGATAACGACGGCGACGGCTTCGCTGACATCGTCTACATCGGCAAGGCAGTCTTCGCGGCTGACAATGTCACTGGTTGGGTCCTGAAGTGGACGCCGTTCAACTGGGCAAATGGCTATGACCTCATCACTGTCTACGTCGACGGTGAGCCTGTCACGGTCAATGTCAAGCACGAAACCATCGTGACTGGCGTTGATGCCAACGGCGTAGCGCTGCGTCCGGGCCTGTACACCTTCAAGACGCAGGTCGATGCCAATGGCGTGACCTACTCTGAGGTCTACATGATCGACCAGAACGCAAGCAACTGGATGGGCGAAGCTGTTGAGTCCTACAGCAACGATGCGACCGCCATCAAGGTCAAGGATGCCACCGGCTACACGCAGACCATCGGCCTGACCGACGTTGTGATCTACAACGTTCTGGCTGACGGCACGGTCGTCAAGGCTGACGCTTCCTGCATCGCCGCGGGCGACTACATCATCTACTCCAAGGTTTCCAGCATGGGCAATGCTCCGTACGCGGTGATCTACGTCCTCGACAAGACCATTCCGTACTAATTTGAGATTTCCTCTCTGAAACCCCAAAGCAAAGAGGGGGCCCCGCAAGGGGCCCCCTTTTCTGCACACTTGACAAACCGCAAGAACCTGCTATAATAAAAATAACCCAAGGCTCCGCGACAAGCGGTTTTGACTCTAGCTAGGGGAAAGCATCAAGAGTAAACTCAAGAAACCGTCACTGTGCAGAGTGGCGGTTTCTGCCTTTGATGCGGATGGTGACCGTGAATCCAAAGATATGGAATGTGATCGTAATCGGCATCTTATCACCTCCTTTACGAGGTGAGACAAAACCGCCTATCGCTGTGTTGGAGCCTCAGGGGTTCAATAGAACCGCATATATTTTACCAGGCAAATCGAAAAATGTCAATCCATGCGACCGTTTCCGCGCCCTTGACAAACCGCAAGAACCTGCTATAATAAAAATAACCAAGGACGCCTCGACAAGCGGTTGTCCCCGGTTAGTTTATGAAGTCAAGAAAATGTTCTTGAAACCGTCACTTTGCCGAGTGGCGGTTTCGCCCGTTAATGCGGATCGTAATAGTCAATCCAAGAATATGGAAAGTCAATGTGATCGGCATCGGAACACCCCCTTTACAGAGGATTCCGGGGAAAACCGCCCGTCGCTGTTTTGGCGCCCTTGGGGTTCAAAAAGAACCTTAACTATTCTACCAGACCAGTCGAAAAATGTCAATCTACGCCGTTTGTGCCCGCTTGACAAATCAAAAGTGTCTGGTATAATAAAAGTAACCAAGGACGCCTCGACAAGCGGTTGTCCCCGGTGAAATGCTGATTCTTAAACTATGTTAAGAAACCGTCACTTGGCCGAGTGGCGGTTTCGCCCGTTAATGCGGATCGTAATAGTCAATCCAAAGATATGGAAAGTCAAAGTGATCGGCATCGGAACACCCCCTTTACAGAGGATTCCGGGGAAAACCGCCCGTCGCTGTTTTGGCGCCCTTGGGGTTCAAAAAGAACCATACCTATTTTACCAGACCGGTCGAAAAATGTCAATCAATGGCGTATGCTGTGCCATTGGCAAAAGAAAAGCATGGCATTCTATACAACAGGAGGGCGCTGCCGGTAAACGGTCAGCGCCCTCTGGCGATTTTGCGGTGTGCTGCAGGGACTGCGTGCGTTTGTTCCGCTTTTGTCTTACAGGAAGTTCCGCACATCGAATACCTGCGGCGGGAGAACGTCGGAAAGCTCCACAAGCTCCGGGACGAAGCCGCCGCTGCGGTCGACCGAGATACGCGGCGATTTGAGCAGCGTCCGGTCTGTCGGCCCTCCGGCCGGCAGCGTCAGCAGCGCGTCCGTGCCGCCGCCCCGCTGCGACTGCAGCAGGATCGAGCCGCCGTGCGCCTGCATGATCGCCTGCACGACAGGCAGGCTGAAGCCCGCGCCGAAGCGCGAATCCTCCGGTACCTCCGGCCTTGCGTAGCGGTGGAACGCGCTGCATAGGATCTCCGCGTCCATGCCCTCGCCGCTGTCGGACAGACGGATCACGGCGCGCCTGCCGTGCCGCGTGAGCGTCAGATGCAGCGTGCCTCCCGGCGCAGAGAACTTGACTGCGTTGGACAGCAGCGCCAGCAGCGCACGGCGCACCTGTCGGCGGTCGATCCAGACGAAAATGGGAGCCTGCGGCAGATCAGCCTCCAACGCCAGCCCCATTTGCCGGCACAGCTCGTCCGCGCGCTGTGCCAGACCGTCCAGAAAATCGGTCAGGTCGGTCTTTTCCAGCGACAGCGGCAGCCGCCCGTGCTGCACATAGCTCAGATCGGTCAGATTCTCCGATGCCCGCAGCAGCTGATAGCAGGCGCGGTTGAGCACGGCCAGATTCTGCTGCACAGCCGGATCCTCTGCTTCGGAAAGAAGCGGGAAAAGTGTTCCGGATACGGACAGCAGCGTCGTCAGCGGCGTGGAGATCGACTGCGCGGCGCGGCAGAACGCGGCAAGTTCGTCGCGCGTATCCTGCGGCGGCAGGAACAGCAGCAGCGCATCGTCCAGCGGCTGCGTATTGGCGCTGACGCAGACGCCGCCGGCCATCACGGGCAGCACGGCCGGGCGTGCGTACAGCATTTCCGGCAGTGCCGCGTCCTGCGGTAAATAGGCGCGGAGCGCCGTTCCCACGGCAAAAAGCTCCTGCGCGTGGCAGTTCAGCTCCGCGACGGCGCCGTCCCGCACAAGGATGACCGGCTGTGCTGCTCCATCGTAAAGTGTGTGAAATTGTTCAGACGAAAGCGTCATAGCGCGATCCTCCCTGCGTGTAGCATATGCAGGTTTCGGGAAACAATCAGTCTCAGGAAGTTCCTGTTTCCCCATCATAGCGGATTCCGTCGGAAAAAGCAAGCAGAAACGAAAAAACATGATTTTTCCGCTGAATGGATGAAGCCTCTAACACAGCCGCGTCCAATAGCGGCGAGAAGCAGAATTTTTCGCTGAATCCGTGACTTTTTGCGGGGCAGCACGAATTTCGAATGCAAGGCGTTTTTACCGCAATCATTCAAAGGCAGCTGCTATCAAATTTGGTGTACCGTAACAGGCGGCGCGTACCTTAGAGCCCCTTTTCTCCCCCATCTTTTCCGGCAAGGCGGAAAAGATGGGGCCGCCGGAGGCGCGTCGGAAACGCTTTGCTGGTTTGCGGCTTGGGTTTGGCCTCGACGGATACATAAAACAGCCCCATTCCGGTCGAATGGGGCTGTTCATGCACATATGGGTGGGGGAAGTTATTCTGCGGAAATGAGGTAATAATAGATCGGCTGGCCGCCGGAGACGAGGTTGACCTCCGCGTCGGGGGCGTGCTGCCGGAACAGTTCCAGCGCCGCTTCCGCGTCGGGTTCCTGAATGTCCGCGCCATAGAAGATGTTGATGAATTCCTTGCCGGCCTCCGCAGCCTTGTCCGCAAGAGAGGCGAGAAGCGTGGTGATCTCGCGCGTCGTACCGGCCAGCGCACCGTCGCACAATCCGAGATAGTCGCCCGCGTGAATATCAAAGCCGTCAAAGTCCGAATCGCGCGCGGCATAGGTGATCTGCATGGTCATAACGCCGGAGAGGCAGTCGGTCATGGCCGCTTCGTTTTCGCTCGGCTCCATCGCTGCGTCGAACGCGAGCATGGCGCTGATGCCCTGCGGGACGGTCTTGGTCGGGATAACCACGACTTCGCGCGAAGCCAGTTCTGCCGCCGCCTGCGCAGCCATGATGATGTTCTTGTTGTTGGGCAGGACGAAGACGATCTCCGCAGGCGTTTTTTCAATCGCGTGCAGAATATCCTCCGTCGAGGGGTTCATCGTCTGGCCGCCCTCAATGATCTCGTCGACGCCGAGATCGCGGAACACGCCTGCCAGACCCGCACCCGCGCACACGGCGACGCTGCCGTAGCGCTTTTCAGGCTCCGCCGGAGCTTCCTGCTTCGCGGGCTGGTTTTCCAGCTCCTTTTCCACGGCCTCCAGATCGTCGGTCGACCGGGCCTTGCGGCCTGCCGTCAGATCGTCGTGCTGCAGGCGCATGTTCTCGATTTTTGCAAGTTCCAGCGTACCATACTTCTGGGCCTCGCTCAGCGCGTCGCCCGGAATGTTCGTATGTACGTGGACCTTGAACGCCTCGTCGTCCTCGCCGATGACGAGACTGTCACCGATGCTGCCGAGATATTCGCGCAGCGGGTCGAGCGAGGTGATATCCTCGCGCTTGCGCACGATGAAGACCGTGTCGAAGGCGAAGGTGATATCCTCGGAGTCGAAAATGCCGAAATCGGCCTCTTCGTTTACCGCGCCGGTATCCTCGCAGACGATGTCGTTGCCGCGCAGGCTTTCGAGCATCCCGCGCAGAATGAGGCAGAAGCCCATGCCGCCCGCGTCGACGACGCCGGCCTTTTTGAGAACCGGATTCTGGTTGACGGTGTTGTCCAGCGCGGCGTGCGCCGTGTCGAGGCAGTGCTGCAGCACATACTCGATCTCGTTGTTTTCCACGGCCAGATCGCGCGCGGCGTCTGCCGTGAGGCGGGAGACGGTCAGGATCGTGCCCTCGGCGGGCTTCATGACCGCCTTATACGCGGCCTCCACGCCCGCAGTGAGTGCGGCGGCAAAATCCTTGCCGTCGGCCTCGAGCTTGCCCTTGAGCGACTTGGAAAAGCCGCGGAACAGCAGGGACAGGATCACGCCTGAGTTGCCTCTTGCGCCGCGCAGGAGCGCGGAGGCCGTCTTGTCGGCGGCCTTGGTGAGTGTAATGCCGTCCGCCTTGCGCAGCTCTGTGCTGGCGGCAGAGAGCGTCATGCTCATATTCGTGCCGGTGTCTCCGTCCGGGACGGGGAAGACGTTCAGCTCGTTGACCTTCTGCTTGTTCAGGTCGATCTCGGCAGCGGCGGAGAGCATCATCCGGCTGAACGCCGCGCCGTCAATGGTTTTGATCATGGTTTACCTCCGTGAGCGCCCTGTATGCGCGCGTGAATTGAAATCGATATCAGTCGACGGAAATGGAGTCGACGAATACGTTCACGGCACGCACCTCGGTGCCCGTGGACTTGGTGACGAAATAGCGGACCTCGCTGATGATGGAGGACGCGATTGCGCTGAGATTGACGCTTTTGTCGACCATGATGTGCAGGTCGATGGATATGGAATTATCGGGGCTGAACGTGACCTTGACACCCTTGCCCATTGCCTCCTTGCGCAGCAGATGGACCAGCCCGTCCGTCATGGATCGCACGGCCATGCCCTTGACGCCAAAGCAGTTGGTCGCCGCAAAGCCCGCGATGTTGGTATAGACAGCGCTGTCGACCGTGATCTGGCCGGCGTCTGTATTCATACGGATCATCAAGATTCCTCCTTCTGGGATATTCAATTCATTCTAACCGATTTGCCGGGAAAGTACAAGTAAAAAAACGGGTTTCAGCCTTTTTCATAACCGGTCACGCCGGTATTCTGCATCCATTGGAGCTTTTCACCCATCAGATACGTCAGCGTCTCAAGCTCCGGCCGCTCTGAGCTGCTCAGATACTTGCGCAGGTCATACAGATCGTTGTACGTCAGGTACGGATAATCGCCCTCGACATACGTGCCGTCGGGCTTGATGCTGTAATAGAGATTGTGGTTCGGCATGACCCAGCCGGAGCCGGTGTCCACAATGGCCAGCAGCATCCGGTCGGCCAGCGTGCGCAGATCCTTCCGGTTCAGCAGATCTGCCGCGTGGTACAGCGCCAGACACTCCGATGCCTGATGGTTGAGCGAGGTATGCGGGGCGGTAATTTCGTCCGGGTGCCAGTAGTCGGGGATCAGCCAGCCGCCGGTTTCCGTGGGGATGTGGCTCGTGTCGGCAACCTGAGCGAAGAAGGCAAGATAGCGGTTCATCGTCTCCTCGAACATCCCCTTGCCGAGCCTGCGGGTGGCCGAGATGTAAAGCTCAAGCAGGTCGGTATTGAACCGGGTGTCATAAAAGCCCGGCCCGATGCCGTAATCGCCCTGGAGCCATTCGCTGCCGGGCGTGGTGGGCACATAGCCGTACTGGTTCTGCCGCTGCGACATGGTATCGAGCGAGAGGATGACGAGCGCGGGCGCTGCCTTGCAGCGCGGCATCAGGCCAAGATAGCCCCGGATGCAGTAGCTTGCGGCGCAGCAGTAATAATAATTCGTGCCGGACGGGATATAGTTGGAGGGCGATTTGCGGAAATAGCCGTCGAAGCACCAGTGCGAATCGCCGTTTTTCACATAGTTGACCCACGCTGTTGCGCAGTTGTCCGCGCTCCAGTCCAGCCCGGACGGCGCGGTCAGGATCAGTGCGTCCGTTACGCAGTCGGGCGCAAGGCCGTAGCCGTCCATCGTGATGCGGACGCCGCCGTCACGCAGCTTCGTGGTGCGCAGAATGCCGTCCTGCTCCGGAAAATACTCCCGTGAGCCGTTTTCGCGCAGGGCAAACGTGCGCGGCAGCGCAAGAAAATACGTCTGCCCGGAGGCCAGCTCCACGACGACGACCGGCGAGGCATACAGCCCGTCCCCCAGCGCCTGCGAGCGCCAGTCCCCGGCGCTTTTGTCATAATACCAGACCGTGCCTGCCTCCGTGACAGTCTGGTCGAAAAAGCGGATATAGCTGCCCCTGCCCGCGGCGCGAAGACCGGCCGCGCTGACGCCGTCGGAGACGGCGTATTCCCGGCTCTCGATCTGATACTGCCCGTACTGGGTGGTTTCAATATAGACCTCGGCGGTATACTTTGTGGAGGTCAGCACCCGATCCGGCGTGCGGCCCGCTGGCTCGTCCGGTTCGTCCGGAGCCTCTTCCTCCGGAAGCTCTGCCGGAGCTGCTGCTTCGGATTCTGCTGCCGGCGAGGGTTCTGCCTGCGGCTTGCCGCAGGCGCACAGCTGCGCCAGCACCAGAATCAAAATCAGGATCAGCGTGAGTTTCTTATGCATGGGTACCTCCGAGGAAGGGTTTGGGCAGAACAATGGCAGCCATTTTTACAAAGCAGTCCGGGATACGCGCAGTCTCTGTAGGGGCCGATGCCCACATCGGCCCGCTGGGAAGTTACGAATTCGCCGAAGATTCCCATAAAATCGGTACATCCTGCGGGTGGACAAGAGGCGTTCGCCCCTACAGGGGGAGAGCGAGGGTCGTTGTAGGGGCCGACGACTCTGTCGGCCCATTGGGAAGTCGCGAATTTGCCGGAGTTTTTCATAAAAAACGGTGCGACCTGCTGGGCCGATGTGTACCGGCAAGCGGCAGACCCACATCCGTAACGCTCCTTCGTCGCGAACGGCTGTGACCGGCATCGGCCCCAAAGCTGGCGCGGGAGCGCCCGGGGCTCCCGCGCCAGTGCGAAAATCAGATCATGCTCGGCTGCCAGCAGTCGGGGGTCTCGAGGCCCATCATGGTCACGATGGTCGGCGCGACGTTGGCAAGGCCGTAATGGCCGTCCTTGATCTCATACTTGTTGTCGGGATCGTAGATGATGAAGGGAACCGGGTTCAGGGAGTGCGCGGTGCGCACGCTGGTCTTGCCCTTCTTCGTTTCGAGCATCTGATCGGCGTTGCCGTGGTCGGCGGTGACGAGCAGGGTGTAGCCGTACTTGTCGGCGGCCTCCTTCACGCGGGCCAGACCTGCGTCGACGGCCTCCATCGCGGTAATGACGGCGCTCAGAACGCCGGTGTGGCCGACCATGTCGCCGTTCGGATAGTTGCAGCGCAGGAACTGGTACTTATGCGAGGCCATGGCCTCGACCAGAAGATCGGTGATCTCCACGGACTTCATCGCGGGCGCCTGCTCGAACGGGATCACGTCGGACGGGACCTCGGCATAGTCCTCAAGGCTCTCGTCGACCTTGCCGGAGCGGTTGCCGTTCCAGAAGTAGGTGACGTGGCCGTATTTCTGCGTCTCGGACACGGCGTACTCGTGCACGCCCGCCTTGCACAGAACCTCGGTCAGCGTGTTGCGGATGACGGGCGGCTCGACCAGATAGTGCATCGGGATCTTGAGGTCGCCGTCATATTCCAGCATACCTGCGAACTTCACGCCAGTATAGTCACCGCGGTCAAACTTGTCAAAGTCCTTGCGGTCAAAGGCGAGGGAGATCTCCTGCGCGCGGTCGCCGCGGAAGTTGAAGAGGATGACGCTGTCGCCGTTTTCGATCTTCGCGACGGGCTTGCCGTCGTGCGCAACGACGAACGGCAGCAGATCCTGATCGATCATGCCGGGATTTTCGGCGCGGTAGGTTTCAATGGCTTCCCGCGCGGAGGCGAACTGACGGCCCTCGGCCTGCACGTGCGTGCGCCAGCCCTTTTCGACCATCGGCCAGTTGGCCTCGTAGCGGTCCATGGTGATGACCATGCGGCCGCCGCCGGAGGCGATCTTGTATGCATGCTCCGCGTCGTTCAGTTCCGCCAGAACGGACTCCAGTTGATCAACATAGTCCAGCGCACTTGTCGCGGGGACATCGCGGCCGTCGAGCAGGATGTGGCAGTAGACCTTTTTGAGTCCCATCTCGCGCGCCTTTTTCAGCATCGCGATCAGGTGCGAGATATTGGAATGGACGTTGCCGTCGGACAGCAGGCCGATGAAGTGCAGCGCCCTGCCGTTTTGCAGGCAGTTGTCCGTCAGGTCGACCCAGGTCTTGGACTGGTACAGGGAGCCGGTCTCAATGGATTCCTGCACGAGCTTTGCGCCCTGCGAATAGATCTGGCCGCAGCCGAGAGCGTTGTGGCCGACCTCGGAGTTGCCCATGTCGTCGTCCGTGGGCAGGCCGACGGCGGTGCCGTGGGCCTTGAGCCACGTCATGGGGCAGGTGGCCATCAGCTTGTCGAGCGTCGGGGTGTTGGCCTGCTTGACCGCGTCGCCGGGGCCGCCGTCGCCGCGTCCAACGCCGTCCATGATCACAAGTACGATCGGTTTTTTCATTGGTATTCCCTCCTGAGTAGGATATTCTCGAATTTCACTATATTTTACTACAATTTCCCCGCAGATACAACTTAATTTTCTTTGAACAATCGCAGCGCGTGGGAATTAGCCAGCGCGTAAACACGTGCGAAATCCACGTGCGGGTTATAGATGGCCTCCAGCTCGTCGTGCAGGGCCTTCGCCTGCGCGAGAAGCGCGGTCACGTCCGACAGATCGGGCAGCGGAGCATCCGGCCCCCGGTAATAGCGCTTCTCGTTCGGCAGATACACGGCCTCTGTCTCGTCCGGGAACAGAGGGTTCTGATATAGAACCGCAGTTTCCCGCGCGCGAAGCGCCTCCAGCTCCTCCCCGGACACCAGCTGCACCGCGCCTGCGGGCGGTTCGGCGGAGACAAGGCCCCGGCAGGTGACGGCCCGCAGGAAGCGCCTGCTTCGCTCCTCCTGCGCCGGAAGCGGGCAGGAGGGGCGCGCATGGATCACAAGACGCGCATGCGCCTCGCGGTAGAGCGCGCGGTAGCGCGTCTGCAGAAGCTCGATGGCGCGGCGCTCTTTCTGCAGCGCAATGCGGTCATAAAACTGCCCCAGATCGAGATACAGTCCCGCCGCGCCCGGCGTGACGGCCTCGAGCACGTGCGGGGCCGTGCCGTCGGCGTAGCCGGTGTGCAGGGCCGGGAGATACACGCCGTCCACCGAATCCGGGTCGCCGGAGCACAGGACGTATTCGACATCGAGTCCGGCGTTCTCCGCCGCTTTGCCGATGGTCTTCATAAAGCTCGATTTGCCGCACCCCGGCCCGCCCTTGATCACCCACAGAAAATCCTCCGGCCCCCGGCAGAACTGTCCGTAAAACGAGACAAAGCCGGAGGCCGTATTGCCGCCCAGAAAATACCGTGTCACCGCCATGAAATGCCCCTCCTGTATAGCAAGAATACAGGTAGTGTATGCAGCCGCGCGGCGGGATGTGCGTGCATTTCGGCGCGCTGCGAAATTCGCGGCGCGCCAGTTGTAGGGGCCGATGCCCATCTTCGGCGCTAAGAGCCGCGCAAAGCGCGGTTGCGCCTCGAAACTAGCCTGCGGGCATCGCATCGGACCGGCAGAGTGCACTGTTTTTACGGAAATCTTCGACAAATCCGCAGCTTCCCAGTGGGCCGACAGAGTCGTCGGCCCCTACAACGGCACTCGCTCTTCCCTGTAGGGGCGGACGACTCTGTCCGCCCGCAGAATATATCGATTTTACGGAAATATCCGGAAAATTCGCAACTTCCCAACGGGCCGATGTGTACCGGCAAGCGGCAGACCCACATCCGTAACGCTCCTTCGTCGCGAACGGCTGTGACCGGCATCGGCCCCTACAGTCAAACGGGAAAATACGGTGCGAATTTGCCGAAAGCTTTGTACTGTACATCGTATCAGAAAAACACCGTCCACGGGAACCTGGCCGGGGGCTGCGCCTCGAAGACGGCCTCGCCCTTCCCGTCCGGGAAGGACAGCCGGTACGACCAGAGCGCACAGGCGCAGCGATTGTCGCGGCTGCCGTATTTTCCGTCGCCCAGCAGCGGCAGGCCGCGCGAGGCAAACTGGACGCGGATCTGGTGCGTGCGCCCCGTTTCGAGCCGGATGCGCGCAAGGCTCAGCCCGTCCTGTTCGGCAAGGATTTCATAGTGCAGCCGCGCCTGCTTCACGCCGCCGCGCTGCCGCCTGACCACGTAGGTCTTGTTTTTCGCCCGGTCGTGGAACAGCAGATCTTCCAGTGTCCCGGCCCTCTCTGCCGGACAGCCGGTCAGGACGGCCAGATATGTCTTCTGCATCTGTCCCTGTCCCATCGCCTGCGTCAGCCGTGCGGCCTCCTGCGCCGTCTTTGCGTAGACCATCACGCCGCCGACCGTCTGGTCGAGCCGGTGAACGGGGAAAATGTCACAGCCCAGCTGCTCGGAGAGCAGCTGCGGCATCGCCTCCGCCTGCGTGCCCTGCGCAGCTATGCCGATGGGCTTGACGCAGACAAGATAGCGCGCTGTTTCCTTCAGAATTTCAATCATACGCTTCGCCTCGTTTCGGGCCTATTCTACCAGAAAAACAAGACGCGCGCAACGGCTTGCAATCCGCGGAAACTCCCGGTATAATACACACGAATATAAGAAACGGAGCAAATATCATGACAACAGAGCAATACCGGAAGCGGTCAGGCTTTTCGATCTTCCTGTCCTTCTTCAAGCCCCACCGGGGGCTGTTTTTTCTCGACATGGCCTGTGCACTGGTCGTGTCGATGATCGATCTGGCGTACCCCATCATCTCGCGTTACGCCATGCGCACGCTGCTGCCGCAGAGCGCGTACCGCACGTTCTTTACGATCATGCTGATCGTGCTGGCGGCCTATGCGCTGCGGTCGGTGCTGTATTTCATCATCACCTACTGGGGCCACACCTTTGGCATCCGCGTGGAGGCCGATATCCGCGCGGCCCTGTTCGGCCATATGCAGGAGCTGGGGTTTGAGTTCTTCGACCGCAACCGCACCGGCCAGCTGATGAGCCGCATGACGACCGACCTCTTTGAGATCACCGAGCTTGCCCACCACGGGCCGGAGGATCTGTTCATCTCGCTTGTGACCATCGTCGGCGCGCTGACCGTCATGGCGACGATCGAATGGCGGCTGGCGCTGGTCGTGGCGGTCATGATCCCGGTGTTTATCGCAATCATCGTCTCGCGCCGCAAGGCGATGCGCGAGGCCTCCCGCCGCGTGAAGAAAAAGACCGGCGCGATCAACGCCGACATCGAATCTGCCCTCTCCGGCATCCGCACGGCCAAGGCATTCGCCAACGAGCACGTCGAGGAAGAAAAATTCGACCGCTCGAACGACATTTACAAGACCTCCAAGAAGATGTTCCACCGGGAAATGGGCATTTTCATGGCCGTGATGGAGTTTTTCACAAGCTCCCTGTCCGTGGCCGTCGTGACTGTGGGCGGCCTGCTCATTATGAAGGGGCAGATGGATACGGTCGATCTTCTGACGTTCACGCTCTATATCGCGTCCTTTGTCAACCCCATCCGGAAGCTGGCAAACTTCACGGAGCTGTTCTCCAACGGCACGGCGGGCTTTGAGCGCTTTTTGGAGATCATGCGCACCGCGCCGGAGCTGCACGACGCGCCGGACGCGCTTGAGCTGACGCACGTGCGCGGCGAAATTGGAGTCGAGAACGTGAGCTTTTCCTATGAGGACGACCCGGAGGTCCTGCATGACGTGTCCCTGCACGTCCCGGCGGGCAAGACCGTCGCCATCGTCGGTCCCTCCGGCGGCGGCAAGAGCACGCTCTGCCAGCTGATCCCCCGCTTTTACGACGTGACCGGCGGCTCGATCACCGTCGACGGCCACGATGTGCGCAGCGTCACGCAGGAGTCCCTGCGCCGCTCCATCGGCATCGTGCAGCAGGACGTGTTTCTGTTCGCCGATTCCATTCTGGAAAACATCCGCTACGGTAAGCCCGGCGCGACGATGGAGGAGATCGTGGAGGCGGCGAAGCGCGCGGAAATTTACGACGATATCATGGCCATGCCAGACGGCTTCGACACCTACGTCGGCGAACGCGGCACGCTCCTGTCCGGCGGACAGAAGCAGCGCATCTCCATCGCGCGCATTTTCCTCAAAAACCCGCCGATTCTCATTCTCGACGAGGCGACGAGCGCCCTTGACACGCTGACCGAGGCGAAGATCCAGCACGCGTTTGACGAGCTGGCAAAGAACCGTACCACGCTCATCATCGCACACCGCCTGTCCACCATCCGCGCCGCAGGCGAGATCGTCGTCATTGCCGATGGCCGCATCGTCGAACGCGGCACGAACGAGGAGCTTCTCAAAAAAGACGGCATCTACGCCAGCCTCTGCCGCACACAAAACCTGCTGGCATAAAACTTCATGCGTGAGCACTGCACCACGAAAATGCGCAAATGCCGGTGCATGAAGTTTTTGTGCATCATTTCCGGTTGCCCGCAGGGGCGAGGAAATGGCACGTTTCTATAGCAAAAAGCGCCCAGCCGCTTGCAGCGGCTGGGCTGTCTGTTTACTGCTCCATCAGGCCCACGCAGTCGTAATACGGTCTGGAGGCGATGAGGGCTTTGTTTTCCCTGAAGACATTGTGCATGAGCGTAATGACGGCGTAATCGCACTGCGCCATGGCTTCTTCGAGGGAATAATTGTGGTATCCCGCCACGTCGCCCTGAATGTACGGCTCGCAGGCGAGAACCTCATAGCCGCGCGATTTCAGGATGTTCGCAAACAGGACGGACGGGCTTTCGCGCGTATCGTCAATGTTGGCCTTGAAGCTCATGCCGAGCACGGCGATCTTTGCGCCGGGCTTCACGTCGCGTGCGATGCGGTCCGCCGTCCAGGCGGGCTTGCCGTCGTTGACAAGACGGGCCTCGTAGATGAGCGGCGTAATATCCTCGAACTTTTCATGGATGAACCACGGGTCGACCGCGATGCAGTGTCCGCCGACGCCGACGCCGGGGGTATGCACGTTCACTCTGGGGTGGCAGTTGGCAAGTTCAATCAATTTGAACACGTCGATGCCGAGCCGGTCGCAGACCTTGCTGAGCTCGTTGGCATAGGCGATGTTGATGTCGCGGAACGTGTTTTCCGTCAGCTTGCACATCTCGGCGGTCAGATCGTCCGTCAGGCGGATCGTGCCGCCGGTGACGACCTTTTCATAGATTTCCTTGGCGAATTGCGCCGATTCCGGACGGTTCGAGCCGATGATGCGGTCGTTCTCGCGCAGCTCGATGAGCATCCGGCCGGGGATGATGCGCTCCGGGCAGTGCGCCGTCATGAACTGCTCCGGCGCAAGGCCGGACGTTTCCGAGACGATCTTCTCCACCATGCGCGTGGAATAGGGAGGCGAGGTGGATTCGAGCACGCAGAGGTTCCCCGCGCGCAGGACGGAACCGACCTCCTTCGCGGCGGATTCGACGAAGCGCATATCGGACACGCGCTTGTGCTCCTCCGTCTCGCGGTAGGGCGTCTGGACGCAGATGATAAAGACGTCGGCAGGTTCCGGCTTCGTCGTGAAGTGCAGACGGCCGGTTGCCATGGCCTTCGTCATGGCGTCCTGCAGGCCGGGTTCTACAATATGGATATGGCCCGCGTTCAGCGTGTCTACGACGGTATCCTTTACGTCGAAGCCGCAGACCTCATAGCCCGCCAGCGTAAATGTGATGGCGGTGGGGAGGCCGATATAGCCGCAGCCCATGATCTCGATTTTTTTCATGCTATTTCGCTCCTTTGTATGCAAACATACAAGGATACTATATCCTATTTTTTACGCTTTTGCAAGCAGAGTCTGCACCATATCCGTCTTTTCCCACGGCAGATCCAGCTCCGCGCGGCCAAAATGGCCGTAACCGGCGGTCTGACGGTAGATCGGGCGGCGCAGATCGAGCGTTTTGATGATGGCCGCCGGGCGCAGGTCGAAGCATTCACGCACAAGCTGGGCCAGCTTATCATCCGCGATCTTGCCGGTTCCATATGTCTCGACGAGAACGGAAACAGGGTGCGCCACGCCGATGGCGTAGGCCAGCTGCAGCTGGCAGGCGTCGGCCAGACCGGCTGCGACCAGATTCTTCGCGATGTAGCGCGCCATGTATGCGCCGCTGCGGTCGACCTTCGTGGGGTCCTTGCCGGAGAACGCGCCGCCGCCGTGGGCCGCGTAGCCGCCGTAGGTATCGACGATGATCTTGCGGCCTGTAAGGCCCGAATCGCCGGCAGGCCCGCCGATAACGAAGCGGCCCGTCGGGTTCACATAGTATTTTGTGTTCTCGTCCAGCAGACGCGACGGCAGGTTCGGCTCGATGACCGTCTCAATAACGGCCTTGCGCAGATCGTCGATGGCGATGGAGTCTGCGTGCTGAGTGGAAACAACGACAGTATCGATGCGGGCGGGCATCCCGTCGGGGCCGTATTCCACGGAGACCTGACTCTTGCCGTCCGGGCGGAGCCAGGGCAGAAGACCCGATTCGCGCGCGTGCGTCAGCGCCTTGGTGAGATTGTGCGCGTAGGCGATGGGAGCGGGCATCAATTCCTTCGTCTGTGTGCAGGCGAAGCCGAACATCATGCCCTGATCGCCTGCGCCGGTCGTGCCGTCGTCATACGCGTTGTCAACGCCCATGGCGATATCCGGGGACTGCCGCCCCATGGCGACCATGACATTGCAGCTGTGGCCGTCGAAGCCCATCTCGGGGCGGTCATAGCCCGCGTCGCAGATGGCCTTGCGGGCGATCTGGGCGATGTCGATGCGGGCGGACGTGGTGATCTCGCCCATGACGAGCACCATGCCGGTCGTCGCCGCCGTCTCGCAGGCGACGCGGCCCATGGGGTCCTGCTCGAGCACCGCGTCGAGCACGCTATCGGAGACAAGGTCGCACAGCTTATCGGGATGTCCCTGTGTAACGGACTCTGAAGTAAAGATTTTTCTGTTGTTCATATCTGATTCCTTTCCGGGCATAAAAAAGCGCCCTGCCCGAGGGGCAGAACGATATACGGTTCTCTCCCTCATCTTTCGATTCCTTCGCCGGATTTGGCACCTTGCATCCGCAGGTTGCCGGGTTTCATTGGGCCGTTCCCTCCACCACTCTTGATAAGGCTGTTCAGTTGTACCCTGATTATACAAAACCCGCCGGAAAAGTCAAGAGAAAAGTTTTGATTTCGGCAAAATTCCCGGTTTATCTCAGCGGGAACCCGCCCATACTCCATGCAGAACAGAATGTTTACATTTGCAGGGTAGATTTTTCCGCCCGGAGACGGTATGATGAAACCTGAACATCAGGAGGGTGAACACTATGAAGGATCTTCGCAGACGGTTTGAACGCTTCTGCCTTAAAAACCGGGGCAAGGGCATTCCGAATCTCATGCTCGTCATTGCCATTGGAAATCTGGCGGTCTTTGCGCTCTCGTACATCGACCCCAGCAATATCGTCTACAGCTATCTCTGCTTCAGCCGCTCCGCCATTCTGCGCGGACAGGTCTGGCGGCTGTTTTCGTACATCTTTACGTACCTGAACGACGTGGGCGGCGTGGGACTGCTGTTGGCGGCGGTGTCGCTGTTCTGCTATTATCAGTTCGGAAAGATCCTGGAGAGCTACTGGGGCACGTTCCGCTTCAATCTCTATTATCTGACCGGACTTGTGCTGACCGATCTGGCCGCAATGCTGCTCGGCGCCGGAGCGGACGCGTCCGCGCTGAACCTCAGCCTGTTTCTCGCCGTCGCGACCATCGCGCCGGAGGCGAAGGTGCTGCTGTTCTTCTTCATCCCCATCAAGATGAAATACATGGCGTGGGTCTATCTCGGCTTCACGGTGCTGAACGTGTTCTCGTCCTTGCAGCTGGCCTCGTTCCTCTCGTTCTACTGGCTGCTGCCCGTCGTGCCGCTTTTGAACTACTTCCTCTTCTTCGGCAGCGACGTCAAAAACATCCTGCCCGACGCACTGCGCTACCGGCAGCGGAAGAATTACCGCACGACCACGACAAATGCCCGCCCGAACCCCAATTGGGCAGGCTCCTACCGCTCCAAATCCGGCGAGAAGCCCTACCGGCATAAATGCACGGTCTGCGGCCGGACGGATACGGACTATCCGAACCTCGAATTCCGCTACTGCTCGAAGTGCAATGGCTATTACTGCTACTGCATCGATCACATCAACAATCATGTCCACATCACCACGCCCCCGGAGGGCGCGGAAAAGAAATAAAACGGAGGGACTGTCATGAATGAAGTGCTGAACTGCCTGCTGACCCGCAGAAGCGTCAAGAAGTATCTTTCGCAGCCGGTCGAGAAGGAAAAGCTGGACGCCGTTCTGGAGGCCGGAACGTATGCCGCCTGCGGCATGGGCCGTCAGGCCGGGAAGATCGTCGTGCTGCAAAACCCGGACGATATCGCGCAGCTGGAAAAAATGAACGCGTCGATCCTCGGAAACCCGGCTGCGCACCCGTTCTACGGCGCGCCGGTCGTGTGCGTCGTGTTCGCGGACACGAATGTGAATACATGGGTCGAGGACGGCAGCCTTGTCATCGGCAATATGATGGCTGCCGCGCACAGTCTCGGCCTCGGCAGCTGCTGGATCCACCGGGCACGGCAGGAGTTTGAAAGCGCGGAGGGCAAGGCGCTGATGAAAAAATGGGGCGTGAGCGAGAATTACGCCGGCATCGGCCACTGCATCCTCGGCTACGCCGCGCAGGAGCCCGCCCCCGCAAAGCCCAGAAAGGCCGATTTCATTGTACGCGTTGATAGTAACCGATGATCCAATCGCCTGCGGTTACCAGCGGATCTTTTACCGCAGCTGTGCAGGTTGAAAAGCTTGAAATACACAAAGGATTCCTGCGCTTTCAAACTTTCATCTGCGGCAAAATCTCTCGCTGGTAACTCTTGTCGATTAAATTATCGGTTACTAAACCCCTTGCAAAATCGAAAAAACAGGCTTATACTGAAGAAAAAACAGGAGGGCACTGATATGAAATCCATCAAAAGCATCCTGAAGATCGCGGGCGCGGTCATGGCCGTGATCGGCACCGTGCTTGTCGTCGTCGGCTTCCTCGACGAGATCTGCGCAGGCGTCAAAAAGCTTGCCGCCTGCCGCGCACGCCGCGAGGAAATGAAGGATTACGCAGACTGACAGATCGAGCGAACGCCCCGAAGCAGCCGCTTCGGGGCGTTTCAGCGTGTCGAAAAAGTCTTTTCGCCCCGCTGAGGCAGTTTTTCGAACTTTAAAAAAGTTCGAAAAACAGGTTGATTGAACGCGAAGGGGGCTTTTTGCCCCCTTCACGCTTCCCCTGCTGCTCTGTCGTCCAACTGCTTTTCATGGTTTTTTGACAGTCTCGAACGCCCCGAAGCTGCTGCTTCGGGGCGTTTTCTATGTGCCAAAGTTCCGGGGTTGCCCGGTCACAGCAGAAACAGCGCTTCGCGCACGACCTCGCCGACTGTGGGGTGGGGGAAGACGATCTTGTCCAGATGCTGCACGGGGAGCTTGGAATGCACCATCATGGCCGCGCCGTAGATGATCTCCGAGACATAGGAGCCGACCATATGGACGCCCACGACGCAGCGGTTTTTCCGGTCATAGAGCAGCTTGCAGAAGCCGGTTCCCTTCGGATTTTCTGCAAGATACCGGCCCGAGAGCGCCATCGGCGCCTTGACCACCTGCACGTCCAGTCCCTTTTCCCTTGCGCTCTGCTCCGTTTCGCCGACGCAGGCGACCTCCGGCGTGGTGTAGATCACGGAGGGGATGATGGAATAGTCGATCGCGTCCTTTTTGCCGAGCATACCGTTGACCGCGACCTCTGCCTCGCGATAGGCCGTGTGGGCCAGCATCAGCTTGCCATTGCAGTCGCCGACGGCCCAGACGCCGGGGACGTTCGTGCGCATCTGCCGGTCTGTCACGACTGCGCCGTGTTCGAGCGCAATGCCGAGCGCCTCCGCATTCAGCCCCGTCACATCCGCCCGCCGTCCCGCCGACAGCAGCACGCGCCCGCAGGCGATCTCGTGCCGCCCGGAAGCGTCGGAATACACGACGCTCCGGTCTGTAACAGCCTCGACTCTGGCGTTCAGGCAGAAGTCCATGCCCTGCTTTTTGTACGTCCGCATCAGCAGCTCGCAGATCTCCGGGTCGGTGCTGCCCGCGATTTTGGGCAGCATCTCAATGACCGTCACCTTCGTGCCGATGGACGCGAAATAGCACGCCATTTCCAGCCCGATCACGCCGCCGCCGATGCAGACGAGCGATTCCGGCTGCTCCGAAAGGGAAAGCAGCTCGCGGTTCGTCATAACAAAGCCGGAAGCAAGTCCTTCCCGCACACCGGGGATCGGCGGGATCACGGCGCTGGAGCCGGACGCCAGCACGAGCCGCGGGGCGGACAGTGTCTCGCCGCCTGCAGCGACCTCAAAGCGCTCCCCCGTTTTGCCGAGGATCCGGCCCTCGGCGGCGAAAACCGTCACGCCATGCGCCTTCATTGCCGCGCCCACACCCCGGACGAGCGTTCTGACCACGCCGTCCTTCCGCGCGACGACCTGCGCGTGGTCGATGGAGACGTTCTGCGCCGTCACGCCGTATTCCGCGCCGTGCAGCGCCGCCTGATACTGCTTGGCGCAGTAAAGAAGGCTCTTTGTCGGGATGCAGCCCTCGTTCAGACAGGTGCCGCCCAGCGCGCGCTTTTCGATCAGCGCTGTCCGCAGCCCCGCCTTTCCCGCGCGCTCCGCGCAGAGATAGCCGCCCGGCCCGCCGCCGATCACGATCAGATCAAATTCCTGCATTTTAAATTCCTCCTGCCGCGTTTTTTCTTAGTTTAGCATACCCGGCAGCAGATTGGAAATGCTTATTTGTGATGCATATATTCCGATTATGTTGCTTTGCGTTGTTTTTATTGTAAAATCGGGTATGTGACGCCGCATACGGTGATGGAGGCCAGCTCATCCAGATCGATCAGCTGGGAGAACAGCCAGGTCTTCTTTGTGCGGTCCTCTTCCGGCATTCCGATGCCGGAGGAACTCATGGAACCGTAGGTTCCATAGTCGCTGTACGCGTAGCCGTTTTCCTTGCTGGCAAGTTCGAAGCTTGTTCCGTCCTTCAGTGTAATGGAAACGGCACTATTTGTTTCCGGAACGCTCCAATTGCGTCCGTAGCGGCCTTCAAGCTGGAAGGAGATCGGCGTGATCGTCGCCGTCTGCCAGCAGTTGTACTGCTCCTCGTATTCCGATTCGTCCAGCTTGATCACCAGCTCCTGTACCAGCTGATCCGGCACCGGAATTTCAAACAGATCGACGGTCTTGTCCTGATACCACGCCTGAAACAGCAGTCGGTCGCCCGGTTCAATTTCTCCGCCGTTGTTCGTCAGAACCATATATGCCGTGCGTCCTTCCACCTGAATGATGTGCATCCCCATACCGCCAAGCTTCCATTCCAGACTATGATCTCCGCGGAAGTCAATGTTGTTGCGCACGTGCACCTGCAGCATCCGAGCCATCTCCTTCTCGTTGTCACTGGCCTCCGGCAGCGCGGCAAGCGTCGCCGCGGCCTTGTCTGTCCGCGCATCAACGCGCATGACCGCAAGCACAGAATCCTTCGAGACGAGCATGGATTGGAGCGTAAACACGAAATTCTCCGTCGTGGCCGATACGCCCGTATCCGCCAAATCGGCAGTGTCGGGCACCTGCATCGTGCCCTCGGCGATCATGGCCTGCTCTTCCTCGGTGTACGCCGGCTGTGTGAGCTCTGTAGACGTTTTTTCGTCATAGCTCGTGACATGGTCCTTGACCAGCGCGGCTTTTTCGCCGAACAGCCGGTCGAACCAGCCGAAGGAGTGCGCCGCAAACGCACTGCCGCACAAAAGCGCCGCGATTGCCGCCGCGATCAGCACCGTCCGGACAGGCCGGGCGGGCTTCTGTTTCGTTTCCTTGATTTTTCCCATCGTCTTGCTCAAAATCCGCGCACCCTCGCCGTCCTGCATCGGGGGCAGCGGAATCTCCTGCTCCGGCGCATAGCGCATGAGCTCATCCCACGTCGTTTTCACAAAACAGACCTCCTTTTTCCAAAGCCTCGCGCAGTGTCCGCCGTCCGCGCATCAGGCGCGAACGCACGGTCGACGCGTTCAAATGTAAGTCCTCCGCGATCTGCGCGGCTGTCTGCGACAGATCGTAAAACCGGTAAAAGATCTCCCGGTCCTCGTCCGGCAGGGCGCGCATGGCCTGCGCAATGGCCGCGCAGCGCTCCTTTTCCACCATCTGCTCCCAGAGCCGGTCGAGCGTGATGAGCGTATCGTCCTCCAGCGGAAGATAGACGTTCTGCTTCCGCATGGCCTCCGCCGTCCGGTTCCGCGCCACCGCGCCGAGCCATGGCCGCAGCTGTCCGCGCTCGATGCGCGCCGCGCCGTTCCAGAGCGCGAAAAACACGTCTGAGGCAATTTCCTCATGGTCCTCCGGCGTCAGAACGCCGCGGCTGCGGTTGCGGATGATGGCCAGAACGTATGCGCCGTACTGTGCGACCGCCTGCTCCAGCGCACCTGCGCGCTGCTTTTGCAGCTGCCGCAGCAGCTCCTTTTCGTCCAAGCCGCATTCCTCCTTTTGTAACCGCTGATCGGTTACTTGCATTGTGTTCAGCATACTGACGTCTATCATGTCGGGTGTTTGGCCGATTTTGTTGCAGCCGCACGGAAATTTTCCCTGTTTCCCCAGAGTTCTTGCTTTTTCTGCCTGCGGCTGGTATGATAAAGCTATGAAGAAAAGAGTTGCTTACTATGTCAGCCGGAAGAATCCGCTTATCTGGCTGGCTGCGCTGGTCATGCTGGCCTCGGCAGCGCTTCGCATCGCAAATGTCTGCGGGAAAGGCGCAGACGCAAAGACGGTGTGGTTTTTAGTCGTGCTGCCGGTCGTGGGCTGTGTGTTCTATGTGCTGAATATCCTGTGCAATGGCAGCGACCGGTTCTACCGTTCATCCGTGCCCGTCATTCTGCTTGCGATCTATTACGGCATCAAGATCACGCTCGTCTCACCGTATTTGTGGCTGACGTTCATGTTCTGGATCGCCTATCTCGCCATCGCCGCGTTTTACGCCGTGACCGTCTCCGGCCACATCAAAAGCACGATCCCGCTGCTTCTGCTGCTGATCGCTGCGCTCGGCATTCTGGTCGGGATGCACGAGAAGGAATTCACGAGGGAAAACTGGCCGCAGCTGCGGCAGATTTTGCCTGATATGCTGTTCCTGCTTGCCGGGATTCTGACGCTGCTCGGCGCGAAGGTCTATCTCGACGGCGCGTACCACCCCACCTGGGGTGACCGGCCCGACGGCCGCAGGCTGCGCACGCTCGATCCGATGGCGGTCGTAGCCAATTATATCATGCCGACGCGCATCGGATCGTCCAATTTCATCCGCGAGTCCGTTGACATCGGCCCGATGGAGCGCTATATCCGCGAAAAGCGCAAGCAGGGCTTTACGAATCTCGGCGTGACGCACGTATTTCTGGCTGCCTATGTCCAGTGCGTGGCGAAATATCCGGCGCTCAACCGCTTCCTGTCCGGGCAGCAGGTCTATTCGCGCGACGACGATATCCAGTTCTGCATGGTCGTCAAGACCTCGATGGACACCTCCGCGCCGGAGTCGATCACGAAGCTCCATCTGAAGCCGACCGACACCATCGACGATATCTACGAAAAGCTCAACAAGGGCATCGCCGCCATTCAGGGACAGGCCATCGGCGGCAGTGACTTTGACAAAACCGCGAAATTCCTGTCGTTTATCCCCGGCGTGCTGTTCAAATTTGTGGTCTGGCTGCTCAAGACCATCGATTATTTCGGTTTCCTGCCGAAATTCCTGCTGGAGGTCAGCCCGTTCCACGCCTCGATCTTCTTTACGTCCATGGGATCGCTCGGCATCCCGCCCATCGTGCACCATCTGTACGACTTCGGCAATATGCCCGTCTTCGTCTCCTTCGGCTGTAAGTACCACAAGAACGAGGTGCTCGACGACGGCACGGTCGTGCGCCGCAAGTACATCGACTACACCGTCAACACCGACGAGCGCATCTGCGACGGCTTCTATTACGCCACCACGCTCAAGCACCTCAAGCGCCTGCTGTCCCACCCCGAACAGCTCGACAAGCCCGCCCCCGTCGTCAACCACGACATTGAGTGATCCCCTTTCTATGCAGAACCCGCCCCGGGCAGCTGCCCGGGGCGGGTCTTTTATCCCGGCATAGATTGACAGGTTTCGACTGATTTGGTAGAATAACCACGGCGCTGCCGATAAGCGGCAAGCGGTTAGTTCCCCTGGCTTTTGACAGGGGGCGCTTCTTGTCCCCTGATCTTCGGAAAGGGGGACTGCATATGAGTACATCCGAAGTTTTGCAGCTTTGCCTTGTGATCATCGGCATTTGTAGTCTGTTCGTTCAGATATACAAAAAGAAGTAACCGCCCAGCTTCCAACTCGCGGTTACTTCTTTTGACCTAATCGCCAGAGGGGGCTAACCGTTTGCCGGCAGCGCTCTTGCTATTTTTATTATACCAGACACTTCTGATTTGTCAAGCGTACCGATGAAGCGCAGACCGTTACACCCGCCCATGTCCAGCCGGACAGGGGCGGGTGTGGTCGATTACTTTTTCAGCTTGTTGTCCACAACGTCCTTGAGGACGGCGGTGAAGGCATCAAGCGTCATGGCGCCGAGGTCGCCGTCTGCGCGGTTGCGCGGGGAGACGGTACCGGCTTCGATATCGCGGTCGCCGACGACGAGCATATAAGGGATCTTCTCCATCTGCGCGTCGCGGATCTTCTTGCCGATCTTCTCGCTGCGGGTGTCGACCGTCACGCGGTAGCCCTGCGCGGTGAGCTTTGCGGCCTGCTCCTTGCAGTAGTCAACAGCGCGGTCCGTGACCGGCAGGAAGCGGACCTGCTCCGGCGCCATCCACGTGGGCAGCGCACCGGCATACGTCTCGATCAGGTAGGCCAGCGTGCGCTCGTAGCAGCCAAGGCTCGTTCTGTGGATGATATACGGCAGCTTCTTCTCGCCGTTTTCATCGGTGTAGTACATCCCGAAGCGCTCAGCCAGCAGCATATCGATCTGGATGGTGACGAGGGTGTCCTCCTTGCCGTAGACGTTCTTATACTGGATATCGAGCTTCGGGCCGTAGAACGCGGCTTCGTCGATGCCGATATCGTACTTGACGTCGAGATCGTCGAGGATCTTTGCCATGACGCTCTGCGCGTGATCCCATTGCTCTTTGGTGCCCTCGTACTTGTTCTTGGGGTTCGCGGGATCCCACTGGGAGAAGCGGAACGTACACTTATCAAGCAGGCCGACTGTACTGAGGCAATACTTGGCAAGATCGAGGCAGTCACGGAATTCATCCTCCAGCTGATCCGGGCGGAGCACCAGATGGCCCTCGGAGATCGTAAACTGGCGCACACGGATGAGGCCGTGCATTTCGCCGGAGTCCTCGTTGCGGAACAGCGTGGACGTTTCGCCGAGACGCATCGGCAGATCGCGGTAGCTGCGGCCGCGGTTCAGATAGACCTGATACTGGAACGGGCAGGTCATCGGACGCAGGGCAAAGCACTCCTTCGTCTCATCCTGCGGGTCGCCGAGGACAAACATACCGTCGAGATAGTGATCCCAGTGGCCGGAGATCTTGTAAAGCTCACGCTTGGCCATGAGCGGCGTCTTGGTCAGCAGGTATCCGTGCGCCTGCTCGACATCCTCGACCCAGCGCTGCAGCAGCTGAATGACGCGCGCACCCTTCGGCAGCAGAATGGGAAGGCCCTGGCCGATGCAGTCGACCGTCGTGAAGTATTCCAGTTCGCGGCCCAGCTTGTTATGGTCGCGCTTGAGGGCTTCTGCCTGCTCGGCCAGATACTGGTCAAGCTCTTCCTTCTTCGGGAATGCGACGGCGTAGATTCTCTGCAGCATCTTGCGCTTGGAGTCGCCGCGCCAGTATGCGCCGCAGCACTGCGTGAGCTTAATGGCGTTGCCCTTGATGCGGCCTGTAGAATCGAGGTGCGGGCCGGCACAGAGGTCTGTAAACTCGCCCTGCGTGTAGAACGAGATGTGCGCGTCTTCGGGCAGATCGTTGATCAGCTCGACCTTATACGGCTCGTCCTTTTCCTGCATATATTTGATGGCTTCCTCGCGCGGCAGCTCGAAGCGCTCGAGCTTCAGCTTTTCCTTGCAGATCTTGCGCATCTCGGCCTCGATGGCGTCGAGATTTTCCTGCGTGAAGTTGAACGGAGCGTCGAAGTCATAATAGAAGCCGTTGTCGATGGACGGGCCGATGGCCAGCTTGACCTCCGGCCACAGGCGCTTGACGGCCTGCGCCATGACGTGGGAACAGGTGTGCCAGTACGTTTTGCGGTACTGCGGGTTTTCAAACGAGAATTCATTGTTTTCGGACATGGTTTTCTGCCTCCTAAATTGATTTGGGGCAAAACAAAAACGCCTTACCCCTGTCGTTTCAGGGGTGAGGCGCTGTACGCTCCACGGTTCCACCCTGCTTACGGACGAAAAAACGTCCGTCGCTTTGTGTCTCTGTAACGGGAGAACCCGGCGGCGCATTTCCGCGCTGCGGCTCAGAAGCGGTATCCGGGCGGGCCGCGCAAAGGCTCTTGCAGCATATGAGCCTCTCTCTGTGATGCGCTGCCGGTGCCGGGACGTGTCTTCGTCTCAGCCTTTTCTGGATGCTACAATAGCACGTTTCCGGGATTCTGTCAATCCCCCGCGGACACGGAAATGCGTTGCAAACCGGCTTTTTTTCTGGTATCATAGCCTCAGAATCAGACAGGGAGGCCAACTATGGACCTTTGTAATATCAATGAAATTAAGGCGCTGCTCGCGCGGCACGGATTCCATTTTTCCAAGGCCAAGGGGCAGAATTTCCTGACGCAGAGCTGGGTGCCGCAGAACATCGTGCTGGAATCCGGCGTGGACGAGACGTGCGGCGTATTGGAGGTCGGCCCCGGCATCGGGCCGCTGACGCAGCAGCTGTGCCGGTACGCGAAAAAGGTCGTCGCGGTCGAGGTCGACCGGACGCTCCAGCCCGTGCTGGCCGAGACGATGGCGGGCAACGAAAATCTGGAAATTATCTTCGGCGACATTCTGAAAACGGACATCGCGAAGCTCGTGCGGGAGGAGTTCTCGGGCCTGCGCCCAATGGCCTGCGCGAATCTGCCGTATTATATCACCACGCCCGTGCTGGCAGCGCTTCTGGAGAGCCGTGCGTTCGAGGCCGTGACCGTCATGGTGCAGAAGGAGGTCGCGCAGCGCATCTGCTCGCCCGCAGGCAAGGGCGATTACGGCGCGTTCAGCGTCTTCTGCCAGTATTACGCCGAGCCGGAGCTGCTGTTCGACGTACCGGCAAGCTGCTTCATTCCGCAGCCGAAGGTCACGAGCGCGGTTTTAAAGCTCACCATGCGGAAAGAGCCGGTCTGCGAGATCAAAAGCGAGACCATGTTCTTCAAGGTCGTTCGCGCAGCGTTCGCCCAGCGCAGGAAGACGCTTCTGAACGCGCTTTCATCCGGGCTTTCGCAGTTTGACAAGCCCGCGCTTGCCGCCGTGATCGAAGATTGCGGCTTTGCGCCCACGGTGCGCGGGGAGACGCTGGATATTCCGGGCTTCGCCGCGATCGCGAACGCGCTGACGGAGCTGTAATGTATTTCGTCTATATGCTCCGCTGCCGGGGCGGGAGTCTGTATACCGGCATTGCCGCCGACATGGAAAAACGCCTGCGGCAGCACGCGTCCGGCGGCGCGGCCTGCGCAAAATACACGCGTGCCCACCCGCCCGAAGCCCTCGCCGCACTCTATCAGGCGGAGGACCACGCAGCCGCCGCACGGCTGGAAGCGTTCCTCAAGACGCTCCCGCCCGCAAAAAAGCGGATGCTGGCCGCAGGAGAAGCAGCGCCGGAGGCGCTGTTCGCGGAAAGGCTGAGCGGGCGTGTCTATCTCCGCCGCACGGACGAAGAGCTGCGCCTGAACGCGCTGCTGGCGGCACTGCACAGCGAAGGATAGAAAACTCCCCCACCGCAGGTGGGGGAGTTTTGCACGGCTTACTTCGATGATGTCGGGTCGTAATTGCGGCCAAATTTGAGATCTTCAAATTTGATCGTCGCGCTTTCGGGGTGCATGGGGCGTGCGCTTTGCTTGGACAGTGCGGGCGCGGAGGCGGTCTTCGTTTCGGCTCCGCTGTCGCTGCCGATCAGCTTTTCAAGGTTGTCGGAGATCTCCGTCGCGATTTTCTCTGCGTCCTCACTGGGAGCGGGAGCGGGAGCTGCGGGCGCTGCGGGCTGCTCTGCCTGCCAGTCGTAGGGCTTTTCATGCGCAGGCTGCGGCTGCTCAGGCGCGGCTTCGCGCGTCAGATCGCGGGCCTTGAGCGTTTCAAGCAGCTCCAGATGGCCCTGAATGTCGCGCTCGACCACGGAGATGAAATTCAGCGCGGTCTGCTTGGCGTAATCCAGTCGCTCCTGCTCGGCGTGCAGCTGCTGATTGAGCTGCGCAAGCTGCACGTTCGCGGCGTTGACCTGCGCATTGGTCTGCGCGTTGACCTCCGCGTTCTGCAGCATGGCGGCGCACCGCGCCTGCGTTTCCTTGAGCAGCTGGGCGCTTTTGGCCTCTGCATCGGCTGCGGCAGTGGACTGCTTCGTCTCCTGCGCGCGGTATTCCTCCAGCTTTTCGACCAGGATCTTCATCTTGGCCTTGAGCACGGAATTTTCCTTATAGAGCGTGATGTAGTCGTCGGTCAGCGGTTCGAGAAAATCGTCGACCTGCTGCATATCATAGCCGCCGAAGACGGCCTTGGAGAAGGTTTGCTCCTGAATTTCCTGCGGTGTGAACATGGACGCTGCCCCCTTGTACGATTAGAGATAGACGCCGTTGTTTTCCAATTCGTCCATCAGATTGTCGCCGACGAAGTCGACGTTGTACGGCGTGATGATGTAGGTGCTGATGGCGATCTTTTTGATCTTGCCGTCGAGCGCATAGGCGCAGCCGGACAGGAAATCGACCAGACGGCGGGCGACGTCCTTGTTCGTGGATTCCAGATTGAGGACGACCGCGTGCTTGCTGCGCAGATGCTCCGCGATCTCGGTCACGCTGTCAAAGCGGTCGGGCTTGACGAGCACGACCTGCAGCTGGGCCGTGGCGTGAATGTTCACGACCTTGCCGCTCTGCGTACCGGCGGCGTTATTGCCTCCGAGCGTCCGGCGGCCGGTGGAAGCGCTGCTGCCGGTCGAGGAAAACTCATCGCTGTCCAGATCGAAGCTGCTGCGGTACGAGGGCTTCGGCGCCGAGGACGAACGGGAAGGCCGGCTGGGGCGGGCGTCGTCGTCGAATTCATCAAAATCGTCGTCGTCTTCTGTATACGGCTTCGTGAGCTTCTTCAGGTCATCCATAAATCCCATTGTAATGTATCCTCCAGATTTGCTATTCTATGTAATTGTGCCGTGTCGGCGTGTCGGTCAGATGTTATAGTTCCGTTTGCCAAAAATTGCGGTGCCGATGCGCACCATGGTCGAGCCTTCGGCGATGGCGTCGGCAAAATCGTCGCTCATGCCCATCGACAGGCATTCCATGGACACATTATCGTATTTTTTTGCCCTTATGTCAACAAAAAGATTGCGCATTTCGGCAAAATATCTGCAATTTTCGCCCGGAAATTCGCTCACAGGGGGAATTGCCATCAGACCCTTGAGCGCCGTGTGCGGAAAATCGGCCATTCGGGCGGCAAGCGCGGCGGCCTCGGCCGGGGTAAAGCCGGATTTGCTCTCCTCATTGCCGATGTTGACCTCAAAGAGAATGTTCTGCACGACGCCCAGCTTTTCCGCCTGCTTTTCGATGCACTCCAGCAGCTCCAGCCGGTCGACGGACTCAATGAGATCGACCACGCCGACGAGATACTTGACCTTGTTGGTCTGCAGATGGCCGATGAAGTGCAGGGGCTTTCCCGTGTACGCGCCCAGCGGGCGCTTGGCCTGGATCTCCTGCACGCGGTTCTCGCCGCAGCAGTCGACGCCTGCGGCGACGGCTTCCTTCACGCGCTCGGCGTCGTTCATCTTCGTCGCGGCGCACAGCAGAATTTCGGACGGGTCGCGTCCGGCTTTTTTTGCGGCCTTAGCCATCTGGGCGCGGATATTCGCGATATTTTCAGCAATTGTAGACATATCAGTTGACGACCTTTCCATCGTATAGATTTTTCGCGTTGATAATCAGCTCGTCGCCCGGCCAGAGGTTGTTGGTCGAGCTGGTGTCGAGCGTGACGACATAGCTTTCGCCGGTATCGTGGAGAATGGTGATGGGCTTCCACTTGGCGAGCGTCCCTTCGAGGAGATACACGCCCGTCTGACCGTTTTCGACACGGACGGCGGACTTCGGGACGCGCAGCCCGGCGTAGGACGTGAAGACAATCTCCGCCGACTGCTGCCGCAGGAGCGTTACGTTCTGCAATGCCCGGTCAGACGACAGGACCAGCAGCCGGGAGCCTGCCTCGTTTTCGCCCAGACGCTCCACGCGCATGGTGACCGGCTGGTAATAATCGCGGGCGAAGGTCAGCGTGGCGCGGTCGCCCTCCTCCACATCGGAAAGCTCGCTTGCGGGCACGACGCAGGCGTAATACCAGGTCGTGGACGTGATGAGCCTGCCGATGGCGTGGGCGTCCGCCTCGTCCGGCTGGACGGCCTCAAATTCCGCAACGGTCATGTCCATCAGCCGTTCCGGCGTCAGCACGGCCTCATAGCCGTCGACGGCGGCGGAAAATGTTCCGGCCCTGCCCGCGGAAATGGCGCTGGTATCGCCCGCAGACTGCGCCTCAAGCGTATCCAGCTCCGCCTGCAGGGCGCTGATGCGCGATTGCAGCGCGCCGCTGTCGGCGCCGCTTCCCGTGCGCCGCAGGATGAGGCCCTTGAGCTCCGGCGAAAGATCGGAGACGGAATTCATGTCGCGCAGCGCCAGGTACCGGCTCAGCTGCGCAAGCGCATCCGCGATGTCCGCGTCGAGCGCAGCCTGATCGTAGACGCTGGAGACGGCGCTCCACGCGTACTGAAGCTGCTCGATCTGGCCGGACAGCTCGTCCATGCGCGTCTGCCGGAGCCGTGCGTCCTCGGAGCGGTAGCCGGTGGCGACGGTGTCGTTCGCGGCCACGTGCGCGCCTTCGGCACAGCTCAGAACGGTCGTGCCGTACTGCGAATATAAAAGCTCCTCCTCACGCACGACAAAGCCGGAGGCGTAGTAGCCCGCCCCGGCTTCGTATGGTGTGACGGTGGCCGTCATAAGGGGTGCATAGAGACTGCTGATCACGTGATAGCCGAAATACGCGGCGATCGCGGCCAGCAGGATCCAGAGGATGACTGTAAAATAGGATTTGCCTTGCTTCATAGCGCTCCTTCCCGCAGGAGCAAGAACGGTGCTCAGCCCTGCGTCAGGTGGACGGGCATGGCGGGCGTCATGGTAGACACCGCGTGCTTATAGATCATCTGCTGCCGCCCGTCGGACTGCAGCATGATCACGAACTGGTCAAAGCCCGTGATAATGCCGCGCATCTGAAAGCCGTTCATCAGAAAAACGGTCAGCATCGTGCGGTCCTTGCGGGCCTGGTTCAGAAAAACGTCCTGATAATTCTCTGTTGTTTTTTGCATGGGTATCGGCTCCTTTTCTTTATATGGGAGGCTCTGCTCCAATGCCCTTCTCCATTGCATCAGAGCCTCCCCAATGATCTGATACCCATATCGTACCATATTCAAAACGCGGAAAAAGGAATATTCTGTCGAGCGGCGGAAAGAACCTCCGAAAAATCTTCCGTGCCCGTCAGCCGGAGCCAGTGAATGTCCGGATTGCGCCGGAACCAGGTCAGCTGCCGCTTGGCGTAGTTGCACGAGCGCTGCTTGCAGAGCGCAGCGGCTTCGTCCAGCGTGCACGCGCCGTTTAAGTATCCAAAAAATTCTTTATAGCCGATGGCCTGCATGGCGGTCGTCTTCGGGCTGACGCCGAGGGCGAGCAGCGCGCGAATTTCGTCCAGCAGCCCGTCTTCCAGCATTTTGTCGACCCGCAGATCGATGCGCCGGTACAAAACGGCGCGGTCGCTGTAATCAAGCCCCAGCCACACGGGCCGGTAGCGCGGGGGGATGGCCTGCGTTTCCAGATTGTGCTGCGTGATGGTCTTGCCGGTTTCCTCATAGACCTCCAGCGCGCGGACAATGCGCTTTTCGTCCGCCGGATGGAGCCGCGCAGCGGCCTCCGGGTCAATGCTGCGCAGACGCGCCAGCATGGCCTCTCCGCCGTTTTTGCGCAGCTGCGTTTCAAGCGCTTCGCGCCTGCCGGTCTGCGGGACGGGCGCAAATGAACGGCCCGCGATGAGGCTGTCGACATACAGCCCCGTGCCGCCCGCGATGACGGCGGTTTTGCCGCGCGATAAAATGTCCTGCACGCAGCTGTCTGCCAGCTGCACGTATTTTCCGGCGGAAAAATCCTCACCCGGTTCGACCATGTCCAGCAGATGGTGGTGCACGCCCTCCATCTCCTCTTTTGTGGGCTTGGCCGTGCCGATGTCCATGTGTTTGTAGATCTGCATGGAATCGCAGGAGACGACCTCGCCGCCGTACAGCTTCGCAAGCTGCACGGCAAGCTTCGTCTTGCCGGAGGCCGTCGGGCCGACGACGCAGATGATCCTGTCCATGCTCAGACCCTCTTGAACTGCTTTTCCAGCTGCCGCTTCGTGAGCGTCACGCAGACGGGGCGGCCATGCGGGCAGTATTTGATATCGTCGCGGGACAGAACCTCCTGCACGAGCCGCCGCAGTTCTTCGTCAGACGTCTGCCATCCGGCCTTGATGGCCGATTTGCAGGCGATGGTGTGCAGCAGATTGTCGCGCAGGCTGTCCGGGTCGAGCGTTTTTCCGGCCAGCAGATCACCCGCCAGCTCCTGCAAAAGCGCCTTTGCGTCCTCCACGTCCACGTCGGACGGGATCTGCCGGATGAGCACGTCTCCGCCGCCAAAGTCCTCCGTCTCGAACCCGCAGCGCCCCAGAAGCGCCCTGTTTTCCAGCACGGCAGCGGCCTCTTCCCGTGAAAGTTCTGCGGAAACAGGGGCCAGCAGCAGCTGGGCCATGATGGGGTGGTCCTCCTTTTTGAGCGCCTCAAAGCGGATACGCTCGTGCGCGGCGTGCTTGTCGAGGAACAGAACGGCCTCGCCCTGCTCGACAATGATATAGGTGTGCAGCGCCTCGCCGATGATGCGGAAGGGCTCTTCCGGGACAGAAAGCGCCTGCTGTGCTTCCGGCTCTTTGACGGGTTCCGGCTTCGGCTCGGGCCTGACCTCAATCTTCGGTTCGGGCTTCGGCTCCGGTCTGACCTCCGGCTTTGCTTCCGGCTTCGGAAGCGGAAAGCTCTGCTGCGCAGGCACAGGCTCGGAGCGCGGCAGCTGCACCGGCGAGGCCAGCACGGGCTGGGTCGGCTTCTGCACAGGCTGCTGCGCAGCCTGACGGCGGTATTCGGATGCCTGCATGGTCTGATAGAAGCCGGGCTTCGGCGGCTGGACAGCCTTTGGCTGTGATTGCGGCTGCGGAGCAGGCTCCTGCTTTTTCTCCGGCGTTTTCCATTCCGGGCGGCCCGCCGCTCTGGAGAGCGTGGACAAAACGGCATAGTGCACCGCGTCGAAGACCTCGCGCTCGGATAAGAACTTGACCTCCGTCTTGGCCGGGTGGACGTTCACATCCACGGTCTGCACGGGCATATCGATCTCCAGCACGCAGGCCGGAAAGCGGCCCACCATGATCTGGTTGCGGTACGCCTCCTCCAGCGCGGCGGAGAGCAGACGGGATTTGATATAGCGGTTGTTGACAAAAAAGCTCTGCCAGGCGCGGTTGCCGCGCGTGGCGGTCGGCTTTGTGACAAAGCCGCGCACGCGAAGCTTTTCCCAGCTGCCGTCAACCGGCAGCATATTATTGGCCAGCTCCCGGCCATAGATGGCGTAGATCGCGGCCATGCGGTCGCCCTGTCCGTCGGTGTGCAGCTGCTCCTGGCCGTCCTTCAGAAAGCGGAAGGAGATCTCCGGGTGCGCGAGCGCCTGCTGCTGCACGACGGAGAAAACAGCGGAGGACTCCGCCGCGTCGGATTTCATGAACTTCATCCGCGCGGGCGTGTTGTAAAACAGCTCCCGCACCAAAATTGTCGTGCCGCATGGGCATCCGGCAGGCTCCTCGGACAGGACCTGCCCCGCCTCCAGATGCAGCCGGACGCCGTTTTCCGCGCCCTGCGCCCGCGTGAGCAGGTCGATTTTCGACACGGACGAAATGGCCGCCAGCGCCTCGCCCCGGAAGCCGAGCGTGCCGATGCAGGCAAGATCCTCTTTTTTGCGGATCTTGCTCGTCGCGTGGCGCAGAAACGCCGTGCGGGCGTCGACCGGCTCCATGCCGCAGCCGTCGTCGGTGATGCGCAGGAAAGTCATGCCGCCGTTTTGTAATTCTATTGTAATATTTTTTGCGCCTGCGTCAATGGAATTTTCAACCAGCTCCTTGACGGCGGACGCCGGGCGCTCGACGACCTCGCCTGCGGCGATGAGATCGGCGACATGGCGGTCAAGCTGAATGATCTTCGGCATAAAGCCCCTCCCAATCAGAAGTTCAGCTGCAAAAGCCCGAACGACAGCGCGTTGACAATGGCGTGCAGCGAGATGGACGCCCAGATCGTCCCGGCCTTTTCATACGTCCAGGCCAGCGCGACGGAGGCGGGCAGATACGGAATGCAGCTCAGAAGCACCTTTCCGGCAGGATAGAGCATGAAATACTGCCAATTGTGCATGAGCGTGAACAGAATAACGGACACGAGATACGCCATGACGCGCGACGTCGGCTGAATGGAGCCGAAGACAAGCCCGCGCACAAGCGTCTCCTCAATGATCGGCGCAAGGAAAACCGTCACGGCCAGCATGACATACTGGTTATCGGAAATGAGCGAACCGACCGTTTCGTTATTGTAGATCGTAAAGCCGGGAGCCAGCCGGGAAAGCGCGAATTGCAGCACCCACGTGCCCGCGTAATACATCGCGAAGCCCAGAACCAGCGCCTGCACAAAGTTCCAGAACGAGCCGCCGAAAAACGACTGCCGCAGGAAACCATGGAAAATCAGCAGCACGGCCAGCAGATTCACGGCAAAATAGACGAGATTCATCGTCAGCGCCGTCATGCCAAGCGAGAATTTCTCGTTTGCCAGCTGCAGAAGCAGATTCAGAATCAGCAGATAAAACGGCAGATAAAGCCACCCGGCAATCGTTTCAAATTTCGTCAGCCGGTAAGAAATCGCGTGGGACGCTTTGCGGGCCATAATGGAGAAGCCCCTTTCCGAGAGAATCTGTAGGGGCCGACGACTCTGTCGGCCCATTGGGAAGCTGCGAATTCGCTGAAGATTCCCGTAAAAACGCTGCATTCTGCCGGGCCGATGCAGGCATCGGCCCCTACAGGCAGCCCCTTTACAGCAGTTGCTTCAGCTGGTACAGCTGGTTCAGCGCCTCGATGGGCGTGAGTGTTTCGACGGTGATGGCTTCAAGTGCGCGGCGCAGCTCGTCCGACTGCATATCGAGCATGGAAACCTGATCGGACACGGGCGCGGTGGCGGGCTTTGCACGCTCCGGCGCGCCGGATTCGAGATCCTTGAGAATTTCCCGCGCGCGCGTGATGACCCGGTCGGGAATGCCCGCGAGCTTGGCGACCTCGATGCCGTAGCTGTCGTCCGCCGCACCGGGGACGATCTTGCGCAGGAAGATCATGTCCCCCTGCCGCTTCTTGACGGCGATGTTGAAGTTTTTGACGCCGGGCAGCGCCTGCTCAATGTCCGTCAGCTCGTGATAGTGCGTGGCGAAGAGCGTTTTCGCGCCCAGCCGCTTGCGGTCGGCCGCGTATTCGAGCACGGCTCTTGCGATCGCCATGCCGTCGAACGTCGACGTGCCTCTGCCGATCTCGTCGAGGATGAGAAGCGAACGCGGCGTCGCGTTTTTCAGAATATCGGCAACCTCGGTCATCTCGACCATGAATGTCGACTGGCCGGAGGCCAGATCGTCTGACGCGCCGATGCGTGTGAACAGCCGGTCGACAATGCCGATGTGCGCCGACTGCGCCGGGACAAACGAGCCCATCTGCGCCATGAGGACAATGAGCGCCACCTGCCGCATGTAGGTCGATTTACCGGCCATGTTCGGGCCGGTGATGATGGCCGTGCGGCAGTCCTCACTGCCAAGCAGCGTGTCGTTCGGCACGAACAGCGCGTTTTTGAGCATCTGCTCGACGACTGGATGACGGCCCGCCGTGATGGAGACGGTATTGCCGAGATCGACCTCGGGCTTGCAGTAATGATTGTGAACGGCGACGGCGGCAAAGCTGCACAGCACATCCAGCTGCGCGACGGCCTGCGCCGTCTGCTTGACGCGGGCGGATTCTCCCGCGACAAACTGCCGCAGCGCCACGAACAGGTCATATTCCAGTGCGACAATGCGGTCCTTGGCCGTCAGAATGGTGCTTTCCAGCTCCTTGAGTTCTTCCGTGATGTACCGTTCGCCGGTCGAGAGCGTCTGCTTGCGGATATAGCTGTCCGGGACCAGATTCAGCTGGCCCTTTGCGACCTCGATATAATAGCCGAACACGCGGTTATAGCCCACGCGCAGGTTCCGGATGCCGGTCTTTTCCTTTTCACGGGCCTCGATCTGCGTGAGCATGCCCTTGCCGCCGGACTGGACGGCGCGCAGCTCGTCGAGCTCTTTGTTCGCGCCGTCGCGGATCAGGCCGCCTTCGCGCAGCAGAAACGGAGGATCGTCCACGATAGTTGCGTCGATCTTCTCCTTGAGATCTGCCAGCGTGTCAAGCTGCTCAAAAAGCGCCTGCAAATACGGCGAACGCATCCCGGACAGCCGCTCCTTGACGGCGGGAAGACTCGCCGCGCCCTGTGAAAGCGCGGCAAGATCACGGCAGGAGGCCGTGCCCGTCATAATGCGGGTCATGGCGCGCTCAAAGTCCGTAATTTCACGCAGGGACAGGATCAGCTCTTCCCGGTCGATGGTCTTTTTGACCAGCTCCTCCACGGCGGTCAGACGGCGCGTGATCTGCGCGGGGCTGAGAAGCGGCCGCTCCATCCACGCCCGCAGCAGACGGCCGCCCATGGCGGTCTTCGTCTTGTCGAGCACCCAGAGAAGGCTCCCGCGCTTTTCCTTTGCGCGCATCGTCTCTGTCAGTTCGAGATTCCGCCGCGCGGCAAGATCGAGCTGCATGAACTTGCCTGCAATATATAATTCCAGCGCCCGGATGTGCGGCAGCTCGTTTTTCTGCAGATCGCGCAGCGTGGTCAGAAGCGCGCCCGCCGCTGCAATGACGCACGGCATATTCGCAAGGCCGAGCGCCTCCGGCGACTGCCCAAACTGCGCCGTCACGGCAGCCGCGCACAGCGCAGGGTCAAACTGCGCGTCCGTGCCGATGTTCACGCAGGTGTGGAAGCGGTCGCGCAGAAAATCCGCCAGCGCGCCGTCCTCCGCCGCCGTGCCGCCCAGAAGGGCCTCGGACGGCAGAAAGCTGCCAAGCTCGTTCTGCGCGTCCTGCATGGCGTCGGCGCCGGAAACCTGCGTCGCGCTGAACGCGCCGGTCGACACGTCGCAGAAGCACAGGCCGTATGTACCGGCTGCGCCGTAGACGCAGGCATAATAATTATTTTTGGATTCCACCAGCATCGAGCTTTCCGTCACAGAGCCGGGCGTCACGATGCGGATGATATCGCGCTTCACCAGCCCCTTCGCCAGCGCCGGGTCCTCCATCTGCTCACAGATGGCGACCTTGTAGCCCTTGGCGACCAGCCGCGCGATATAGCTCTCCGAGGAATGATACGGCACGCCGCACATGGGAATTTTGTCCTCTGCGCTCTTGTCCTTGGCATGGTCGCGCGAGGTGAGCGTCAGATCGAGCTCGCGCGAGGCAATGCGCGCGTCCTCCTCGAACATCTCATAAAAATCGCCCAGCCGGAAAAACAGCAGGCAGTCGGGATTGCGCTCCTTGACCGCATAATACTGCTGCATCATGGGGGTGAGTTCGGCCATAATCAAAACCTCCGGGTTTTCTCTTTTAACGTCTGAAATTATGCTTTCGGCAAATCCATATGCACTTACGCATTCGTTTGTAGGGGCCGATGTGGGCATCGGCCCCTACAAAGCCCGCACCAGGGTGCTGTGTTATCGGAGTTCGCCCACAAGGCTCCATGTTGTGCAGCCTGTGATCGTCACGTCCAAAAACTGGCCGATCAGGCTGTCGTCTCCCGCGAAGCGGACGAGTCTTCCGCCCTCGGTGCGGGCGGTGAGCAGGTCCTTGTCGCGGCCGTCGCAGAGCACGCGGACGGTCTTGCCGACGTAGCCCTGATGAATTTCCAGCGAAATGCGGTTCTGCACGGCGCAGAGCCGGTCAAAGCGGCGGTTTTTCTCCTCCTTGGGCGTCGGGTCGTCCATTTTCGCGGCAGGCGTTCCCGCGCGCGGGGAGAAGATAAAGGTAAACAGCGCGTCATAGCGCACGTCTTCGATCAGGCTGATCGTGTCCTCGAATTCCTCCTCCGTCTCGCCGGGGAAGCCGACGATCACGTCGCTGGTCAGAACCAGCTCGGGCATGATCTGGCGGCCATAGTGCGCCAGCTTCAGATATTCCTCGCGGGTATAGTGCCGGTTCATGGCCTTCAGCACCCGGTCGTTGCCGGACTGGAAGGGCAGGTGGAACTGCTTGGCGATCCTGGGGTATTTCGCAATGGTGTCAAAGAGCTTTTTGCTTGCGTCCTTCGGGTGGCTCGTCATGAAGCGCAGCCAGAACTCGCCCGGCAGCTGCGCGATCTCGGCCATGAGGTCGGCAAAATCAACGCCCAGCCCCAGATCCTTGCCGTAGGAGTTGACGTTCTGGCCCAAAAGCGTAATGTCCTTATAGCCCGCCGCGATGAGACCCTTGACCTCTTCCAGAATCTCCTCGGGCCGTCTCGAGCGCTCCCGCCCGCGCACATACGGCACGATGCAGTACGAGCAGAAGTTGTTGCAGCCGTACATGATCGACACCCACGCCTTGAGATCGGACGAGCGCACGACGGGGATGCCCTCGGCAATATTGCCCGCGGAATCGTCCACGGCGAAAATGCGCCTGTTCGTGCGCAGCACGCTCTGCAGCAGCTCCGGGAAGCGCCATAATTCGTGCGGGTTGAACACGCCGTCAACATGGCGGTAGCTGTTTTTGATGCGCTCGACGACCTGCGGCTGGCCCATCATGCAGCCGCAGAGGAAAATTTTCTGCTCCGGATGCCGGGCCTTCGTGTGTACCAGCGCGCCGACGTTGCCGTAGACGCGGGTCTCCGCGTGCTCGCGGATGGCGCAGGTGTTGATGACGATGCAGTCCGCACCCTCTTCGGTGTCCACGATCTCATAGCCGCTTGCACGCAGCATGCCGCGGATGCGTTCGGAATCTGCCTCGTTCTGCTGGCAGCCGTATGTATCGACAAAGGCCCGCGGCGTCCTGCCGCGCGAGGCCCAAAGGGCTTTGATCTGCTCGCAGACAGCGGCTTCCTTCTCCAGCGCCTCCTGCGCGATCACAACGGGTTTGCGTTCCATGTACGTCTCCTCCGAACTGCATAACTTAACGATTTATTATAGCAGATTCCGTGGGGATTTGCAATGGAGCAAAACAAGCAGTCAAAGGAATAGGTTTTTGCAATTTTCCGAATTGTACGTAGGGTGTATCTGAAAACTCCCAATGTGACCGGCAGCGAGAAATTTTTGCGCTGAGCAAGACATTTTTTCGCAGGAATACTGACGTATTTCAAGGAAAAATGGTGCAGCGCAGCGTGAAAAGATCCGCTGTCCGGGTGCGTTGGGAGTTTTCAGATACACCCTAGGGGCGGACGACTCTGTCCGCCCGCTGCGAATTCTCTGATATTTTCAGCAAATCTGCAACATTTAAGGGGCCGACAGAGTCGTCGGCCCCTACAGCGGCAGTGCAGTTTTATGATATATCATCCCGCAATCAGTCCCTGGACGACCTTTGCGGCCAGCAGGATGAGGACAATGATGATAGCGGGCTTTACGATCTTCGAGCCGTTTTTAATGGCGAGTCCCGCGCCGATGAAATGGCCGAGGATGCTCGACACCGTGCCGATGAGGCCGAGGACGAGGAAGACCTTGCCGCTTAACAGGCTGGTCAGGAGCGAGGCAACGTTGGAAGACAGATTCACGAGCTTGACATTGCCGCCCGCCGTGCGCACGTCGAGCTTGCCGAGATTGCAGAAAATGAGCAGCAGGAACGTGCCCGTGCCGGGCCCGTAGAACCCGTCGTACGCGCCGACGACGAGCGCGGCCAGATAGGCGATGGCCATCTGCTTTTTGGGCTCGATATCGCCGCGCTCCTCCGGCAGCTGCCGCTGGCGCAGCACGACGAAGGCCACGACCGGCAGCACGATCAGCAGCAGATATTGTAAGTACACCTCGGAGATCATCAGCTGCAATTTTGTTCCGAAGAACGAGCCGATGAGCGCCAGCACGATGGACGGAATGCCGAGCTTCCAGTCGACATAGCCGTTTTTGATATACCGGCCCGTGGAAAACGCGGTGCCGATGGAGGAGGAAAATTTGTTTGTGCCCAGCGCAAAGTGCATCGGAAGTCCCGCGAGCAGATACGTCGGGACGGAAATAATGCCGCCGCCGCCCGCGATGGCGTCCATGAACGACGCAAAGAATACGCCGATGACGACGATGACGACCATTTGTACTGTCAGATCCTGTACGCCCATTTTATATCTCTCCTTTGATTGCAAGCTCCAGCATGTCGGCCACGCCGCCTTCTTCATTTGTCGGCGCAATCAGATCCGCTTTCTGTTTGAGCGCTTCTTCCCCGTTTCCCATTGCGACGCCGACACCCGCGAAGTCGAGCATGGCCGCGTCGTTGCCGCTGTCGCCGATGGCCATGACCTGCTCGCGCGGGATGCCGAGTTTTTTGCACAGCGCTGCAAGCGCAATGCCCTTGCTGGTGTTCGGGTTCATGACCTCCAGATCAACGTAGCCCGCGCCTGTCACGAAATACGGCAGCTTTGTCAGATCGGCCATGGCCCTTTCACACTCTTCCTGACTGGAAAACGGCACATAGAGCTTTTCTACGGGTTTACCCCAACCGGCGACCATGGCGTCCAGATCGTCGACAAATTCATGCGACTGCTCAAACAGCCACCGGAAGTCGGCGGGATAATAGCGTTCAAACTGCGCCATCTGCTGCTTGGCATTATACACAATACCACCGGAGAAGAAATTGACAAGCCCGTCGTACCGGCGCACGTGGGAATAGATCAGCCGCGCATCATCCGGGGACAGCGGGCAGTGGTAGAGCGTTTCACCGGTCTTCAGATCCTGTGCGATCGCGCCGGTCTGCGTGACGGCGTAGCGGATCTGCGGAAGCGCGTCTAAAATGTACCAGCACTCTCCCGGCGCGCGTCCGGTACACAGAACGAGCTGGATGCCGTGCTCCAGCGCACGCTGCGCCGCGGCCTGCACCCGCGGCAGAACGCGCTGGTCGGCAGTGACGAGCGTGCCGTCGACATCGACGGCCACAAGACGGATAGCCATAGCAGATTACCTCGATACCATAAAAATCAAACTCATTTTATCAGCAGAGCATGGGTAAATCAAGCCGCCGAAATTCACAATTTCTTCTTTTTTTGCCGCCATATATGTGGTATAATCTCACTTTAGAATACGTACCGCAGCGCGTACCGCGCGGCGCAGAAAGGGTTTTTACCATGGGACTGTTTACAAAACTATTCGGCACCCGCTCTGAGCGAGAGGTCAAAAAGCTCGAGCCGCAGGTCGAGGCCGTCATGGCGCTCGAGGAGCCGTATAAAAAGCTGACCGATCAGGAGCTTCGCGCAAAGACGCAGGAATTCAAGGATCGCTACGCATCCGGTGAGACGCTCGACGCGCTGCTGCCGGAGGCGTTCGCCGTCTGCCGCGAGGCAGCCGACCGCGTGCTCGGTATGCGCCCGTACCGGGTGCAGGTCGTGGGCGGCATCGTGCTGCATCAGGGCCGCATCGCCGAAATGAAGACCGGCGAGGGCAAGACGCTCGTCGCAATCCTGCCTGCATACTTGAATGCGCTGGCCGGAAGGGGCGTGCACATCGTCACGGTCAACGATTATCTTGCCAAGCGCGACTCGGAGTGGATGGGCAAGGTCTACCGCTTCTTAGGACTTTCCGTCGGCCTCATCGTCCACGATCTGACCGCGGAGCAGCGCCGCGCGGCCTATGCCGCCGATATCACCTACGGCACGAATAACGAGCTGGGCTTCGATTACCTGCGCGACAATATGGCGATCTACAAACAGGAGATGGTGCAGCGCGGCCACGCGTTCGCCATCGTCGACGAGGTCGACTCCATCCTCATTGACGAAGCGCGCACCCCGCTCATTATTTCCGGCAAGGGCGAGGAATCGTCCAAGCTGTATGAAATGGCGGATTATTTCGTCTCCCGCCTGAAAAAGCAGGTCTTCTCTACAACGGACAGCAAGGAGCTGCAGGATCAGTATGACTGCGATTACATCGTCGACGAAAAGGACCGCTCCGTGTCGCTCACGCAGAAGGGCATTGAAAAGGCCGAGCAGTTCTTCAATGTAGAAAATCTGGCCGACCCCGAAAACGCCACGCTCTCGCACCACATCAATCAGGCCATGAAGGCAAGGGGCCTCATGAAGCGTGATATCGACTATGTTGTCAAGGACGGCGAGGTCATCATCGTCGACGAATTCACCGGCCGCCTCATGTACGGCCGCCGCTATAACGAGGGCCTGCATCAGGCCATCGAGGCCAAGGAGGGCGTCAAGGTCGCAAGCGAAAACAAGACGCTCGCCACCATCACGTTCCAGAATTTCTTCCGTCTGTACGACAAGCTCTCCGGCATGACCGGCACGGCGCTGACCGAGGAGGAGGAATTCTCCGGCATCTACAATCTCGACGTCGTCGAGATCCCGACGAATAAACCCGTCATCCGCATTGACGACCCCGACGTCGTCTACAAGACCGAGGCAGGCAAATACCGCGCCGTCATCGCCCAGATCAAGGAATGCCACGCCAAGGGCCAGCCGGTTCTGGTCGGCACGATCTCCATTGAAAAATCCGAGCTTCTTTCGCAGATGCTCAAGCGCGAGGGTATCCCGCACAACGTCCTGAACGCCAAGCACCATGAAAAGGAGGCCGAGATCGTCGCGCAGGCGGGCCATCTGGGCGCCGTGACCATTGCGACGAACATGGCCGGCCGCGGCACCGACATCATGCTGGGCGGCAACGCCGAATACATGGCAAAGAACGAGCTGCGCAAGCAGGGCCTGTCCGACGAGCTGATCGCCGAGTCCAATTCCTTCGCCGAGACGGAGGATCCCGAAATTCTGGCTGCCCGTGCGGCCTATACCGAAGCGTATAAGCGCTTCAAGGTCGAGACGGACAAGCAGGCAGAACTTGTGCGGCAGGCAGGAGGCCTTTTCATCATCGGCACCGAGCGGCACGAGTCGCGCCGCATCGACAACCAGCTGCGCGGCCGTTCCGGCCGTCAGGGCGACCCCGGCGAGACGCGGTTTTATCTGTCCATGCAGGACGATATCATGCGCCTGTTCGGCTCCGAGCGCATTATGAACATGATGGAGACGCTCGGCATCGATGAGGATACGCCCATCGACGCCAAGATCCTCTCCGGCGCGATCGAAAACGCGCAGAAGACCGTCGAGGGCCGCAACTTCCAGTCCAGAAAGAACGTGCTGGAATACGACGACGTGATGAACGTCCAGCGTAAGATCATCTACGAGCAGCGCCGTCAGGTGCTCGACGGCGAGGATCTGCAGAAGAACATCCAGTCCATGATGCGGTTCTATGTGGATACCTACGTTGCCAGCGCCTTCGGTGAGCAGCCGAAGCTGGCCGACAAGCAGCATTTCTTCGAGATGATGACGCATTTCGAGCCCATCTTCTTCCCCACGGGCACATGGCTTCTCTCCGACGAGGAGTTGGCCGCGCTCACGCGGGAGCAGGCGGAAGAGAAGATTTTGTCTCTCATGCAGCGCGCCTATGCCAAGCGGGAGGAGCAGTTCACGTCTCCCGTCATGCGCGAGATTGAGCGCGTCGTGACGCTGCGTGTGGTCGATGAATTCTGGATGGATCACATCGACGCCATGGACGATCTGCGGCAGGGCATCCGCCTGCGCGCCTACGCGCAGACAGACCCCGTCATCGAGTATAAGCGCGAGGGCTTTGACATGTTCGAGGCCATGAACGACGCAATTAAAGAAGAGATCGTCCGCCGCGTCTTCCTCGTCCGGATCAAGACGAACGAGGAGATCAAGCGCCAGCGCGTGGCGAAGGTCACCGGCGAGGGGGCTGGCGGCGACAAGACCGTCAAGCGTCAGCCCGTCGTCAAGAAGATCAAGGTCGGCCCGAACGACCCGTGCCCGTGCGGCAGCGGAAAAAAATACAAAAAATGCTGCCGCGACAAGGATCTCGCCGCCGAACGCGGCCAGAACGCGAATTAAGCCCATGTTTCACACCATTCACCACGGAACACTTGAATATCTGACCGCCGACGCGCTTTCCGGGAGCGTGCACTGCTTCTCCACGCGCTTCGGCGGCGTGAGCGAGGGGGCGCTGTCCTCCCTCAATCTCGGCACGCACCGGGGGGACAGGCCGGAAAACGTGCGGGAGAATTACCGCATTCTCGGCACCGCCGTTGGCTTTTCGCCGGAGGAAACGATCTTTACCCGGCAGGAGCATACCGATCTTCTGCTGCGCGTCGGCAAGAAGGACTGCGGCACAGGGCTGGAGCGGGAGCAGACCGCCGTCTGCGACGGAATTCTGACCAACGAGCCCGGCGCGGCGCTCGTCTGCTTCGGTGCGGACTGCACGACGCTGCTGCTGTTTGACCCCGTGCGGCAGGCCATCGCCGCCGTCCACGCCGGGTGGCGCGGAACGGCGCAGGGCATCGCGTACAAGGCCGTCCTTCGGATGCAGGCGGAATTCGGCTGCGCGCCGGAGCACATTCATGCGGCCATCGGCCCGTGCATCGGCCGCTGCTGCTTTGAGGTCGGGCCGGAGGTGCCGGAGGCCATGCGGCGATCGCTCGGCCCGGACGCGGAAGCGGCAATTGAACTGCACGGCGAAAAGGCGCACGTCGATCTGAAGCGCCTGAACCGCATCTGGCTGGAAAAGGCAGGCGTGCGGGCGATTGATATCTGCCCGGACTGCACCAAATGCCAGCCGGAGCGCTTCTGGTCGCATCGCGTGACCGGCGGGAACCGCGGGTCGCAGGCCGCCATCATCCGGCTGAAAGGAGGCGCACCGGCATGAAACGAAAGCTTTTGATGCTCACAGCGCTTGCGCTGTGTCTGGCCCTTCTTTGCGGCTGCACGACGATCGCGACGAGCGAATGGATGCAGAATCTTTTCCCCGTCGGCGACGAGGCCGTCGCCGCCCAGCAGACCGGCTCGGTCAACGGCTCAGAGGATAAGCAGGAGGTCAAGCAGGTCGTCACCGAGACGTATACGGCGCTTGAGTCCTTCGGCCTGGCCTACCAGCCGGATTACGGCCTGCAGCCCTATAACTGCCAGAGTCTCAACAACCGCATCATCTTTTCCTTCCTCTACGAGCCGCTGTTCGCCGTGACAAGCAGCTACGAGGCAGAACCGATTCTCGCCGAGAGCTATTTTGTCACTGACGACGGACGCACGACCACGGTGAAGCTCCGCTCCGGCGTGACCTTCCACGACGGCAGCGCCCTTACCGCGGCGGACGCGGCATATTCCATCGAATCCGCCGCAGGCTCGGAATATTACGGTTCGCGCCTGCGCTTCATCACTTCCGCCGAGGCGCAGGACGATCTGACGCTCGTGCTCTCGACGAGCGAGGCATATGAGTGCCTGCCGCTGCTGCTGGATATCCCCATCATCAAGTCCGGCACGAAGGACGAGGTCAGCCCGCCGGGCACAGGCCCGTATGAATTTGCAGAGACGAAGCTCACGCGCTGTGAAAACTGGTGGCGCGATACCGCGCCGCTGGTCGACTTTGACGAGATCGCGCTGACCGTCTCGTCCACTGCCGCCGACGTGCGTGATAATTTTGAGTATCAGAAGGTCAACATGGTCCTGACGGACCCGAACTCCTCCGCGTTCGCAGGCTTCCACAACGACTACGAGCTGTGGAACGAGGAGACGACCATCATGCAGTACATCGGCTACAACATGAACTCGCCCGTCTTCTCCAACTACGGCCTGCGCGGCGCGATCACCTTCGCCATCGACCGCGAGCAGCTGGTCGAGCAGACGCTGGGCGGCTTTGCCGTCGCGTCGACGCTGCCGTGCTCACCCAATTCCCGGTATTACGACGTGAAGCTGGCCAACAGCTTCGCCTATGACACCGGCTCGTACTACGACCAGCTGGTCGGCGCCTCCGTCGAGGACGCGACCGGCGACGGCATCCTCGACCTCTACGTCCCCTCCAAGGGCTATTCCGTCCCGGTCGAGGGCACGATGCTCGTCTGCTCGTCGAGCTACATCCGCGTACAGGCGGCAAACGAGGCCGCGAAAATGCTCAATTCTCTGGGCTTCAACATCACAGTCAAGTCCATGGAGTATACCGAGTACAAGCAGGCGCTTTTACAGGGGAATTTCGACCTGTACTACGGCGAGGTGCGCCTGTCTCCGAACTTTGACCTCTCGCCGTTTTTCGGTGCGACCGGCACGCTCAACTATGGCGACCTGTCCGACAGCACGATGATGAACCTGTGCAGCATGGCGCTTGTCAACAGCGGCAACACCTATAATCTCTATAAGCGTGTATGCGAGCGCGGGTATATTACGCCCATCCTGTTCAAAAGCTACGCGCTCTATACCACGCGCGGCGCCGTAACAGAGCCGACACGCTACCTCGACTGGTTCCTGCCGTATACGGTGCATACGGAAGAATAATGAAAAAACGCGGGAGGATACGCCCATGAAACGAATCCTGATGATCGGCACCGGCGGAACGATCGCGTCCGGGAAAACGGCGGAGGGCCTTATGCCGGAGCTGACGAGCGAACAGCTTCTGTCCTTCGTCCCGGCGGTATCGGCGCTTTGCCGGGCGGAATGCTTACAACTTTTGTCGCTGGACAGCACAAATCTTGCCCCGTCGCACTGGCTGCTGATCGCGAAGGCCATCCGTGAGCGGTATGACCGCTACGACGGCTTCGTCATCAGCCACGGCACGGACACCATGGCCTATACCGCCGCGGCCCTCAGCTATCTCATTCAGGGTGCGCGCAAGCCCATCATCCTGACTGGCGCGCAGAAGCCCATCAGCTTTGACTCGACTGATTCCAAGGTCAATCTGACCGACGCGTTTTTATGCGCGTGCAGTGACACCCTGCACGGCGTCATGATCGTCTTCAACGGCAAGGTCATTCAGGGCACCCGCGCCTGCAAAACGCGCACAAAGAGCTACGAGGCCTTTTCCAGCATCAATTATCCGTATCTGGCCGTCTTGCAGGACGGCTGCATTCTGCAGTATATCGAAAACGCCTGCCTGCCCGAGCCGGTCTTCTATGACACGCTCGACGAGCGCGTCGCGCTTTTAAAGCTCATCCCCGGCGCGCGGGCGGAGCTTGCGGGCTGGATGCTCCGGCACAACGACGCGCTGATCCTGGAAAGCTTCGGCGTGGGCGGCATCCCGTCGTATGACGGGAATGACTTCCTGTCCGTGCTGGAGGAGGGCATTCAGGGCGGCAAGACCGTCGTTCTGACCACGCAGGTGCAGAACGAGGGCAGCAACGTCGGCGTTTATCAGGTCGGGCATAAGATCCGCGAATGCCCGCAGGTGCTTGAGGCGTTCGACATGACGACCGAGGCCATCACGGGAAAGCTCATGTGGATCCTCGGCCAGACCAGGGCCCCCGCCCAGATCCACCGCCTGTTCTACACCCCGGTCGCGAACGACATTCTGAATTACCGCACATGAAAAACCGCCCGGCGCGGTGAAAACCCCCATTTGTTAGCCAGGTATGGGAAAAACCTGATACTAAGAAATGGGGGTTCACTATGTCCAGGGAGAATACACCGGAGTTCGGGAAGCTGGCTGCGGGAACGACTGAAGGGCCTGCCGCCTGCGATTCACAGACGGCAAGCCCTTTTGGCGGCTTGATTCTTTGTTGTTCGAAATTTTGCCTGACCTTTTGGGGGCGTTTCCCGTGCGCGGCGGCCCGGTTTTTTTCAGTCGCCCATCAGCAGGTCCATGACGTACATTTCGAGCTTTTCGAAGTTCTGCTCCTTGACGCAGGCGGCCTGGAATTCGTAGTCGAATCTCTTGACCTTGGCCAGCAGCTTCTCGAAGATCTTCTTGGAGTTGATCAGATGGCGGTAGCAGTCCTCATCGGGCTGGGTGCGCATGGCCTTGACGTCGAGGCCGACGCATTCAAAATTGCCGCGGTCGCCGAAGTTATTTTCGTACAGAACCTTGACCTGGTTGAACGCGTTGCGCAGGTTGTCGACGCCGAACGCCTTATCCTGGTCATAGCGGCAGCCGTTCTGGTCGTTCAGATGCACGCCCCACAGCTTGTTGAGCGCCAGCGCGAAGCCCATGTCGTTCGCGGGATCAAGACCGGCGAGGATGGAGTGCGCGGATTCGATGCACAGGCCGACGCGGCTCGGATCGACGGTGTATGCGCCGACGGCCAGCGCGTGACCGGCAGTGCCGCAGATGGAGCGGTCGATGGGCTCATTGGGCTTCGGCTCGACAAGGATGAGCGCGTCGTCGCGGTAGGTCAGGATGTCGTTGAACGCGTCGCGCAGCTGGAGGGTCATTTCAACGGGGTTCTTGCCCTCGGCGCAGAGCGTGCCCTCGCGGGCCAGCCACAGCTGGATCTTCTTGGTGCCGAGCGCCTTGGCAATGTCGCAGGAGCGGCGGGCGCGCCACTGGGCAAATTCACGGTCTTCCTTGCGGGAGGCGGTGAAGCCGCCGTCATTCGTGCGCTTGTCGAACCACAGACGCGGCGCGACGAACTCTGCGAACAGGCCGTATTTGTCGAGCATCGCCTTGACGTCCTTCGCGTAGTCGACGATCTGCTTCTCGGTCATGTTGTTCATGTCGGGAACGGCGTCGTCGTCATGGAACTGCATGCCGGCCAGACCGATCTCGGCGTACTTCTTCATTTTTTCTTCCAGCGGAATGCTCTTGCGGTGGCCGGGGCCAAAGGTTTCGTTGCCCTCGTGGACGTTCCACGGGCCTGCGGTAAATCTGAATGTTGCCATGTCTGCATCCTCCTGTATCAATTGTCTGGTTTCATACAAATATGTGCTTGAGGGGCGGGCGGCTTTTACCGAAAGCCGCCTCCGGATAGCTCCATCATAGCGGAACAGGCTGTTTGTTCAATGTTAGACTTGCTTTTTTTATCCGACAATCTTGCGATTTTAAATTTTTCGGTAGACTTCCACAAATTCCTTTGCCGCAATTTGTCATGATGCACAAGGACTTTTTTATCCGAAATATCCCCCAGGGGAGCTTGTGCGCGGCGGTCAGACTTCTTAATAATAAGCAAAAAAGTTCGGAGGAACAGACCATGCATATGGCAGACGCACTTTTATCTCCTGCTGTCGCCGTTACGATGTACGCAGCCTCTGCTGCTGCGGCGGGCGTTTCGCTCGTGCAGCTGCGCAGGGAGGAGCTTGCCGCATCGGAGACGGCAAAAAAGAAGCTTCCGACAATGGCGGTCATGTCCGCGCTCGTCTTTGCCGGACAGATGATCAACTATACCATCCCCGGCACAGGCTCGTCCGGGCATCTGTGCGGCGGTATGCTGCTGTCCGCCATGCTGGGGCCGTGGGCAGGCTTTTTGTCCATGATCGTCATTCTTGCCATTCAGGCGCTGTTCTTTGCTGACGGAGGGCTGCTTGCGCTGGGCGCGAATGTCTGGAACATGGCGTTCTACGGCTGCTTCGTGGGATATTTCCTTATCTACCGGCCCCTGATGCGCGGAAATCTTTCCGCGGGCAAGGCCCGGCTGCGCCTGACGCTTGCGTCGGTGCTCGGCTGCGTTGCAACGCTGCAGCTCGGCGCATTCTCCGTCGTGCTGGAAACGACGCTCTCCGGCATCACAGCGCTGCCGCTCGGCGCGTTCGCGGTGCTCATGCAGCCGATCCATCTGGCGATCGGTCTGGTCGAGGGGCTGATCACGGCGGCGGTGCTGCCGCTGTGCCTCGCGGGTGTGCCGGAATTGTGAATCTTGCATTGCCGGGCGGCATACAGTATAATGGGAGTGTCCGGGAAAAAGAAAGAAATAAGAGGATTCAGAAAGGACTGTGTAATTTATGGATCGTGCAGAATTAAAGGCCCGCGCAAGAGCGCAGCTCGGCGGCGGTATTTTTCAGAATCTCTGGATGATGGGTCTGGCCGTGTGCCTACTGATCGGCCTGCTGGAGTCGGCTGCCGCCGGGATCATCCCCGGCATCGGCGCGCTGCTCGTGGTCGGCCCGCTGGAATACGGCATGGCGTATATCTTCCTCAAGCAGGCGCGTGACCATCAGCCCGTGCAGCTGGGCGATATGTTCCGCGGCTTTCAGGATGATTTCGGCGGAACGTTCCTCATCGGTCTTATGACGTCGCTGTTCACGTTCCTGTGGTCGCTGCTGTTCGTCATCCCCGGCATTGTCAAGGCGTATGCCTATTCTATGGCATACTATATCAAGCTTGATCATCCCGACTACGGCTGGAACGCCTGCATCACCGCAAGCCGTCAGATGATGGACGGCCACAAGTGGGAAAAGTTTGTGCTTGACCTGAGCTTCCTCGGCTGGATCATCGTCGGCTCTTTGTGCCTCGGCGTCGGCACGCTCTGGGTCACGCCGTACATGGAAGCGGCAAACGCGCAGTTCTACGAATACGTCCGCACCTGCCCGTCCGTGGCGGAGGGCTGACCGGCGCTGCGCAATATGGCAAGAACGGGACTCCGCTGCCTGCGGAGCCCCGTTCTTTTTTGCATTTTTATCTGTCAGTCCTTGTATTTCAGCGCCCGGATCGCGTTCAGGACGGCGAGGACCATCACGCCGACGTCGGCGAAGATGGCGGCCCACATATTCGCGACGCCGGAGGCGACGAGCGCGAGGCAGCCGAACTTCACGACCAGAGAGAACACAATGTTCTGCCGGACGATGCCGATGCACTTGCGGGAAATTTTGATGGCCTTTGCGATCTGCAGCGGGTCGTCGTCCATGAGGACGATGTCGGCGGCCTCAATGGCTGCATCGGAACCCATCGCGCCCATTGCAATGCCGATATCTGCCCGTGTGAGGACCGGCGCGTCGTTGATGCCGTCGCCGACGAAGGCCAGCATATCGTTTTTGCCCTTCGCGGCCAGCAGCTTCTCGACCTCCGCGACCTTGTCGCCCGGCAGAAGCTCACTGCGCACCTCGTCGACGCCAAGCTCGGCGGCTACGCTGTCGGCTACGCGCTTTGCATCGCCCGTCAGCATGACGGTCTTCTGGACGCCCGCGCGCTTGAGTTGCTCGATGGCTTCCTTCGAATGCGGCTTGACGACGTCGGAAATGACGATATGTCCCGCGTACTGGCCGTCAACGGCCATGTGGATGATCGTGCCGGTGCTGTGGCAGTCGCAGTATGGAACGCCCAGCTTTTTCATCAGCTTGCTGTTGCCTGCGGCGACCGCGTGCCCGTCGACCGTGGCGGTGATGCCGTGGCCGCTGAGCTCTTCGATGTCCGTCACGCGGCTGCGGTCAATTTCCTTGCCATAGGCCTTCTGCAGACTCTTGCTGATGGGGTGCGAGGAGGCGCATTCGGCCAGCGCCGCGTATTCCAGCAGCTGCTCCTCAGCCAGCGGACTGTGGTGGACAGCCGTGACCTCAAACACGCCGCGCGTCAGCGTCCCGGTCTTGTCGAACACGACGACCTTCGCTGCGGACAGGGCCTCCAGATAGTTTGAACCCTTGATCAGCACGCCCTCCCGGCTTGCACCGCCGATGCCCGCGAAGAAGCTCAGCGGGATGCTGATGACCAGCGCGCACGGGCAGCTGACGACGAGGAAGGACAGCGCGCGGTAAACCCAGTCGGTCCAGTTCGCGTCAGCCCCCGCAAGCATCCGGCCCAGCGGGACCAGCACGGCCAGCGCCAGCGCTGCGGCGCACACGGCAGGCGTGTAGACCTTGGCAAAACGGGAAATAAACGTTTCGGAGCGCGACTTGCGGGAGCTTGCGTTCTCGACGAGATCGAGGATCTTCGAAACGGTGGACTCGCCGAATGCCTTTGTCGTGCGGATCTTCAGCACGCCGGACAGATCGATGCAGCCGCTGATGATCTCGTCGCCCTCTTTGACGTCGCGCGGCAGACTTTCGCCGGTCAGCGCGCTGGTGTTGAGACTGGATGTGCCCTCGACGACCACGCCGTCGAGCGGCACCTTTTCGCCCGGCTGGACGACGATGATGCTGCCGACCGCGACCACGTCCGGGTCGACCTGCGTCAGCTGACCGTCCTGCTCAATGTTCGCGTAGTCCGGGCGGATATCCATCAGTGCGGAGATATTCTTCCGGCTCCTGCCGACGGCGTAGCTCTGGAACAGCTCGCCGATCTGGTAGAACAGCATAACGGCGATGCCCTCGACATAGTCGCCGCTCTTCGTCCAGATGGCGAGGAAGAACGCGCCGAGCGTGGCCAGCGTCATGAGGAAGTTTTCGTCAAACGCGCGTCCGTTGAGAATGCCCTTTCCGGCCTTGCGCAGAATGTCATAGCCGATGACCAGATACGCGGCCACATAGGCAAGCAGCTGCGGGACGCCGGTGATGGGGATAAATTTCAGCGCAATGAGCATCACGGCGGTGATGAGGATGCGCACGAGCATTTTTTTCTGTTTCTTTGTCATAGCAAACACTCCGTTCCGCGCTGCCGGAGCAGCAATTGCAGCTTAAAGCTCGATCTCGCAGTCAGGCTCGACCTTTTTGCAGGCCTTGAGCACGGCCTTCATGGTCTTCTTCTCGTCTGCGCCCTCGGCGAATTCCACGATCATCTTCTGCGTCATGAAGTTGACGGTCGCGTTCGCAACGCCCTCGGTCTTCTTCGCGGCTTCCTCCATCAGGTTTGCGCAGTTTGCGCAGTCGACTTCGATCTGGTATGTCTTTTTCATGGTCAGGACCTCCGTTTGAAATTTTGAATTAAACGCTTGCTTAATCATTACATCCGCAGTATACTGAGAAAAACGCCGGAAATCAAGCCCTCCGGGGCGCTTGCTTCCAAACGGGCGAACGGAATGTCCAAAACGGACAAAGGAGATGGGACAAATGCCGGAATTCTCTCTTCCGCACGACCACGGCGCGCACGGACACACGGAGGATCTGTACCGGGAGCTGAAAAACGTGGAGCACTTCGGCGCGGTGTGCGATATCTTCAAACAGCTGAGCGACCCGACCCGCGTGCGCATTTTCTGGCTGCTCAGCCACCGGGAGGAGTGCGTCATCAACATCGCGGCGCTGCTCGATATGTCCAGCCCCGCCGTCTCGCACCATCTGCGTTCACTTACGCAGAGCGGGCTGATCGAAAGCCGCCGGTGCGGCAAGGAGGTCTATTACAAGGCGGGCGACACCATGCAGATCAAGCTCCTGCACGAGATCGTCGAGCAGGTCATGCAGATCGCCTGCCCGGAAAAGGCCGTCGACTATCAGGACTCGCAGGAGCAGATCATCCGCCATGTCCACGACGAGCTGACGGCCAATCTCGCCGAGCGCGTCACCATTGAGGAGCTGTCGCGGAAGTATCTGATGAACACGACGACGCTCAAGCGCTGCTTCAAGCAGGTCTACGGCGAGACGATCGCCGCACACATGAAAAAGCACCGCATGGAGCAGGCCGCGTCCCTGCTGTTAAAAACGCAGAATGACATTGCCACCATCGCGCAGGCCGTCGGCTACGAGAGCCAGAGCCGGTTCACGGCCGCGTTCAAAGAGACCTACGGCGAGCTGCCGACAGAATACCGCCGGAGGCGGTCATAAAAATCAGAACCGGCCCGCAGGACACGCCTGCGGGCCGGTTGACTTATTTCTGTGTATTTTATACGTACTGCTGGGTGTCGACGTCGACGACGCCTCTGGTGGTGATGCGGAGCTTGGGGATGACGGGCAGGGCCATAAAGCTGAGCGTCATGAACGGGTCGATGCCCCGGCTGACGCCGAGCGTGAAGGCCGCGTCCTTGGCTGCCTCAAGCTGGTCGTTGACCTCGGTCAGCGGACGGTCGGACATGATGCCCGCGATCTCCAGCACGACCGAACCCTTTACCGTTCCGTTTTCGACCACGACGATGCCGCCGTGGTGCTCGACGATGTAATTCGCGGCGAACGCCATATCGGCGGAGTTCGTGCCGACGACGATGATGTTGTGCGAGTCATGCGAAATGCTGGTCGCGACCGCGCCGGATTTCAGGCCGTAGCCCTGAATGTAGCCGAGGCCGATGTGATGCGTGCCCTTGTGGCGCTCGACGACGGCGATCTTCAGAATGTCCTTTTCCAGATCGACGTGGTCGGCATAGCCGTTGTCGGTCGTGATGATCTCGCCCGGGACCATGCCCAGAACGCCTCTCTGGCGCGTGTCGCGGAAATCGTCGGGCGTGAGCGTCGAGACGTGGAAGGTGTCGTGGGCGCGCTTGTCGAGATATTCCTCGATCTTCGGCGCTTCAAAGTCGCGCAGCTCGCCGTTGTTCCAGTACAGAACGCCCTTCTTGAAGACCATTTCGACGTTGAAGTCCTTGAAATTGTCGATCACGGCGAAGTCGGCCAGATAGCCGGGCGCGATCGCGCCGCGGTTATTGAGCAGGAAATAGCGCGAGGCGTGGTGGCAGGCGGCCTTGACGGCAATGATGGGGTCGACGCCGTATTTGTTGATGGCCTCACGGGCGATATAATCAATGTGACCCTTTTCCAGCAGATCGCTCGGATGCTTGTCGTCGGTGCAGAACATACAGCGCTCGGCGTACTGCGGCGTGAGCAGGGGAGCAAGCGCTTCCAGATTGCGCGCGGCGGTGCCCTCGCGGATCATGATGAACTGGCCGCGCTGCAGCTTTGCCAGCGCGTCCTCCATCGTGGCGCATTCGTGGTCGGAATAGACGCCTGCGGCGACGTAGGTGTCGAGATCCTTGCCCTGCAGGCCCGGCGCGTGGCCGTCGATCTTCTTGTGGTGCGCCTGCGAGGCGACGATCTTCGAGACGACCTCGGCGTCATTGTGGATCACGCCGTAGGAGTTCATCATCTCGGCCAGACCCTGTACTCTGGGGTAGTCGTAGAACGAGTCGATGGCGCGGTAGTCCAGATTCGCGCCGGATTCGTCCATCGGCGTGGCCGGGACGCAGGACGGCAGCATGAACCGCACGTCGATGGGCAGCCCCTCGGTAGCCTGGAACATATAGTCAATGCCGTCGGTGCCCATGACGTTGGTGATCTCATGGGGGTCGGTGATGACGGTGGTCGTGCCGTGCGGCAGCGTCGCGCGGACGAATTCCTTCGGCGTGACGAGACTGGATTCCAGATGGATGTGCGCGTCGACGAAGCCGGGGCAGACGATCTTGCCGGTCATATCGTATTCGACCTCGCCCTCATAGCTGCCGAGGCCCACGATCAGGCCGTTCGCCACGGCGATATCGCACGTCAGCAGCTCATTGGAGAATACGTTGACATACGTCGCGTTTTTCAGCACCAGATCGGCCTTCTGCCGGCCGGAGGCGGCCTCGATCACACGCTGCTTCTTTAACAGCTTCCGCTGGATCTTCGCTGCGTAGCTCTCAATGGGAAAAGCCATGGAACATCTTCCTTTCTGCGTTCAGTTTTGCTTGTATCTGATATTAGATGGAATTATAGCACTGCTCCTGCCGCTTGTCCATGTTCATTTTCTACGGAATGTCGCAGATTCTTTTTTGCAATCTGTACAGAAATGGCGATGTGTGATATGCTTAGTGCACAAATAGGAGGCGAACGTCATGAAATTACTGATGCACATCTGCTGCGCGCCCTGCGCGAATATGCCGATCGACGCGCTGCGCGCGGATGGGATCGACCTGACCGGCTACTGGTACAATCCCAACATCCATCCCTTTACCGAATACCGCGCCCGGCGGAACTGCCTGCAGGAATACGCGAAGACCATCGAGCTGCCCCTTCTCATGCGCGACGATTACGGCCTGCGGCCATTCGTGCGCGAGGTAGCCGGCGATATCGCGGGCCGGTGCGTCAAATGCTACGAAATGCGCCTTTTTGAGGCGGCACGGGCCGCGAAGGAGGGCGGGTTCGACGCGTTTACGTCGTCTCTGTTCATCAGCCCCTATCAGAAGCACGAGCTGATGCGCGACGTGGCCTACCGCGCGGCGGAGGAATACGGCGTGGAATTTTATTATCAGGATTTCCGCCCCATGTTCCGCGACGGCCAGGCCCGTGCGCGGGAGCTGGGCTTTTATATGCAGAAATACTGCGGCTGCGTCTTCTCCGAGCAGGAGCGCTATCAAAAGCCCAGCCGGATCATCCCGTGAGGCAAATCAGCACCTGCCTGCCTTATGGAGCTTCCGAATGAGCACAACGGCCAGCGCAATGACAAGCGCGCTGAACGCGCCCACGCAGGTAAGCCGGATGACCAGCCTGCGGTGCGCGGCCTGACGGGCGGCCTCGCGGGCGGCTTCCTCGGCGGCCTTTTGCGCTGCCTCCTGCGCGGCCTGCTCCTCGGCCTGCCGCTGGAGCTCGGCCTGCCGTTCTTCCTCGGCCTTCTTTTCCTCTGCGGCTTTCGCTTCGGCGGCAAGCCGCTCTTTTTCTGCCTGCTCGGCCTTCGCCTGCTCTTCGGCGAGGCGGGCTTCTTCGGCTTCCTTTTCGGCCTGCTCCCGTTCCAGCCGCACCTGCTCGTCAAGATAGGTCTTCAGCAGCACGGCCAGCTGGCCGCAGATCACAGAGCCTGCGCTCTGTCCGTCGGCATACGCTGCGTCCACATTGCCGCCCGGCCCATAGGACAGGCCGCTCGTATACACGGCCAGCAGAAACGGCCGCTCGGCCCAGATGATGCCGACGTCGTTCTCCGCGCCCTCGTAGCTGCCGTATTTGTGCGCGATGGGCGTTTCATCCACGTCGAGATACGTCTTGAAATACGCGTCCGGGCAGGCAATTTTCAGGTAGTCGATCAGCTCGGGATACTGCTCCTGCCCGTCCCAGACGACCTTCAGCGTGTCCAGCATCATGCGCGTGCAGAACAGGTGGTCATAATAGTAATTCTGCGGAATCTCGTCGTCGGTCATGGTGAAATATTTGCGCATGGCCATCTTGTATTCCGGCCAGTCGCCAATGCGCCGCCAGAGGGAATACGAAAGCTCATTGTTGGAATAGACCAGCGACTGATAGTGCGCCTCGTCCAGCGAAGCGCCCTGCGTGATCATCGTGTCCCCGGTGATCTCGCCCGCGAGCTGCATATCATAATAATACAGGTTCAGCGGCAGCTTGTAGGTGCTTGCGCCGTAAAGCATTTTCGTCTCGTTGAAGTCATACTGTTCGCCGGTTTCCGGCACGTAAAAGCTGATCTCGAAATTATCCCCGGTCAGCGCGTGCTCAGCGCGGAAGTCGTCCATCAGCTGCTCCAGCGTCTTCCCCGTCACATCGGGGGCCGTATATGCCTCTGCTGCCAGCGCGGGAACCGCCGTCTGCGCAAGACACGCCGCGCAGAGCAGCGCCGCCGCTGCCGCCCGGGCTTTTTTCATTCTCATATCCGCTTCTCCTTCTGCGTTTTCAAGTATCTGCATCATACCGCAACGCGGCCGGATTTGCAACCATGCACCAAACGGGCAGGCCCGGCATATGGTAGGGAAGACAGAAAACATTCTTGTCTTTGAAGGAGGGGTTTTATGAATCAACCCTGCAATTATACGACGACCGGGGGCTGTCCCGAGCCGCAGGCGGTTCAGGGCTGCGCGGCCTGCTCCGGCGGCAGCCAGCAGACGTGTCCGCCTCCCTGCCCGCCGCCCTGCCCGCCGCCGTGTCCCGGGCCGGGGCCGTTCCCGCCGTATCCGCCCCCGTTCCCGCCGGTCTGGCCGGGTGAGCGGCCCGTCGCGCCGGTCACGGAGGCCGATATCAGCTGCGGCTGCGGATGCTCCTGTGCGCCGGGGCTTGTCGCGGCACTGCAGCTGCTGTGCCGTCCGCGCTTCGCGGCGCTGACGGACTATCAGCAGTTCGCGTTCATCACGCGCGATTTCGTGCTCGGCTCGTCGCTGAACTGTCCCGCAGCGGCCACAACTCCATACGACAACCTGACCGGGCCTCTGGACGGGGAATTTGTGAAGATCACGCCGGATTCGTGTGAGAATTTAGAGGTTTCCGGCCAGATCTACTATCCCAACCCCATCTGCACCGGGGGCACGGAGACAGCCTGCTGTGCCGAGGGGCCGTATTTTGACGCGGACTCCGTGCGGCTGTGCGGCTTGAGCGCCGTCGCCTTCGGCGTGACGGAGACGACCGACTTCCCCAGCGCAGAGGCGGCCTATAACGAGCTTGCGAAGCTATTCTATCAGGCCACCCATGCCGGCTGCGGCCCCATGCCGTCGACGCCGGTAAAGCCGACGCCGTGCGACCGCTCGACAGGCGATATCGCCGGACGCGGCACGGTTTCCCTGACGGCAGGACCGCTCGTGCTCGGCAACGTCAGCGTGCTCGGCGAGGTCGGGGACGTTCTGATCCTCGCCAACAGCGAAGACCGCCTGTTCTATTTCGTCTGCCGCAGCACCATCGGGTTCATCGGGTAAAAGACACCCCGCCGCAGTTCATTCGGACTGCGGCGGGGAACTTTATATGCAGTTCAGCTGCGGGCAAAGCCGTACCGACTGCATACGCCTTGAAATTATTCCTCTTCGGTTGGAATCCTCGTCACGAGGGGCTTGCCGTTGGCGTCGAGCAGCGGGGTCAGGCCGCCGGCATTGCCGGAAGCGATCCAGAGATAGTTGACGCCGGTCGTTTTGTCGACCCAAATCTCACGGTTCGTGGTCCAGGTACTGCCCTCGTTCAGCACCTTGATAAAGCGCTCGTCCTGCTTCGCCATATTACTTCGTCTCCTTTACCGTCTCGGCAATGCCGGAGGCCAGACCCGCGAAGCCCTGCAGCTCGGACGGGATGATGATCTTCGTGGCCTTGCCGTCCGCGACCTTCTGCATGGCCTCAAGCGCCTTGAGCTTCAGAACCTGATCGTTCGGGGCCTTTTCATTCAAAAGCGCCAGAGAATCGGCCATGGCCTTCTGCACGGCCATGATGGCCTGCGCTTCGCCGTCAGCCTTGAGAATTGCCGCCTGCTTTTCGGCTTCTGCCTTGAGGATGGCGGCCTGCTTTTCCGCGTCCGCTTTCAGAATCGCGGCTTCCTTTTCGCCCTCGGCGACGAGGATCTGGCTGCGCTTCGTGCCTTCTGCCTGCAAGATAGCCTGTCGGCGGTCACGCTCGGCCTTCATCTGCTTTTCCATGGAGTTCTGGATGTCCTGCGGCGGCAGAATGTTCTTCAGCTCCACGCGGTTGACCTTGATGCCCCAGGGGTCGGTGGCCTCGTCGAGAATGGCGCGCATTTTGGTGTTGATCACGTCGCGGGACGTGAGCGTCTGGTCAAGCTCAAGGTCGCCGATGATGTTGCGGAGCGTCGTGGCCGTGAGCGTCTCCATGGCCATCATGGGCCGTTCGACGCCGTAGGTGTAGAGTCTCGGGTCTGTGATCTGATAATAGACGACGGTGTCGATCTGCATGGTGACGTTATCCTTGGTGATCACGGGCTGCGGCGGATAGTCGAGCACCTGCTCCTTCAGGCTGACCTTCTTGGCCACGCGCTCAATGAACGGGACCTTGACGTGCATGCCGACCTGCCAGACCTTGCTGAACGCGCCGAGGCGCTCAATAACGTAGGCGCGGGACTGCTGGACGATGTGAATGTTGCTGATGACGATGATGAGCGCCAGAACGGCGATCACAACAATGGGGATCCATTCCATAAACCTTGTTCCTCCTTCGGTTTTTCAGTTCTTTTTTTATGATGGTTATGCTTTCGTACAGGGACACTTTGCGGGTCTGACATAGAGCTTCGCACCCTCGACGCGCTCGATGGTCACGTGGCCGCCCGCCTCGACGCGTTCGCCCGTTGTGCATTTTGCCGTCCAGAGAACGCCGTTGATCTTCACGGCTCCGGTATCAGCACATGCGTCGATGGGCTCCGTGACCATGGCCGTTTCGCCGACAAGGCGGTCTGTGTTCATACGCTCTGGCTTTTTTGCCCACTTTTTTCGAGCCGCCGGACACGCGAACGCCAGCAGCGCCGCCGAAACGACGAGAAATACCGCCAGCTGCACGCCGAGTCCCGCGCCGAGAATTGCCGCGATCAGCGCGCACACCGCGCCGCCGATGAACCAGACGGACACCAGCGTGACCGTCGCGGCCTCTGCCACGATGAAGACGACGATGGCGATCAGCCATCCGATCACTGCCTGAGACATGGGAACCTCCTCCTCTTTTTTGAATTTCAGTGCTGCTTCCAGTATACCGTATTTCCGAACGCTTGTCACTTTAAATAAATATAAAGTTTTTCCTCACATTTTACAAAATCGTAACAGATAGGGTTTGCTATTTGCGCCGGGATTCCGTATACTTAGAGAGACTATAGAATGCTTGGAGAGAAAACTATGGATACGATGACTTTCTGCGTGCCGTGCCTGTTTGGGCTGGAGGGTCTGGTCGGCGACGAACTGCGGCGGCTGGATCTGCAAAACGTCCGGGTCGAGGACCGGCGCGTTTTTTTTGAAGGCGATTTCGCCGCCATGGCGAAGGCCAACCTCTGCTGCCGCATGGGCGAGCGCGTGATGATTTTGCTGGCCGAATTCGACGCGCACAGCTTTGAGGACCTGTTCCAGGGCGTGAAGGCCGTGCCGCTCGAGCGCTTTATCCCGAAGGACGGCGCGTTCCCTGTCAAGGGCTACAGTCTGAACAGCCAGCTGCACTCCGTTCCCGACTGTCAGGCCATCGTCAAGAAGGCCGCCGTCACGCGGCTGGGCGAGAAATACGGCCTCGGCTGGCTGCCGGAGACGGGCGAAACGTATCAGCTGCGCTTTTCCATCATGAAGGATCATGTGGAGCTGTTTCTGGACACGTCCGGCGTGAGCCTGCACAAGCGCGGCTACCGCCGCGAGGCCAATCTTGCGCCGCTGCACGAGACGATGGCGGCCGCCATGGTCAATCTCGCGCGCTATCGCGGGCGGGACTTCTTCTGGGACCCGTTCTGCGGCTCGGGCACGATCTGCATCGAAGCGGCGATGATCGCGCTGAACCGCGCGCCGGGTCTGAACCGGTCGTTCATGGCGCAGAAGTGGGCCTGCGTCCCGGAGACGGTCTGGCAGCAGGCCAGGACCGAGGCGCTCGACCGTGAGTACAGGGGCGAGTACCGCATTCTCGGCTCCGACATTGACCCGGCTTCTCTGGAGATCGCGCAGCAGAACGCGCGCAAGGCGGGCGTCGGCAAGCTGATCGAGTTCCGCGAGGCGGACGCGACGAAGATGAGTCTGCCCGCAGATAAGGGCCTCATCGTCTGCAATCCGCCCTACGGCGAGCGTATGCTTGAGCAGCGCAGTGCCCAGCGGCTCTACAGCGCCTTCGGGCGGCACCTCAAATACGCTGACGGCTGGAAAAAATACATCATCTCCTCCGAACCGGAGTTCGAGCATTACTACGGCAAACAGGCCGTTAAGAAGCGCAAGCTCTACAACGGGCGCTTGCAGTGCAACGTGTATATGTACTATTAAGCGCCGCCTGTACTCATAAGACGAACAGAACAGGAGAAAGTTCCGCTATGAAGCATATTTTTATCGTCAATCCCGCAGCCGGGAAGTCAGACCGGACGGCGGAATACCGGGAAATGATCGACGCGGCGTTCGCGCCGCGCGGGTTAAGCTATGAATTGCTTGTCTCCAACGCGCCCGGCGAATGCCGGACGCTGGCGCGGCAGGCGGCGCAGTCCGGCGAAGAAGTGCGCCTGTACGCCTGCGGCGGCGACGGAACGCTCAACGAAGTTGTAAACGGCGTCGTCGGCTATGACAACGCCGCCGTGACGCATTTTCCCGGCGGCTCCGGCAACGACACAATCAAAATTTTTGACGATCCCGCCGCTTTCACCTCCATCGAGCGTCTGCTGGACGCGGAGGAGGCGCGGTTCGATCTCATCCGCTGCAATGGGTCCTACGCGCTGAACGTGCTGTCCATCGGCTTTGACGCGCGGGTCGGCACGGATATCGCCCGCTTCAAGCGCCTGCCGCTCGTGAGCGGGAAGGGCGCGTACATCCTGTCCATTTTCTCCAATATGCTGCACGGCCTGACGGCGGATTACACCGTTACGCTGGACAGCGGCGAGGTGTTCTCGGGCCGGAAGACCATGATCTGCGTCTGCAATGGCCGGTGGTACGGCGGCGGTTTCAACCCCGTGCCGGAGGCCGAGCCGGACGATGGGCTGCTGGATGTGCTTGTGGTTGAAAAGGTCAATCTGCTGCAGGTTGCAACCGTCGTCGGTCACTACCAGAAGGGCCGCTACGCCGATTATCCGTCGCTGATCTATCACGCCCGCTGCCGCTCTCTGCGCATTGAATGTGTAAAAGAATCTGTTGTCAATATCGATGGCGAGGCTGCCTACACAACGGACGCAAAAATCGAACTCATTCCGCAGGCCATCCGCTTTTTCTACCCGAAGGGGCTGACCTATCACACGAAAAATTCACAGTCTGGTCATAAATTTGCCGAAATTACCCCTTGACTTTTTGGCGCATCTGATTATGATATAGATGTTAGCAGTCAGAGAGACTGAGTGCTAAAAAATCTTGTAAAACGCGCTGTATGAAACAGCGACTGGATACTGGAGGTAATTGTTATGAAGCTGACCCCGTTGGCAGACAATGTTCTGCTCAAGCACATGGAAGCTGAGGAAAAGACCGCGTCCGGCATCATCCTCTCCACCGCCAATAAAGAAAAATCCGTGATCGCGGAAGTCATCTCGGCCGGCCCCGGCACCGACGACGTCAAGGTTACGGTCAAGCCCGGCGACAAGGTCGTGACCGGCAAGTACGCGGGTCAGGAGCTGAAGCTCGACGGCGAAGATTACGTCATCGTCAAGATGGCCGACATTCTGGCAGTTGTAGAATAATTCGTGTTTGATTGAAAGGAAGCAATTCTTATGGCAAAGCAGATTGTTTATGGCGAAGAGGCCCGCAAGGCCCTGCTGTCCGGCATTGACCAGCTCGCCAATACTGTAAAAGTTACCCTCGGCCCGAAGGGCCGCAACGTCGTGCTCGGCAAGAAGTTCGGCGCTCCGCTGATCACCAATGACGGCGTGACGATTGCAAAGGATGTAGAACTTGAGGACGCATTCGAGAACATGGGCGCGCAGCTCGTCCGCGAGGTCGCGACCAAGACGAACGATATCGCAGGCGACGGCACCACCACCGCCACTCTGCTGGCGCAGGCCATCGTCCACGAGGGTCTGAAGAACGTCTCCGCAGGCGCGAACCCGATGGTCATGCGCAAGGGCATGGAAAAGGCCGTTGAGACCGCCATCGACACCATCAAGGCAAACTCCGAGACGATCAAGGGCTCCGACGACATCGCAAGAGTCGGCGCCGTCTCTTCCGGCGACGAGTCCGTCGGCAAGCTGATCGCCGAGGCCATGGATAAGGTCGGCGCGTCCGGCGTGATCACCATCGAGGAATCCAAGACTGCCGAGACGGGCCTTGAGGTCGTCGAAGGTATGCAGTTCGACCGCGGCTATATCTCCCCCTACATGGTCACCGACACCGACAAGATGGAAGCCGTCATCGATGATCCGTATATCCTCATCACCGACAAGAAGATCTCCTCCATCCAGGAGATCCTGCCCCTGCTCGAGCAGATCGTCAAGACCGGCAAGAAGCTCGTCATCATCGCGGAGGACGTCGAGGGCGACGCGCTGGCCACCCTGCTGGTCAACCGTCTGCGCGGCAACTTCACCTGCGTGTGCGTCAAGGCTCCCGGTTTCGGCGATCGCCGCAAGGAAATGCTCAAGGATATCGCCATCCTGACGGGCGGCACGTATATTTCCAGCGAGCTCAACATGAACCTGCCGGATACGCAGATCACCGATCTCGGCACGGCCCGTCAGATCAAGGTCACGAAGGACAACACCGTCATCGTCGACGGCGCAGGCGACGCCAACGAGATCAAGGCCCGTATTGCGGAGATCAAGAACACCATCAGCGTTACCACGTCCGACTACGACAAGGAAAAGCTGCAGGAGCGTCTTGCCAAGCTGTCCGGCGGCGTAGCCGTTATCAAGGTCGGCGCACAGACCGAGGTCGCCATGAAGGAGCAGAAGCTCCGCGTTGAGGACGCGCTGAACGCGACCCGCGCAGCCGTCGAAGAGGGCATCGTGGCCGGCGGCGGCACTGCCTACGTCAACGCGATCCCGGCTGTTGAGAAGCTGGTCGCAAAGCTGTCCGGCGACGAGAAGACCGGCGCGCAGATCATCGCAAGAGCGCTGCAGGCCCCGATCCGCCAGATCGCCGAGAACGCCGGCGTCGACGGCTCCATCGTCTACGACAAGATCCGTTCCAGCCGCAAGGTCGGCTATGGCTACAACGCCTACACCGAGACGTACTGCGACATGATCCCGTCCGGCATCGTCGACCCGACCAAGGTCACGCGCACCGCTCTGGAGAACGCCGCGTCCATCGCCTCCTGTGTCCTGACGACTGAATCCCTGGTCGCCGACAAGCCCGACCCCAAGGCCGACGCCGCCATGGCAGCCGCAGCCCAGGGCGGCGGCATGGGCGGGATGTACTAAGAGACGCCGCAAAGCCTTGAAATTGCTTGATTTTTTGAGTGTGCAAAAGCGGATTTACGCCAAACTTACGCTACTTACGCCAAAAATTCAAGCGCATTATAGGGTAACAGAAATCGGCACCTGCCTTAAAAAGCAGGTGCCGATTTTTTCCTTATTTGCGTTTCTTTTTGCCCTTTCCGTGCGACAACTGCGGTCTTGCCTTTCCGCGCTGGTTGAGGGGACTTTTCAGATACTTGGACTTCTTAAGTCCGCTAATAATTGAGACAAACTCTTCCTTCGTAAGTGCATCATAATCAAGCCCGATGGTTGCAAGATACGCTCGGATTTTCTTTTCCTCGGAAGTCACGGAATAAAGAACAGAACATTAAATACCATCAGCCACCACTGACATTGCCGATGGTGGCTTTTTGCGTTTCGGGAATTTGTTTTGCCGTTTCACTCTGGTGCCGGTTTTGCTTTGGTGATTCATGGCATCCTCATACAGCTCAATAAATTCCTTTTCCCGGAGTGTCAGAGGTGTTTGCGCATCCCGCTTTTGAATCAAATGCTGGTACAGCTTTATCTGGAGAGACAGGAAGTACAAGAGCGCTTTGTGCTCCATCTTCAAATCCCTGACAATCCTGGACAGGAAATCATTTCCGGTGAGATTGTGCATTTTGTGTGGGCAGCCGCAGAGGATATCCAGGAACTGCCCTCTGTACAAAACCGGTGAGAGAACCCATCAGCCGTGGGAAGTCCAGTTCGCTCAGATCCGTCACATCCACCTCCAGCACCGGGCCGTTGGCCTGAAAGCGGGTATATCCCCGGGCCGCGATATCGTCCAGAAACTGCTCATAGCTTTTTCTTGTGGGGGTTTCTAGGGGGGCTCCCGGCGGCTCCGGGTAGCAGCCGTTGACCACATGGCCCCGGTGCCGGGTGTCGGACAGATCCCGGGCGGCAAACCGCCGGTAGATGACCTCCGGGTCACCGGTGAGGCGAACCGTCACGGCGGTATAGTGATGGGTTTCCAGCAGTGCCATAATCCCGGGAATGGAAGCGTCCTCAAAATTATTTTCCAGAATAAACGGTTTTCCCACTTTCATCAGCTGGGCCGCGGCGTAGTACAGAATGTGCATGGCCGCTGTGCCCAGCTGAACCTTTTCTGCCCGGCTGTGAAAGCCCAGATCGTCAAACAGCATCTCCTTGATGGAGTCCTTGGACAGCATTGGAATTCCCAGAGACTCCGAAATCCTGACGGCGATGGTGCTCTTGCCGCTGGCGGGCATACCGGCAACCAGAATGCAGTACATGGCGTTTCCTCCTAGGGTGTATCTGAAAACTCCCAATGCACCCGGACAGCGGATCTTTTCACGCTGCGCTGCACCATTTTTCCTTGAAATACGTCAGTATTCCTGCGAAAAAATGTCTTGCTCAGCGCAAAAATTTCTCGCTGCCGGTCACATTGGGAGTTTTCAGATACACCCTAAAAACGAAATGAAAGACTGTCCTGATACTCCGAGGGCGTTTTCCCGGTGATTTTTTTGAAGGTGCCGGAAAAATATGCAATATCGCGGTAGCCGCAGGCCTCCGCAATCTCGTAGACTTTCAGCTTTCCCTCGCGCAGCAACGCCATAGCCTTCTGGATGCGGCAGCGCGTAAGATACGCGCCGAGCGTCATATCCGTTTCCTTTTTGAACAGGTGGCTCAGATGTCCTTCGCTCAGTCCCAGCTGCGCTGCCGCCTGCCCGACGGACAGATCGCCGCTGCCGCAGTTTTGCTCAAGGTACACCATTGCCTCGCGCACATAGCGGCTCTTGGGGCCGGGCTTCACGCCGGGAAGCGGCTCTGGCTGCGGTGCGGTTTGTGCGGCGATGCGCTTTTGCAGCGCCAGAACGGCGTTTTCCAGATCGCCGTCATGAAAAGGCTTCAGCAGAAAGTCCACCGCGCCCAGACGGATGGCCGTCTGCGCGTAGGCGAACGAATCGTAGGCGGTCAGAATGATGACATACGCGCGGCTGCCTGCTTCGCGCAGCCGCCGCACCATCTCCAGCCCGTCCATCTTCGGCATTTTGAGATCCGTGATGATAAGCGTCGGCTGGCAGTCCTCCGCGACGGCAAGGGCCTGTTCGCCGTTGGCGGCTTCGCCGACCACGATGCAGTCCAGCGCCGCCCAGTCTACTGCCATGACGATACCCTTGCGGATCATTTCCTCATCCTCTACAACCATTACCCGCATCATACGCCGGGCCCTCCCTTCGCGGGCAGGCGCGCAAGAATACAGGCGCCGCCGCCCTCCGGATTTTCAAGACGCAGACCGAACGCGTCGCCGTAATGCTTGCGCAGGATCGTGTCTACATTTAATAGTCCCAAATGTCCCGTCTGCGTTTCCGGCGGTTTGTAAGGCCCCAGAAGGTCCGGCGGGAAGCCGCAGCCGTTGTCCCGGACGCGGATCTCGAGCACGTCATGCTCCGCAAGCACGGCCGTGACGGAGAGTTCACCGTGTTCTACACCGGAAAGGCCGTGCAGAATGGCATTCTCTGCCAGCGGCTGCAGGAGCATTTTCGGAACCATGCACGAAAGAAGCGCCTCCGGCACGGCTTCCGTGTATGAGAAGCTTTCCGACAGGCGGATGCGCTGAATCTCGACGTACCGGCTCAAAATCTCCAACTCCCGCCGCAGGGGGACAAATTCGTCCGGCGTGATGCAGAAGCGAAGGATATCGGCAAGATTCGTTGACATCAGCGCCACCTGCGGCACTTGATTGATTTTGCTGATCCACTTCATGGTGTCGAGCGTGTTGCACAGAAAATGCGGGTTTAGCTGCGCCTGCAGCATGCGGATCTGCGCGCGGTTAAGTGCGCGCTGGTTTTCCAACAGTGCCTGCTGGTTGTGCCGGAGGGCGACGACCATGGTGTTGAACTGCTGTGCCAATTCGCCCAATTCGTCATGCCGGCCGGCGGGAACGGGAACCTGCACGTCCAGATTATTTTTCCCGACCTGCCGGATGGCGTGATGCAGTCTGCCGATCGGTTGGAAGACCTGCCGGCTTAGCTGCAGGCTGAGTACGACGCTTAAAATGATGCAGGCCAGCGCGCACAGCACGCTCACCGAGTACAAAAGCCGGAGTGTTCCGGCGCTGAGCGGCTGCGGCTGCTGCAGGACGAGATACAGACCGGTTTCGGTATGCTGCCGCACGGTATAGGAAACGGCGTCAGACAAGCCCGTGAGCGCTTTTCCGGACAAAAGCTGCCCGCGCAGCGCGTCGGCAAGGCTCTGCGTCTGCGCCGGCTGCGTGCAGTAGACCGGACGCCAGCGCGCGTCGAGCAGAAGAAGTTCGTTCTGCGCACCAGCTGTGCCGCCGAGCAGTGTCCGCAGCTGCGTTTCCAGCATGCCGATGGTGAGATATCCGACCGGCGCGCCGTAGCGGTCGGTCAGGAGCATCGCAGCGTGCAGAAGCGGCTCGTCTGTGTCGGCCGGATCTTCTGCCGCGCTGCACACCAGAACACCGGTTCCGGCGCAGGCCGCCTCGTATAAAAGGCCCCAGTTGGTCGGCAGCGACCGGATTTCGGGCGCTGTCTGTGTCGAATAGCGCCAGCGGCCGCTGATATCGTAAAGGTCAAAGCGTGCAAAGCTGCGCACGGACTCTGTAGCGTCGAACAGCTGGCTGTAGACCGCCGTGTCCTCCGCTTCTGCGTCAAACAGCGCCTGTGCAACGAGTGGATTGTGCTGCAGGGATGCGGCTGTCTGCAAAAAGCCGCTGTGCAGCGTATCAAGCGCCTCGCAGGAGGCGGACAGCTGCTGTTGGGCCGTCTGCTGGGCGTTCGACGTCATGCGCAGGCGGAAAATCTGCAGCAGCAGACCGGAGCACAACAGCATCGGCACCAGAGACACGGCCAGAAACGCCGCGTTCAGCCGCTGACGGAAGGAGGAAAAGTGAAGCCGCTTCATTGTTCCGCCTCCGTCCCGAGATAAAAGGCCCAACTCATCAGAATTGCTTCGCGGTGCTCGCTTGCCCAGCTTACGTCATACGCGACCTGACGAATGGCGGATAGTTCCGGCAGTTTGCTGGCAGGACTCACGTCGCTGCGCACCGGGCGGCGGTAAAAATCAGACTGCAGCAGCTGCTGCACGTCGTAGCTGACGGCAAAGTCGAGGAATAGCTTTGCGTTATCGGGGTGCGGCGCATTTTTGAGGGCGGCGCAGCCGTCCGGTACGCAGCTCGTGCCGTCCGACGGATAGACCATGGCGATCCCGTCTCCGGCGGCGATGCGCTTGCGTGCAGTTTCCTCCAGCGTGACGCCGGCGAGCGCCTCGCCGTTTGCAACGGCGGAGATGATCTCGCCGGAGCCGGACAGGAGCTTCCCGTCCAGGTTTTCCGCGAATGCCCGCAGCACCTCGTCCGCGTCGCCGCCCAGCGCGCAGAGCATCGTCACGAGCGCGGTATAGCTCGAGCCGGAGACGGATGGATCGGCAAAGGCGATCTGCCCGCGCAGCGCAGGGTCGAGAAGATCGGCCCAGCAGCTGAGCTGTCCGGAGGACAGCAGCTTCGGATTGTAGACCAGCACGACCGGAAGCGAGGAAAACGGCGTCCAGCTGCTGTCCTGCGCACGGTACTGCGGCAAAATCTGCTCCGCGCCGCGGCAGACGTAGGGCTCAAACAACGCCCGGCAGGCTTCGAGACTCTCGACGCCGCCGCCGAACATCACGTCGGCCCGTGGTGCGTCCTGCTCCTTTTGCAGCTGCTCAAGCAGTTCGTTTGTGCCGCCCTGTACGACCTCGACCCAGATTCCGGTGCGCGATTCAAATTCCTTGACGATCGGCCACCAGACCTCTTTTTTGTGCGAGGTGTACAGAACGAGACGCTCCGATTCGTCCGGCGCGTAGGCGGCTGTATCCTGTGCGGCGGGCGCGCAGCCGGTCAGAAGAACGAATGCTATACATAATATCAGAATGCGTATGTGTTTCATAGTTTCCGTGTCCTGTAGCAGCGAGAACAAAACTCTCTGTTATTTTGCCCTGATTATAACACATCTCCGGCTCGGTTTTCATTGAATTTTTAAAATTATCGCAGAGAATCACAAATAATCGCAGATTTGTCCACTGTTCTTTTGTGCAGAAAAACCGTAAAATGAGAGCATACGATGCAGAACTCCCGTTAGCTGCTGCACGAATTCAAATTTTATCAGGAGGAATATCAGAATGAAGAAGATGCTTGCGCTTCTGCTGGCTGCTGTGATGGTTCTGTCCATGGCTGCCTGCGCTGCCGCTCCGGCGACGACCCCGGCTGACACGACCGCTCCCGCAGAAGATACCCAGACGACCGAAACCACTGAAACCACTGAAACCAACGAAACCACCGAGGCTCCCGCAGAGGAAACGCCCGCTGCCGAGCCCGAAAATCTGACTGCGACCCAGCAGATCATCAAGGAAGCCGAAGGCATGACCCTTGAAGAGCTGGCGAAGAAGGCCATTGAAGAGTCCAACGGCAAGATGTTCTACGGCGTCGGCAACTCCAGCCGCGGCAAGAGCGCCCTGCCTCTGTTCATTGAGTATCTGCAGTCCATCGACCCCAGCTACAACATGGAGTTCGAGTGGCAGCAGCCCAAGAACAACAAGATCTTCGATCAGCTGACCGCTGACTCCCTGAAGGGCACCGGCACGTTCGCCATGACCCTCATTCAGGACGGCAACCAGATCGAGAGCAAGATGGTTCAGACCGGCATCCTCGACACCTTCATCCCGAAGGACTGGGCCGATGCCAACAGCACCACCGCCGATGCCTACACCGGCTTCCTGCCGCTGCAGACGCTCAACAAGGTCTTTATGTACAACTGCGTGGGCGACAAGACCTACGATAACTGCTGGGACTTCGTCGCCGAGGGCGAGCATGGCCTGTTCATGGACATCGACTCCGAGATCGTCGGCAAGAACTTCCTGTACATGCTGACCCGCGACGACTACGCAGCGTGGCTGAAGGAGTCCTTTGAGGCTCTGTCCGCTGACGAGCAGGCATACTTCCAGCCCACTATCGCAGAGATGGAATCCGAAGCTGCCGACCTCGGCCTCGGCGCTGACGGCGCTTACGCGCTGGCATGGATCAAGCTGTGGGTCGAAAGCTACAACGCCCAGACCGACGACGGCCCCATCTGCAACACCCTTGTCGACGCTTCCGCGAAGGATCAGTTCGGCCTTCTCGTTTACTCGAAGCTCCGCTCCGTCGAGGAGTCCAGCTCCGTCTCCGTCAACAACATCAAGGTCGCCGCGTATGAGGACGGCTATCAGGGTATCGGCGGCTATGGCTACTGCCATTACCTGTTCGTCACCGACAACTCCCCGCTGCCCTGGACGGCCTGCGCCTTCATCGCCTACATGACCTGCACCGCCGACGGCTTCTCTGCCTGGGGCAAGGACATGGGCGGCTACTCCTCCAACCCGACCGTGGCAGAGGAGACTGAGGCCAACTTCCATCACTCCATCGGCGGCATGGCCGAGGACGGCACCACTGTTGAATTCGCAGCAAAGAACGACCGCGGCTATGAATGGTGGACGACCAACGGCAAGCTCGTGCTCGAGGATCCGGAATACTGCGCAGACGTTGCATTCACCGTCGGCAGCTGGATCGAAATGCTGAGCAAATACTCCGCAGGCTGATCTGTCAACCAGCACCTTACCGGCGCCCCTGGATGCGCATCCAGGGGCGCCTTTGCAAAAACATACCCCATCATCCGCCCTTCAAACCTGAGAAAAGAGGAGGAAGCCATGAGCCGACCCACTACCCTCCGCGCAAGCAGATCCACGATTGTGCTCAACAAGGTCAAGACCTTCTTTTCCAAGCCGCACAACGTCATTCTGCTGCTGCTTGGCATTGTCCTGACCTTCACCACGGTCGCGCCGATCGTCGCCATCGTGGAAGATACCTTCAAAATTCACGCCGGCACCATTGACGCCCATCTGACCGGGCAGGCGTCCGGCTATACGACCGTCAACTACACCGACCTTTTCACCAGCCGCATGGCAAAGACGAATCTGTGGACGCCGCTTCTCAACACGGTGCTCCTCGCTGTCGGCACGTGCGTGGTGTCCATTCTCTACGGCGGGCTGTTTGCGTTTTTGATTACGCGCACCGACCTTGCGTGGAGAAAATATCTGAGCTCCATCTTTATTTTCCCGTACATTATGCCGCAGTGGACGCTGGCCGTCGTGTGGCAGAACCTGTTTAACTCCAACGCCGTCACCGGCACGTCCAACGGCCTGCTTGCCGCCCTGTTCGGCGTCAACATGCCGATATGGTGGTGCAAGGGCCTGTTCCCGAGCCTGATGGTTCTGGGCCTTCACTACGCGCCGTTCGCCTATATCCTCATCGGCGGCATTTTCCGCAACATGGACGCCAATCTTGAAGAGGCCGCAACCATCCTCGACACGCCCAAGTGGAAGACCATGTTCCGCATTACGCTTCCGATGGTCAAGCCCGCGATTTTGTCCACCATTCTGCTGGTCTTCGGCAGCGCGATGGGCTCTTACCCGGTGCCGCATTATCTGGGCCTGAGCACGCTGTCGACCAAGTATGTCTCGATGAACTCCAAGTATACGGGTGAAGCGAGCATTCTTGCCATCATCATGATGGTCTTCGGCGTGGCGATCATGCTTCTGAACCAGATCTCGCTCAGAAGCCGCAAGAATTACACGACTGTCACCGGCAAGTCCGGCCAGATCTCCAAGATCACGCTCGGCAAAACCGGCCGCGTCGTCATCGCCTTGATCCTTGTGATCCTCACGTTCTTCACAAGCATCTTCCCCATCATTTCCTTCGCGTTTGAGACGTTCCTGCCGAATCCGGGCGACTATTCGTTCCTGTACACGGGCGACGCGTCGAACCTCACGACCAAGTGGTGGGTCACGGCGGAGAACGTCACCGAAAACGGCATGTACGGCCAGAAGGGCATTTTGTATAACGAGACGATCTGGCGTGCGTTCAAGGGCACGATGCTTGTCTCCGTGGCCTGTGCGCTGCTGGCCGGCTCCATCGGCACGATGATCGGCTACGCCGTCTCGAAAAACCGCCGCAGCCGCTGGGCGAACTATGTGAACTCCGTCGCTTTCCTGCCGTATCTCATGCCGTCCATCGCTGTGGGCGTCGCATTCTTCATCCTGTTCTCGACGGAAAAGCTGAACCTGTTCAATACCTACACGCTGCTCATTATCGTCGGCACGGTCAAATACATCCCGTTTGCCAGCCGCAGCAGCCTCAATTCCATGCTCCAGCTGTCGGGCGAGATCGAAGAAGCGGCCATCATTCAGGATGTTCCCTGGATCAAGCGCATGACCCGCATCATCATCCCCATCCAGAAATCCTCGATCATTTCCGGTTTCCTGCTGCCGTTCATGACGTGCCTGCGTGAGCTGTCGCTGTTCATGCTGCTGTGCGTGCAGGGCTTCATCCTCTCGACAACGCTGGACTACTTCGACGAGATGGGCCTCTACGCGTTCTCCAGCGGCATCAACCTGATCCTGATCGTGACCATTCTGGTCTGCAACACCCTCGTCAACAAAATCACGGGCGCAAGCCTGGATAAAGGAATCGGAGGTTAAATCATGCCTGAAATCAAACTTGAACATATCACCAAGCGCTGGGGCAAGTTCTATGGTGTGGACGACCTGAATCTGGTCATTGAAAATAACGCGTTTGTCACCCTGCTGGGCCCCTCCGGCTGCGGCAAGACCACCACCCTGCGGATGATCGCGGGACTGGAGACCCCCACTAGCGGACGCATCACCATCGGCGACACGGTGGTATTCGACAGTGAGCTGGGCATCAACATCCCCGCCAACAAGCGGAAGGTGGGCTTCCTCTTCCAGAACTATGCCCTGTGGCCCAACATGACCGTCTACCAGAATATTTCCTTCGGCCTGTCAAACATCAAGGAGGAAATGCCGAAGATCAGCTTTGAGGCGAAAAACGCCGCCCGTCTGGCACAGATCCTCAAAAATCCTCAGGATGTGGTAAAGACTCTTGAGGAATGCCGGGATAAAAACGGCAAGCTGGACGAAACGAAGGCCATCATCAAGCTGATCGATACCTACACCATCTCCCAGTACACTGCCCAAAAGCTGTTCGGCTATCATTTGGAGCAGGGTAAGGACGTGTCCGCCGAGGTAAAGGCTCTGGAAGAAAAGGTGGAGGCCGCTCGAAAGGCTCAGCCCTTCAACGAGAACTTTGAGCTTCTCAAGGACGGCGAGGTGGAAACTGCTGTGCGCAAGCTGACCAAAGAAGAGATCGACCTGTCCGTGCGCCGGGTGTCCCGCATCGTCAAAATCAGTATGTTCATGGACCGCTATCCCGCGGAGCTGTCCGGCGGTCAGCAGCAGCGTGTGGCCATCGCCCGGACGCTGGCTCCCGAGCCCAGCGTGCTGTTCATGGACGAGCCGCTTTCCAATCTGGATGCCAAACTGCGTCTGGAAATGCGCTATGAATTGCAGCGGCTCCATGTGGAGACCGGCTCCACCTTCGTATACGTCACCCACGACCAAATGGAGGCCATGACGCTGGCAACGCAGATCTGCCTGATGAACAACGGTGTCCTTCAGCAGTATGCCGCGCCGCTGGAAGTTTACAATCACCCTGCCAATCTTTTTGCGGCAGACTTCGTGGGCAACCCCTCCATCAACTTTGTGGAGGCCAAGGGCTGGCAGGGGCCTGAGGGCAGCATTGAGCTGACGCTGCTGGACGGACACAAGGCAGTTTTCACCCCCGAGCAGCCATTGCAGCTGCCCCAGTGGTTCCACCGGCGGGACGAGGAGCTGGAAGCCCAGGCGCAGGCTTTGAAGGCCCGTGCGGGAGAGAGCGGCTACGTGGAAAAGAGCAACAAGGACGAGACCTTCCGCTACCACATCGCCAGAGTCAACGACGAGGACGACGGCATCCACGAGGAGCCGATGCTCACCAACGAGGATCTGGTGCTGGGCATCCGCCCGGAGTTCCTGTCCATCACCGGCGGTGGAAATGTGGAGTGCGAGATTTACGGTGCCATGCCCACCGGCATGGAATCCACCGTCAAGGTGCGCATCGGAGAGTATTTGCTCACCGGCGTGGTCTTCGGCAGCACCCTGTTTACCATCGGAAGCAAACACCTGCTGGATATCACCGGCAGCAGCGTGATGCTCTTTGACCGGTCAAGCGGTCGGCGCATCACCTCCGGCACCCTGAAGCTGCTGTGATCCGGGGACTGTTATTCGATCTGGACGGCGTTCTGGTGAACACGAACCCCCTCCACGCCCGGGCGTGGCAGGAGCTTGCCGAAGAATTGGGAATTCCCTTCACTCCGGCAGACCAGGAGGCCTTTCTGGGCATCAGCCGGGCACAGTGCCTGGAAATTCTGCTGAAAAAGGGAAACCGCTCCCTTTCGGAATCCGAAAAAGAGAGGCTGTGCACCCGGAAAAATGACCGCTACCGGGAGATGATCGGCACTTTGACCCCGGCGGCGCTGCTGCCGGGCGTGTCGGAATTCTTACGCGTTGCCCGGGCCGAGGGATACCGGACAGCTCTTGGCAGTGTCAGCAAAAATGCGGAGTTTGTCCTGAAAAAGCTGGAAATTACGGCGTTTTTTGACGCCGTCATCGACGGCAGTAAAATTGTAAACGGCAAACCCAACCCGGAGGTGTTCCTCAAAGGAGCGGAGGCTCTGGGACTCCCACCTGAGCAGTGCCTGGTTTTCGAGGACTCAGCCGCAGGTATCGAGGCCGCCCACCGGGGCGGAATGAAAGCCATCGGCATCGGAACGGCCCGGCTGCTCCCGTCGGCAGAGCTGACCATCCCAGGCTTCTCCGGCGTAATGCCGGACGCGCTTCTGGCGCAGTTGCTATAACACTTTTATCAGATTGATATGAATTCCTGACCGTCTCCCACGCCGTCAACGATTTCTGCGTCGTCACGCTTTCGAGCCTCTATCTCGATATCATCAAAGACCGCCTGTACTGCGACGGTGCGGATTCCGCCGCCCGCCGCTCGGCGCAGAGCGCGCTGTGGATCATTCTCGATGCCATGACGAAGGTATTTGCGCCCATCCTTGCGTTCACCTGCGACGAGATCTGGCTCCAGATGCCGCACCGCAACGGCGACGACGGCCGCAGCGTGCTGCTGAACCAGATGTCGAAGCCGTATGCGGACTACGCGCTGTCTGACACCGAAATGGCCGTCTGGGAGACTGCCCGCGCTGTGCCGCCGTCTGCAAATCTCTCGGCGTTGTATTTGAATAAGCTGCACCGATAACCCGCACCCGCCGCTGCTACAGCGGCGGGTGCATTTGCGTGCTGAAAAAGTCCGGTTTTCACGAAGCATTTCAAGCGTGGCATTCAGGTGGGCATTGGCTCTTATGGCAGGCCGCAAAGCGGAAAAGCCTCCGAATTTTGAAAGGAAGCCTTTTCCACTTTTTTGCGGCTGCACGTTGCGGAAAGCGCGGAAGAAAGATGCAATACGTGAAAGTATTTTGGAAGAAAAAATCCAAGAAATTTACAGCCAGAACAGGAGGTAAATTTGCTGTAAACGACAGTTTTTTGGAGAAAAAATTTGTTGAGAATTACTTTAAAAAAGCAAAGAGTCAACACGGTAAAGTGTTGATAAATGTGAAAGGGTGTGATATAAAAACGAAGCAGGACTCCTGCGGAAACTAATTAAGCAAAGTGAAGGAGACGCAGTATGAAGAAGATGTGGGGCACACGGGTGCTGGCCATGCTTTTGGTGCTTGCGCTGACGGCAGGATTGGTGCCGGCGGCGCTTGCGGCAAACAGCGAAGCAGCGGTCGCATTCAAGCAGGTGCCGAATGACACGCTCGATACGCTTATCCGCCCGGATGTGGCGGTGGGCGAAATTGAGGATGCGGAAATGGGAGAGGATACGGCCGCCTATCAGGCGCACGATCTGGTTCGTGTTTCCATTATCCTGGAGGACACATCCACACTGGAAGCCTATTCCGACGCGGCTGCGGAGGGGACACTGGCCGAGGATGCGGCTGCTGTGTCTTACCGCGCAGCACTCCAGCGCAAGCAGGACAGCGTTGTTCGGAAAATCTCGTCCACGATCCTCGGACGGGAGGATCTGGATGTTGTCTGGAATCTGACGTTGGTCGCCAACCTGATCTCTGCCAATGTGGAATACGGCAAGATCGAGCAGATTAAGCAGATCCCGGGCGTTGCGGATGTGGTTCTGGAGCAGCAGTATGAGCCTGCCGCGTCCGAAAACACCGTGCAGCCCAACATGGAGATCTCAACCGGCATGACCGGCACGACCACGGCATGGTCTACCGGCTATACAGGGGCCGGAATGAGGATCGCCATTATCGATACGGGCTTGGATACGTCGCACCAGTCGTTTGACAATGGTGCGTATGAATACGCGCTTGAGCAGAACGCAGCGCGCGCAAAGGAATCCGTCGAAGCCTATAAGGCCTCTCTCGATCTGCTCGATGCGGACGAGATCAACGAAAAGCTGAGTCTGCTGCATATCAAGGAAGGCGTCAGCGCGGCGGATCTGTACCGGACAGAAAAGGTCGCATACGGCTATTGCTACATCGACAAGGATCTGGACGTAACGCATGAGACGGACACGGAGGGCGAGCACGGCTCCCATGTTGCCGGTATCGCGGCGGCCAACCGGTATCTGCCGGACGGAAACGGCGGATATGTCTCTGCATTGGACAGCGTACATATGCACGGCGCAGCGCCGGATGCACAGGTGCTGGTCATGAAGGTCTTCGGCGACGAGGGCGGCGCGTATGACTCGGACTATACGGCAGCCATTGAGGATGCAATCGTTCTCGGTGCGGATACGATCAACCTCTCGCTCGGCTCTGCCAGTCCCGGCCCGAGCAAGGCGAGAACGGAAGCTTATCAGAAGATCTTCGACGATCTGGAGAACGCTTCCTCCGTTGTGACGGTTTCTTCCGGCAATGCCGGCTATTGGGCCAAGAACGCCGATCCGATCGGCTATCTTTACAGCGACGGCGTCAGTATGCAGACGGACGGTCAGCCGGGCAGCTATGCAAACAGCCTGACGGTCGCCTCGGTCGATAACGACGGCTTTATCGGCAACTACCTCCTGATCGGACAGGAGCCGATCGCGCCGTCCGAAACCACCGGCTTTACGAACAAGCTGATCTCCACGATCGTGGGAGAGCACGAATTCGTGTTTTTCTCTGAGGATGCAACGAAGTATGCTGTGGACGCAGCCGGGAACAACCTGCTGCTTGCCTATGCAGATGCGGTCAAGGACAAGATTGTCTTCGTTTCCAGAGGACAGTCCTCGTTCTACCAGAAGCATGATGCCGCAGCCGCCGCAGGTGCGCTGGCGTGCGTGGTCTACAACAACCAGTCCGGCTCAATCAATATGGACCTGAGCAGCAGTACCGCAACGATCCCGTGCGTGTCGATCACACAGGACGACGGCGAACTGGTCCGCACGCAGGCCGAGCCGGTTTATGCAGAGGACGGCACGACAGTCCTGTATTATACCGGCAAGATCGAAGTGCGCGGCAAGGAACCGGTTCGGTTCAACCGCGATTATAAGACCATCAGTGAATTCAGTTCCTGGGGCGTTCCGGGCGATCTGACGCTGAAGCCGGAGATCGCTGCGCCCGGCGGCAATATCTACTCGCTCAACGGCCTGCACAACAGCACCAGCGGTATGCAGGGCGGCCACCAGGACTATGAACTCATGAGCGGCACCTCGATGGCTGCGCCGCAGATCGCCGGTATCGGCGCACTGGTCAAGCAGTACATTGAATCCAAGGGCCTTTCCTGCAGCGATCTGACCGACCGCGCGCTGGCCCAGTCGATCATGATGTCCACGGCAGAGCCGGTCGTCAACAATGAAAACGACGCATATTACCCGGTCATTCAGCAGGGCGCAGGCATGGTCAACGCCGCGGCGGCGACCTCTGCGGACTCCTACATTAAAATGCAGGCTGATGCGACCGCATCCTGGGCTGACGGCAAGGTCAAGGCAGAACTTGGCGACGAACCCGCACGCACGGGCAGCTATGATTTCAGTTTCACCGTCAACAACCTCGACGGACGGACGCACGCCTATGCGCTGAGTGCCGAACTGTTTACGCAGGCTCTGCTCGACTATGAGGGGCAGAGTTACATGGACACGCTGACGACGCCGCTGAGCGCTGCTGTGACGTGGACTGTGAACGGCAGAACGACCGACAGCCTGAGCCGCGATTACGATTATAACAACGACGGCCGGGTCGATCTGGAAGACGGCCAGCTGCTGCTGGATGTCGCGTCGAAAAAGCCGGGCGCAAAGCTTCTCAACGCCAAGGCCATTGCCGATTTGAACGGCGACGGCGCTGTGACGGCCTATGATGCACACCTGTTCCTGAATCTGCTTCAGGAGGCGACGATCCTTGTTCCTGCAAACGGTAAGGCTGAGGTCGTCTGCCACATCCGCCTGCTCGACCGCAGTGCGCTGAATACTTCGTATCCCACGGGCGCGTATGTGGAGGGCTATGTCCGCGTGCAGGGCCTCGCCACAGACGAGGGCGCCGCCGGCACGAGCCATTCCATCCCGGTGCTCGGCTACTACGGAAGCTGGTCGGAGCCGTCGATGTATGATGTCGGTTCTCTGATCGACAGCATTTACGGCACGGAAACGCGCGCGCCCTATCTCGGCACGACGAACAGCTATGGCTACACCGTTTCCAACTTCCTGAACATTCTCTATGCCGGTGAGACGGAGTCCTCTGCAATGGTCGGCAACCCCGTTGACTTTGACGACGAGTATCTGAGCGTCCGCAACGCCTTCAACAACCAGGGTGGCAACAGCATCAGCACGCTTGTCTTCTCGCTAATCCGTAACGCGGGCAACTCCCGCCTCCAGATCGTCGATTCCAACACGAAGACAGCGTATCTGGATGAGGAGGTCGGCGCAGCGACTGCTTCGTACTACTCCGAAAATGCAAACGCATGGCAGCATACCCGGCTCCAGCTTGGCATTGACTGGAGCGGCACAGACGCCTCCGGCAATGCGCTCCCGGAGGGCACCAGCGTGGATCTTACGCTGACGATGGCCCCGGAATACTATGCAAATGCCGATGGCAGCTATCGTTGGGATGAACTCAAGGATGGTGCAAAGTTGAGCACGCACCTGACCATCGACAATACCGCGCCGGAACTCATCTCCGTCCGTCAGGATCTGACGCAGAAGACGCTGGCCGTAACGGCCATGGATAACCGCTATGTCGCGGCTGTCATCCTCTGGAACATGACGGATACCCCGACGCCGGTCAGCTATATCCTGCCGAATCAGCCGGAAGACGCACTCGGCAAGACGACCGACTGCACGTTCGATCTCTCCAAGCTGAGCGGCGGCGAGAAGCTTCTGCTTCAGGTTGTGGACTATGCCTACAACGCCTCTGCATATCAGCTGATCAGCGGCGAGGAGCCCGCAGAGGCGCTGACCTCCGTCACGCTTTCCCCGGAGAGCGTCTCCCTGCTTGCAGGTTCCAACTATACGCTTGAAGCTTCCACAGAGCCGTATTACGCCGACGATAAGTTGGATTGGACGTCCTCCGCGCCTGCGGTCGTGACGGTCAACAATAACGGCCAGATCAAGGCCGTCAGCGCCGGCACCGCAACAATCACGGCGGCTTCTCATAAAAATCCCGAAGTCCATGCTTCCTGCACCGTACAGGTGCTTGCGCCGAACTACACATTCCGCGGACTTTTGACAGCAGACAATCAGGTGCAGACCTTCGAGTGGAATCTCGCAGACAGCGAGACATGGGAAAAGGTCGCAGCGGTTGACGGAATCGGCAGCCGCGTGACCTCGGCAGGCGCTTCCAGCGCAAACGGCATTTATGCGTTTGACGTGGGCGGCAATGCATATGAGATCGATTTTGCCACCGGCAAGATCCTGAACACCGGCAGCGCACCGTTCTCGGCCGAGATTGGCCCCGTCGCATACGACGACATTGCCCTTTCCCGCAAATATACCGGAACGGAGTCGCTGCACGGCGATCTGCTGACCGGTGTATACTCCATGAACATCATCCCGATGCAGGATCCGATGAACGGAAGTGCCAGCAGCTACATCAGTGTGTACGACCTGTTCGGCTATGACGCGGATGGCTTCTCCGGCATCACCTCGCTGGGCTCCATCACGTTCAAGGATCCCGATAGCGGTGAGGATGTGGACGCTGAAGCCTATTATGTGATCGACAACGCAGGCGGCATCTGGCAGCTTATGATCTATCCGCAGGACGGCGACTATTACGCAACCTATCAGTACATTCCGACGGATCTGGGCTTCCAGTTCCCGTATGACCCCAACTGGGCGACGCTTTGCTCGCTGAACGTTGCGGATGACGGCGAACTCTTCCTTACCTCGTACAGCACACAGGGCGAGGGAGCTTCCCGCAAGGAAAGCACCACACTGTACTGGCTGCACTACGACGAGCAGGCGAACCGCTTCCGCACGGCCATTATCGGATCCTTCGGCGATATTGCGCCGGTCAGCGTGACCGAGGTCCATACGAACGACTCCACAGCAGATACGCAAAAGACAAGCATCTTTGAAAAGGCACTGCGTCCGGAATCGCTCAAGACCGCAAAGGCCCAGCCGATCAGCCAGATGAAGGCGGCAAATAAGCAGACCGCAGGTACGCTCAACAGCGTCAGCCAGCCGCAGAGCACCGGCAGCACAAGCGCGCAGCGCAGTACTGTGACGCTTGATCTGACCGCCATTGCGCCGACGGCAAGCAGCATCATGGAGATCTCGTACAATACGAAAGAACTGACGCTCTCCTCCGTCACAGGCGCGGCGACGCTTACCTCCTGGTATGAGTCCGTGCCCGGTACGATCGTCTTTGCCTGCGCCGAACGCAGCGAGGCCGCTGTGGGCGAACTGCTCGGTCAGCTGAGATTTGAACTTGCGGCAGGCAGTTCGAGTTCAAAGGTCACGATCAAGACGAAGCAGCTGAACGAAACAAGCTTTGCAGCCGGACAGGAAAAGATCCGGACCGTGGTGCTGGGCGACAGCCTGAGCCGGATCCTCCCCGCGATCATCTCCTCCGGTGAAAAGGACTGCCCCAGCCGCAGCTTCCGCGATCTGGATACGACCAAGTGGTATCATGAAGCAATCGACACAATGCTGCGTGAGGGCCTGATGAACGGTACCGGAAATGGGCTGTTCGAGCCGAACGGCACACTGACCCGTGCGATGCTGGTCACGATCCTCTGGCGTTCGGAGGGCAAGCCCGCAGCTTCTGCCCAGACGTCGTTCACGGACGTTCCGGCAGGTGCCTATTATGCGGAGGCTGTCCGCTGGGCAGCTGCCAACGGCGTCGTCAAGGGCGTCAGCAGCACGGAGTTCGGCCCGTCCAAAAACATCACGCGGCAGGAACTTGTCACCATTCTTTGGAGACTGGCCGCGAAGAAGGGCCTGAATACCTCCAACGCCGGTCTGACCGTTCCGGAGTTTGCCGACCGCAGCCAGATCGCCGCGTGGGCAGCCGAGGCCATGAGTTGGGGCTGCACCAGAGGCATTTTGACCGGCAAGAGCGCGAACCGCGTTGACCCGACTGGCACTGCAACCCGCGCAGAAGCAGCGGCCATGATTGTCCGCTTCCGGAATCTCGGTACAGCAGGCGAAAAGCAGTAAATCCACACCATGCAGCAGCGCGAAGCTTCAGCCGCTGCTGCATGGTGGTCTGAAAGAGACAGTGCTAGAAGCGCATTGCATGCCATAAAATGAAATGAGGGAGAAAGAACCTGACGGCTCTTTCTCCCTCCGTTTTTGGTTTATGCCGCTGTATAGACCTTTTCCCAGCGGACAGTCGCGTAGAACACGATCGAGAGCGCCGCTGCGATCGTCCAGCCGATGGGCCAGGAGCTCCAGATGCCGGTCGTGCCGAGCGCCGTGCGGGACAGAATTTCTGCCAGCGCCACGCGGAGCACCAGATCGGTGAACGTCGCAATCATGAACTTCTTCATAAGGCCCGCGCCGCGGAGCACACCGTCGGAGACGAGCTTGGCAGACACGATGAAGTAGAACGGCGCGATGATGCGCAGGAATGCAACGCCTGTATCCATTGCCTGCCCCGTGGGACTGTCGAGGAAGATATGCACGAGCGGCTGCCCGGCGAACACGTAGAGCGCCACCAGCGGCACACACAGCGCCCAGACGAGTTTGATACCAGCCCGAAAGCCGGACTTGATGCGATCATATTTGCTGGCCCCGAGGTTCTGCGCCGTATAGTTGGAAATGCCGTTGCCGAGCGTGGTAAGGGACGTGATAACCATGTTGTTGAGCTTCACCGCCGCAGAGTAGCCTGCCATGACGGCCGCGCCGAAGCTGTTGATGACGCTCTGGATGATGATGTTGCCGACGGAAATAAAGCTCTGCTGCAAGATGCTCGGAATGGCGATGACCGCGAACCGTCCAAAATGGTTCCACGAGAAGATCTTTACTTTTCCTTCCGTCGGGATTTTCGCAAAGCGGCGGAAGACGACCACAAGCGCCAGCACGCAGCTGATTCCCTGGCACAAAAACGTCGCCCAGGCAACACCGGCAACGCCCATGTTGAACGCCGTAACAAACAGAATATCGACCGCGATATTAGACGTGGACGAGCAGGCAAGAAAGATAAACGGCGTTTTGGAGTCGCCCAGCGCTGAGAAAATGCCGGTTGCGACATTGTAGAGGAACACGAACGGCAGACCGTAAATGTAAATGTCGAGGTATAATTTCGAGTCCGCGAAGACCTCTTCCGGCGTTTTGATGAGCCGAAGCAAACTGTCGCAGCAGAGCGTGCCCACGAGCATCAACACCGCGCAGATCACGCAGCTGGAAATGAGCGCCGTGTAGACCGTCGTCTTGAGGTCATTATACTGCTTCGCGCCGAAAAACAGCGCCGCAAGAACCGAGCAGGCGATATTGCAGCCGAAGGCAAAGGCGATGAAAATGAGCGTAATTTCGTAGCTGTTGCCGACGGCAGCAAGGGCGTTGTCGCTGATGAATTTCCCCGCGACGAAGCTGTCGGCGATATTATAAAGCTGCTGGAAGATGATGCTGCCAAACAGCGGCAGGCAGAACTGCCAGAGGACTTTCTCGGGCTTGCCTGTCGTCAGATCCTTATTCATGTTGCATCGCCTCCTTCGCGGATGCAATAACGCTTGCCGCGCCGCTTACGCCGTATTCGCTCGACGAGAGCATCAGATCGTAGCTTTCCGGTTCGCCCCAGAGTGTGTCCGCGTAAAAATCAAAGTGGTGCTTGCGCATCCGGTCGACCTTCTGCGCCTTATGAAGAGCGCGTTTTTCATCCAAATTATTACGCGCTGCAATGCGCTTTGCCCGGTCGGCGCTATCCGCATAGATGAAAACGGAAAGCGGACGGTAGCCTGCGGCCCGCAGAATGGCGGAGGCACACCGGCCAATGATGACGCAGTCACCCTTTTCTGCAAGTTCTAAAATCGCGCGGCGCTCGGCTTCAAAGACCCGCGCTTCTTCCGAGTAAAACGCCTCGCCCAGCGCGGCGGTGTCCGCAAAGGGATTGCCCGAGACGGCAATGCCAAAATCCTCGCCCTTTTCGTCGTATTCCGCGACGGCGGTTTCGGAAAGCCCCGCTTCCTGCGCGGCTTTTTGAATGAGGCATTTATCGTAGCAGGGAATCCCCAGCTTTTTTGCGACTGCTTCGCCAATTTCCCGGCCGCCGCTGCCATACTGGCGGCTGATGCAGATGATCGTCCGTTCCATCTTTTTTTGCTCCTGTCTTACATTTTTTCTCTTGACCGCCCCTATCGTAGCAGAAAAATGAAATATGTAAAATCTATATTTGACATTTCCGATATATCAAAATAGAATGGCAGAAGAGAAACGAATGCACGGAGGGTGCCATGTATATCAGCTACGAGTATTACCGGATTTTCTATCACGTCGCCAGGTGCGGCAATCTGACGAAGGCGGCGGAGGCGCTGCAGAACAGCCAGCCAAACTTAACACGCGCGATTCGGAACTTAGAGGCGGAGATCGGCTGTCCACTCTTTTCGCGCACGAATCGGGGCATGATTTTGACCCCGGAGGGCGAGGGGCTGTACCGGCACATAAAGATCGCCTGTACGGAAATTGAAGCGGGCGAAGCCGCCGTGACGCAGAGTCGGACGCTCGAGCGCGGAAACGTGTTTCTGGCAGCAAGCGAGGGTGCGCTTCGGTGTTTACTCCTGCCGGTACTTAAAAGGTATCAGGAAAAGTACCCCGGCGTGCATCTTCGCATCAGCAACCACTCCACGCCGCAGGCCGTCGCGGCGCTGCACGAGACGACGGCAGATTTTGCGGTCATCACAACGCCGGTTACGCTCTCGCCGTCTCTCACGCAGACGATCGTCAAAGAAATTCGGGAGGTTCCGATCTGCGCGCCGGCCTTTTCCGGTTTGCTTGGACGAAGCGTCGCGCTTTCCGAGCTGGAAGCGTATCCACTCATCACGCTCGGCGCGGGCACGACCTCCCATGCGTTCTACGTCTCTGTTTTCACCGCGCAGGGCGTTGCTTTTCAACCCGCCATCGAAGCCGCCACGGCTGACCAGATCATCCCAATGGCAGAAGCGGGGCTTGGCGTCGGCATCGTGCCGGAGGCGTTCATTCGTCCGTCTGATAATGTGCGCCGCATCGAACTGCAAGAGCCCCTCCCGCTGCGTGCCGTGTGCATCGTGAAACGGAAGGGGCAGCCCCTGAGCGTCGCCGCGAGGGAGCTGGAGCGGATGCTGCTGGCGGCTGGGGCTCAGAGCACCTGACTCAGATTTGCTGCTTCAAAAGCCGAAGCAGCTTTTCTTTTCTGTAATGCAGCGTCATCACCGGGATTCCTGTTTTCTCGCTGTAGGCACGCAGGGTCAGCGGCGGCGTTTGCAGATATAACGCACGAAGCAGCGCCGCGTCTTCCTCCGGAAGTGCATCTACTACTTCACGAACGCGCTGCACGGCAAGGGTAAAATTGCATCGTGGGTACTGCATCTTGTGGTATGATTGCCACGTTTGTTGCGTGAACATCGCAGAGGAGGGCAATCACCATGCAGTACACCGATAACGAAGCCGCATTGATCGGCGGCCTGATCTCAAACTATTTCTTTCAGCCGTCCGTGGACGCAAAGCTCCGCGAATCCTTGCTCATGGTCGGTAAGGAAGCAGAAACAGATTAAAAGACAGACTACCCCACGATTCCAATAATTCATCAAGATATAGAAAGAGCCGGAAGCAAATTTCTGCTTCCGGCTCGTGTTTTATCTGTGTTATGCGGCTTTCTCTAGGCTGCCGTGTTTTGTTTTCTATGACCAGTATAACCTAGTGCAAACGCTGCTGCAACCGATGGTGCAAGTTATTTTTACATTCTGCATTGGCATAATCAACAAATATTATAATGTAAAATTGGGCAATATCAGCAAAAACTCAGTTTGCTGTTCATGAATTACGGGAATTTGACAACGCGCATCAAAATCCATCTGACACAGTGCATGAAGACGAGATTTGCCAAGGATGTTTTCTGCCAAAAAATCATAACCACCGGCCGTGCCGGTGGTTTGCACTAGCCCCCTTGGGGCATGA